>Ga0209283_10000356_pt1 | contig 22928 bp, 15 predicted proteins | sample CZO8metaG_2_FD_188354 | JGI IMG/M metagenome (GOLD analysis project Ga0209283, IMG submission 188354) | Vadose zone soil microbial communities from the Eel River Critical Zone Observatory, Northern California, USA - CZOApr15con2H1.8 metaG... | ecosystem: Environmental > Terrestrial > Soil >...
CCTGGAGCGCCGCCTCGCCGGTGGACACCGAGGTGACCGAGACGTCCTCGCCCTCGCCCACCAGTTCGCTGATGCTCCTCGCCTGGGTGGCATCGTCCTCGATGAGGAGGAGGCGCTTCACCTTCTTGTCCACGAAGGTCTGGATGTGGGTGAAGGCGCCTTCCAGCGCGTCCTTGCTGACCGGCTTCTCCAGGTAGGCGAACGCTCCCATCGCGGCGCCCTTCTTGCTCTTCTCCACGATGGAGATGACGTGCACCGGGATGTGCCGGGTCCGGGGGTTGCGCTTCAGGCGATCGAGGATGCTCCAGCCGTCCACCACCGGCAGCTGGATGTCCAGGGTGATGGCGGTCGGCTGCAGCTCGTTCGCCAGCGCGAGGCCGGTGTCGCCGCGCGTCGCCACCACCGCCTTGAAGCCCCTCTCGCGCGCCATGCCCACCATGATGCGGGCGAACTTCACGTCGTCCTCGATGATGAGGAGCACGCGGTCGCCTTCGCGCAGGTGCTCGCGGTCGTCGTCGACCGGCTTCGGCGCGAGCGCCTCGGGCTGCACCGCCGGCGTGGGCACCAGCGCGTCCAACGGGCGCCCAGGCGCCGGCGAGCGCGGCTGGTCGAGGCGCCGCGGCGGGAGCTGCTCGGGGGCCGCCGCCTCTTCCTCGCCGGCGCCCTCCTCCGGACCCAGATAGCGGTCCGGCAGGAAGATGGTGAACGAGGATCCCTGGCCGGGCTCGCTCTGCACGTGGATCTCTCCGCCCAGCAGGCGGGTGATCTCGCGGCTGATGGAGAGGCCCAGGCCGGTGCCGCCGTACTTGCGGCTGGTGGTCCCGTCCGCCTGCTGGAAGGCCTCGAAGATGATCTTCTGCTTGTTGCGCGGGATGCCGATGCCGGTGTCGATCGCCGAGAAGGCGATCACCCCCCCGGCGCGGTGGAGCGCGTCGTTGTCCAGCCCGCGGCGGTCCTGCACGGCGTGGATGCGCAGTTGCACGCTGCCCTGCTCGGTGAACTTGAAGGCGTTGGCGAGCAGGTTCTTGAGGACCTGTTGCAGGCGCTGTGGATCGGTGCGCACGTGGGTCGGCAGCGAGCCGTCCAGCTCGACGGAGAACTCGAGGTTCTTCTGCTCCGCCACCGGGCGGAAGTTGCGCTCGACGAACTCCTTGAGATCGACCAGCGCGATGTCGCGCGGCTCGATCTGCATCTTGCCGGCCTCCACCCTGGAGAGGTCGAGGATCTCGTTGATCAGGGAAAGCAGGTCGCCGCCCGAGGCGTAGATGGTCTTGGCGTACTCCACCTGCTTCTCGGAGAGGTTCGACTCCTTGTTGTCGGCCAGCAGCTTGGCGAGGATGAGCAGCGAATTGAGCGGCGTGCGCAGCTCGTGGCTCATGTTGGCGAGGAACTCGCTCTTGTACGTGGAGATGAGCTGCAGCTGTTCCGCCTTCTCCTCCAGCGAGGCGCGGGCCATCTCCACCTCGCGGTTCTTGATCTCGATGCTCTGGTTCTGCTCCTCGAGCTGCTTGGCCTTCTCCTCCAGCTCCACCGCCTGCTTCTCCAGCGCGGCGTTGGTGCGCTTGAGCGCCTCCTGCTGGACGGTCAGCTCCTGCGACTGGCTCTGCAGCTCCTGGGTGAGCCCCTGCGACTGCTGCAGCAGCTGCTCGGTGCGCATGTTGGCCCCGATCATGTTCAGCACCACGCCGATCGACTCGGTGAGCTGGTCGAGGAAGATCTGGTGGATGGCGCTGAACGTGTTGAAGGAGGCCAGCTCGATCACCGCCTTCACCTCGCCCTCGAAGAGCACCGGCAGGACGATGATGTTGAGCGGCGGCGACTCGCCCAGCCCCGAGCTGATCTGGATGTAGTCGGCCGGGACGCGGGTGAGCAGGATGGTCTTCTTCTCCAGCGCGCACTGCCCGACCAGGCCCTCGCCCGGGCGGAAGCGGTTGGAGACGCTCTTGCGCTCCTTGTAGGCGTAGGTGGCGACCAGCTTGAGGACCGGCCCGTCGCCTTCCTGGTCCATCATGAAGAACGCGCCGTGGTGCGCGGACACCAGCGGCGTCAGCTGGCTCATGATCAGCCGGGACACGGTGTCCAGGTTCTTCTGCCCCTGCATCATCGAGCTGAACTTCGCCACGTTCGTCTTGAGCCAGTCCTGCTCCTGGTTCTTCTGCGTGGTCTCACGCAGGTTGACGATCATCTGGTTGATGTTGTCCTTGAGCTTCGCCACCTCGCCTTCCGCCCCGACCGTGATGCTGCGGGTCAGGTCGCCCTTGGTCACCGCGGTGGCGACCTCGCTGATAGCGCGGATCTGCGTGGTCAGCGAGGCGGCCAGCTGGTTGACGTTGTCGGTGAGCTGCCGCCAGGTGCCGGTCGCGTTGGGCACCTTTGCCTGGCCGCCCAGCTTGCCCTCGATGCCGACCTCGCGCGCCACGCTGGAGACCTGGTCCGCGAAGGTGCCGAGCGTGTCGGTCATGTTGTTGATGGTCTCGGCGAGCGCCGCCACTTCGCCCTTCGCGTCGACCAGGAGCTTCTGGGTGAGGTCGCCATTCGCGACGGCTGTCACCACGCGCGAGATGCCGCGCACCTGGGTGGTCAGGTTGCGCGCCATGAAGTTCACGTTGTCGGTCAGGTTCTTCCATACGCCGGCGACGCCGGGCACGTCGGCCTGGCCGCCTAGCTTGCCCTCCGTGCCCACCTCGCGGGCCACGCGGGTCACTTCCGAGGCGAACGAGTTCAGCTGATCGACCATCACGTTGATGGTGTTCTTCAGCTCCAGGATCTCGCCCTTCACGTCGACGGTGATCTTCTTGGACAGGTCGCCGTTCGCGACCGCCGTGGTGACCAGCGCGATGTTGCGCACCTGGCCGGTCAGGTTGGCGGCCATGAAGTTCACGTTGTCGGTGAGGTCCTTCCAGACCCCGCTGACGCCGCGCACGTCGGCCTGCCCGCCCAGGCGTCCCTCGGTGCCCACCTCGCGGGCCACGCGGGTCACTTCCGAGGCGAAGCTGCGCAGCTGGTCGACCATGGTGTTGATGGTGTCCTTGAGCGCCAGCACCTCGCCGCGCACGTCGACGGTGATCTTCTGCGAGAGGTCGCCGTTGGCGACCGCGGTGGTGACCTTGGCGATGTTGCGCACCTGGTCGGTCAGGTTCCCCGCCAGCACGTTCACGTTGTCGGTCAGGTCCTCCCACACGCCGGCGACCCCGGGCACCTCGGCCTGGGCGCCCAGCTTGCCCTCGGTGCCGACCTGCTTGGCCACGCGGGTGACTTCCGAGGCGAAGCTGCGCAGCTGGTCCACCATGGTGTTGATGGTGTTCTTGAGGGCCAGCACCTCGCCGCGCACGTCGACGGTGATCTTCTGCGAGAGGTCGCCGTTCGCGACCGCGGTGGTGACCTTGGCGATGTTGCGCACCTGGTCGGTGAGGTTCCCGGCCAGGATGTTCACGTTGTCGGTCAGGTCCTTCCAGGTGCCGGACGCGCCCTTCACGTCGGCCTGGCCGCCCAGCTTGCCGTCGGTGCCGACCTCCTTCGCGACGCGCGTCACCTCGCCGGCGAAGGAGCGGAGCTGATCGACCATGGTGTTGATGGTGTTCTTCAGCTCCTGCACCTCGCCCTTCGCGTCGACGGTGATCTTGCGGGAGAGGTCGCCGTTGGCGACGGCCGTGGTCACCTCGGCGATGTTGCGCACCTGGGCGGTCAGGTTGTTCGCCAGGAGGTTCACGTTGTCGGTCAGGTCCTTCCAGGTGCCCGCCACTCCCGGCACCTCGGCCTGGGCGCCCAGCTTGCCCTCCACCCCGACCGTGCGCGCCACGCTGGTGACCTGCTGGGCGAAGATCGACAGCGTCTTGGTCATGTTGTTGAGCGTCTCGCCCAGCGCGGCGATCTCGCCCTTCGCGTTCACCTGCAACTTCTCGCTGAGATCGCCGTCAGCGACGGCGGTCACGACCTTCACGATCCCGCGCACCTGGGTGGTGAGGTTGGAGGCCATGAAGTTCACGTTGTCGGTCAGGTCCTTCCACACGCCCGACACGCCCTTCACGTCGGCCTGGCCGCCCAGCTTCCCTTCGGTGCCGACTTCCTTGGCGACGCGGGTCACCTCGGCGCCGAAGCTGTTCAGCTGATCCACCATCGTGTTGACGGTGTCCTTGAGCTGCAGGATCTCGCCCCGCGCGTCGACGGTGATCTTCTTCGACAGGTCGCCGCGGGCGACCGCGGTGGTGACCTCGGCGATGTTGCGCACCTGGGCGGTGAGGTTGTTCGCTAATAGATTTACGTTGTCGGTCAGGTCCTTCCAGGTGCCCGCCACTCCCGGCACCTCGGCCTGCGCGCCCAGCTTCCCCTCCACGCCCACCGTGCGGGCCACGTCGGTGACCTGCTCGGCGAAGACGCCCAGCTGATCGACCATCGTGTTGATGGTGCTCTTCAGCTCCAGCATCTCCCCCTTCACGTCGACGGTGATCTTCTGCGAGAGGTCGCCGTTGGCGACCGCGGTGGTGACCTTGGCGATGTTGCGCACCTGCCCGGTCAGGTTGGAGGCCATGAAGTTCACGTTGTCGGTGAGGTCCTTCCAGACGCCCGACACGCCTTCCACCTCTGCCTGACCGCCCAGCCGGCCCTCGGTCCCCACCTCGCGCGCGACGCGCGTCACTTCGCCGGCGAAGGCGTTCAGCTGATCGACCATGGTGTTGATGGTGTTCTTCAGCTCCAGCACCTCGCCCTTGGCGTCGACGGTGATCTTCCGCGACAGATCGCCCTTGGCGACCGAGGTGGTCACGTCCGCGATGTTGCGCACCTGCGCGGTGAGGTTGTTGGCGAGCAGGTTGACGTTGTCGGTGAGGTCCTTCCAGGTGCCGGCCACCCCGGGCACCTCGGCCTGCGCTCCCAGCTTGCCCTCCACGCCCACCGTCCGGGCCACGCTGGTGACCTGCTGCGCGAAGATCGACAGCGTCTTGGTCATGTTGTTGAGCGTCTCGCCCAGCGCGGCGATCTCGCCTTTCGCGTTCACCTGCAGGGCCTGGCCCAGGTCGCCGTTCGCCACCGCGGTGACCACCTTCACGATGCCGCGCACCTGGGTGGTCAGGTTCGAGGCCATGAAGTTCACGTTGTCGGTCAGGTCCTTCCACACGCCCGACACGCCCTTCACGTCGGCCTGGCCGCCCAGCTTCCCTTCGGTGCCGACCTCGCGCGCCACGCGCGTGACCTCGCCGGCGAAGGAGTTCAGCTGATCGACCATCGTGTTGATGGTCTCCTTGAGCTGGAGGATCTCGCCCTTCGCGTCGACGGTGATCTTCTTCGACAGGTCGCCGCGGGCGACGGCGGTGGAGACCTCGGCGATGTTGCGCACTTGCGAGGTCAAGTTCGAGGCCATGCGGTTGACGTTGTCGGTCAGGTCCCGCCAGGTGCCCGAAGCCTCGGGCACCCCGGCCTGGCCGCCCAGCTTGCCGTCGGTGCCGACCTCCTTGGCGACGCGGGTCACTTCCGCCGCGAAGCTGGAGAGCTGGTCGACCATGGAGTTCACGGTGGTGCCGATGCGGAGGAACTCTCCCTTGACCGGCTGGCCCTCGATCTCCAGCGCCATCTTCTGGGTCAGGTCGCCCTCCGCGACCGCGATCAGCACGCGGGCGACCTCGGTGGTGGGCTGCACCAGGTCGCCGATCAGCGCGTTGATGGAGCTGACGCTGGTCGCCCAGCCGCCCGTGACGTCGCCGAGCGACGCGCGCTCGGTCATGCGTCCCTCGCGGCCGACCACCTTCTCCAGGCGCACGATCTCGTTGGTGAGCGCCTCGTTGCGCGAGAGCACCGAGTTGAACGCCCTCGCGATGTCGGGCATCACACCCGAGCCGCGCGTGAAGGGCAGGCGGACGGCGAAGTCTCCTTCCCGCGCGGCCTGCAGGGCCTCGAGCAGCTCGCGCAGCCGGTGGTCGTCGCCGGGGCCTTGGCCGTTCTGACCGTCGCCGTTGCGGGGAAGGCGCTTGCGCCGTCCCTCACCGCCCTGGCCGCCCTGGCCGCCCGTCGGATCGTGCGTTTCGCCCACGGTCTGCTCCTTGCTTTGGCTTGTGATGCGGGGTTCGCGGCAGGCTCTCAGTCCCCAGAGGGGACCGCCTCTTCCGCTCGGAACCCCTGTGAACCACCGGACGGGAAAAATCCGACCAAGCGGCCGAAATGCCAGACTCTGGACACTCGGCCGGGACCCGCCTCCTCAGCGGCTGTCTGTAGCGCAACCGCCCACCGGCGCGCACGCATTTTCGATCAATTTTGCAAGCGGTTATCGAAGCGCCGCGCCGCCCGGCCCGCGGGAGGTCCTGCGCCCGGATGCGCGAGCCACCGCCGGGCGGCCGGCCGCCCGTCCTGCGGTCTGGCACGTACGCCGCGAGTCTGCTATGCGCTCGGCCGCAGGAGGACCCGTGACCGACAAGCCCAGCACCGTCGAGGAGGAGTACTTCGCGCGGGAGAACGCCGAGCGGATGCGCAAGCTCGCCGCCGAGCAGAAGGCCGCGCTCGCCTCCGCCCAGCGCGAGGAGCTGAAGAAGCTGCACTGGATGCGCTGTCCCAAGTGCGGGATGGAGCTCAAGGAAATCGCGTTCCGCGGCGTGCAGGTGGACCGCTGCTTCTCCTGCGGCGGCACGTTCCTGGACGCGGGCGAGCTGGAGAAAATCGCCGCGCCCGAGGGCGGCGCGATCGTCAAGTCGATGCTGCGGATCTTCGGAAAACCGTAGGCCGGCTCAGGCGTACCGCGACACGGCCCGCTCGACGATCTCCCCGATCAGCTTCGGATAATCGCGGCCGGCCGCGGCCGCGGCCATGGCCAGCTCCGCCTCGGGCGCGAGCCACGGGTTCGGGTTGGCCTCGATCACGTAGATCTCGCCCTGGGGCGCGACGCGCAGGTCGATCCGGCCGTAGTCGCGCAGCCCGAGCGCGACGTACGCGGCGAGCGCCGTCTCCTGGATGCGCCGGCCCAGCTCCTCGGGGAGATCGTGGGCCACCGCCGAGCGCGTCGCGTCGTACGCCTCGGTCCCCTTCTCCCACTTCACCTCCTTGCCGGCGATGCGCGGCATGCCTTTCGGCAATTTCGACAAGTCCAGCTCCACCGGCGGCAGCGCCTCCGGCTTGTCGCTGCCCAGCAGACCTACGTAGATCTCGCGCCCCTCGATGAACTCCTCGATCAGCGCGGGGCTGTCGAAGTGCTCGTGGAGGAGCGCGATGCGCTCCGTCAGCTCCTTCATGCTCTGCACCACCGAGCCCGCGTCGATGCCTATCGACCCGTCCTCGGAGCCGGGCTTCACGATCAGCGGGAACTCCAGGTCTTCCATGTCGTCGAGCTTGCCCCGGTAGCTGGAGGCGAAGTTCGGCGTGCGGATGCCGTGGTAGGTGAAGACCTTCTTCGCCAGCGCCTTGTCCTGGGCGAGGAAGAGCGCCTGCGGCCCCGCGCCCGTGTAGGGGAGCGCGAGCAGGTCGAGGAAGGCGGCGACGTGCGCCTCCTTCGAGTCGTCGCCGGCGTAGGCCTCGGTCAGGTTGAAGACGAGATCCGCCTCGACGCGCGCCAGCTCCAGGAGCGACTGCTCGTCCTTGAGCTCGTGGAAGAAGGCGTCGTGGCCGTTCGCGCGGAGCGCGTCCAGCACCTCGTCGCGATCGAGCTTGGCGCGCCGCTCGCGCTTGCGGCCGCGGATCGGGGCGCTCTTCTCCCGCCTCCGGCGCCGCTCGCGCTCGGGCGGGGTCACGTTGTCGCTCGGCTCGTACAGCACGGCGATCTTGAGCTTTCCCGCCACGTCACCGCTCCTCGAACTTCCCGCGCTGAAGGTAGTTCATCGCCAGGGTCGTCGCGAGCACCGTCGCCTCGATCAGCTGCTGCGTCTCGCGTCCCGCGGCGACCTGCAAGTCCAGCTCGCGTGCGCGGCGCGTCATCTGCTCGATCAGCTTCTTCGCCAGCGACCGGCGGATCCCGGTCCAGTACGCGATCTTGTCGACCAGCGCCTTTCCGTGGGCGGAGAAGAGGGCTCCGGCGGGGGAGAAGCCGTCGCGCGCAGGGCCCGGGTCGAAGATGTCCTCCAGCTCGGCGTCGGGCACCAGGTCGGCGATGTTCGGCGCCTCGTCGGGAACGGTGCGCCGGTAGAACTCCTCGAGCCGCTCGGTCATCTGGTCGACCGGGAGCTCCGCCAGCGCCCTGGAGAGTGCGCGCTTCGGCTCGACGCGGGCCAGCTCGCGGGCCATGCGGTCGACGTACTCGAGCTTGCGCAGCGCCGGCCAGCCCGCGTACTTGCGGCGCCAGTTGGAGCGCGGCGTGAGCCACACGGCGAACGTCTCCGCGAAGTCCTCGTCCGGGTGCTTCTGCGCGTACCACCCGGCGATGTGGCGGACGTAGCGCCTGGAGAAAGGGACGGGCGCATACGACTCCACGTACGGGCGGTCGAAGGGCCCGAACAGCTCGATCCACTCCGGCGCGTCGTACAGCTCGTACGCGTAGTTGAAGGCGTGGCCCGCTTCGTGGCGCAGGTACATGAGGATCTCGCGCTCGTCCTCGAGGTCGTTCAGCGAGCGCTCGAGGGCCTGCAGCTTGGGATCGGCCAGGTAGAAGGGGATGCCGATGATCGGCTCGCGGTCGGGGCAGGCCCACTCGTCCGAGAGGTAGCAAGCCGGGCGGAACCGCTCGAGCCCTTTCGCCTCCAACTCGCGGTGGAGCTGCTGGACGTATTTCTCGACCGGCGAGCCGTCGAGCTTGAGCCCCAGCTCGCGGATCGGTTTGCCGAGCAGCTCTCGCGCCTCGGGCGGGGTGTACTCGAACGGCTGCATGCGCCTCCACGGTAAGTCTGCGCCCCTCCCCCTCCCTGAGCAACACTACGTCAAAGAGAAGAACGCGGAGGCGCGGAGACGCGGAGGTTTTCGGGTTATTCAAACCAACCATTCTCAGCGCCTCCGCGCCTCCGCGTTCGCTGTTCGCCCTAGAATGGCTCACATGCGGGCATTCCTGCTGGTTGCAGCGCTGATCGCGGCGCAAGGGGTGGGGGCGGCGGAGAAGTGTGAGCTGGTGAAGAAGGGGTATGGGCCGGACGGGAAGGCGGCGGTGAAGTTCGAGACGGTGGTGGCGGGGCTGGAAGTGCCGTGGGGGATCGCGTTCCTTCCCGGAGGAGATGCGCTGGTCACGGAGCGGCCCGGGAGGCTGCGCCTGGTGCCGGCCCTCCCCAAGCGGAAGGCAGGCGACGCGACGAAGCTCCCGCTGGTGGCGACGATCGCCGTCGACTCCGACGAGGAAGGTGGGCTCCTCGGCATCGCGGTCCACCCCCGATTCGAGCAGAACCGGTTCTTCTACCTCTACATGACCGTGCGCGAGGGCGGGCGGAAGTCGAATCGCGTCGAGCGCTGGCGGCTCGCCGAGGACCTGGGTTCGGCGCGCTTCGACCGCCGCATCGTCGAGGACATCCCCTCGGCGGCCTACCACGACGGTGGGCGCATCCGGTTCGGCCCCGACGGGATGCTGTACGTGGGCACCGGCGACGGCCGCGAGCCGGATCGCTCGCAGGACCCGGGCAGCCTGGGAGGCAAGGTCCTGCGGCTCACGCCGGACGGCGAAGTGCCCCGGGACAACCCGGTCGCGGGGAACGCGCTCTACGTGCTGGGCGTGCGCAACACCCAGGGGTTCGACTGGAGCGGCGGCCGCTTCTACGTCACCGACCACGGTCCCTCCGGCGAGCTGCTGCGCCGCGGCCACGACGAGGTGAACCTCGCTTCACCCGGAGCGAACCTCGGGTGGCCGCGGATCTACGGGTGCGAGACGCACCCGGGCATGGTCACGCCCTCGCTGACGTGGCAGACCGCCGTTCCACCCGGCGGCGCTTCGTTCTACACGGGCACGGGCATCCCCGACTGGCGCGGCAGCCTGCTGGTCGGGACGCTCGGATCGAAGCACCTGCACCGGGTGAAGTTCAGCGCCTCCGACCCGGCCGTGGTCGAGCTGCACGAGGTCTACTTCCAGGACCAGGCTGGCCGCCTCCGCGACGTCGTGATGGGCCCCGACGGCGCCGCCTACGTGACGACCAGCAACTGCGACGGCCGCGGCGACTGCCCCCGGGACCGCGACAAGATCCTCCGCCTCCTCCCCGGACATTAGGCTGACCAACGGCTCAACGCGGAGGCGCTGAGGCGCGGAGTTCTTGTTTTTCAAACCGAAATCTCCGCGCCTCCGCGTCTCCGCGTTCGTCTTTTCTCCTCGGTGCTCGGCAGCAAGTCCGAGGCGGGGTAGGCTGCGGGCGGGGGAACCGGGATGATCCGCCTGAAGCACCTCTCCGGGAGCCTGCAAGGAAGGACCGCGGAGCTGGCCAAGCCGGTGCTGCGCATCGGCCGGGCGCCGGACTGCGACGTCCGCTTCGACCAGGTGAACGACCCGAAAGTCTCCAACCACCACGCTGAGCTGCTGCTCGAGGAGGGCAACTGGTTCGTCGTGGACACCGCCTCCACCAACGGCACGCTGATCAACGGCCGGCGCATCACCAAGCACCGGCTCGCGTCCGGCGACAAGCTGCAGATCGGCAGCGGCGGCCCGGTGCTGCAGGTCCACTTCGACGGCATCCTGATCGAGGAGCCCTCGTTCAAGACCGAGGCGATCCTGCTCCAGGAGATCTCCCAGCCGCCCCGACCCATCGACGACAGCGAGGAGATCTCCGCGATCTCCGATCACCTCAAGGCGAGCGCCGACACGCAGACCGCGCGGCTCGCCGAGCTCGCGGCCAAGAAGGTCGCGATGGAGCGCGCCAAGACGGGCGGCCAGTCCAGCGGCAAGACCATGTTCATCATGGCCGAGACCATGCGCCAGGTGCAGTTCAGCACCAAGGCGAAGACCAAGAAGCGCTGGGTCAAGGTGGTGGCGGCGGTGGCGGGCGCGGCCGCGCTGGTGGTCGCCGTGATGTCGGTGGTGATCGTCCAGCAGCAGCGGCAGATCGCCAAGCTGGTGCAGACGAAGAACAAGCTCGACAAGGAGATCCAGCAGGTCCAGGCGGCGATGGATTCCGAGACCGACGGCGAAAGGCTCGAGCAGCTCGAGCAGCGCCTCGCCCAGCTCACCGGGAACGCGCAGAAGACGATCGACGACCTCGGCAAGGCGGACAAGTCCAAGGCCGCCGAGGTGGCCAACGCCGGCGACCAGATGGACCGCGACATCCGCAAGATCCTCGCCAAGTTCGACGCGAAGACCTACGCCGTGCCGCCGGTCTTCAAGGAGCGCCTGCAATTCCACGTCGACGAGCTGCTGCACGCGGGGAACCTCAAGTACATCTACCGCCGCAAGCAGAAGTACTGGCCGATGATCCTCAAGGAGTTCGGCGCGCTCGGCCTGCCCGAGGAGATGGCGTTCATCGCCTGGGCCGAGACGCAGTTCGATCCCACCGCCCGGAGCAAGGCGGGGGCGGCGGGCATGTGGCAGCTCGGCGCCGACACCGCGCGCCGCTACAACCTGCGGGTGGACGCCCAGGTGGACGAGCGGTTCGACCCGCCCAAGGCGACGCGCGCCGCCTCCCGCTATCTGGCCAACCTCCTCGCCGAGTTCGGCGAGGATTCCTTCATGCTGGCCATGGCCAGCTACAACCGCGGCGAATCCGGCGTACGCCGCGTCCTGCACCAGATCGCCAGCGAGCCCGGCGGGTTCAAGAAGGAGCGCCGCGACTTCTGGCACCTGTACCGCCTGAAGAAGCTGCCCGAGGAGACGCGCGAGTACGTGCCCAAGGTGATCGCCGCCGCCATCGTCTCCATGAACGCGCAGAAGTACGGCCTCGAGGGGACGAAGGCAGAGAATGATTGACGTGAAGAGCTTCGTGGCCCTGCGCCGCTTCTCGCCCGACAAGCTGCAGAAGCTGAACCTGTTCGAGACCGAGCGCTTCTTCTGCGACGTCTACTGCCTGGAGCCCGGGCAGGAGCAGAAGGCGCACGCGCACGCGGGCAGCGACAAGCTGTACGCGGTGCTGGAAGGCGCGGTGGAGGTGCGCGTCGGCGCCGACACGCGCGAGCTGCGCGCCGGCGAGGTGGCCCTGTGCCCCGCCGGCAGCGAGCACGGCGTCGCGAACCGCTCCTCCTCCCGCGCCGCCCTCCTCGTCTTCATGGCCCCCCACCCATAAGGGGGACCAACTGATCAACGCGGAGGCGCTGAGGCGCGGAGAATTTCGTTCTTCACCCCATTACCTCCGCGCCTCCGCGCCTCCGCGTTGATCTCTTTGTCGTGGTGACGGCCGGTGCGGCCTGGTGCTAAAGAAGGTGCCTCTCGGAGGAGAGCATGGGCATCGAGGTGAAGGGTCCGAAGGTCGCCGGGTCGGAAGCCATCCTCACGCGCGAGGCGCTGGCGCTGGTCGAGCGGCTGCACCGCGAGCTGAACCCGCGGCGCGAGCAGCTCCTCGCCCGCCGCGCGGAGCGGCAGCGCGAGCTCGATCGCGGACAGGAGTTCCGCTTCCTCCCCGAGACGCAGAAGGTCCGCGACGGCGACTGGAAGGTCGCCTCCATCCCCGAGGACCTGGCCAAGCGCTTCGTGGAGATCACCGGGCCGGTCGAGCGCAAGATGATGATCAACGCGCTCAACTCCGGCGCGGACGTCTTCATGGCGGACTTCGAGGACTCGCTCTCGCCCACCTGGAGCAACATCGTCGTCGGCCACCAGAACCTCGAGGAGGCGGTGCGCCGCACCCTCTCGTTCAGCTCCCCCGAGGGCAAGCAGTACAAGCTGAACCAGAAGATCGCCACGCTGCTGGTCCGCCCGCGCGGCTGGCACCTGCCGGAGAAGCACGTGCTGGTGGACGGGCAGCCGGTCTCCGGGAGCCTGTTCGACTTCGCTCTGACGCTCTTCCACAACGCGCGCGAGCAGCTCGACCGCGGCACCGGCCCGTACTTCTACCTGCCCAAGCTGGAGAGCCACCTCGAGGCGCGCCTGTGGAACGACGCCTTCGTGCTGGCGCAGGACGCGCTGAAGATCCCGCGCGGCTCCATCCGCGCGACGGTGCTGGTCGAGACGCTGCCCGCCGCGTTCGAGATGGACGAGATCCTCTACGAGCTGCGCGACCACATGAGCGGGCTCAACGCGGGCCGCTGGGACTACATGTTCTCGCTGATCAAGAAGTACCGGACCCGCAAGGACAAGGTGCTGCCCGACCGCGTGCAGGTCGCCATGACGGTGCCGTTCATGCGGGCGTACACCGAGCTCCTCATCAAGACCTGCCACCGCCGCGGCGCGCACGCGATGGGCGGGATGGCCCCGTTCATCCCCTCGCGCAAGAACCCCGAGATCAACGAGAAGGCGCTGGCGAAGACGCGCGAGGACAAGAAGCGCGAGGCGACCGACGGGTTCGACGGCACCTGGGTGGCGCACCCCGACCTGGTGCAGCTCGCGCAGGAGGAGTTCGAGAAGGTGCTCCGCGGCAAGCCGAACCAGATCGGCAAGCTGCGCAGCGAGGTGAGCGTCACCGCCGAGCAGCTCGCCGACGCGCGGATCCCCGGCGGCACCGTCACGGAAGCCGGTTTCCGCAACAACGTCGACGTGGCGCTCCAGTACCTGAACTCCTGGCTGCTGGGCAACGGCGCTGCCGCCATCCACAACCTGATGGAGGACGCGGCGACGGCGGAGATCTCGCGCGCGCAGCTCTGGCAGTGGATCCGGAACGCGGCGAAGCTCGCCGACGGCCGGACGGCGACGCCGGACCTCTACAAGAAGGTACGGGACGAGGAGCTCGCCAAGCTGGGCGGCCCGCAGCAGGGGCGCCTGCGCGAGGCTACCGAGATCCTGGACGGCATCGTCCTGTCGGAGGAATTCAGCGAATTCCTGACCCTGCCGGCGTACCGCTACCTGGACTGACGACTACCGGCGCCTACGCCGGCGGCCGGTCCGCCCTTGCGGACCGCGTCCAACCGCGGTCCAGTGCGCGCCGCGTCAGACGTTTGTCTTTGCCGTTCGAGCGCCAGGCGGGTAATGTCGCATCCGACGATGGACGCGCCCGCTCGAAACCTCGGCTCGCCCGAGATCGGCTCGCCCGCCCTGTGGATCGGCTTCTCAGCCTTCGTCGTCGCCGCGCTCCTCCTCGACTTCCTCGTCTTCCACCGGAAGTCGCACGAGGTCCGCACCCGGCAGGCGCTGGCCTGGGTCGGGCTGTGGGTCTCTCTGGCGATGGTCCTGGTGCTGGTGCTGCGCCTGCAATTCGGCTCCGAGCCGTCGCTGCAGTTCCTGGCCGGATACCTGCTCGAGTATGCGCTCTCGGTCGACAACCTCTTCGTTTTCCTGGTCATCTTCACCTATTTCAAAGTGCCGGCCGTCGCCAAGGACCGCGTGCTGTTCCTCGGTATCCTCGGGTCGATCCTGTTGCGCGGCATCTTCATCCTGGTCGGCTCCGCGCTGATCCACCGGTTCCATTTCATCCTGTACTTGTTCGGCGCATTCCTGGTCTTCACCGGCCTAAAGCTCCTCTTCCAGAAAGGCGACGAGGAGGTGGCCATCGAGCACAGCCCGGTCATCCGGATGTTCCGCCGCTTCGTCCCGATGGTCTCGGCCTACCACGGGGACAAGTTCTTCATCCGGCACGAGCAGGAACTGCGGGCCACGCCGCTCCTGCTGGTGGTCGCGGTGCTGGGATTCACCGACGTGATCTTCGCCACCGATTCGATCCCCGCGATCTTCGGCGTGACCCAGGATCCTTTCGTCATCTACAGCTCGAACATCTTCGCGGTGCTGGGGCTGCGGGCGCTGTTCTTCGTGGTCTCGACGATGATGACCAGGTTCCACCTGCTCAAGTTCGGGCTGGCGCTGATCCTCGCCTTCATCGGCGTCAAGATGCTGATCGCCGATCTCTACGTCTTTCCTTTCGCCGGCGCCCTCGGCATCGACCGGCCGCTCAAGATTCCCATCGGAGTCGCCCTCGGTGTCGTCGCCGCTCTGCTCGGGCTTTCGGTCATCGGTTCGCTCATCTTCCCCGTTCCCGAGGAGCCCAGGCCCTCCTAGGGTCCGGGCCCGCCGCGCGCGGCTGGCGGCCGGCAGATTGCGCCCTTCGTCTTGCGCCCTTCGTCGCAAGTGGGATAAGTAGGCTTGGCACTTTTCCTTCGGAGTCAGCACCGTCGACAGAGAACCAGAGAGGAGAGCACCAATGGGGCGGCTCAGTGCTGTCGGACGACCTCTCTCTGTTGTGCAAGTCTCGATGGTGTTCGCGGCGGCTGCGTTTGCCGCGCTCCCGGCCCGCGCCTGGCAGCCGAACAAGCCAATCGAGTTCGTCATCCCCGCAGGCACCGGCGGCGGAGCCGACCAGATGGCCCGGCTGATCAGCGGCGTGGTGGAGAAGCACAAGCTCTCTCCGCAGCCGGTCATCGCCATCAACAAATCGGGCGGCGCAGGCGCGGAGGGCTTCCTCTACGTCAAGGAGAAGAAGGGCGACGCGCACACCATCGTCATCACGCTTTCGAACCTGTTCACCACGCCGCTGCACACGGGCGTGCCGTTCAACTGGCGCGACCTGACGCCCGTCGCGCGGATCGCGCTCGACCAGTTCATCCTCTGGGTCAACGCGGAGACGCCCTACAAGACCGCGAAGGAATACCTCGCGGCGGTCAAGGAGCGTTCCGGCGGCGGCGACCGGATGAAGATGGGCGGCACCGGTTCGGCGCAGGAGGACCAGATCATCACCATCCAGCTCGAGCAAGCGCTGGGCGTGAAGTTCACCTACGTCCCGTTCAAGGGCGGCGGCGAGGTGTGCGTGAACCTGGTCGGCAAGCACATCGACTCGACGGTGAACAACCCGATCGAGTGCGTGAGCCACTGGAGGGCGGGGCGCGTCCGACCCCTGGCGGTGTTCGACACCGCCCGCATCCCCGACCCGGCCTGGAAGGACATCCCCACCGTGAAGGAGGCGCTGGGGACCGACATCCACTACCTGATGCTGCGCGGCGTCTTCGGCCCTCCGGGGATGCCGAAGGAAGCCGTCGAGTGGTACGTGGACCTCCTGAAGAAAGTGTACGAGACGCCGGAGTTCAAGAAGTACCTGCAGGAGGGAGCGCTGAAGCCCGCCTTCATCAGTGGCGCCGAGTACGCCAAGTGGGTGGAGGAGAACGAGCAGCTGCACAAGGACCTGATGGCGAAGGGCGGCCTGCTCAAGTAACCGGATGCGCACCGCCGATATCGCCACGGCATCCTTCCTGATGCTCCTCGGTGCGGTCGTCCTCTTCGACGCCGTGAGGCTCGGGTTTCGCTGGGGGCCCGACGGTCCGCAGAGCGGTTTCTTTCCCTTCTGGCTGGCGGTCGTTCTCATCGCGCACAGCGCCGCCATCCTGGTGCAGGCGGTGAGGAAGCATTCCACCGAGCCGTTCGCCAGCCGCGAGCAACTGCGCATGGTGCTGACGGTGGCCTGGCCGGCCGCGGCGATGGTCCTGTTCACCCAGTTCATCGGGCTGTACGTCGCCGGCGCCCTCTATCTCTTCTTCTACATGCGGCTGGTGGGGCGGCACTCCTGGGCGGCGGTCATCGCGCTCTCGCTCTCCATTCCGGCCGTGACCTTCCTGGTGTTCGAGAAGTGGTTCTTGGTGCCGCTCCCGAAAGGGCCTCTCGAAGCGTGGCTGGGTTACTGACCCATGGGCATCGAAAACATCCTCCTCGGCTTCCAGGTCGCGATCACGCCCTACAACCTGATGGTGGCGGTGATCGGCCTTTCGCTCGGGACCATCATCGGCGTGCTGCCCGGCCTGGGAGGCGCCAACGGCGTCGCCATCCTGCTGCCGCTGACGTTCCGCATGCCGCCGACCTCGGCGATCATCCTCCTCACGTCGCTCTACTGGGGGGCGCTGTTCGGCGGAGCGATCACGTCGATCCTCTTCAACATCCCCGGGGAGCCGTGGTCGGTGGCGACCACCTTCGACGGCTATCCGCTGGCGAAGAAGGGACAGGGGGGCCAGGCCCTCACCGCGGCGTTCTCGTCGTCCTTCGTCGGAGCGCTCTTCGCCACAATCCTCATCACGCTCTTCGCGCCGCTGCTCGCGGAGATCGCGCTCAAGTTCGGGCCGCCGGAGTTCTTCGCCATCCAGATGCTCACCTTCTCGAGCTTCGTCGGGCTGGGAGGATCGGACCCCCTCAAATCCATCGTCTCCATCGCGCTCGGCTTCATCCTGGCGGCGGTCGGGCTGGACATCGTCACCGGGCAGCTCCGGCTCACCTTCGGGATGACCCCGCTGATGACCGGCTTCGACTTCATCGTCGCCGTCATCGGGCTGTTCGGGATCGGCGAGATCCTCATCAGCGTCGAGGAGGGGCTCAAGTTCGAGGGCGCCAAGACGAAGATCAACCTCCGGGTCGTCCTCGACACCTGGAAGATGCTGGGACAGTACTGGCGCACCTTCCTGCGCAGCTGCTTCATCGGCTTCTGGATGGGCTTCAAGCCAGGAGGCGCGACCCCGGCCTCGTTCATGAGCTACGCGTTCGCCCGACGGGCCTCCAAGCACCCGGAACGGTTCGGCACGGGAGAGCTGGAGGGGGTAGTCGCGCCGGAGACCGCCGCGCACGCGGCCGGCGTCGCCGCCATGCTGCCGATGCTTACGCTGGGCATCCCCGGCTCGCCCACCGCGGCGGTGATGTTCGGCGGCCTGATCATCTGGGGCCTCCAGCCGGGTCCGCTGCTCTTCAAGGAGCAGCCGGAATTCGTCTGGGGACTCATCGCCAGCATGTACACCGGCAACCTGCTGGGCGTCGTGATGGTGCTGGCCTTCGTGCCCCTGTTCGCGGCGATCCTCCGCATCCCGTTCGCCATCCTGACGCCGTTCATCGTCCTGATCTGTGCGATCGGCTCCTACGCCGTGCACAACAACATGATCGACATCTGGTACATGATCATCTTCGGCGTGGTCGGGTACGTCTTCAAGAAGCTTCACTACCCGCTGGCGCCTCTGGTGCTCGCCTTGGTGCTCGGCGACCTGGCCGAGAATGCGCTCCGGCAGAGCCTGATCATGTCGCAGGGGTCGCCGCTCATCTTCCTGAGCCGGCCGATCGCGGGCGTGATCACCGCCGTGGCGATCTTCTTCTTCGCGCTCCCGGCCGTCAACGCCTGGCGGCACCGGGGAAAGCCGCACCTGGCGCAGATTTCCGGCGACTCGACATCCTGACGCGCGGGACACGGATCCGACCGGATGGGCAATCTCCTCGCGCTGCTGTCCGCCGCACTGCTCGCGCTGCAGTGGGTATTCCTCCGGCTGGCAGGCGTCGAGCTCACTCCCCACTTGACGGCCCTCCTGTCGGGAATCGGCATCTTCGGAGCAGCGATCCTTCTCTCCTGGGCGGCGGAGGTCGCCCAGCTGGACGTGCCCCAGAGCCTGGCGTTCGCATTCTTGGCGCTGATCGCGGTCCTGCCGGAGTACGCGGTGGACATGTACTTCGCCTGGACGGCCGGCAAGAACCCGGCGTACGCGCAGTACGCCACCGCCAACATGACGGGCGCCAACCGGCTGCTGATCGGTTTCGGCTGGACCGCGGTGGTGATCGTCTACTGGCTGAAGACGCGCAAGCGGGCGGTGGAGCTGGATCCCTCCCGCTCGATTGAGATCTCCTATCTCACCGTCGCGACCGTCTACTCGTTTCTCATCCCGCTCAAGGGCACCCTGTCGCTGGTCGACACCGCCGTGCTTCTGACGATCTTCGGCTTCTACATCGTCTCGGCTTCGCGCGCCGGGATGAAGGAACCGGAGCTCGGCGGCCCTTCCGAATTCCTCGGGACACTCCCGAAGGTGCCCCGCCGACTCTGCACAATCGCCCTCTTCGCCATCGCCGGCCTCGCCATCTTCCTCGCTGCCGAGCCTTTCGCGGAGAGTCTGCTCGCCACGGGCCGCGCCTACGGCGTGGAGGAGTTCATCCTCGTCCAGTGGATCGCCCCGCTCGCGTCCGAATCTCCGGAGTTCATCGTCGCGATCCTCTTCGCGCTGCGGGGAAACCCGGGGGCAAGCATCGGGACCCTCATCTCTTCCAAGGTGAACCAGTGGACGCTCCTCATCGGGATGCTCCCGCTGGCCTACTCGGCTTCCTCCGGGCACGTCGCGGTGATGCAGCTCGACCAGCGCCAGGTGGAGGAGGTCCTGCTCACCGCCGCGCAGTCGTGCTTCGGCGTGGCGGTGATCGCCAACCTGCGATTTTCCATCGTGGAAGCGGCGGTCGTCGCCGGGCTGTTCGCCAGCCAGCTCCTCTTCACCTCGCCGATCGTCCGGTACGGGTACTCCGTCGCGTACGTCGTCCTCACCATCCTGCTTCTCGCGACCAACCGCGAGATCCGTCACGGATTTTTCGACGTCCGGCGGCTCCGACCCGGCGCTCGCGCCGCCGGGGCCGCGCACGGCCAGCGCCTGGGCGTGGGCGGCGACAAGAATGCGGGAGGGCCAGGCTAGAAAGCTCTTGCGCAGCGCGCAAAGAATGGGCATCTCCCAGGATCGGCAATGGAGACGATCGCCGATCTGCTGCAGCGGGGCGCCGACGATGCAGCGGCGATCGGTGCTCCGGAAGGCCTGGCGCCGCTGCGCTACCGCGACCTGCGCGCGCTCGTGCGCCGGACGGTCGCCGACCTGAACTCCTTCGGGATCGGCCGCGGCGACCGCGTGGTGCTGGTCCTCCCCAACGGGCCGGAGGCGGCTGCGGCCTTCGTCTCAGTCGGCGCCGGCGCCACCACCGCCCCGCTCAGCCGCGGGCTCACCGCCGACGAGTTCGAGTTCAACCTGACCGACCTGCGCGCCAAGGCGCTGGTGGTCGAGGCCGGCCTGGGCTCGCCCGCCCGGGCGGTGGCGACGAAGCTGCGCATCCCGATCGTCGAGCTGGTCCCCCACCGCGACCAGGGCGCCGGCGCGTTCTCGCTGCGGATGCTCCTCAAGAACGGCGCCGGTCCGTTCGAGGGAGGCCTGGCCCAGCCCGACGACGCGGCCCTGGTGCTGCACACCTCGGGATCCACGTCGCGTCCGAAGATCGTCCCGCTGCTGCAGCGCAACGTGACCGCATCCGCGCGGAACATCATGACGGCGCTGCAGCTCACGCCCGACGACGTCTGTCTCAACATCATGCCGCTGTTCCACATCCACGGCCTGATGGCGGCGGTGCTCTCATCGCTCGCCGCGGGCGCTCAGGTGCATTGCTCGGCCGGGTTCAACGCGCTGCGTTTCTTCCACTGGCTCGACGAGGTGCGGCCCACCTGGTACACGGCCGTCCCCACCATGCACCAGGCGATCGTCTCCCGCGCATCGCGCCACGCGGAGGAGCTCGGCCGCATCCGCCTGCGGCTCATCCGTTCCTCGTCCGCCTCGCTCGCGCCGCAGGTGATGGCGGACCTCGAGCGCACCTTTCGCTGCCCGGTGATCGAGGCCTACGGCATGACCGAGGCCGCCCACCAGATGACCTCGAATCCGCTGCCGCCTCGCGAGCGCAAGGCCGGCTCCGTCGGCGTCCCCGCGGGCCCCGAGGTCGCCATCATGGACGAGGAGGGCAAGCTCCTGCCCCGCGGCCAGACCGGCGAGGTGGTCATCCGCGGCGCGAACGTCACGCCCGGGTACGAGGCGAATCCGGAGGCGAACGAGAGCGCCTTCATCGACGACTGGTTCCGCACCGGCGACCAGGGCTTCGTCGACCGCGACGGGTACCTGCGGCTCACCGGGCGGCTGAAGGAGCTGATCAACCGCGGCGGGGAGAAGATCGCCCCGATCGAGATCGACGTGGTGCTGATGGACCACCCCGCCGTGCAGCAATGCGTCGCGTTCGCCATCCCGCACCGCAGTCTGGGGGAGGACATCGCCGCGGCGGTGGTGCTGCGCGAGGGACACACCTGCACCGACCGCGAGCTGCGCGAGTTCGCGGCGCGCCGGCTGGAGCACTGGAAGGTGCCGCGCACGTTCGTCTTCGTGCGCGAGATTCCGAAGGGCCGGACCGGCAAGTTGCAGCGCATCGGCCTGGCTGCGAAGCTCGGCCTGGGCGGATGAAGATCACCGTCTTCGGCGCGGGCGCGATCGGCGGCTTCATGGGCGCGAGGCTCGCGCTCGCGGGGCAGGACGTGACCTTGATCGCCCGCGGCCCGCACCTCGCGGCCATGCGCGAACGCGGGCTCAAGCTGATCAGCGAGGGAGAGACCCAGGTGGTCCGGCCTCGCTGCACCGACGACCCGCGCCAGGTGGGGCCGCAGGACTGCGTGATCCTGAGCGTCAAGGCGCACGCGCTGCCCGGGATCGCCGACGCGGTGCAACCGCTGCTCGGCCCGCAGACGACGCTGGTGCCGGCCGTGAACGGCGTCCCCTGGTGGTACTTCTACAAGCACGGCGGGCCGTACGAGGGGACGCGGCTGCAGACGGTCGATCCGGGTGGCGTGCTCTGGGACAAGCTGCCGCCCAGCCGCGTGGTCGGGTGCATCGTCTACCCCGCGACCGACGTGGTGGAGCCCGGCGTGATCGAGCACACCTACGGAAACCGCTTCGACATCGGCGAGCCGGACGGCTCGAAGAGCGAGCGCGCGCAGGCGTTCTCGCGGGCCATGATCGAGGCCGGCTTCCGCTGCCCGGTGCGGGCGAGCATCCGCGACAACCTCTGGATCAAGCTGTGGGGGAACCTCTCCTTCAACATGATCTGCGCGCTCACCATGAGCGGCCTGGAGAGCGTCACGGCGGACCCGGGAACGCGCGCGGTGGCGCGGCAGATGATGCTGGAGGCGCAGGCGGTGGCCGAGAAGCTCGGCGTGCAGTTCCCGCTCGACGTGGACGCGCGGATCGCCGGCGCCGCGGAAGTCGGGGTGCACAAGCCCTCCACGCTGGTCGACCTGGAGCGCGGGCGCCCGATGGAGATCGACCCGCTGCTGGGCGCGGTGGTCGAGATGGGCCGGCTCGTGGGGCTCCCCACGCCCACCTGCGACGTAGTGCTCGCGCTGGTGCGCCTGCGCGCGCACACCGCGGGCCTGTACGCCCCTCCTGCGTAGCGCGCGGCGCAGCCCCCGACCCCTGGTAGAATTGCCGGGCGATGCGCCTGCACCTGGTCGACGGCACCTACGAGCTCTTCCGCGCCCACTACTCCAGGCGGCCCCCGCACCGCGCGCCGGACGGCAGCGACAAGAAGGCGACCCTCGCGCTGGCGTCCGCGATGCTGGCGCTGCTGCACGACGGGGGCGAGGCCGTGACCCACGTCGCCGTGGCCTTCGACAATCCCATCCGCAGCTTCCGCAACGACCTCTTCGACGGCTACAAGACCGACGAGGGCGTCCCACCGGAGCTGCTCGCCCAGTTCGACTCGGCAGAGGACGCGGTGCGCGCGCTGGGCATGGCGGTGTGGTCCATGCGCGACTTCGAGGCGGACGACGCGCTCGCCACGGGAGCCGCGCGCTTCGCGAGCGAGGTGGAACAGGTCCGCATCCTCACGCCCGACAAGGACCTGGGGCAGTGCCTGCGCGGCACCCACGTGGTGCAGGTCGACTGGCGCGCGAAGTCCGTGGTGGACGAGGAGGCGCTGCTCCGCCGGCGCGGCGTCCGCCCGCCGAGCATTCCCGACCTGCTCGCGCTCACGGGAGACGACGCCGACGGCATCCCGGGGCTGCCGGGGTTCGGCGAGAAGACCGCCTCGGCCTTGCTGGCGAGGTACATCCACCTCGAGGAAATCCCCGCCGACCCGGCGGGGTGGCCCCCGGTGCGGCAGGCCCCGCGGCTCGCGGCCACCCTCGAGGCGCAGCGGGCCGACGCCCTCCTCTACCGCCGCCTGGCGACGCTCCGCACGGACGCGCCCATCGGCACCCTCGAGGAGGCGCGCTTCCTCGGCGTCCCGCGCGAGCGCTTCCTCGCCCTGTGCGACGCGCTGGGAACCGGCGACCTGCGCCAGCGCCCCCGCCGCTGGGCTCCTTGACGGACCGGCGGAGCGCGGCGCACCCTCGGCGGTGCGCCGCCCGGCGCGGGGCACGACGGGGATGGGACAGTCCACAAGGACGCTTTCGCGGGAGGTGAGGCGCGGACCC
>Ga0209283_10000365_pt1 | contig 22813 bp, 15 predicted proteins | sample CZO8metaG_2_FD_188354 | JGI IMG/M metagenome (GOLD analysis project Ga0209283, IMG submission 188354) | Vadose zone soil microbial communities from the Eel River Critical Zone Observatory, Northern California, USA - CZOApr15con2H1.8 metaG... | ecosystem: Environmental > Terrestrial > Soil >...
GGGTGGCCCTGGCTAGGCGAGGCAGGACTTCAAGACAGCCGCGAGGTTAACCTGGGTGGACTACCGCCACGGCGAGTCCGCCTAAGAGTCTCCGAGGCGAAGGCCCATATCCACAGCACGGTGTGCTCCATCGAGCTTCTCGAAGTGGACCGGCTTTTCACTCCTCGCATTCAGATCGAACTCACTCTGCAGCCTCATGGCTCCGGTACCCGTCTGACAGTCAGTGGTCTTTTTGCCCGGGACCTAGCGCGGGACCCAAGCGGCGATCCAGAAGTGTCCCGACGTGTGGCCAATGAATGCGTGCGCAGGCTAATAGAGAAGGTGGCCGAGGAGATTGAGGGACTTAAGGGTAGATCGAAGGCAACCTGACGCCCGAAGGGCGGCGCCCGGTGCAACTAGCGCTTATGAAGCGCGAACGAAGAGCGAGGTTGTCACGGAGTTCGTAGAAATTGAGGAGCGGTCCCCAACTGGCGGGTAACAATCGAATCGAGCCACGGCGGCAGAAAGGGATTGCCGAGCCGGGCCCCGTGAGCTCCACGGCAAGGGCGACCGAGGGATGGATGGATTGATGAATGCGATTACCGCGTTTGGCGTCGTGGCGGTGACTCTCATGATGGTGACATACGCGCTTGAGCGCCGGCATCGTGCCTTCACTCTGGTCTTTGCGTTCGCTTGCCTGTTATCGAGCGTGTATGGCTTTTTGGCTGGGGCATGGCCTTTCGGAGTCGTTGAGGTCATTTGGTGCGGGGTAGCGGTGCGGAAGTTTCAGCTGCGATCTGGTCATCCGAGCGCCGCCTGACAACTGGGAACGGCGAGGGAGGCCGCAAGGAGGCCGAACTCGCGGCGAGCACAACTCGGCCTACCGACCGCAGGCTTCGCTTTCGGCGACATGGGGATGCCCCCCGGTCGGTGCGTCGCGCGCAGATCCAGCCGAACGCAGCGGACCGAGGCGAGGTGTAGATCCTAGTTACCGAGGCCGCTAAGTTGCTTCTGAGAGGGCTGGCAATCGTGACCTTCGGTCGCAGATGGGCCCTCGTTCAGCAGCCGCTTGTACGCGAGTCACTCCCCCAGAAGTAAGCTGCTCTTGACGGGAGGTCCATGGGAGGCGGGCACAGTGTCGTAGCTAGTTACCTCGTGGTAGCCAATGAGACTGCGGATAGCCCCGAACTGCACCACGCGATAGCTGAAATCCACAAGCACGATCCAGATGCTGAGTTCGTGATTGTCATCCCGGCAACCCCGCTCAACTTGCTCCAGCAGTTCGAAGGCACGGTGAAATCTGCACGAGGGCTGGCGGCGCAGCGAGCGCAAAGCACGCGGCGATACCTAGAGAGCTTCGGGATCCGCGTGCGGTCGACACGAGTCGGCAACTGGGACCCATACATGGCCATCGAAGAAGAGCTGGCAAACGAAAAGTACGAGGCAATCGTGCTATCGACGCTGCCGCCTGGGGTCTCCCGCTGGCTCCGAATGGATCTACCGTCCCGCGTCGCCCGCCGCTACCCCGAAATCCGGCTCGTCCATGTGGTTTCGCGATCGGCGACCGGCGGGTCCGCCTCCGAGTCGCCTAGCTAGTAGAACGAGCCGCCGAAACGCCTGACGTCGGTCCAATCGCATGAGAAGCCAACGAACCTGACGGCGGTGTTTCGTACAGCAACGCCGGCGCGCACGCGGGCGTCTGCCGCAGCTTGCCTCAGATTATCTCGGCCTTGAGATTAGGCCTTTCTTGCTCTTCTGGGCGAAGCTGCCTCTGTCACTGAGGCGCGTAGACTACTCACTGCTTTCTACGGCGGTTGGAATGGAGGTGGGATCCATGTCTGACGAACGTAGCCGTCCGTGGTCATCCAAGCTCACGCGTCGTGATGCGCTCAAACTGGGCGCCCTGGCCGGGGTCGGAGCATCGGTCGCCGCGCTGGGCGCAAACGAGATCACAGCCGTGTCGGCGCCCAGCGACCTCAACGAAAAGACGATCCTCGAGCTCCAAGCGCTGATGAGCAATGGAGAGCTCACCGCAGTCGGCCTACTTGACTTCTACCTGAATCGGATCGGGAAGCTAGACCAGGCCGGCCCGCGGGTGAACTCCATCATCGAGCTGAACCCTGACGCCAGGGATATTGCCCGCGCCCTCGACCAGGAGCGGCGTCAGAACGGACCGCGCGGGCTCCTGCACGGTATTCCCGTCTTGCTTAAGGACAACGTCGACACCCACGACAAGTTGCAGACGGCGGCGGGCTCGCTGGCGCTTGTCGGCATTCCGCCCCCGGTGCAGGATTCCACAGTCGCCGCAAAGCTCCGCCAGGCGGGCGCGGTGATACTCGGCAAGGCGGGCCTAGCCGAGTGGGCGAACTTCCGCGGTATCGCCTCGACAAGCGGCTGGTCCGGCCGGGGCGGGCTATGCAACAACCCGTACATCATCGACTGCAATCCATCGGGCTCCAGCTCCGGCTCGGCGGCGGCGGTGGCGGCGAACTTCACTTCTGTGGCTATCGGCACCGAGACCGACGGCAGTATCGTTGGGCCGGCGAACAACTGTGGTGTGGTAGGCATCAAGCCGACCGTCGGGTTGGTGAGCCGCGCTGGCGTGATTCCGATTTCGCATACCCAGGACACCGTAGGTCCACATGGGCGGACGGTGGCTGACGCGGCTGCTGTGTTGAGCGCGATCGCCTCGTCGTCGTTTGACGGCCGCGACCCGGCGACGGGCGGCGTGCCCCTTGGCTGGAGGGGTACCGGTCGAAACCGGCCCGCCATCCCGGCCGATTACACCGCATTCCTGAATCCGAACGGCCTCCATGGCGCGCGGATCGGGGTGGCGCAGCAATACGACGGGCCGAACCTAAAGATGGCCGCGCTATTTGACGCCGCGCTTGCGACAATGACCGCCGCCGGTGCCACCCTCGTTCCGGTTGACTTCCAGCACTTCGACAGCATCTTCTCCTTCGGAGACGAGATAGCGGTCCTCTTCTTCGACTTTCACAAGGACCTCAATGCTTATCTTGCAACCAGGATCGGAACCACGATCCATACCATCGACGATGTGATCGCTTTCAACAGTGCACACGCCGAACAAGAGCTCAAGTTCTTCGGCCAAGAACTGATGATCGCGGCACGCGACACGGACATCAATGATCCGGCTACTGTCGCCGCTTACAATGCCTCACTTGACAACGACCAGCTGTTCGGTGCGAGCGAGGGCATTGACGCCCTGCTCGCGGCGCACTCGCTCGATGCCATCGTCGCACCGACCGACAGCCCGGCCTGGACGACGGACCTCGTCAACGGCGATCACTTCACGTCGTCGGGGACTCCCTCCCCGGCCGCGATCGTCGGCTACCCAATCATCAACGTTCCCTCCGGCATGAGCTATGACCTGCTGCCGGTCGGAGTCTCCTTCTACGGCACGGCCTTCAGCGAGCCGACTCTGATCAAGGTGGCGTCCGGCTTTGAGCATGCGATGCAGGCGCGCCGGCAGCCTAAGTTCCTGCCTACGTTCCCGTCTACTTCACCTGGGAGCAGCCCCGACCGAGGTAAGGGGCATGGCCTCGTTAAGCCAGAAATCGCTCGAGCCCGCATGATGTAACCCGCTCGACTAACACTTCATCTTCTCGCTGCATCAGTTCACAGACACCCGGGGTCGAAGGGGCCAAGTGTGGCGGTGGCCGTGGAGTCGCGCCGTAGATCCTGGCACCGTCCTATACGGCGTGTTCCTAATTAGTGAGGTCGCTAAAGACTTCCAACCAATGTCTGATAAACAAACCGTGATGACGATCCAGGATCAACAACAACCACGTACCGGTACAGCAACGCCGGCGCCAAACCGTAGCAAACGGTGGCACTCAGCGCACTCAGTGAATTCGATCCGCTATTTCTGAACGGGGCGCAGCGATCTGTTAACCGCAAGGTTCAGGGTTCGAATCCCTGGTCCGGAGCCAAATCTGAATACGAAATCTCGGTCGTGTAGGGCTGCGTGGTGGCGAAGTGCACGAACCGTACAGCAGCGGTACAGCAACGGCATGTGAAAATCGGTTGCAAGGACATGCCCTGTCGATCTCAGGCAGCACAACTATCGTCCTTTCAGACTAGGAGCCTTGCGGCTAGTAACCGCAAGGCGGCGGCAACGAGGACATCGCTGAGAAATAAATCTCTGAGCGCACGAAAATGACAAACCGCATACACAAGTCTTCCCGTCGTCGTGCTGGCCCAATGGGGGTACGCCCCTGGTTATCGATCAGGGTCGAACTGGTCGAGGGTCGAGGGGAGCGTTACTGGCCGCGGCCTGGCCGCTTGTTCGCTGCGGCAATAAGCCATTCGTATGCCCAGCTGGCCACTGCCATTGACGACGCCTTCGCACGCTGGGATCGCTCGCACTTGCATGAATTCGAGCTTGCGAATGGCGCTCGAATCGGCACGCCAGGCCCGGACATGAACGACGACGATGTCCTCGACGAAAGCCGCGAGCGGCTGTCGAACCTCCAGGCATCTCAGCAATTCATCTATGTGTTCGACCTTGGTGACGACTGGACGCACCTGTGCACTGTCGTCGAGGCCGGCATTGATCCGCATGACGTTCTCGGCGTGGTTCCCAATGCCCCCTTGCCGTACTTCGGTTGGGGAAACATCCCAGATCAATACGGGCGGGCTTGGGCTAAAGAGGACGATGAGGCTCCTACACGGCTAGATCCCGAACTGACGGACTTGCCACCGCTCCGGCCGGGCTGGGGGCCCAAAAGGTAGAGCCTCCTGGCATGCGTCCCGTCGTTGCTGCCGATAAGACTTCGCTATGACCTGCATATGAGAGGAGGTCAGCGCGCTCCGCGGTGCTTGCGGCGAATGGCAGGCCAAACAGCACCCAACTCCCTAGTTTGGCCGCTCGCCACCCGGGCGTGGACGAGCTGCAGGAAAGCGGAGGCTGCCAGATAGGCTCACGTATCCTGTCCTCACCCCGGGCCGGCGGCCTTCAACGTTTTGGCGCCTCGTATTCACCACCGCAGAGTTGATTCCCATCACTAAGCTCGGGTACCTCGGTCTGCGCCTGCGGGCGCGCTGGACGGGGCTTTAGGAGTTTCGTGCCGGCGTGCCCGCAGCGGAGGTAACCGGATAGGCATTGGGACTGGTTATCTTCACGATTCCTTGAAGAGCCATCAATCGAGGCATCGGTACATGACCACCGCCGTCGAGACACGTGCCTGCAAAACCTAATGATTCTGTTGGCCGCGCTCAAGAGCCAATTAGGCGGCGGCCAGGTTAACAAATAGCTCGCGCGTCTGCAACAAGTTGCGAACGCGCTGGACGACCTCGGTTCGATCGAGAGGTCTGGTCAGAAAGTCGTTAGCGCCGAGCAGAAGAGCGCTGTTTCGAGCGACGCGACTCGAGTCGGCCGACACAACTATCACGGGAACGAACCCGAGCCTTGCACGAGGAGCTTTAAGGCGCCTGAGGACTTCCCACCCATCGATACACCGTATGTGAAGGTCGAGAAGAACGATGTCTGGCGCGAACTCATCGAATGCCCGCTCGACCTGTCGAGAATCAATGACCGCGCATACCGCGGTAGCGGTGTCGCTTAGGAACTCTTCGAGCAGACAAACGTTGGCTGGCTCGTCATCAACGATCAGGACGCGTGCACCTAACTGGGCCACGAGCGTGGCCTGAGTATCTGTGCCCCGGAATCATTTGCGTCACACACCACAAAAAAGTGATGTACCGATACGAATTCACCCATATGGCGAGCCCCGGTCTTCAAAACCGGTAAGGGGCTTCTCCGATGCAAGCCCTCGAGCGGTATGTGCTGCCAAAGGCAGCTGGATAGGTGTCTCGCGCGCCTTCTATTAGTGTGGGCGCCTGATCACGGTACTTGCTTGCGATAAGCCCCGGCTATCAGCAGCCCGCCTCGCGCCTCCTCTATAGGTATGGCTAGCTGGCTGAGATGCCGAAAACCATCCAATATCAGCAATCTCGACGGTTTGCCGAACCGTCAGAGGGGGCCGGTCTGTGAAGACGGCCCCCGTGATCGCAAATTTCAGGAGATCGTCACGTCGGTGATCGTCACCGGGCTGCGCAGCGTGTAGTCCAGCTCGTTGCTCTGGAGCACCCCTGGCGGCGTCAGCACATCCATCGCCTTTGGCACGGTTGCCGGGTCGACGGTGCAATGCGGGTCGACGCTCGGCGCGGCGCACACTCCGAACGAGTACTGGCCCGGCGTCGAACTGAAACCGCGGGCTTGATCCGGGCTGAATCCGTCCTGGCCAGTCAGTACCACGGTGAACCCCCAGCCGCTCCCCGGGTGGCCGAGAGTAGAGGCCGCGACACTGAACGTGATGTACCGCGAGACCTGGTTGGCGCGAATCGTCACCGTGCCCAGGGTTGTTCCGTGTGCATCCACGTAGCGCTGGCCGAAACCCTGCACCTCGATTAATCGGTTCCATTCCGCCGCCGCATCGATTTTGTAGTTCCGCTGCGGGAACGAGGCTGCCGTCGAAGTATCTGCCGGCCCGGCTGTTGGGTCGTGTACGTAGACGTCGACCAACTGAGCCCCCAGCGGGCTGCCGAAGGTGGGTGACAGATCGCGGGTCTGAAGCCAGAAGATGATGTTTCCACTACCTGCGCTGTCGTCGTAAACCTGGAAATTCGTGATGTCGAACGCTCCAGCGTGGAAGTCGGCCGCGGTCGGGTATGCATAGTTGCCGGGCCCGTTGTCGTCGCCCGTGGGGTCGGTGACATCGAGAATCTTGGTGCCCGGGACGAAGTCCCAGACCACCGTACGCGTCGCGTGCGCGGTGCCGCCGTCCGCCGCCGTGGCCACCGCCGTGATCACGGTCGTGCCAGGCGTGACGCCCACCGGGATGCTGAACGAGCCGTCGGGCGCCGCGGTCGCCTCGGCTGTCGCCGTGGTGAAACCGGTGTCGGTGTTGGTCGCCGCGACCGACACCGTGTTTCCGGCTGCCGTTGCGCCGGTCACAGTCACCGGCGATCCGTTCACTGCCGACTCGTTGGCGGGGGAAGTGACGGCCAGGTTCGTCGCGCCCTGGTGATGCGTGACATAGCGCGTTGTCGTGTTGGCCGGCTGGTCGAGTGCTGTTCCTGCGCCGATGTCGGCCAACAGGCGTACGAAAGACCCAGCTGACCACGTGAGCGGGGCTGCCGATCCCGCCGGGTGCCCATCCTGGAAGCCGATCGAGGCCACGGCCGGATCGGTCCCGTACGGCGAAGCCGGCAGGTCGGGAAGCTCCCAGTCCTGCTCGGGGATAAGGCCAACGCCGGATGCGAGGCGCGCCATCGAATCGAGCAGGTCCACTGCTTCGGCTATGTCATTGCTCTGTAGTCGGTTCTCTCCCCGCTCGGCCGACAGCACCGGCCAGAGATGGCCGGTCCCGTGTCCGCTCGGCGCCCACGGGTGTCCGTCCGATGACCCGTCGCCATAGCCATCGCCGTTATAGCGATGCCAGGCGACGCCGCTTGGAGTCACCGTCTCGATCGTGGCGTCGACCACCGGCAGCGACTCCTGGATGGCTGGATCCGACGCGGACAACTCTCCCAGCCGCGACAGCTCGAGGAAGCCCGCGTCGATGACCGATCGCTGATCGAGCGTGGGGCCGCCATTGCCCAGGTTGTAAGAGATCGCAGCGTTGGGGTCGCCGGTCTTCGACAGACGTATGAAGTAAGGATGGTTTGCCAGTGGCCCGTTGGTTGTCACCGTCCAGCCTTTGATCGATCGCTGCCAGTCGTCCGCCGTGCCTCGGAAGACGCGAGCGGAGACGTGGTCGCCGTTGACGTCGGCGATGTCGGCGGCCGAGATCAATCCCGCGATTTCGGCAGCAATCGTTGAAGGCGAGTAGCCTCCCTGCTCCTCCCAGCGCTCAGGTCCGAAGCTCGGGCCGCGGGAGGTGACGAAGTAAGCGGCTGGCCGGATGTGCTGCTCATAGAAGGTGCTGTCGGTCATGCCCAAAGTCCAGGCCATGAGGATCGGATAGGAACACTCATCGAGCTGGGTGTTAAACGAGTCGGGCGCCGGCTTGCCGTTGATCAGGCTGTTGCGGGGCATCGAGCCGTCGGCTTGCTGCTGGCGGTCGAACAGGAAGATGACCGCGTCGCGCGCGGTCGCAAGGTCGCCGTCCGCGACCAAACCGGTCCAGGCTTCGTAGAGATCGCGCGCGAACACCTCGCGGTACGAGCCGAAGTAAGTGTTGTTGGGGTCGCCCGCCGACACCCCCTGCCCCCAGGGCGAGGCAAGGCTGGCGACGATGGCCCCAGGGAAGGTCTTGTCCTCGGAGGCCTTGACGACGTTGGCGCTCAGGTAGTACTCGTCAGAAAGTTGATGCACCCTGCCCGGCGTCAGCCCGGGCAGCTGGTGGGGCGGCGGCGTGAGCTGGGTGTCGTAGCTGATCCAGCTGCCGCGGTAAGCGTCTCGGACGGTGCCGAGGTCAGAGTGAAGTGAGCCCTCCGCGCTGCCGACTGCGGACGCCTGGTCGGCGCCGAAGCCGAGCGCAAGGATGACATTGCCATCACCGCGCCAGGGCAGAGCCACCCGCCCCGTCTGGACGATGTTGCCGTCGACGGCGTCCGAGTAGAGCTGCGTTAGTGTGTGGGAGGCGTCCAGCTGGCTCAAGCCGTCGCTCGAGGTCCCCGCGAAACCGCTGGTAGCTTCAGTGAAGGAGCCGTCGAGCGCCGCGAAGACTGGTTGCGCGTAATTCCTGTTCACCGCGTTGGTGGTTGTCGTCGTGTCGTAAGCGATCATGACCGGGTGCCCCGTCGAACTGTCCAGGGTCGCCGAGTCGGCGCCGCCGTTGCCTGCGCCGCCTCCTCCGTTGCCATTGATGGATGGGTCGAAGCGCACGAATAGCTGCAGCGAATTGTGATTGTTGTTGTGCATCCGGACCCTCAGCAGGAGGGTGTTGCGCCCAGGGTCCGTGAAGTAGTCGGTGACGATACTGTAAGCGCCGCTCTTAGCGGTCGCGGTGACCTGACACTCCATGCCGCTTGGGTCGAGCGTCTGCACCGTGTATGACATGTCGCGCGATTGCAGATCGGTGAAGCTCGATCCATCGGTGACGATGTATTGCAAGGTCTCGACGTTGGTGTTGTCGATCGTTGGGTAGTAAACGTCGCTGAGCACCCCGCCCGCCACCGTGTACCAGACCTTCGAAGTCCTGTTGTTGGCGGTGCCCAGACAGTCTTTCCGGGCAAGGTCGAAATGGGAGAGCGCGCCAGGGCCACCCGGGGCAAAGGTGGTCGTTAAGGCGGCCTGGCCCGCGACGGGGATCAGAGGGAGAAGAGCCAGGCAGGCCGCGGTGAGGCTTGAGGCAATGACGCGTGAGCTATGGCGGCTGTCGAATTTGCACATTGCATGTCCTCCTGCACCGTGGTGCGCTTTTCAGAGGCCTCCAGGGTCAAGGTCCAGACAGTTCATGAACGGCGTGGGCAGCTCCAGGCCGTTGACTCCCGATCACCAATCATGTCGCAAAAACGTCACCGTGGCAAGGAGCATCAACCTCGCCCAGTCGTAAGTGTTCTTGCAGCACCGTAAGGAGACTCGTACCTTCTATGACGCGTGAAAATGCCGGCTAGGTGATCGCGATCGCAACCAAACGCGGCCTGAACCTTGAAGAGTCCCTCTCAGTGTCCAACCCGCGGCCTTTCGCGTCCAACGACAGCCAAGAGGACAGCCAACATGTCGGACTGCGGCGGACAAAGGCGGACGCTGTCGGAATGTGCAGGCAAGCTATCGAACTGCAACGGGCCTCCACGGACGCCCACGGATGGCCCCGCGGTCTCCAAAACCGTTTGCGGGCTTTGGAAACCCGAGTGCCTCTCGCGCGTGCGTCTCCTTTTATGTGGTGTCGGCGTGGGTTGCTATCGATAAGTGCTCATAATCGCCAGCCCGAAGAAAGGGCCCTCGCGCGTCCTTAATATGTGTGGAGCATGCAGCGCCGCTAACTCAAGCCGTCGGAACAGCTCTCGATACAGGGCCCGGCTACCACAAGTAAGCTATGCGCAGTCCATTGCCCTCGTGTACGGAGTAAGTAACCGTGGCAAGAGTCACCCAACTCCCCAGAGACGATCCTCGCCTTGTACAGCCGTTGTTCCTAACACGGGAGGCCGCTGTATACCTTCACGTGCCACCAAGCACTTTCCAGACCTGGGTCCAGGGATATGAGCGACACAACCGGCCTGGCAGATCCACTGTGGGTGCGCCTCTCGTTACCGTTGTCGAAAGCCCACCGGGGTCACCAAACATACCTTTCATCGGACTTGCAGAGGGTCTCGCTCTATCCGCTTTCCGACGAGCTGGCGTGCCAATGCAACGGATTCGACCTGCGCTTGAGCGGCTTCAGGATGAAATCGGCCTTCGCCATGCGCTAGCGAGTGACCGGCTGTACACCGACGGAGCCGAGATCTTATTCGACTACGGCCAGAAAGCGGGGGAGGAGAAAATCTCGCAGCTGGTGGTCGTCCGAAACCAGCAGAGGATCTTTATTCCTGTTGTTGAGCAATATCTAAGACACATTACATACGGACCTGACCACTGGGCTTCGCGTCTTCGACTACCCGGATATGAGAAGACCCCGGTCATCGTTGACCCCAAACGCGCCTTTGGTCGACCGGTGATCCAACGAGTTCGAGTCCCGGTCGAGGAACTTGTGGATCGGTGGTGGGCGGGGGACTCAATCCACGTCCTCGCTGAAGACTTCGGCCTTGATGAGGCGGAAGTAGAGGACGTCATTCGTGTCGCCACGCGAATCCCAGCGGCCGCCTGAGTTCCTGGTCGATCGTAGCCTCGGCTCGGTCATCGCCCCAACTGCTCTAATCGCTCGTGGCTTCATGGTCCATACCTTGCAGACGGTTTGTGGGGACAACGTTGCCAGAGACTTGGATGATGAAGTGTGGCTAGTCGAAGCGGGCAAACGGAATTAAATAGTACTCGCGAAGGATGAGCGAATTCGTCGTCGCCCCAATGAACTTGCCGCTATCCGTGAGCACCGCGTGAAAGCCTTTTACCTGACCGCGGGTGGACTGAAAGGCGAGGTGCAGGCTGCGATTCTGCTCAAACACATCAACAGGATCATTCAACGCGCGCGCAATGCGGGTCCAATGGTTTGGGCAGTCACAGAATCGGGAATCCGCCGCGTCCTTTGATCAGCGCCGAAAAGTGTTCCTGTGCTCTGGAAGCAATCGATACCCTGCTGCTATCGGTAGCAAGGCACGCGCGCGTGCTTACACGGGCGCGGAAGGCATGCCGCCTGACCCTCGCCGAGCCCGTGACCGAACCCGCCGGTTAACACTGACCATGAGCGTGCCGACACCGCGCTCGGTTGACGCTGTCGCCCTGAGCTTGACGCGGACGTAATCCCAATCCATCGTCGCGTAGTTGGTTAGTGCGATTTCGAATGCGCTGTAGAAACTGACATCTTCGCGCGGCCAGGCCACGGTGGCCTGACGGACTCTGTCCAGATACAAGTCCTCACAACTGATCATCCGGATCGAAACGCCGCCGATCTTGACAGTGACAGTCCTTTCGATGTCGTCACCCGACCCCGGAAACTCCACCGCAACAGGTAGATCTTCTCGCGTCCAATGCCGGCCGCTCTTACGCAGCCCAATCGACTCCAGAGCTTTGAGATCGCTCGGCGACGGCCGAGGACATAGGTCCAGGTCGGTTGGGTGGTACTCGCCTCCCGCCCAGTACTCTTCGGCGGTTCCGCCGACTACGATCGGCTCGTTGCTCAACAGCTGGGTCATTGCCGCTGCTAGGAGAAGCCGCTGGCGCAGCCGAGACCTGGTGCTAGGGATCTGACGCAAGAGGGCCTCGGCACGCGCCTGATCACGCTTAGTACCTTTTGTCACGTTGCCGCTTCATGCGCTCGAAGTGCTCACGGCTCAGGCCGGCTTGTTCTAGCAACGCCGCCTCAACCGGCGCCGGATTCCTATCCCATGGATTAAAACGGCCTGGTCCCAGCACAGACCGCACCAAAGCTCGGCGGGTCGCAGCCGCTGGCATCCCAGGTCGGCTCTGACCGAGTTTGAGTACGATCGGCACGCCCGTCCCGCGAGCCCATCGGTCGATGAAGTCTAGCGTGGGCATGCGGTAACCCGCCTCTGCACGGGCGATTACAGGTTGGGTCGTTCCCATCACTTGGGCAAGCTCTGCCTGGGTCTTGCCAGAGCGACGCCTGGCATTCGCCAAGATGAGTCCGATCTCGGGCTTTGTCACCAAGGCAATTATACCCAAATGGCAATAACTGGAGGTGACGCTCGCACCAAGGGATTTACAAGCTGATCGATCAGTTGGCTCAGGAAGAGTGCCGACCTCGGCAAGGACGATCGGGCCACTCTCAGGCTGGAGCGAGCCTTTCCCGGAGGCTCAGCGTCTGAGCGAAGACCGAGGGGTGAATCGGGTATAGATTTCAGCTGAATGGCCCAACGAGTGACCGTCCGCGAACGGATCGACCCGGCGATCACCGCGTCCCTGTTCGCCAACTACCGCTCTTCCGCCGACGCAGTCATGGAGTTGGTTGACAATGCCATCGACTCACGACTTAAGGGCACACCGCTCGACATCCTGGTGCAAGTCCATTCCTCGTACTTTGTCATCGAAACTCGCGGTGGGGAAGGGATGGGGCCGGCCGAGCTCGAGCGGCATTACCTGCGCTGGGGTGGATCACCGAAACGCGACCGCAACTTGCTCGGCCAATACGGTCAGGGCGGCAAAGCCGCGGTCGGCCATCTCGGCAGGAGCTTCACAGTCGAAGCTAGTCGGCCAGGAGACAGGATGGCGTGGCGGTTTGCCGACCCGAATTACCGGGACCGCACCAAGCTCAAGACTTACGAGCTGAAGGAAGTGGCCAAACGAGTGGCGTTGGAGCAGGGTTACGTACGCATCCGAATCGATGGTGTCGACAAGCGCATTGATCCCCGCCGACTGGGCGCTCGACTAAGCGATACCTACCGTCCCTTGATCGTTCGAGCCGAGCTAAGGATGTCGATCAACGGCGCCCGGGTCGAAGCGCTACCGATCAACTTCCAGGAGGAGCATCGCTTCGCGGTCCGAGCGGCGGGTACGACCATCCGCGGTTGGTACGGCCTCGCCGAGCCTGAAGGGCGCGGCGTCGATTACGTACCCGGTCTGCGCTGCTACAAGCTCGGCAGGCTGATCGCTGGAGGCGAGTTCTTCGGACACCCGAACGCGGTACAGGTGTCGGGAATGGCCCGCCTGGTGGGGGAGGTCGACCTGGCGCCTGTCCCGCTGACGATGAACAAGAGCGATTTCGCTCGCGACGGCACTGAGTGGATTGCGGTCGAGCAACGAATGCACGCGCTCCTCACGCCGATCGCCAAACGGCTCGCGGAAGACGAGTTGGCCCCACCCCCGGCGTCCGCCCTGAAGACCGCGGAGCAAGTGAGACGGCTGCTCAGCCAGGTTCTCAAGCTCGCTGAACGTGAGGAGGCGTTTCCAGGGCTTGCGACCGCCGGAACACGGGCGAAGGCACGTATGCCAGCTACTCGTCGACACATGCCGCAACTCAAGAGTCCTGCAACGCCGCCTCGACTGCCGAACGCAGAGGAGCCCAAACGTCGTGGATTCGGCCAGGTCGTCGTGCGCCCACTCGATCCAGCGATTCGCAGCCAGACAGTAATCGAGCGTGACGTCACTACGGTAGTGATCAACTCGCGTCACCCGCTTTTTCTGAAGCGCGCGGGTGACATCTGGTATCAGCTCGAAACCGCGGCGCGCGAAGTCTTCAAGTCCCTTGAGGGTGCGAGCGTTGGTGAGTTCGAACGGCGAGTGAATGAAGTCATCCTGCTCGCCTTCCAGCTTAGAGCTCGCCGTCGCGATGCTCGGTCGCGTAAGCCAGCAGTTCAGTTGCCGCTTATTAGTTGATGCGACGCCTCACCGGGGTGCCTTCCAAGAAGGTCTTCGTCGGAGGCGTCGTACAGCAACGCCGGCGATAAACCATGGCAAACGGCGACACTCAGCGGCACTCAGCGAATTCGGAACGCCATTGCTGAACGGGGTGCAGCGATCTGTAACCGCAAGGTTCAGGGTTCGAATCCCTGGTCCGGAGCCAATTCGGTTGTGCAAGTTCGGCTGACGTGCATCAAAAGGCCGTCGGCTGATGCGCTCCAGACCTTCGGCTGATGCGTTACAGCTACTTCGGTTGATGCGTGACACTCCCGCGCATGAGGGAGATGAGCGTGTCTGAGCAAAGGTACAAAGCGATCCTGGCGGTCATCGGCGACGGTCGGACAGTTACCGAGGTGGCCAACGATTGGGGCGTCCATCGGCAAACCCTGCACCGATGGCTGGCGCGCTATGAAGGAGACGGACTGGAAGGCCTCACCAATCGGTCGCACCGGCCGGCGCATTGCCCTCATCAAACTCCCCCTTCAGTGGAGGCAATGGTGCTCGAGATGCGTCGGTCACACCCGTACTGGGGGGCACGGCGAATCGCCTTCGAGCTAGCCCGCAAGCGGGTTGAACCAGCGCCCTCTGAATCGGCGGTCTACCGCTGCCTGGTCCGGGCTGCGGTCATCGACCCCGTGACTCGGCAGCGGCGCCGCGAAGCCTGGAAGCGCTGGGAGCGGGGGGCGCCGATGGAGCTCTGGCAACTAGACCTAGTGCATGGCTTTCTCCTAGCTGACGGGACCTCAGCCAAGGCGCTGGCCGGCGTTGACGACCATTCCCGGTACTGCGTCTCGGCGAGGCTGATGTCTAGGGAGCGAACCCAGTCGGTCTGCGACGGGTTCAGTTCAGCTCTGAAGACCTATGGGGTGCCGGCCCAGGTCCTGACCGACAACGGCAAGGTCTTCACTGGACGCTTCGCCCAGCCGCCGGTGGAGGTGCTGTTCGACCGCATTTGCCGGGAGAACGGGGTCGACCATATCCTCACCGAGCCACGCTCGCCGACCACCACGGGCAAGATCGAGCGCTTCCACAAGACGCTTCGAGTCGAGTTCAACACCAGGCAGGTGTTCAAGACCTTGAAGACAGCACAGGAGGCACTCGATGAGTGGGTTACCTACTACAACGCGCAGCGGCCGCACCAGGCGCTAGGCGACCTCACGCCGGAAAGCCGCTTTCGCCCCGGCGACAAAGGAGGCCGGCATCAGCTCAGACATCCGGAACGCAATGGAGAGCAGTGGGTCTGCAGAAGGGTGGCCAGCAACGGTGTCGTAAGCGTCGACTACCAGCAGGTGAGCGTGGGGAGGAACTACGCCGGCAGCGCCTGTGACGTGCTGGTGACCGATGGCCTGCTTCAGTTCTGGGTGGGCAGCGAGCTGCTCAAGACGGTGGCACGCACAAGCAACGGCACGGTTCGCAAACTACATGCCGACGGCACAGCGCCGCGGCGGCGCTAGATTTCAGTGGGAGTGGGACAGATCAACCGAAGTAGCTTCACGACACATCAACCGAAGGACGACACCGGAGCCAATTCGGTGGAGCCAATTCGGCATTTTGCCCTACGAGAGGATCGCGACGGCCTCTTTCCAATCGAAACCGGGCGATGGCGGGAGTTCGAATCCGCCGCGGCCAACCAGGTTGCCACGGTACGAACTTTGCAGTCTTCAGCCGGCGGGCATATCTAGCAGTTAGGCATGGGAACAGGCACACCGATGTCACTATCGAGCTTCGCTGAACTGGTGCCGACACAAATAGATGGCTTCGGGTTTTGGAATCGGCGATGCGCTCGCTCACTAGCTCATCAGGATTCGCTTGAAAGCGCCCAGGTAGCTGTCATCACCGCACTGCTGTCGTAGGAGCCAGTACTCCGCGCCCCAGAAGAGGTAGGCGTCCAGAGCACAGCCTGACTGGCGAGCCAAGTTCAGGCATCGGTTGTAGTTCTCGATCACGCGCTCGGGCGGACAGCTCTCCATCGCCTGCCCCACAGGGTTGGGTGGAGTCGTCACCGCCTCCCAAGGCTCTGCTTGTCCCTCTGTGACCATCATCCGACGGCCGTGCGCGCCGGCCCACCTAAACAGTCGCCCACAATGGCCCTGCCACTCGTGCTTGCCTGCTTCCAGGTAGACGCTCCAGTTGCCCACGGCTCCCAGGGCGTGGCACGGATACACGTCTACACCAATGATCTCGGCCACCACCCTGGCCAGTGACAAGGAATCACCCTGGTCACGAGTCCGCCACCACTGTTGCACGGCGACGGGCATTGACATCGGCATGAAAGCGTTCAGTAGAATCGGCCGCTTCGGATCTAGCGCCTTCACCACGGCGACCTCTCGCTTGACGAACTCAGTCGCCAAGCGCCATGAGTGCTCCATCCCAAGAGGATCCACGGCCTCGTGCTCGACCTGCCAGCCGATTACCGATTCGTGATCGCGGTACTTATGCACCACCCGTGCGGCGAACGCCATAGCAGCAGTGAGAAGCTCCGGATGAGACGCCTCGCTGACCAACGAGCCCTCCCGTAGCTGAGTCCGGAGGTGATGCTTGGGTACAAAGAACTCTGGATAGCCGAAGTTCTTGACCGCCCCCAAGGCAAGGAGCACCTTCTTACCGGCGCGTTCCGCGGCTCCGACTTGCCAATCCAGATATGAGGAATCGAAGATATCCAGTGTCGGCTCCATTCGGTTCCAGAGCGCTGCCAACCGGATGAACTCGTAGGGGTGTTCAAGGAGCGCCGACAACGCGGCACGTGGCTCCAATCCCATCGCCTCGGCCTGGAGGGGGCGGAAGCTGATACCAAAACGGGTCGAACCGCGCGCCTCAATCGGAACCTGGCGCCAGCGATCCGTGAGCGGCCGCGCCGACCGTTTGATGCGGAGGCTCACGGGATTCTTGTCCGACTCCCCATGAGGTCCAAGTGTCTCCCACCTGCGTCTCTCGGAGGGCCGGAGCGCCGCAGTTGAAACAGGGACGCCCAGATCGGATCGTGGTGAGGTCTCGAATGCGGCGGGCCCTCCTCGCTCTTAGCTACACCGTTGGTGGCATCGCGTTGCCTCCTAGGAAGAGTGAGTTGCGCTGACGGGGAGGGCGTGAATCCGTGTACAGCAACGCCGCCGATAAACGAGGTCGCGGGGTCACAGTCACCCGCAGCGCGACCACAACCCAGGCTCGTCTCGATGGCTGGGCCGAGGTTGTCCTTTACGCCTCACGGTATTTGCGCACGGCGCCAGTTCACGGATGCTGGAACGCCCGCTAGTGCGCGGCGGTCTGCTCCTCGGGCTCCTCGTACCACTTGACACGATCCCCCAGCCGGCTCCGCAGCCGCCACCGCGTGCTCTTCGGCGCCTCCTCGATGTGCCTCCACATCGTCTTCAGTCGGTCCGCGATGGTGATCGTCGCCTCGCCTGGCATGTCGTATGCCCCAACGTTGGCCACACACCGCTCGACAGTGGCCTTGGTGGTCCGCCACAGACCCCAGTCGCGCGCGCACAGGCTCGCGATGAAATCCACCTCGATGCCTTTGCTGTCGCCGTTGCTGAGCTCGTGGTGATACGTGAGGTTGTAGATGTCGCGCTGGTCGCGCTCGGTCAGCTCCACGATCTGCAGCTTGGTCAGCATCAGCTCAGCCAGCGGCACCGTGAGAGGCTCGAGATCCAGGCGGTCGGCGATGGGGATCACGTGGCACATCGAGAAGTCGCCCAAGAACACGTCGAGCTTGCGGCCGTTCGTCTCGTCGTAGAAGAGCAGCCGCTGCGACCCGTGGAAGGCGTTGAAGTGCCCATCGGGCGAATAGCCGGCTTTGGTGAGCACGTCGGTGGCGGCCCGCTTGGTGTCGCGCTTGGTGGCGACGTCGATGTCGCCGATCTTGCGCGGCAGCAACGGGTGATCGTCCGGCGCCTGCATGCAGACCGCGACGCCGCCGAGCAGGCGCATCACCAGTCCGGCGCTCGAGGCTGAATCCACCAGCCTTCGAGACTCTTGCAGCGGATCCGCCAGCGGCACTAGCCGGCGGTGAAGAGGAAATCGAGGTAATCGCCCGCTCCGTCGAAATCGACGAGGACGCCGCGCAGCACGTCGGACGAGTATTCGCTGCCGGGGTTGAAGCACATGGTCTTGCCGATACGCTGGGCACCCTTTGACTCGTGGATATGCCCGTGAAGGCCGACCACCGGCTGGTACTTCTTGATCACCTCGCGCACGGCTTTGCTGCCGACCGGAATTATGCTCGGCCGGCCGCCGCGGATCACCGGCATCAGGGTCTTGTCGAGCTCGGCGGCGTAGTCGAGGCCTGAGCCATAGGGCGGGTTGTGGAAGTTGGCCACGACTCTGGCACTCTTCGGCGCCGGCTCGAGGATCGCGGCCAGACGGCTCTCCAGCTCCTCCTCCGGAAACTCCCGTTCGGTGTTCCAGGGGGTCGGAGTGACGTCACCGCAGCTGGCCAGCACCACCGGTCCAATCTCGCACAGCTCGCGCTCCGGACACTCGATGCGGGGCGCCGACCTGAGGACCGAGTCGATCGCGATCGGGTCGTCATTCCCGGGCGTGATGATGCAGCGCACCTTCGGGTCCAGCCGCTCTTCCGCCAGCTTGCACCAGCCCTCGACCTGCTCCGCGATGGCCACCGTGAACGCTTTGGTCAGGTACGCCGAGTCGGCTTGCATCCGCTCGAACTCGTCCTCGCCGGCGATGACCGAGTAGAAGCCGATACGGTTGATCTCCGCGCGCAGGCGCTCCTCCTCTGCGACGGGCACTGTTACCGATTCGCCGCGAACCTTGGCGCTGAGGCTGCCGTTGTGGCTGCGGATGGGCACGAGGCCCTTGCCCGCGATGTCGCCGCCGAGCACCACCGCATCGGCCTCGTAGACCTTGGCGGCCGCGAGGAACTTGCGGAAGCAGCGGTCGGAGCCGTGGATGTCGGTCGCGAAATAGACGCGGAGGGCCCGCTTATTGTTCGCCACGACCTAGGCCTCGATCCCTATCGGTTACTCCGGAGGCAGCTCGCGCATGGCCAGGCCCATGTCGATGGACGAGGACTGCAGCCTTCGCTGCCGGACGATGAAGTAGATGATCGGGCCCGAGAAGAAGATCACGAGCAGCGAGCCCACCGACACTGCGCTGAAGGCGCCGAAAACGTTCGGCTTGGCGATGATCACGCCCACCGTGAACAGCGCGCCCAGCGTGGAGATCGCTCCCCAGAGCGCGGCGGTGGGAATTCCGGCAACGCGGTCGACATCGTTGGTGGCGGGGTTCTTGATGAGGTCTGGCCTGCGGAACGGCAAGAAGATTGCCGCCACGGAGCCCGATAGCAGGACCAAAGCGAAGAAAAGCGCGAGGTTGGCGGAGATGGCGGCGATGTTGAGGATCGAGCCGCCGATCGTGAAGAAGATTCCGATGGCAACGGCCAGGATGACCGCGTTGATGGGCGACTGGCTGCGCTCGCTGACCTTTGCCAGCCCGATGGGCAGAATGCGGTCGAATGCCAGCGCAAAGATGACACGGGTCACCACCGCGACGAACGCGAGGTCGACCGCGAGCTCGGCCGCGGGCACAGCTAGCCCTATGAAGATCTTGGTGATCGGGTCGCCCGACAGCACCAGTCCATACCCGAGGCCGCCAGCGTTGGCCTGGAGGCTCGTGATTGCGCCGTAGTTGGCCGCGTCGGTGGTGCCGACCTGCGCCTGCGCTTGCATGAAGTCGAGGCCGATGGTGTTGACCATGAGCAGCCAGACGCCGACCCAGACCACGATCAGGAGCGCGATGCTGATGACCGAAGCCCAGATGTAAGTGCTGCCTGGGCGCTTCAGCTCACCGCCGACGTAGTACGAGTAGAGGACGCCGTTGTAGTTAAGGACCATGAAGGGCACGGCAAAGATCGACGCTCCCAGGCTGACGCCGAGGGCGATGTTGTCCTTCTTGGCGAGGTTGACGACGTCCTGGTACGCCGTGTCCTTGCCGCTAAAAGATCCGAGCGCGTTGACGAAGTCCTGGTGCGAGTGGGTGGCGAAGAGGAACCCCAGGATCACAAAGGCGAGGACCTGGAAGATGACCAGGCCCAGGATGACCTGCGCGATCCGGCGCAGCGAGAAGATGGAACCGAGTCCTACGATCACGAGAAACGCCACGGCGAAGATGACAAGGCCTGGCGCGCACGAGACCTGGATGCACTGCGTGGTGGTCGAGATGTTCCCGGCCGCGCTGGTCAGCGCGGAGCTGTTGAAGGCCAGGCCCAGGCTGTTCAGAGCAAGCGGCACGTAGTTGGCCGCGAAGTTGGCGTTGGCCGCGAGCGTGTAGCTGAACCCGACCGCACAGGCGATGCCGACCATCGTCCCAACGGCTGGGTGAACGATGCGGGACAGGAAGATGTACTCGCCGCCCGCGCGGGGGATCGCCTGCAGCAGGTACCTGTAGGCGAACATGGCCACGAACCAGATGGCAGCGCCGAGTAGGAGCGGCAGGACCATGTCGACCTGCGAGAAGTTGAGCAGGCCGCCGTAGAAGTTGATGAAAGTGTTCACGACCGCCACCGAGGCCAGCGCGATGCCGGTGGCCGCGGGGATGCCGAGCTCGCGGACCAGGCCGGAAGATTGCCGTGTGAACAAGCCTTGCGAGGCGGGGGCTCCGGATGAGCTGCCTCCGGAAGCGGTGCCCCTGTTCATGGTCCTATCAGCCATGTCTTCCTCCTCCCCAGACCTTCCCGGAACCCTCAGAATCCCGAATTGGAAGGTTCCAGAACCATATCCGACAACCTGAAAACCGTCAAGGAACCGGGGCGCCGGCCACCTCTGCCACCCGCACCCATCGGTGACCGGCCGACGCGCGTTCGATCGCTTCGCACACCGCCTGCACGGCCGCGCCGCGCTCGAAGTCCGGCTCCCACGGGCCCTTCGGCCAGCGCTCGAGCAGGTCTCCGAGGTGGTTGACGAAGCTCGCCCCGTAGCCCACGCCCTGGCCGATCGGCCACCAGTTCCGCGCGTACGGGTGGGTCTCGTGCTCAGCCCGGATCCGGCGCATGCCATAGACGCCGGGGTCATCCGCGGCGTCGCCGAACCACAGCTCGTTGAGCCGCGAGTAGTCGAAGAGGAGCGTGCCGCGATCCCCGTTCACCTCGACCGTGAAGTCGCAAGGCCGGCGCACAGCAGTCCGAGCCACTTCCATGACGCCGAGGGCGCCGGACTCGAAGCGCAGCAGGGCGGACGAGGCCTCATCCACCGTCACGGTTTTCATCTCGCCGCCCGCCGCTGCGCGCGCCGGCACGAACGTGTGCGACTGGCCGCTCACGTCGTCGATGGCGCCGACCATCCACAGCGCGAGGTCGAGCAGGTGGCTGCCGAGGTCGGCGATAGTGGTCCCGCCCATCGCCTTGTCGAAGCGCCAGTCGAACGGGATCTTCGGATCCACGAACTCGTCCGAAAGCCAGGTGCCGCGCCACAGCCTGACCTCGCCGACGGCGCCCTCGTCGATCATCCTCTTCATCAACGACACCGCCGGCAGGCGACGGTAGTTGAAGCCGACCGCGTTCAACACGCCCGCGCGGCGGATTGCCGCTGCGGCGTCCCTCGCCTGCGCGTACGAGACGGCCAGCGGCTTCTCGCAGATCACCGCCTTGCGCCCGGCCGCAGCCGCGGCGGCAATCTCTGCGTGCGTCCCGGGCGGCGTGCAGATGTCGACGATGTCGACGTCCGGGTTGCTGACGACCTCACGCCAATCGCTGGTGAATCGCTCGAAGCCGTAATCGCTCGCTGCCTTCTCGACCTTCGCGCGGTCGCGGCCGCTGAGCATCACGAGCTTCGGGCGGACCGGCAGCTTACGCAGCACCGGGACTGCGGTATAAGCGTAGGAGTGGGCGCGGCCCATCATGCCGTAGCCGATGATGCCGATCCCGACCTCTGGCGCGCTCATCTCCGCGCCATGCTCGCGGCGGCGCGCTCCGAGGCCTCAATCGCCGCCGCGGCGTCCTCTCCGCCTGCTCCCTGCAGTGGGGCGCCGCCCACGTGCCGCGCAAAGCTCTCGGCCTGCAGGCGCAGCGCGCTGTAGAAGGTCTCGTCCGCAGTGGGCGGCCACAGGAAGCGGGCCTCCTGCCAGTCCTTCGTGCCGAAGACCTCGACTTTGCACACGTCGCCAAGCGGAAACCGCCGCCCTAGCGAGATGAATGCGGAGCTGCCTCCGGACAGCTCGCCTATGGCCTGCGCACTTTCTGGGTCGCCCGGCCACGGCTCATCCGCGATGGCCGACGCATACGCGGTGATGGACTGGAACTCCTGCCCGGTGAGCCACCGTGTCTGGTCGAACTCGTGTACGCCCATGTCGACGAAGATGCCGCCGCTGTGGCTGCGGAAATAGCTGCTGGGCGGCTGGCCGTCCCACTGGTAACAGGCAACGGCGTACACGCCGCCGAGGCTGCCCGAAGCGATGTGATCGCGCAGGCGAATGAGCATTGGCACGAAGCGGCGCCAGAAGCCGATCTGCAGCGGCAGCCCCGCGGAAGCGACCAGGCGCCCCGCCTCGTGGGCTTCGGCTGCGGTCACGCCGAGCGGCTTCTCGTTGAGAATCGGCAGGCCTGCCGCCACCAGGCGCTTCACTGTGTCCAGGTGCAGGTCGCTCGGCACACACACCAGCACCGCGTCGATGCCGCCCGCATCGATCATCGCCTCGAGGCTCGAGTACACACGCGCGTCGGTCGAGGGCAGCGTGCTCCGCGTCTGCTCCATCGGCTCGGCGATGGCCGCGACCGCGACAGATTCCGAGCCGGACAGCGCGTGCAGGTGATTACGACCCATCCGCCCCGCACCGGCCAGCCCGAATCGGAAGGCGGCCACGACTAGAACCCTCGGTCGGCCAGAAACCGGCGGTTGGCGCGCTGGTCCCGCGCCGGCGCGCCGAGCGGATCGTCTTCGTCCGGCACCACGTCCTGCTCGACCA
>Ga0209283_10000368_pt1 | contig 22763 bp, 15 predicted proteins | sample CZO8metaG_2_FD_188354 | JGI IMG/M metagenome (GOLD analysis project Ga0209283, IMG submission 188354) | Vadose zone soil microbial communities from the Eel River Critical Zone Observatory, Northern California, USA - CZOApr15con2H1.8 metaG... | ecosystem: Environmental > Terrestrial > Soil >...
GACCCCGATCCCCGCCAGCACTTGCGTCAGCGCGGCCGTCAGCGTCGTCTTCCCGTGATCCACGTGCCCGATCGTCCCCACGTTCACGTGCGGCTTCGTGCGCTCAAACTTCTGCTTGCTCATCTCCGTGCGCGCTCCTCTGTTCTGGTATGGTTTCCCCTATACATTCGCGTCCGTGGATCGCGCGGCGCGACCCACAATCAAGTTTAATGGTGAACCGCGAAGCCAACTCACGATTCACCATGCCGCTAAGACTATTGTATCGCTGGCCACAAGCCTGCGCTGGAGCCCACGACCGGATTCGAACCGGTGACCTTGTCCTTACCAAGGACACGCTCTGCCACCTGAGCTACGTGGGCGCGTCGCATCCGTATTATAGGAGGCGACTATACCCATTTCAAGCGCGCTGCATCAGGGCTTTTCTCATACCCCGCGCACGATCAACTCGGCCCGGAGCCCTCCCCCGGTCTTCGGGCGGAGCGGATGGATCGCGCCGACAGTGCTCGCCACCCCTGTGGGTCACAGCAGTCCTTCGAAGACGGCCAGCCCGACAATCAAACACCCCCAGAACAGCTTAAACGCCCGGAGGTAGTCCTGATCGGTGATGGCAATCGTGCGGGGCCCGCGCCGGTCGACTCCAGGGAAGACCGTCGCCATGCGTGCGGGTGCGGTCCGCTTGAAGTCCACCTCGAACGTTACCGGAGGAGGAACCCGGTACGGACTGAGCCTCCCGGCACGCACCGCCTGCATGGCATCGCGGGCGCGATCCCGGATGAGACCCTGGGCTTTTTGAGGTGTCATGCTGAGACCCGTGTACCGATCAAAGCCCTCTTTCACGGGGGCCACCAGCACACCTGGGAGTCGCCGTCCCGCGTCGGCGCACACGGCGGTATCGCCCGCCACCAAGGCGACGGGAACGCCAAAGGCACCCGCGATCCCCGCGTTGACCGCCGCCTCATCCGCGGGCTCGCCATTAAGGCGAACCTCCTGCACAATCTTCCCCAAGAACGTGTGGTTCAAGATGCCGTCCCCCCCGCCCTCACGCTGGTGGTAACCGATGAAAAACGCCGCCGCGAAGGTCTTGTCGATTCCTTCCATTTGCCCCAAGATCCGGTTGCTGCCGCTGAGAAGACGTGCCTCCGGGTGGAGCTCCTCCACCAGAATGTTGGTCATCGGCCCGTGGCCGTCGCTCACGACGACCTCCTGCGCTCCACCGGCTAACGCACCCTCGACAGCCGCGTTTGCCTCCTGTGTCATCACCCGGCGGAATCGATCGTAATCGCGTTCTTGCGACTGGACGTGCTTCGCTGCTGCCACACCCGCAATTCCTTCCATGTCGACGGAGATATAAACCCTCACTGACGCACCCTCCTCGGCTCCTCAGGCACTGGCATCTAGTTGCTTCATACAAGAGTGCGCGCTGAGAAAGCTGAATCCTTCGCCTGCTCAGGCCGAGGCCGTGCCTGGCCACCCAGGATCTCCAGTCTGTCCCCGTGCGATCGGTGGCGCCTGCTCGCCATATCTCTAGGGACGGCGTAGGGGAAACTGAGCATCTCCGTCTTACAAGCCTCCTCCCGTCGCCTCTGGGGGCAATCGCGGAGGTGCCATGAAGCCCAGCCAGGGACGACTTTAGATGGATGGTTTGTATGCAGAATTAGGCCGGAAAATCAGGCATTTGAGCACGGGTACAGGCGTGCGTCACCAACCGTCTAGAAGCATCTCGCACGGGGCAAAGAGTTCAATGCTCCGGGGTACGAGCGGCAAAGGAATTTTTCTAGCGTCCTCCGCGGAACTCGGTTCCCCCCGGAAGTCTTAGTAAGGTGGGTGGGGAATGAGACCGACGAGGCGATCTGTGCGGGGGCTGCTAGCAGTGGGCCTCCTCATCCTCCCCGCCTACAGCGCATCGGACCGCTGGCTGGTGTGGTCTACCTCCCGTGCCATCCCGTTCCTGACCACCGCCACGAGATTTCAGCATGCTGTCCGGAGGCTGGCTTCAGCGTCGATCGGTCCAACCCTCGCGGTCATCCCCCCACCGACAGGGACCGGTGTAGCCGTTCGCGGCCCTGCAGCCTCACTTGTCCCGATGTCGCTGAATGCAGTACCCGCCAAGGCGATCGTAACCGTGCAGACTGGGCAGACGCTGTGGGCCATTGCTCAAGCGCACGGTGTGACAGTCGAAACACTCCAAGCTGCAAACGGTCTCGCCAAAACTCGTCCGATCGAAGTCGGTCAACAGATCGTGATTCCGGGTCACTCCTCGGCCGCTATCGCCCTGCCCACGACGGCGGTGGCGGCGGCCGCACAGCCGCCTGCGCGTCGGCCCCTCTCCGTTGTAGTGGGTGACGGCGAGACGTTGTGGGATATTGCCCAGACCTATGGGGTGTCGGTCGACGCCATCGTGGAGGCCAACGCACTCCCGAACGGCGACCTGATCCGTCCTGGTCAGCAGCTGGTCATGCCCTACGGCGTGACGGAGGTTCCAGCCCGCGTGGCGCTATCGAACCGACTGCGGTCGGTGGTGAGCATTGCCACAACGTTCATGTGGCCTGCCCGCGGGCGCATCACCTCCGGATTCGGGTTTCGAACGCATCCGGTTTTCGGAACCCGAGAGATGCACACGGGCATCGATATCGGCGCGCCTTTGGGAGCACCCGTCGTGAGTTCCCGTGAGGGCAAGGTGATCTGGGCTGGGTGGTACGGAGGGTATGGGCTGCTTGTGCGCGTCGATCACGGGAGTGGCCTGATAACCGCCTACTCTCACTTGTCCAAGATCTCCGTGAAGGTGGGCCAGATCCTCCACCCAGGAGATCTGATCGGCCGGGTCGGGAGCACCGGGTTCAGCACCGGCCCGCACCTGCTATTCGAGATCCGAATTCACGGACGACCGCTGGATCCACTGAAGTACCTGTAAACCACCGCAGGGCAGCCACGAACAAACCTGACAAATCGGACACGGGCCGCGATTGGTGAGTGCCGGAGATAGGTCCTGCAGTTCCGCCCGTGGAAAAGGGCGAGCACCGACGTTACGGCTCCCCAGGAGAGTGCACTCATGCGAACGGGACTGACCCCCTGCGTCGTCGCCCTGATTCTTACGGCATTCGTGGTCTCGATCTCGCCGCGACAGCTGGCCGCACAAGAGTCATCGCTCAGCTGGCTGGTCGTCAAATTCAAGTTGTCGATGATCGAGGGCAAACCCCTCATCCAGGTTATGGGCCCGTTCCCCACAAGCAGTATGTGTGACGTAATGCTGAAAATTGTCCAGGAGGGGTTAAGTAAACAAGGCTTAGAACTGACATCGATTGCCTGCCGAAATGACATCACCCTGATCGTCCCGGATAAGGGGACTCCGGCCTCCCCTCCGCCATCTCAGGCTCCGAGCGAGGGAGGACATTGAGCTCCTCGCTCGTTTTCTTCCCGTGAAACGCTCTGGCGTGTGATGCCAAAACTCCAAGTCTCCTTCCCCGTCCAGATAGTCATCGTAATAGTTCTCCTCATGGGCGCGATGGTTCTCTCTCACGCGGGGGCGCCTGCAAACACTGTCCCGCCCTTCTCCCACATCTTCGTAATTGTTTTGGAGAACCGGGAAGCCAACTCAATCCTCGACTCGCCCGACGCCCCTTACCTGACGTCTCTGGCGCCCCGGTATGCGGTCGCCGAACGCTACTACGGTGTTAGCCACCCGAGCCTCCCGAACTACCTCGCGCTGACGGGCGGCGACACGTTCGGCATCACCACCAACTGCACGGATTGTCGAATTGATGCCCCGAACCTCGTTGACCAACTGGAGGAACACGGCAAGAGCTGGAAAGCCTACCTCGAGGGATTTCCCGGGAATTGCTTCGCAGGCGCCGGGGCCGACGGATATGCGAAAAAACACAACCCGTTCATGTACTACACCAGTATCACGACGAACTCAGAGCGCTGCGCCCGGCAGGTGCCGCTAAGTCAGCTCCAGCATGATCTCGCGCAGGACTCCATCCCCAATTACGTCTGGATCACGCCCAATATGTGCCACAGCATGCATGACTGCTTGACGCGAGAAGGGGATGAGTGGCTGCGAGTCATCGTTCCGCAGATTCGTGCCTCGCGAGCGTGGGCCAACCAGGGAGTGCTCTTCATTGTCTGGGATGAGGGGACGACCGGGGCCGGATGTTGCGGGCAATTGGGTGGCGGACGAGTGGCCTTCTTTGCTATTAGTCCGCTGAGCAAACCGGGATATCGGAGCATGACGCCATCGAGTCACTACTCGCTGCTCCGAACGATTGAAGATGCCTGGGCCTTGGGTCATCTCCACCACGCCGCCGATTCCACGACATCTGTGTTGGCTGACCTCTTCATCGGGACGCCGCGGTGAACCCCGATCCCCGCCAGGCCGCGTCTGCCATCACCTTCCGACGCAAGCAGGAAGCGCGGGAGCCCTGCCGTAGACAGTGACGGCAAAATAGTCGGTGTTGGACCATGCATGTAAGGAGGCGGTCGCGTGGATTGGGTTGGCTGGATGGTCGCGATCTTGTTAGTATGGTTCCTGTTCTTCCGCAAGCCGTGAGCATTCGATCACAGACTTCGTCAGGGCTTGGACCATGCGCGCGGGGTCAGTATAATGAGGGACAGGTTGCCCTCCGCTATGGTGGGCGCCGGAGATCAATCGAGCGGGAGTAGCTCAGTGGTAGAGCGTCTCCTTGCCAAGGAGAAGGTCGCGGGTTCAAGTCCCGTCTCCCGCTCCAGTTCGCAAGCGCTCTGGGCGGCGTAGCCAAGAGGCAAGGCAGGGGTCTGCAAAACCCCCATCCCCCGGTTCGAATCCGGGCGCCGCCTCCACCTGAACGCACCAGTTCTCAGACCTCTCCTTCCTTGCCGCGTGACCGTAGCGCAATCGGATAGGTATCCTCAATCAAAAAGCCCGGGGATTCGATGATGAATGTAGGAATGCGGATGGGCACAAAGAACTCCCGAAGGCATCTACCGTTGGAAATTCATCACGTCAACGGGGATCCGTGCGATAATAGGCTGGAAAATTTGCAGATCATCTGTCCAAATTGTCATTCCCTAAAACCGAATTACCGAAACAGGATCCGAAGTCGGTCAGCTATGCCCAGGTGGTGAAACTGGCAAACACGCGACACTTAAAATGTCGTCCTGCCAAAGCAGGTTGTGGGTTCGACTCCCACCCTGGGCACCAATCATCCGAGGAGAGGTTGTAGCAATTCGTTGATTCGCTTACCCTTCGAGCAATCCGCAACGCGCTGCGGGAACGGATTGCTTCGTCCCGCCCCCTAGTGCTTCCCACAGATACATTAATGTAGAAATGCGTACGTCCTGCCCCTTTGGAGCCTGAAGGTAAGCTAACAACCGGCCTTAACCACAGCGGTTCGCCTCAGAGGGTGGCATCTTGAACTTGATGGCGGTCACATGCTGCTTTGTTCTGCCTTGATATTCGGCTTCAGCGAGTAGCCGACAGGACCTCGAATCTACGAGGCTTCGAAGCTATGATCAGTAGGTCCTGGCGCACACGTCCGAATCTGACCTAACTCCAAAACCTCCTCTTACGCTGCTTCGTCAAAAGGTAGAGGAAGAAAGGCGCCCCCGCCCCCGCCGTCACGATTCCTACGGGGATTTCGCGGGGTGCGGCGAGCGTGCGCGCGAGTGTGTCTGCAAGCAGCATCGTCACCGCTCCCCCTAGTGCCACTGCCGGAAGGAGCCGCCGGTGATCCGGCCCCGTCACGAGTCTCAGCAGATGCGGCACGATCAGGCCCACAAACCCTATCAGGCCGGACGTGGCCACCGCCGCCGCGGCCATCAGGGCACCCGCCGCGGTCAGTTGGACGCGCACACGCCCGGTGGCCACGCCGAGGGACCGAGCGGTCTCATCGCCCAACACCATTAGGTTCAAATCACGCGCTCCTGCGGCAGCCACGACGTAACCCGCCACCACATAGGGCAGGATGAGCAGCACGTGCTCCCACCGGCGGCCCGAGAATCCCCCAAGCAGCCAGAAGAGCACTTGCTGGAGGCTCTCTCCGCCGAGCACCTGCATCGCCGAGATGACCGCGCCCAAGAACGCCCCGATCGCCACTCCGGCCAGCAGCAATTGCTCGATCACAACGTCTCCGCGGTCCCAGCCCAGCCGATACACGATCGCCGTCACGGCCACAGCGCCGACGAAAGCGAACATGGTCGCCGCACTGAGACCACCTGCCGCAAACGTCACACCAAAGACAATCGCGGTGGTGGCCCCCAGGGCAGCGCCAGCCGAGACGCCGATGATGTACGGATCAGCCATGGGATTGCGGAACAGGCCCTGAAAGATCGCCCCTGAGGTCGCCAGGGCAGCGCCGACTAGCGCAGATAGAACAACACGTGGCAATCGGAGTTGAAGCACGATGCTAGAAACAATAGGGTCGACGCCTCCTGACCCCAGTCCCAAGCGGGCGCCCAGCGCACGCAGGATCTGCGAGACCGGCAACCGTACTGGCCCGACCGTGACGCCAACTACGGCTAGAAGCAGGACAGCGACCGCGAGTCCGCTGAGAAGAGTGTAGGGCCCCGGGCGTGGATCAATTCGCGCGGCGGGCGATGCTGTCGCAGGCTGAGGAGCCTGCACCGTCACAGCGACCTGCGGCCCTCGAGGATAGAAAGGAACTCGGCTCGGGTGCGCGGGTCGTCCCGGAAAATGCCACGCGTGGCCGAGGTGACAACTCTGCTGCCGGGCTTCTTCACGCCGCGTGCGGTCATGCATGAATGCTCAGCCTCGATGACCACCCCCGCTCCGGCAGCGCCGAGACCTCCCTGGCAGAGGAAATCTGCAACCTGCGACGTGAGACGCTCTTGGACCTGCGGCCTGCGGGCAAGCATCTCTACGAGCCGCGCGACTTTGCTGACACCGAGAATCCGGCCTTGGGGAATATAGCCGACGTGAGCGACCCCATGGAATGGCAAAAAATGATGTTCACACAAAGATGTGAAGGGGATGTCTCTCACAATGACCATCTCATGGTGGTCCTCATCATCGAAACCTGTTTCAAGCAGCTGACTGGCATCTTGTGTCAGGCCGGCAAAAAGCTCTTCGTACATCTCGGCGATGCGCCGCGGCGTGCCGACCAACCCCTCGCGCGTGGGGTCTTCGCCAATCGCCTTGATAATCACGCTAACGGCTTGCTCGATGCTCTTCTTGTCCACTGCGGACCACCTCCGTCTTCGATTCTACAGAGACCCGGACACTGGCGGGAGACCGGTATCCGCAGAAAAATTCCATCATGCGCGTCACGCGCACCATGGTTTGTACGTCATGTACCCGCAGCATGTTGGCCCCCTGCGCAACGGCGAACGCGACCGCGGCCGCTGTCCCCTCCAAGAGATCATCGGGGTGCAAGTGCAGCAGGTCCCGGATGTAGTCCTTGCGGGATGTCGCCACGAAAATCGGAAGGCCCAAATTGCGCAGTTCTGGCAATCGACGCATCAGCTCGAGATCACGGGCAGGATGTTTGCCGAAGTTGAGGCCAGGATCCACCAGGATGCGCTGCCGAGAGAGGCCTGCAGCGGTGACCTCATCGGTCCGATCCTTCAGAAACGCCGCCACCCAGTCCATCATCGATGGAACGTCAATATCGGTGTAGTGCTGCCGGGGACGCCCGTGCAGGTGCATGATCACGATGCCAGCCTCGCTGCCCGCCAGCACGCGCACCATCTCCGGATTTGCAGCGCCGCTGATATCGTTGACAAGAACTGCACCAGCCTCGATCGCCGCCTTCGCCACATCCGGCTTGTACGTATCAACGGCCACGGGCCTGTCGAAGCGGTGGACCAGCTCGGCAATTAACGGCACCACGCGCGCGATCTCCTCGCGCACCGGGAGCGGATCGCCTTCTTGCGCCGTCTCGCCGCCGACTTCGATGACATCGGCGCCCTCACGGACCATCTCCTCCGCCCGAGCTAGCGCAGCGTCCTTCCCATAAAACTGCCCTCGGTCATAAAACGAATCGGGCGTGTTGTTGAGGATTCCGGCCACATAGACGCGGGTGGCGAAGTCGAACCGGTGTTTGCCAAGCGTCACGACGGGTGGCGGCGCGGTCACAGCCTGCAGTGTGCGGCGCAGTGCGGTGGCGACAGGGGCTTCCGCCCCGCCGACCATCCGACCGAACTGCTCCAGGCTCCCTGCTAGCACCACCTGGATCTCGTCCTGCAAAGGCGGCGATGCGGGCGCTGGTCCGGATGCCGTCCCACCGACTATGACGAACTCGGCGGCGGCACGCCGTAAGGACACTTCCGGCGCGATGAGTCGGATCCGGAGCGCGGCAGCCCCGCCTGGGGCATCGCGTAGGGGCAACGGCATTAGTGCCCACGCCCAGTACAACTCGTGCGGGTCAGTCATGTGTCCTCGCATTGATGCTCACGATCCATATCCAGTATACGCAAATCGTCAGACCATTATTCTGTGGGGGTCAGGAATCGCTCGCAGCGTTCGGACGGGGGACAGGGCCACCCAGGGAAATGCCAGTAACCCGCCCGCAGCCGCGACGGCAATGGCAGCGCGCAGACCGAAGGATGCGCCAAGCACACCGCCCAAGAGCCCACCTAACGGCATCGTGCCCCACACGAGAAAGCGCATCGTGGCGTTCATCCGCCCCTGCAGCCGGTGAGGCGTGATCGCCTGGCGCAGGCTGACCTGATTGATGTTGTAGATGGGGTTCGAAAAAGACCCAAGCATCGTGGACAGGATTAGAAGCCACGCGGTTCCCGGTGAAGCAGCCGCCACAGGCACTGTAGCGAGCCCAGTCAGCAGTGATGCGCCCACAATGGTTCGCCCCACGCCGAGCCGCTTGGCCACCCACCCCGCCGTGAGCGCCCCGATCAACCCCGTGACTCCGCCAATACTGAAAATCACCCCGATCTGGGCTGGCCCTAACTTCAGCTCACGGGTCGCAAACAGGATGAAGAGGGCGAACAATGCTGAGCCGAAAAAGTTAGACGTCCCCGTGCACCCCGCGATAGAACGCAGCAACGGGTTGCCCAAGACGACGCTGAGACCTTCCCGCACCTCCACCAGTACAGGTCCCCGGACCGATTGTTCTGTGGAGCTTTCGCGCCGTCGGATCAAACTAATCAACCCGCCGGACGCGACGAACGATATCGCATCAAGCACGATGGCGAGTGGCGCCGAGACGAGCTGAATCACGACCCCCGCAATACTGGGACCGGCGAGACCAGCCAGAGAACGCGTGGCTTCTAGCTTGCTGTTGCCTTCGACGAGCTGACCCCGGTGCACGAGCGCGGGAAGATAAGCTTGATACGCGACATCGAAAAAGACGGTGAAGATCCCCACGAGGACGCCGACGGCGTAGAGGTGCAACATGCTCAAAGTGCCTAGGATAGCTGCCAGCGGAATCGAGAGCAGCACGACCGCGCGACCTAGATCGCCCGTTATGAGGACCGGCCGCCGCGGGAGCCTGTCTACCCACACTCCAGCGAACAGCCCGATGAGGAGAAACGGCGCGCGCGTGACCGCTGTCAGAATCCCCATCTGGCCCGGGGTCGCTCCGAGGGTCAGCACGGCAATGAGCGGAATAGCCAATTCGCTGAAATGATCCCCAAAGACCGAGATCGTTTGGGCCGTCCACAGCTTCAAAAAATCCGCATGCTCCCACAAGGGCCGTCCCGTCGACTCCCCGGCGGGCGAAGGGACGGTGGATGGTCGAGCTTCATGTCTCATGGATTGCGATCAGACCTAGACAATCGCCGTGTGCACGGGGATCAGTCGCGGAGGCGCCTACCAGTCAACGCGATGAAGACATCTTCTAGGGACGTTTCGACTAGCTGCAGATGACGCACGTGGCCCCCCTGGGCGTTAACGGCCTGCATAGCTTGCGGCAGGACCCCCGTGATATCGGTCACCGCCATCGTGATCTCCCAGGAACTGTCAGAAGGCAGAGGCTCCAGTGCGAGCGAGACAACGCCAGGAATCACGCGGAGAATGGCTGCGGCATGGTCGGCGTGGCCGTCGACTTCCATGCGCAGAATCATGTCGCCCTGATGGGCACGCTTGAGAGCCAGGGGGCGGTCGAGCGCCACAATCCGGCCCTGGTCCATAATTCCCACCCGCTCGCACAACTGATCCGCCTCCTCCATCGAATGCGTGGTGAGGAGGATCGTTTTTCCATCTTCGCGATGAAGGCGGCGGATGAGGTCCCGGATAATCCGGGAGGCTTGGGGATCGAGTCCCGCCGTCGGTTCATCCAGCAGCAAGACCGGCGGGTCGTGCAGGAGCGTCTTGATTAACGCTAGCCGTTGGCGCATGCCGGTGCTGTAGCGTTCCACCAGATCGTCGGCGCGCGCCGTCAGGTCAACAAGGTCGAGCAACCCCGCGATTCGTGACTGGACCGCTGCCGGGGGCATCTCGTACAGAGCGGCAAAGTATGCTAAGTTCTCGCGGCCGGTGAGGCGCCAGTAGACGGATCGCTCCCCCGTGAGGAGAACACCGATGTGACGCCGGACCTGGGCGGCTTGGCGTACGACGTCAAAGTCCCATACCCGCGCGCTCCCCCCTGTAGGAGAGAGCAACGTGCAGAGCATCCGGATGGTAGTTGTCTTACCCGCACCGTTGGGGCCGAGTAGGCCGAACAGTTCCCCCCGTGGAATGCGCAGGGTGATGGCATCGACGGCCGTGAGCTCTCCGCGGACGGCTCGTCGGTCAACGCTGCCCTTCTGGCGGACGGCAAACCGCCTCGTGAGGCCCTCCAGGGTCATAGCGTGTTGTGGCAGCGTGGTCACTCCATGGGCCTTCCGTGCCAACCAAGAAGTCCTAGACGATGCACCGCAGAAAGTTCGCGAGGTATCAGGAGGCGCGCACTTCGCGCATGTCGACACCTTCCTGAGCGAGCAACCTCCGCTTCAGCGCAGGTCCCCCACGCAGGGAATACCCCCCCAACCCGCCGTCGCTACGGACGACTCGGTGACATGGGACCAGCAATGGCACGGGGTTCTTCGCGCAGGCATTCCCAACTGCCCGCGCCGCACCTGGGTAGCCGATCTCGCGGGCAATGTCCCCGTAAGTGCGCACCTGTCCTTTAGGAATGCGCCGCAATCGCTCTAACACCAAGCGCTCAAACGGCCCGACCATGGACAGATCCACCGGCCCGCGGAAACTATCCAGCGCACCAACAAACTGCCGCAGGTTCTGGCGCAGAGTCTGCGGGGGGTGCAGATCTTGTTCCACCGGTCGCTGAGACTTGCGGTGCACGGCGCGCGCGAAAGCCTCGCCGCTTGTCCCCACATCCACAGCGCACACTCCCTGCTCGCTGTAGGCGACATAGATGGTCCCAAGGTCACTGCCGACGGTCGTGTATCGGATCATCTCCTCAGCCCTCCTCGGCCGTGTAGTTTTGGCCTGAGCGTAGCGCAGCACAAACGACTCTAGATCGCTTTCGGTCAACGGCGTGAGCGCGGCAGCGGGTTTGCCGCGGAGGGTGATGATTACCGGTTCCCCCGCCATCGCCCAACGGACTAGCTCGTTGGTCTTGTTCTTGAGATCCACGGTATTCGCAACGCGCATCGGACCCCTACCTTTCTTCATCGGGCACATGGCTATTTTAATAGCCATATTATGACTGGCCGCATCGACCTTGTCAACACCTCGCTTTTGGAGGGAAGGTGGAGAAAATAGGCAGGGCTATCGAATGGCTTGGTCTTTAAAGCGGACGTCGGGATGCTCGCGCAGATAGTCCACGAGCTTCTGCGCCATCTTCGGTCCCACGACTTCGGCGATCTGCTCCACCGTGGCCTCGCGCACATGGCGCACCGAGCCGAAGCGCCGGATGAGGTCCCGCTTGCGCTTGTCCCCAATCCCCTTAATGTCCTCGAGCACGGAATAGACGACTCGCCGCTCGCGAAGCTTCTGATGATAGGCATTGGCGAACCGATGGGCTTCGTCGCGGACGCGCTGGAGCAACCGAAGCGCGTGTGAATCCTGAGGCAATGCGATGGGATCAACACTGTCGGGGGTTACGATCAGCTCCTGTTTCTTCGCCAGTGCGATCGCGGGCACGGTGACGTTGTACTCAAACAGCACCTCTCGAGCGGCACTGAGTTGGCCCTTCCCCCCGTCGATCACGATGAGATCCGGGACGATGGACCACTTCACTGGCCCGGCTTCATCACGGTCCAGCTGGTCTTGCTCCTGACGCGCCAGCGCAAAACGCCGCTGTAACATCTCCTGCAGGCTGGCGTAGTCATTCGGGCCCTCGGTCGCCTTGATCTTGAAGCGGCGATAATCGCGCTTGAGCGGCCGACCGCGTTCGAAGACCACCAGCGACCCCACGGTCTCCCCCGCCTGGAAGTTGCTGATGTCGTACGCCTCGATCCGAAACGGCGCGTGGTCCAGCCCCAGGATCTCCTGCAGCTCGGTGATACCGGCCCCCTCCAGCCCGCTCACGCGGGCTCGCTCCTGGCTGAGATACAGGGCGGCGTTTTCGGCCGCCATCTCGACCAGACGCTGACGTTCCCCACGCTGGGGCACGGCGACCTCAACGGCACCGCCGCGCTTCTGGCTCAACCACTGCGCGATCAGGGCCGCATCGTCGAGAGGTTCTTGCAGCAAGACCTCCCGGGGCACATGCGGGGCCTCCTGGTAGTACTGCTTGACGAACTCCCCTAACACTTCGGGTCGCCCTAACCCCCGGGTCCCCTCCAACATGAAGTGCTCCTGGCCCTGCAGACGACCGGCGCGAATGTAAAACATCTGCACGCAGGCCAGCTCCCCAGCCTGGGCCACGGCGGCCACGTCGCGGTCCTCTAGCCCCACACTCGCCGTGCGCTGGTGAGCGGTGATGGCGTCCATCGCCTGGATCTGGTCGCGGAGCTGAGCCGCCCGCTCAAACTGTTGGGCTTCGGCCGCCTGTGTCATCTCCGCACGTAATTCGTCCAGCAGCGACTCTTGTTTGCCTTCCAAAAACATCGCCGCCTGGCGTACTTGCCCGGCGTACTGCTCTGGGGTCGCCCCCCAGGCCACGCACGGGGCGGTGCACAGACCAATGTAATAGTCCAGGCACGGGCGCGGGAGGTCCCGGGTGATTTCGATGTTGCACGACCGCAGCTTAAAGAGTTTGCGGATCGTGCGGATCGTGCGGGTCACCAGCTTGGGCTCGTGGTAGGGATAAGGACCGAAGTACTGCGCCTTGTCGCGCACGACTTTGCGGGTCATGAGGATCTTGGGATACGCTTCGTGCGTGAGCTTCACGTACGGGAAGGCTTTGTCGTCCGCCATACGGACGTTGTAGGGGGGACGGTGTTCCTTGATAAGATTGGTTTCTAAGATGAGCGCTTCGACTTCGTTCTCGCAGGCGATCACCTCAAAGTCGACAATCTTGCTCATGAGGTGGCGAATCCGCGGGCTCTCCAGGTGGCCGCTGTCCTGGAAGTACTGCCGGACGCGGTTGCGCAGGACTGCCGCCTTGCCAACGTAAATGACCCGGCCCGTGGCGTCCTTCATCAGGTACACGCCTGGACGGGTGGGAACGAGCTGCAGTTTTTCCTCTAAGTTGGGCGGGTGTGCGGATGTGACCATAGCTCAGACCGCAGGACGGACTCGACCTCGTCAGCCCTAGGTCGTCTGCCTTGAGTATCTCATACGGCTCGTAGGCACTCTCCTGTCCTCTGGAGCGCCTCGTCTAGCTGGAGCGGATCCCCGCCGTAGCCAATGCGCACGTAGCCATCCATCTGGAAGTGGTCCCCTGGCACGATGAGCACGTCGTGCCGCTTCCGCAGCCGCGTGGCCAACTCGGTCGAGTTGATGGCCGGGGTGTAGTGCATAAAGGCGATGGCCCCCGCCTGGGGAGGGATCCAGCGCACCAATCCTTCCTGACGGTCGACCCAGCGCGCCACGACCGCCAGGTTCTCGCGCAGAATCAACCGCGTCCGCATCACCAAGCGCTGGTAGGCTTGCGGGCCCAATGCGATGCGCGCCAGCTGATCGCTCAAGATGGAAGGCGCAATCGAGGTGTAGTCATGATAGCTCCACAAGAGATCCACCAACTCGTGGGGCGCGACGATCCATCCCACGCGGAGGCCGGGGAGACCATAGGCCTTCGACAGGCCGCCGGTGACCATCACCTTGGGATAGCGACCCCAGAAAGACGCCGTGAGATGGCCCTCTAACTCCGCACCCCGGTACACCTCATCGGCGATTACCCACGCGCCTACGCGCGCTGCCGTCGCGCAAACGGCATTCATCGACTCGATCGGGAGAACCGACCCCGTTGGATTATTTGGGTTACATACGAAGATCGCTTTTGTCTTGGGAGTGACCAAGCGGTCCAACTCCGCCACATCGGCGGTCCACAGTCCCTCCGCCCCGGTCCCCGGGCCTGGGTGAAGCCACCACGCCTTCACCTCAGCACCCCAGGCCTGGGCCAGCGCGGGAATCTGCATATAGTTGGGGAGCATGACCACCGCCTCGTCCCCGCGATCCAGTAGCGCCCAGGTCACCAGGAAGTTGGCTTCGGCTGTCCCCGTGGTTACCAAGACGTGTTCGGGACCGGCCGCGTGGTAGAGGCCAGCGAGAGCCGTCCGCAGCTCGATACTCCCATTGGTGGACCCATATCCGAGGGGCTCGCGGGCCAGGACTTCTTCAATCCAACTGCGGTCGACCAGCGCAGATAACGTGATCGGGTGGACGCCGCTTTCGGAGAGGTTGAGCTGGACGGTGTTCTCCCACGTGGATTGGTACCGCTCCATCTCAAAGCGGGCGATTTTCATGCGCCACCACCAGCGATCGCGCTCAGGAGTCCCGACGTTTCCTCCGCCGCCCGTTCCCGGACAGCACCAACTCGGGCTCGGTTCCCAATACCTTCTTGAGAAACTGCCCCGTATACGAACCAGACACTGTCGCAACAGCTTCAGGCGGCCCGGCGGCGATGACTTGCCCGCCCAGCTCGCCACCTTCGGGACCCAAGTCAATGATCCAGTCGGCGGTTTTGATGACATCGAGGTTATGCTCGATGACCACGACCGTGTTGCCGGCATCTACGAGCCGATGCAGAACATGCAGCAGTCGCTCCACGTCGGCGAAGTGCAATCCGACGGTGGGCTCGTCCAAGATGTAGACTGTCCGCCCGGTATCCCGCCGCGACAACTCCGTCGCCAGCTTCACCCGCTGGGCTTCGCCGCCGGACAGGGTGGTGGCCGCCTGGCCCAGCTGGACATATCCCAGGCCGACGTCGTCCAGGGTCTGAAGTTTCCTACGGATCCTTGGAACATTCTCGAAAAACTGTAGCCCTTCGGAGACGGTCATCTCCAAGACGTCCGCGATATTCTTGCCCTTGTAGTGGACCTCTCGCGTCTCTCGGTTGTAGCGCTTGCCCCCACAGACCTCACACGGCACGTAGACGTCAGGCAAAAAGTGCATCTCGATGCGCACGATGCCGTCGCCCTCGCATGCCTCGCAGCGCCCCCCGCGCACATTGAAGGAGAATCGGCCGGGCGTATACCCACGCACCTTGGCGTCTGGAGTCTGGGCGAACAGATCCCGAATGAGATCGAACGTCTTTGTATACGTCGCCGGATTCGACCGCGGCGTGCGCCCAATGGGGGACTGGTCGATGTTGATGACTTTGTCCAGCTGATCCAATCCGTCGATCCGCTCATGGGCCCCCGCGCGCAGGCGGCTCCCCAACAACCGCGACGCCAGTGCACGGTAGAGGATCTCGTCCACGAGCGTGGACTTCCCCGATCCCGACACGCCGGTGACGGCGACAAACACCCCCAGCGGAATCGTCACGTCAATGTTCTTGAGGTTGTGTTCGCGCGCCCCGCGCACCACTAAAGCCTGCTCATCGTGCGTCCGTCTCCGCGGGGGGATGGCGATGCGTCGGCGCCCCGATAGGTATTGGCCTGTAATGGAGTCCGGATGGCCGGCGACATCCTCTGGCGTGCCCGAGACTACGACGTGACCGCCATGGGCGCCGGCCCCCGGCCCGATGTCGACCACCCAGTCGGCCGAGCGAATCGTCTCCTCATCGTGCTCGACGACAAGGATCGTGTTGCCTAGGTCCCGCATATGCAGAAGGGTGTCGATCAGCCGCCGGTTGTCGCGCTGGTGAAGCCCGACGCTCGGCTCATCCAGCACATAGAGCACCCCCATCAACCCTGATCCAATCTGCGTCGCCAGCCGGATTCGTTGCGCCTCCCCCCCCGACAGCGTTGTCGCGGTGCGGTCGAGGGTGAGGTAATCGAGGCCCACGTTGACCAAAAAGCCCAACCGCGCCTTGATCTCCTTGAGGATCTGAGTGGCGATTAGACGCTCCCGGTCAGACAGTGTGAGGACATTGAAGAAATCTAGCGTCTGCCGGACGGTGAGGGCGGTGAGTTCGGCGATGTTCTGCCCGCCGAGCCGGACCGACAGCGACTCCGGCTTCAGACGGGCTCCCTTACACGCCGGGCAGGGCAGCGTGGTCATGAACTGCTCGTACTCCTCCCGCAGGTACTCGGAGTCGGTCTCCCGGTACCGGCGCTCGAGCTGGTGGAGCACGCCCTCAAACTTCGTGTCGTATACACGCAGCGTGCCCCACTTGTTGTGGTAGCGCACGCGCATCGACTCAGTCGACCCGTTCAGCAAAACGTCGACGAAGGACTTCGGCAGCTTCCCCAGCGGTGTCTTCATGTCCACGCGATAGTGGGCGGCCACGGACTGGAGGAGTTCATAGTAGTAGTCGCTAGTTGATGCGGCCCAGGGAACGACTGCTCCGTCGTTGAGGGATTTGTCCATATCCAGGATCAATCCGGGGTCAAACTCCTGGCGGAACCCCAATCCTGTGCATGTCGGGCAGGCCCCGTGCGGGCTGTTGAAGGAGAAAATTCGCGGCTCAATCTCCGGCAGCACTGACCCGTGGTCTGGGCACGCGAACAACTGGCTGAAGACGAGCACCCCCGCTGTCGGGTCGGCCACGGCTTTCTTCGTCGCCCGGGTCCGGGTGCGCGTCTCTGAGACACCCTCGGTGGGGAGGACGTCGACGTACATGATCCCCTGCCCCAGCTTGAGGGAGGTCTCCACGGAGTCCGCCAGCCGTCCTTTGACATCAGGCCGGGTGACGATGCGGTCGACCACGACTTCGATCCAGTGTTTCTTGTTCTTGTCGAGCGGGATGTCCTCACTAAGCTCGTAGACGATGCCGTCGACCCGGACGCGAGCAAACCCCTGGCGCCGGAGATCCTCAAACACCTGTCGGTATTCGCCTTTGCGGCCGCGGACAAGAGGCCCCAGCACTTGGATCCGCGACTCCGCAGGCAACGCCAGCACACGATCGACGATTTGCTCACGGGTCTGCCGGCTGATGGGTTTCCCGCACTTCGGACAGTGAGGAATCCCCACCCGCGCGTACAGCAATCGGATGTAGTCGTAGATTTCGGTCACCGTGCCGACCGTGGACCGCGGGTTGCGGGGAGTTCCTTTCTGGTCGATCGACACCGCGGGCGACAGCCCGTCAATGTGGTCGACGTCGGGTTTTTCCATTAAGCCCAAGAACTGCCGGGCGTACGCCGACAGCGATTCGACGTACTTGCGCTGGCCTTCGGCATAAATAGTGTCAAAGGCGAGAGACGACTTCCCCGAACCCGAGATGCCGGTCAGCACAACCAGGCGGTCTCGCGGGAGCTCGACAGTGATGTTCTTGAGGTTGTGTTCGCGTGCGCCGCGGACGACGATGCGATCTAACGGCATGGACCCGTCCTCACCTGAGGGACTTCGATCCGACTCACGGACGCCGGCCCCGCCCCCGCCCCCCGCGCATGCCCCCACCCCCCGCGAAGAACGGCTCGCCCAATCCCTTCCTCAGCTCGGCGATCTGGTCGCGCAGAACGGCGGCCTTCTCGAACTCCAAGTTTCCGGAGGCTTTGCGCATCTCGCGTTCCAGCGTCGCGATCGTCTGCTCCAGTTCTTGCGGGGAGAGCATCAGCAGGCGGGCGATGTCCCAGGGGACTTTCGCCCGCTGCTTGTCGGCCAGCGCGATGAGTTCTTGAGCGGTGAGGATCTCTGCCTCGGGCGTGCGGCGGTCGACCTCTCCGGCTGCCTGGTCGACCTCGATCAGGTCATCACGGATCGGCTTGGTGATCGACACCGGTGTGATGCCGTGGTCTTCGTTGTATTTCACTTGAATTTCGCGGCGGCGGTTGGTTTCGTCCATCGCGCGCCGCATCGAGTCGGTCACCTCATCCGCATACAACAACACGCGACCGCTGATGTGCCGGGCCGCGCGCCCCATCGTCTGCACCAGGGAGGTCTCGGACCGCAGGTACCCCTCTTTATCAGCGTCAAGGATGGCGACCAAGGACACTTCGGGAAGGTCCAACCCCTCGCGCAGCAGGTTTATTCCCACGATTACGTCGTACGTCCCGAGACGCAAATCCTTGAGGATCTGCACTCGCTGGAAGGTGTCGATCTCCGAGTGCAGGTAGTGGACTTTCAACCCCATCTCCTGCAGGTACGCGGTCAAATCTTCGGCCATGCGCTTGGTCAGCGTCGTGACCAGGGTGCGCTCGCCTTTCTCGACCTGCGCCTTGATCTCCGCAATGAGATCGTCAATCTGTCCTTTGGCCGACCGCACCTCGACCTGGGGGTCCACCAACCCGGTCGGCCGCACGATCTGTTCGACGATCTGCTGGCTGACCCGGCGCTCGTAGTCGGCAGGGGTGGCGGAGACAAAGATGACCTGGTTCACGAGTCCGTCAAACTCTTCCCACGACAGGGGACGGTTGTCAAACGCCGACGGCAGCCGGAAACCGAAATTGACCAGGTTGGTCTTCCGCGCGCGGTCCCCCTCCAACATCCCATGGACTTGAGGGACGGTCACATGGCTTTCATCGATGAACGTCAGGAAATCTTTGGGAAAGTAGTCGAGCAGACACCCGGGCCGTTCGCCGGGCTGGCGGCCGTCCATGTGCCGGGAGTAGTTCTCAATCCCGGGACAGTAGCCGACCTCGCGCAATAGTTCCAGGTCGTACTTGGTGCGGAAGTCGAGGCGCTGCGCTTCCAACAGCTTCCCCTGGCTCTTGAACCAGTCCGCGCGCTCGCGCAGTTCGGCCTCAATCGACTTCACGGCGCGGTCCAGCCGCTCATCGGTCGTCACCCAGTGCTTCGCCGGCCAAATCGCAATGGCAGTCTTTTCTTCCACCACTTCCCCGGTGAGCGGGTCAACTTCCATGATTTTATCGATGTCATCGCCAAACAACTCGATGCGCACGGCCCGGTCCTCGTAGGACGGATGGATCTCGATGACATCCCCCCGCACCCGGAAGCGGCCCCGCGAGAAGTCGATGTCGTTGCGTTCATACTGGATGTCGACCAAGCGGCGCAGGATGTCGTCGCGATTGCGACGTTCCCCCTTGCGGATGAGCAGCATCACTTCCTTGTAGTCCTCGGGGCGGCCCAGGCCGAAGATGCAGGAGACGGAGGCGACGACGATAACGTCGCGGCGTTCCATCAATGCCTTGGTCGCCGCGTGCCGCAGCCGGTCGATCTCGTCGTTGATCGAGGCATCTTTGCTGATGTACAGGTCGGTCTGGGGAACGTATGCCTCGGGCTGGTAGTAATCGTAGTACGAGACGAAGTAGCGTACGGCGTTGTCAGGGAAGAACTGCCGGAACTCGCCATAGAGCTGGGCCGCCAGCGTCTTGTTGTGCGACAGGACCAGGGTCGGCCGCCCTGTGGCCTCGATGACCTTGGCCATGGCGAGTGTCTTCCCCGATCCGGTCGTTCCCAACAGGGTCTGACGCTGGTCGCCCCGCTGTAGGCCCGCAATGAGCTGAGCGATCGCCGCGGGCTGATCGCCCGCCGGCTGCATGTCGGTTACCATTTTGAACTCAGGCACCACGCACCATCCGGGAAGGGAGTATCAGAAAATTATAGCATCCCAATCAAAACGTTGGCTACCGGTCCCCCTCAGGACGGTATAAGGGGTGTTCGGTACTCATGCGGGGGACGCAGCGACGGCGGGGCTAGCGGACCTGCAGCTCTTCCCACATCATGTCCACCTGACGGCGCGTTTCCTCCTCGGACCCGGAGTTGTCGATCACCCAGTCCGCGTCCTCGGCTTTCTCCGCGACCGCACGTTGGGCGGCCAGTCGGAGCTCGGCATCCTCGGCGGAGATCTTGTCGCGGGATCGCAGTCTTTTGATCTGGGTGGCCCGATCGGTGGAAACCACGATGACGCCATCAAGCTCGTACGCCTCCGGGCCGGTCGTATCCATCAACAGAGGCAGGTCCACGATCACAATGGCATCCGGTTGTTCCTCGCGCAGGCGTCCGATTTCTTCGAGGATGCGTCGGCGGATGAGGGGATGCAGCAGGGCGTTCAGCCGCCGGCGGGCCACCTCATCTTTGTAGATGATGTCGGCGAGCTTCTTTCGGTCGAGGGTTTTATCCTTGGCGAGAACCTTCGGTCCGAAGATCCCCACAATTTTCTGCAGAGTCTCAGATCCGGGCCCGACCACCTCGCGCCCCACCTGGTCGGCCTCGATAACGATCGCCCCTAGCTCTTTGAACATTTGCGCCACCGTGCTGGCGCCAGTGGCAATGCCTCCCGTGAGGCCGAAGACCTTCACGCTGCTCCCCCGCAGGGCCGTCGACGGACTCTCCGACCCCACCCGTCAGAGATGCCCGACCACCCCGACCCAGCCGGGGGGAGCTGTCCGCTCATACCAGCGGCTCCATGTCTCTCCAGTTCGGTCCCGCCTTGAGGTCAACGCGCAGGGGGACCTTGAGGGGAAATGCTTGCTCCATGAGCCGTTTGACCTCCGGGGCCATCGTGGAGATCTGGCCCTCAGGCACCTCAAAGAGAAGTTCGTCGTGCACCTGCAAGATCATTGGGGCGTCGGGGAAGCGCGGCAGGAGATCCCGGGCGAGATCCACCATCGCCTTCTTGATGATGTCGGCACTGCTACCCTGAATGGGTGTGTTGATCGCCGTGCGTTCAGCGGCCTCGCGAATGGGACGGTTCCGGGTAAACACCTCCGGAATCTCCCGGCGGCGGTTCAACAGCGTGGTCACATACCCCGTCTGGCGCGCCTGGGCCACGATGTCCAACATGTACTGACGCACCTTCGGGTACCGCGCGTAGTATCGCTCGATGTAGGCCTTGGCCTCCGCCTTGCTGATGCCTAGTTGCGTGGCGAGCCCAAACTCGCTCATCCCGTAGGCCACCCCGAAGACGATCACCTTGGCGCGCCGGCGCAACTCAGGGGTGACCTCCGCGCGTGGGACCCCGAATACCTCGCTCGCTGTCACGGCGTGCACGTCGTCGTCTCGCGCGAACGCCTCGAGCAGACCGGGATCCTCGGTGATGTGCGCCAGCACCCGCAGATCGATCTGGGAATAGTCGGCACCTAGCAACCGCCGGCTGGGCGGCGCGACGATGGCCCGACGAATCTTGCGGCCTTCCTCGGTGCGGATGGGGATGCTTTGGAGGTTTGGGTCCGTGGTGCTCACACGACCTGTGGCCGCCACGGTCTGGTTGAACGTCGTGTGCACACGGCCCGTGCGCGGGTTCACGAGGGCCGGGAGCACATCGACGTACGTCCCCTTGAGCTTCGTCAATTCGCGGTGGGCGACGATGTTCGCGACGATCTCATGCTGCGGTGCCAGGGTGTCGAGGACGTCGGCGTCCGTCGAGTAGCCAGTCTTGGTCTTTTTCACGGGGGGGAGCTGGAGTTTCTCGAACAGCACGAAGGCCAACTGCTTGGGCGAGCTGATGTTGAACTCTGTGCCAGCCTGCCGGTAGATCTCGGCTGTCAGGTCCTCCAACTTCCGGTCGATCTCCGCGGACACCGATTGGAGGTGCGGCACATCGATCGCCACACCTGCGGCTTCCATGTCAGCCAGCACCGCGGCCAGTGGCATCTCGATCGCTGTAAACAGGTCATAGACCTGCTTCTCTTTCATGCGGTCGACCAGCACCGGGCGCAGCCGGCGCAGGACGTCGGCGGCTTCGCTGGCTTCTGCGACCTCGTCACGTCCCAGACCTAACCCAGACTTCTCGTCATCGTCCGCGTCCAGGCGCAACCGCCAGCCTAAATACTCCCACGCCGCCGACCCCAGCGAGTGCGTGCGTCGACCGGGACTCATCAAGTACGATGCGATGGCCACATCGAAGTCGAGCCCTCGCGGACGCAGACCGAACCGGCGGAACGTGAGTAAGTCGGCTTTCGCGTCGGCGCTCACTTTCAACGCTGAGCTCTCCACCAGGGGGCGTAAGGGCTCGGGAAACCGATCATCAGGGATCGGTAGGTAGAGGGCATGACCCGGTTCGGCGGACTCGGCGACTCCGACCAAACGCGCCGCGAACGGATGCCCCTCCCCTCTCACCAAATACAGGCCGACTTCGGTGGTCCCCTGCGCGAGAGACAGCATCTCGGACGCATCGTCCGCCTGCCGGTAGACGCCTTCGGGCTGCGCCTCGACAACGCCCACGCGTTCGATCAAGCTTTTGAACTCCAAGCGGGCGAACAACTGTTGCAGGCGGTCCCGGTCCGGCGCGTGGCGTGCCAGCTGGTCCCAGGACCACCGGATGGGAGCATCAGTGGCGAGGGTGGCCAGTTGTTTGCTTTGGAGGATCTGGTCCCGGAGGCGGCGCAACGGCTCCTGTAGCTTCGCCGGCGCCCGGTCCACGTGCTCCAACAATGCCTCCACGGTGCCGGCCGTCTGGATCAACTGGCCGGCGGTCTTCTCCCCAACGCCCGGGACCCCGGGGATGTTGTCGGTCGTATCTCCTCTGAGTCCTTTGTAGTCG
>Ga0209283_10000371_pt1 | contig 22645 bp, 24 predicted proteins | sample CZO8metaG_2_FD_188354 | JGI IMG/M metagenome (GOLD analysis project Ga0209283, IMG submission 188354) | Vadose zone soil microbial communities from the Eel River Critical Zone Observatory, Northern California, USA - CZOApr15con2H1.8 metaG... | ecosystem: Environmental > Terrestrial > Soil >...
GGCGAGCCTCGCCGCGGCGGCCTTCGGGTCGCCTCGATGCGCGGCGAGCTCCGAGCGCATGCGCTCAAGCGCCCAGAAGAGATTCACCGCCGTCGGCCGACTCGCCGCAAGCGTCTCGAATGCCGCTTCCATCGCTGCGGAAAATTCCGCGCGGGTGCGGTGCTGCTCGCGCCGCGCCTCGAGCGCGACGCCGAACGCCGCGGCGCAGCCGATCGCCGGAGCGCCGCGCACCACCATCGAGCGGATGGCGTCGGCTACTTCCGCCGCGGTGGTGCAGCTCGCGTATTCCAGGCGGGCGGGGAGAACGCGCTGGTCGATCAGCTCCAGGCGCCCGTCCCGCCAGCGCAGGGTCTCGACTGCGGATGCCTCAGATGACGCGTTCATTGCCGCCATCGACCGGGATCTGGGCGCCCGTGGTCTTGGCGAAAAGCGGCCCGCACATCTCCGCGGCGAGCTCGGCGACGTCGCGGCTGCCCACCTCGGTCTTGAGCACGTTGTTGGTCTTGTATTGTTCCACCGTCATCGCGTACTGCCGGGCGCGCTCGGCGAGCACTCCTTCCGTCCACAGGCCGGTATCGAACACCGCGTTGGGATGGACGGTGTTGACGCGTATCCGGTCCGCGCCCCATTCGAGCGCGGCGATGCGCGCGAGCTGATTGAGCGCCGCCTTGGAAGCGGAGTAAGCGGAAGCGCCCGGACCCGGCGCCGGAACGTTCTTCGAGCCGATCACCACCACCCGCCCGCCGCGCGGAGCGAGCTTCAGGAACGGATGGCAGGCGCGCATCAGGAGCAGGTTCGCGTCGAGGTTGACGGTCATCGTCCTGCGCCATTCGTCAGTGGGCAAATCGGCGATCCTGCGGCTCGCCGGAAAAATGCCGGCGTTCAGCACGAGCATGTCCAGGCCGCCGAAAGCGAGCACGGCCTGTTCCAGCGCCGAGCGCACCTGCGTCTCGTCCGCGACGTCGCAGCGCAAGCCCAGAAAGTCCGTGCCGCTGTGCAGCGATTCGATCTTCGCATCGAGATCGAGCCCGACTACCGCCGCTCCGCGCACGAGAAACGCCGCCACCGCCGCTTTGCCGATCCCGGAGGCGGCTCCCGTCACAAGCGCGATCTCGCCCGCGAAGGGGGCAGGCTTCCCGCCTTTCTTGAGCTTCGCCTGCTCAAGGTCCCAGTACTCGACCTCGAAAATGTCTTTCGAGGGCAGGGCGTGAAAGCCGCCGAGCGCCTCCGCGCGCAGGATCACGTCTATCGTGTGGTCGTAGACCTCGGCGACGATCGCCGCGTCCTTTGCCGTTCGACCCGCCGCGGCGAGGCCGAATGCCGGGTCGAGGATCACCCGCGGCGCCGGATCGAGGATGGTCTTGGGCTCTTTCGCCTTGGGGGCGTGCTCGTCGAAATAGCGACTGTAGGTCTCCGTATAGCGGAGGACGTCGGTGCCGAGCATCGGAGTGCGCTTGGTGCGGATGACGTGATCGGGCGTCGCCGGCCCCTGCTGCGAGATGCGCGCGAGGTCCGGGTGCTGCGCGAAGCCGAGCGTGCGCTCGTTCGTCACCGTGCACAGGATCATGGGAGAGCCGGCCGTTTCGGAAACGCGGCGGCGCAGCTCGGCTTGTGCGATGGCTCGCGGATTGGTGGGCTGCGAGGGCTTAGTCGCAACCGACCAGGCGCGCTTCGACTCGAGATATTTCTCGGCGTGCGTAACGAGCTCGATCATGCGCTCGTAGGATTCGCGCGCAGTCTCGCCGAAGGAAAAGATGCCGTGGTTGAGGAGGACCATTCCCACCGTCTCCGGCGTACCCAGGCGCTTGAATTCTCTCGCGCAATATTGAGCCAGGTCGAAGCCCGGCATGAGATAGGGGATCACGACGCAGCGCTTTCCGTACACCTCCCGGATGCGCTTCTCGCCGTCCCGGGTATTGCTCACGGAGAGCACGGCGTCGGCATGCGTATGGTCCACGAACTTCTGCGGCATGAGCCCGTGGAGGATGGTTTCGATCGAAGGGGCAGGCGCCGAGGCTTTTAGCATGTGCGTGACCAATTGATTGACCATCTCGGGATCGGAGAGCGCCGGCAGCTCCGCGAGTCGCAGCACATGCGAAAGCCGTACGGGTGAGAAGCCCTGCGGCTCGATCGTCTCCAAGTCCCAGCCGCTGCCCTTGACGTAGAGGATCGCCTCCTCCTCGCCGAACAGGTTCGGTTCCCGGATCTTGACCGAGGTATTGCCGCCCCCGTGCAGCACCAGCGACCTGTCGCGGCCGAGCAGGCGCGACGTATACACACGCAGACCGAGGTCGCCTTCGAATTGCCTTGCTTCCTGGTCGTCCCAGAGACTTTGCATTTCCGCCCTGCCGTAGAATCGTCAATTATATATAGGCTCAGCCGTGTCCCTTGCGTTCGCGATCCGAATACTTCCCTGGTCCGAAGCGTTGCCGTTTGCGCGCCCGGTGCGCGAAAAGGTGTTTGTCGACGAACAAGGCGTGCCGCGCGAGCTCGAATGGGACGAATGGGACGAGCGCTGCGAGCACGCCGTCGCCTGCGACCCGAAAGGCCGCGCGATCGGGACGGCGCGGCTCGTGCCCGACGGGAGGATCGGCCGGATGGCGGTCCTCGCCGAGTGGCGTAGGCGCGGTGTAGGCGCCGCGCTTCTCGAGGCCCTGATTGCGCTGGCTCGCGAGCGCTCCATGCCCCGCGTTACGCTGCACGCGCAGACCCACGCGGCCGGGTTCTACCGGCGCTTCGGTTTCAACGAACGGGGAGGGGAGTTTTGGGAGGCAGGGATTGCGCACGTCGAGATGACGCTCGATCTTTCCCCGGCGGAACGGTGAAACGATAGCTCACCGTGCCGCTCGCGCCGCCGTCTTCGCGGTAGCTGCGCTCGTGGAACTCGACCTTGCCGTCCTCGGCGAAGCTCAGCACCGTGGAACAGCGCGTTCCGTACCCGCCGACCGCCGGAATGCGGATGGCCGAAAGCCTTTCCTCCAGCTCCAGGCTCACCCCTGTGCTCGGAAGCAGCTCATCGGAGGCGCGCTGCGTGTCGTCGAGCAGATGCAGCGCCGCCTCGGCGTCGAAGGGTTTGTCGAGCAGCGCCGAAAAAGCGGCCTTGCCTTTTTCGACCTTGGGCCAGGGCGTATCGAGCAGGTGGTTCGACAGGCCGTGCACGCCCGGCTCGACGCGCGCCGCGTGGCCGCCGCGGTTGGAAAAAAAATACATCGACGCCGCGTCGCCGACGAGCAGGCTGAAGCCGTTGTAGTCCCTGGCGTGTTTTTCGATTTCCCGCACGTATTCGCCCGGCCCGGTGTTCCCGGTCAGAAAATCGCTCACCAGGGCGCCGCGCGAAGGAGCGCCGGTTTTCTGGTCCGCGGGATTGCGATAGTTCGTCAGCGCGGCGAAGCGTCCTTGCGGGGTGATGCCGAGCCAGGTGCCTCCCGCCTCGAGATCGCGTCCGGCGAGAACGCCCGGGTGGTCGTCCCAGAACGCCGCGGGCGCGGTCGGCCGGCCGAAATACTCGTCGCGGTTCGCGGCGACGATCAGCCGGTAGCGAGGGTGGGTGCGCCAGGCGAGTACGATCAGGCACATGGCATCTAGAAGTCGAGAAAGACTTCCCGCTTGCGCGCGGACCCCGGGGCGAGCAGGGCCGCAAAACCATGGCGCTCGACCAGCCCGCCCAGCTCCGCCTCGAAACGCTCGGCATCGGCGACGTTTTCGTAGATCTCCATCCAGGTGGTCTGGTCGTCGCGGCGCCGCAGCAGCCGTCCGCCGATCCCGATGATGTCGGAAAGCTCGCGCTGCATCGCACTTACCGCCGCGCGCGCGCGCGCGGCATTCTCCGCCGGCACGCGATAGTAGATGTAATAGCTCAGCTTCATGCGACGGCGTAGGGCAGGCGAAGGAAGCGCAGCGCGGGTCCACTCGGGGATTTCAGATGCACGGTGGAGCTGTCACGGCTGGCGGTCTGTACCACCGCAAGCAGGTCGTGGCCGCCGTCGAGCGAAGCCTCGGAATTGACGACCATCCCGCTCGCTTGATCGCCGAGGTCCTCGCTGTACAGCTCGTCTCCGGCCGCCGCGGCCGCGGCGACGTTGGCGAGGAACATGCGGCGCTTCACCCTGCCGAGGTGCTGGGCGCGCGCCACGATCTCCTGGCCGGTGTAGCAGCCCTTGTCGAAATTCACCCCGCCCAGAAGCTCGAAGTTGGCCATCTGCGGCAGGAGCTGATCCTGTGTCGCGGCGGTCACCCGAGGCAAGCCGCTGCGGATATCGAGCCAGCGCCACGCGCGCGCATCCACGGGTTTGAGGAAACCCTCAAGCCGTCGACGAAGCGCCGAAATGCTCGAGGGCGCCGACGCAAGAACGAATCTGCCGTCCTTCAGCTTGATGACCGTGCCGACATCCGGCTGACGAGAAACTTCGTCGGGCTTCCCCGGGAAATCGGAAAACACGCCGCGCAGCGCGTGGTCGGCCTGCTGGCCGGCTGCGCCCGTCAGAACGAGGCCCTCGGACGCGTCCGAAACCTTCACTTTGGAGCGCAGCACGAACCTCGAAATGCTTTTTTGCACGGCCGGAACGATATCGCGCGACAGCGCCATGAAGAATCCGGTCTCTTCGCGCCAGAGCAGGAAATTCGCGAGCATCCTGCCCTTGGGGGAGCAATAGGCGCCGTAGGTACTCGAGCGCAAGCCCACTTTCTCCACATCGCAGCTCAACTGCCCCTGAAGGAAGGATCCTGCATCTTCGCCGCCGAACTGCAGGATGCCCAGATGACCGAGCTGGGCGAAAACGCTGCCCTCCCGGGCGACAGCAAGATCGGGATCCGATGTGCCCTCGGGCTCAGGATGTTGAAGAGGCAGGCTCATGTACCGCATTTACCTTCTTGCCCGCGAGTTGAGCGGCTTGTCCGCTCCAACTCGCGGAGTTAAACCGGCGGCCTCTTGGCCGTCCGGTTTAACAGCTATTATACGAGCCTAGTCAAGCGACCGATTCGACGTCCATTATTGGAGATGCTGTTTCGACTGAAGCTACTATTCCTGCTGGCCGCCGCGGCCGCGCTCGGATTCTGCGGCTGGCTGCTCTGGTTCGCTCTTTCTCCGATAGAGCTCGCCGCGCCGTCCGTGGATTTCTCGATCCGCCCGGGCAGCACGCTGCGCGGGGCGACGCGCCAGATCGTCAACGCTGGCGTGCTCCTGCCGGAGTGGAAGTTCAACTTGCTCGCGCGCGCCAACGGCGCAAGCGCCGAAATCAAGGCGGGCAGCTACCAGGTGTCGGTGGGCGTCACGCCGCTCCTGATCATGCGCAAGATCACGCGCGGGGATTACGCCCAGGCGGAGATACGGTTCATCGAGGGCTGGACTTTTCGCCAGATACGCGACGCGATGACGGCGCATGCCGATCTGAAACAGGATTCGGCGCACCTCTCCGAAGCGGAGATCATGGCGAAGCTCGGCGCCGCGGAGAGGTTCCCGGAAGGAATGTTCTTTCCCGATACTTACGTATTCGCCAAAGGCTCAAGCGACCTTGCCGTGCTCGCGCGCGCTCACCGCACCATGCAAAAGCAGCTCCAATCGGCGTGGGCTCGGCGCGCCCCGGAATTGCCGATCACGGACCCTTATGAAGCGCTCATCCTCGCGTCGATCGTGGAGAAGGAGACTGGCCGCGCGAGCGACCGCGCGATGATCGCCGGAGTGTTCGCGAATCGCCTGCGCCTCGGGATAATGCTGCAGACCGATCCGAGCGTGATCTACGGCATGGGCGATCAATTCGACGGCAACCTGCGCAAGAAGGACCTCGTGACCGATACGCCGTTCAACACCTATACGCGGCGGGGCCTGCCGCCGCATCCGATCGCGATGCCGGGACTCGCCTCGCTCGCGGCGGTGATGCACCCGGCGCAGACCGACGCGTTATATTTCGTGTCGCGAGGCGACGGCACGAGCGAGTTCTCGCGCACGCTCGCCGAGCACAACCGGGCGGTCGCCCAATACCAGATGCCCGGCGCGCGCCGGCGGGCGCAACCGTGAGCCGCGGCAGGTTCATAACTCTGGAAGGCATAGACGGAGCCGGTAAAAGCACGCATATCGGCGGCATCGTCGATCTTCTGCGGGCGCGCGACAAGGACGTCGTGGTCACGCGCGAGCCCGGCGGCACGCCGCTCGGGGAGAAACTGCGCACGCTGCTCCTTTCGCAGCCGATGCACATCGAGACCGAGGCTCTTTTGATGTTCGCTGCGCGTCGCGAACACATTGCACGGGTGATCGCTCCGGCCCTCGCCGCGGGGCGCTGGGTGCTCTCGGACCGCTTTACCGACGCCACCTATGCCTACCAAGGCGCCGGCAGGGGAATGGCCAGGGACAGGATCGCCACGCTCGAGCGTTGGGTCCAGGATGAGCTCCAGCCGGATCTCACAGTCGTTTTCGATGCGCCGGTCGAGGTCGCGCTCGCGCGGCTGGCCAAGGCGCCGGCCGACCGTTTCGAGCGCGAGGATCGGGGCTTCTTCGAGCGGGTCCGGGCAGGTTATCTCGAGCGCGCGGCCGCCGAGCCGCGTAGGCTGCGGGTCGTGGACGGCAGCAAGCCTTTGGCCGAAGTCAAGAAAGAAATCGAAGCGATTATTTCAACTATCTGTTAGTCAACATGTTCAGCTGGCAGGATTCGGCCTGGAATGCATGGCTCCCCATCCGGGAGCGGCTTCCCCACGCGATCCTGATACGGGGCGCCGAGGGCTCGGGTGAATTGGAGTTCGCGCAAGCAGTCGCGCAGTCGCTTCTGTGCGAGAAGCTGCGCGGAGACCGGCGCGGGTGCGGCATTTGCCCGGCATGTGGTTGGTTTGCGCAGGGCAACCACCCGGACTTCCGGCTGCTCCTGCCGGACAGCATGCTGCCCGAGTCGCGAGAGGAGGGCGCCGAGCCAGCGAGGAAGGAGAAGCGCAGCGAGCAGATCCGCATCGAGCAGGTTCGCGAGCTGGCCGACTTTCTCGCGGTCGGAACGCATCGGGCCGGGCTTCGCGTCATCCTGATCTACCCGGCCGACGCGATGAACGCGAACACGCAAAACGCGCTGCTGAAAAGCCTGGAGGAACCCGCTCCGGAGACGGTCTTTCTGCTCGTCAGCGCGCAGCCCGACCGGCTGCTCCCCACCGTGCGCAGCCGCTGCATGAAATTCACGCTGCCGCTTCCAGACCCGGGGCAGGTTACGCGCTGGCTGAAGGAGCAGGGCGTCAAGCAACCCGAGGCGGCGTTGGCGGGCGCCGGGGGAGCGCCTCTCGCCGCGCTGAAGGCCGCCGAATCCGAGTCCGACCGCTTGCGCTTCATAGAGGGTCTGGGAGATCCCGGTTTCGATCCGATTGCCCTCGCTGAAACGGTCCTGCGCGTTCCGCCATGGGACCTGGTCGGGTGGCTGCAGCGCTGGAGCTACGATCTGCTCCTCGCCCGCGTCGCCGGCCGGATTCGGTATCACGTCAACCATGAGGGGGTTATCGCCGATACTTCACGGAACTGCGAGGCCGCCGATATCGCCGCCTACTTGCGACGCTTGGCGCAAGCACGCTCGCTCGCACGGCACCCGCTCAACGCGAAGCTGTTTGTCGAAGACCTGCTGCTGCAGTATCAGCGGCTGATAGCGCGTCCGTGACTGACAAGATCGAATCAGGCGCGACGGCGGTGTCGCCCTCATCCGCGGTTTTTCCGGGGCTGGTCGATTCGCACTGCCACCTGGATTTTCCGGAATTCGACGGAAAGATGGCCGAGGTGCGCGAGGAAATGCGCGCGAACGGTGTGACCCACGCGCTGTGCATCAGCGTCAACCTCGCCGGATTCCCCAAAGTGCTGGGGCTTGCCGAAGCACACGACAATTTCTTCGCGAGCGTGGGCGTGCATCCGGATCACGAGGACCGCGCCGCGGTGGATCCCGCGCGGCTGGTGGAGCTTGCCCGGCACCCGCGCGTGGTCGCGATAGGCGAGACCGGCCTCGATTACTACCGCGTGAGCGGCGACCTCGAGTGGCAGCGCGAGCGCTTTCGCGCCCATATCCGCGCCGCCCTCGACTGCGGGAAGCCCCTGGTCATCCACACGCGCGAAGCTGCCGAGGACACGCTGCGCATCATGCGGGAGGAGGGGGCCGCCGAAGTCGGGGGAGTCATGCACTGCTTCACCGAGTCCCAGGAGGTTGTCGAGGCGGCCATGAGCCTGGGGTTCCACATCTCTTTCTCGGGGATCGTGACTTTCAAGAACGCCGGGGCCCTGAAGGAGGTGGCGCGCAAGGTGCCCCTGGATCGGCTGCTGGTCGAAACCGATTCGCCCTACCTTGCTCCGGTCCCTCATCGGGGCAAAACCAACCGGCCGGGCCTTGTGCGCCATGTGGCAGAGGAAGTCGCCCGCCTCCGCGGCATGCGGCTCGAAGACGTTGCCCGGGCGACGACCGATAACTTTAAGCGCCTGTTCAAGCCTCCGAAAGAGCTAGAAGTTACTTTAGGTAGGAGGTATAAGTAACTGGCAGGAAGGAGAGTAATTCAGGGGTTAGCGTATACAGCATAGTTTACATAATACACCTATGCGACAAATTACTTATCCCCGGTCTGTATCCTTCGCTTGAGGTCCTGGGCCAGGGCCGAGTCGAGCTTCTCCAGGCGCTCGAGCGCCATCCGGGCTTCCTCACGGTCCCCGATCCGGGCCAGCGCCGACCCGAGTCCGAACCATCCCCCCGCAAATTGCGGTTCGAGGCGCACCGCCTCCCGGTACGCGGCGATGGCCCGGTCCAACCGATGGGTATCGCGGTAAGCCTCCCCAAGAAGAAAAAACGTGACAAAGGAGGTGCGGCCGATGGCACTCGCGCGCTCCAGGGTCCGCGCCGCCTGCCCCGGCTGCCCAGCCAGCCGCTGAGTCTCGCCGAGCAGAATCCAGGCGCCGATGTCCTCCGGGTTGCGCTGGATAACGCGGGAAAGTGCTGCGGCCGCCTTCGGATACTCGCCGCTGCGCAGCCAGGCGTAGCCCGCGACCACCCCCCAGTCGGAACCTTCGGGATCCCGGCGCTGCCGTTCCTCGGCGTAGCGCAATAGCCCGTTCCAATCCCGCCCCCGGTTGAGCTCGGCGATCCGCTCCCGGTCCTCAAAGCTGTCCCCGCGCCCGGATAGCGCGGACGCGGGGAGCGAATCGATCGGGGGTCCCGCCTCCTCCCGTGCGGAAGAGAAGCTGCCGCAGCCAGAAAGCGAAATGCAGGCCGCAAGGGCCGCGGCGAACGCAAAGAAGCGGGAGTCAAACTTTGTTCTGATAGACGTAGGCCTGCTGCTTGATGTCCGATTCCCGGGCGCGCTTCAGGTGCTCGGGGTCGAGCTTCTTGTCCCACCACAGGGCCCGCCCCTTTTTCTGCTCCTGGACGATGTGCGGCTTGTCCCGCAGCAGCTCGCGGATCATTCGGGTGAGGTCGGATTCGTAGGGTTGCGCCATGACTGAAAGCAGTGCCAGACGGGAATTATACGCTCGCGCGGGCTACCGGCCCAGGGCAAAGCACCCTCTTGCCAAACGGACGTATACTGTATATAAATACACGATACGGAGGCCCCATGACCGAAGAGCTCACTCCCAAGCAGCGCAAAGTCCTCAACTTCATCCGCAAATCCATCCAAAAGACCGGCTTTCCGCCCACGCGTACGGAGATCGCCGAGGCGTTCCGCTACAGCTCGCCCAACGCCGCCCAGGAGCATCTGCGCATCCTGGACAGGAAAGGCGCGATCGAGCTGACCCCGAGCGCCTCGCGCGGCATCCGCCTCACCGAAGAGCCCGGGCTGCCGCTCATCGGCCGCGTCGCCGCAGGCAGCCCCATCCTCGCCGAGGAGCACGTCGAGCGGCACTGCCAGGTCGATCCGACCCTGTTCCAGCCGCGCGCCGACTATCTGCTGAAAGTCCGCGGCATGAGCATGCGCGACGCAGGCATTCTCGATGGCGACCTGCTCGCCGTGCACCGCACGCGCGAGGCGCGCTCGGGCCAGATCGTGGTGGCGCGGGTGCACGACGAGGTCACGGTGAAGCGCCTGCGCCGCCGCGGCAACACCGTCGAGCTGCTCCCCGAGAATCCCGAGTTCAAGACCATCGTCGTCGATCTGCGCGAGGACGATTTCGCCATCGAAGGCCTCGGCGTCGGCGTGATCCGCCGGCCTCTTTGACGCTCGCGCGGTTTTTTCCGCAGGCCGCGGTCCATGGCAGGCACGCTTTTCTCTTTCGCCGCCCTGCTCGAGCGCCCCGACATCTGGCGCGGCGACAATTTGAGCCGGGCCGGCACGTCGACGGTTCCAAGCGGATTTCCCGAGCTTGACGCCGAGCTTCCCGGCGGCGGCTGGCCTGCCGGAACGCTGACCGAGGTCCTGCCTGCGCACGAAGGCATCGGCGAGCTGCGCCTGCTCGGCCCCGCGCTCGCTGCCCTGTCGAATCGGGGACTGCGGCTCGCCTGGATCGCTCCCCCTCACCTGCCGTACGCGCCCGCGCTTGCCGCGGCGGGAATCGATATCGCGATGCTCGTCGTCGTGCGCACCGCCTCGCCGATAGAAGCGCTCTGGGCGGCCGAGCAGGCCCTCGTCTCGAACGCCTGCGGCGCGGTGCTCGCCTGGCCTCAAGGGGCGAAGTACGCGGAGCTGAGGCGCCTGCAGATCGCCGCCGAGGGCGGCCGGGCACCCGCTTTCCTGTTCAGGTCTCCGCAAGTCGCCGGCGAGTCTTCCCCTGCGGCCCTGCGGATCGCGCTGGGCACCGCGGCGGGCGGACTCGCGGTGCACGTGCTCAAGCGCCGTGGTGCTCCCCTCGCCCGCTCTCTTCTGCTGCCGGCGATACCGCCTGCCTTGCGCAGCAAAAATCATCATGTGGACCGCCATCCGGCTGCCTCGGCTGCCGCTCGAGATTTTCTTACGCGGCTCGTCCACGCCTGAGCCTTTCGCGGTCGAAGAGCAACACCGCGTTTTCGCCTGCGACCGCAAGGCCTTGGCGCGCGGCGTTCGCGCCGGCATGGCCGTTTCGGCGGCGCTCGCCCTCGCGCCGCGGTTGCGCGTTGCGCCGCGCGACCCCGCGGCGGAAACCGAAGCGCTGCTCGGTGTATCGGGCTGGGCGGCGCAATTCACGCCCGGCGTGGCGCTCGAGTTTCCCGACGGCGTGCTGCTCGAAGTCTCGGGCAGCCTCAAGCTTTTCGGCGGCCTGGAGGCGCTCCTCGAACGATTGCGCCGGGGGCTGGCGGAAATGGGCTGGAGCGCGACGCTCGCGGGCGCGCCCACGCCGCGCGCGGCTTTCTGGCTCGCGCTGGCCGGAAAACAGGAATTCATCGATTCGGTCGCCGGACTCGAAGCGGCGCTGGCCGCGCTGCCCGCGGGGGTTCTGCGCTGCGGCGATGGAACGCTCGAGGCGCTCGAAGCGATCGGCGTTCGCACGCTCGGCGAGCTGCGTGCATTGCCGCGCGAAGGTGTGGCGCGGCGCTTAGGACAGGGACTGCTCGACAAGATCGACCGAGCGCTCGGACTGCTTTCCGATCCGCGGAATTTTTTCATCCCGCCGGCGCGGTTCAGGGCCGCGATCGAGCTTCCCGCCGAAGTCACACAGGCCGAAGCCCTGCTTTTCGCCGCGAGGCGCCTGATCGTGCAGCTCTGCGGGTTTCTTGCCGCGCGCTCGGGCGGCGTGCAGCGCTTTGTCCTCCGGCTGAGGCATCGCGACAGAGCCGCCACCGAAGTCGCGATCGGCCTGGTCGCGCCCTCGCGCGACGCCGAGCGCTTCACGCAGCTTTTGCGCGAGCGACTCGATAATGTCACGCTTGCCGAGCCGGTGCGTGAAATCACGTTGCAGGCCGACGACGTAGTGCCGCTTGCCGGCCGCAATCTCGGGCTGCTGCTCGAAGAAGGCAAGGCGGCGGGTGACTGGGAGCATCTGGTCGAGCGGCTGCGCGCCCGGCTCGGGACCGATGCCGTATGCGGACTTGTCCTGCGGGCGGAGCATCGCCCCGAACGCGTAGTCTGCGTTAGCGAGCCGGATTCCAAACAATTGCATCTGGACTTCGGCGAACGCCCGTTTTGGCTGCTCGAGCGCCCGAAGCGGATTGCGGAGATCGGCGCCGTGCCGCACCACGAAGGGCCGCTCGAACTGCTTGCCGGCCCGGAACGCATCGAGTCCGGTTGGTGGGACGGCGGCGATGTCGCCCGCGACTACTTTGTCGCCCGCATGCAGAACGCGGCGCTCGTGTGGATCTACCGCGAGCGGCGCGGCGAAGGCGGGTGGTATCTGCACGGCGTTTTCGCCTGAAGCCGTGTATTCCCCTCTCCCCGCCTACGCTGAGCTGCACTGCCTTTCCAACTTCACTTTTCTTCGCGGCGCTTCGCATCCGGAAGAGTTGGTGCAGCGCGCTGCCGGGCTGGGTTATTCAGCGCTTGCCGTCACCGACGAGTGCTCGCTCGCCGGAGTCGTGCGGGCGCATGTCGCGGCGAAAGAGGTCGGTTTGCCTCTGGTCATCGGCTCGGAGATACGGCTGAACGATGGGCCGAAGCTCGTGATGCTCGCCACCGACCGCGAGAGCTACGGCAATCTTTCCGAGCTGATCACCCGCGGCCGGCGCCGGGGCAAAAAGGGCAGCTGCTCGCTTGGTCGATCCGATCTCGATGGCGCCCTGCCCGGCTGTCTCGTTCTCCTGGTTCCGGACGGAAAGCGCGATGTCGAGCACGCGCGGTTCGTCGCCGAGCGCTTCGCCGGTCGCGCCTGGATCGCAGCGGAGCTGCTGCAGGGGCCGGATGACCGCGCGCGTCTCGCCGGGTTGCGCGAGCTGGGCAAGGCCTCCGGTCTGCCGCTCGTAGCTGCGGGCGACGTGCACATGCACGTACGCTCCCGCAGGCGCCTGCAGGACACGCTCACCGCCATCCGCCTGCGCACGACAGTGCAGGCCTGCGGCCACGCGCTCCATCCCAACGCCGAGCGGCATCTGCGGCTGCGCATGCGCCTCGCGCAAATTTATCCGGCCGAGCTGCTCGCCGAGAGCGTGCGCGTCGCCGAGCGCTGCAAATTTTCCCTGGATGAGCTGCGTTACGAATATCCCGAGGAGCTCGTCCCTGCCGGCGAAACGTCTGCTAGCCATCTGCGCAAGCTGGCCGAGAAGGGACTGGCGTGGCGTTTCCCGAACAGCGTTCCGGACGGGATACGCAAGCTGATCGAGCACGAGCTCGCGCTCATCGCCGAGCTCAAATACGAACCTTTCTTTCTCACTGTCTACGACGTGGTCGAGTTCGCGCGCGCGAAAAAAATTCTTTGCCAGGGACGCGGCTCGGCTGCGAACTCCGCCGTCTGCTACGCGCTCGGCATCACCGAGATCGATCCTGCGCGCATGAACGGTTTGTTCGAGCGCTTCGTCTCGAAGGAGCGCCACGAGCCGCCCGATATCGACGTCGACTTCGAGCACGACCGGCGCGAGGAGGTCATCCAGTACGTCTACGACAAGTACGGCCGCGACCGCGCCGCGATCGCGGCCACCCTCATCACCTACCGGCCGAAGAGCGCGCTGCGCGACGTCGGCAAGGCGCTCGGCCTCGAGCTGGACCAGGTCGACCGGCTGACCAAGAACCTCGCCTGGTGGGACGATAGGGGCTCGCTTCCCCAGCGCATGCGCGAGGCAGGGCTCGATCCGCGCAGCCCGGCCGTCCAGCTGACGATCGAGCTTGCCGTCGCCCTCCTCGGCTTCCCGCGACACCTGTCCCAGCACGTCGGCGGCTTCGTCATCTCGCGAGGGGCCCTCGAGCGCCTGGTGCCGATCGAGAACGCTGCGATGAAGGACCGCAGCGTCATCGAGTGGGACAAGGACGACCTCGACGCGCTCGGGCTCCTGAAGGTGGATGTTCTTGCACTCGGCATGCTGTCCGCCATTCGGCGCGCTCTCGATCTGATCGGCGCCTGGCGCGGTCGGCCCTTTACAGTAGCCGATATCCCCGCCGAGGACCCGGAGGTGTACGAGATGATCCGGCACGCCGACACCATCGGCGTGTTCCAGATCGAGTCGCGGGCGCAGATGAGCATGCTGCCGCGGTTGAAGCCGAAGGACTTCTACGACCTCGTGATCGAGATCGCGATCGTGCGCCCGGGACCGATCCAGGGCGACATGGTGCATCCCTACCTGCGGCGGCGCGACGGTATCGAGCCGGTGGAGTATCCCAGCGAAGACGTGGAGAACGTGCTCAAGCGCACGCTCGGTGTGCCGATTTTCCAGGAGCAGGTCATGCAGCTCGCCGTGGTCGCAGCGGGTTTTACGCCCGGAAAGGCCGACCAGCTGCGCCGCTCCATGGCTTCCTGGCGGCGCAACGGGAATATCGAGCGCTTTCGTGAGCCGTTGATAAACGGGATGCTCGAACGCGGCTACGCTCGGGAATTCGCCGAACGCATCTACAGCCAGATTCTCGGTTTCGGCGAATACGGTTTTCCGGAATCGCATTCGGCGAGCTTCGCGCTGATCGCCTACAGCTCGGCCTGGATCAAGCGCTATCACCCCGCGGCCTTCCTCGCGGCGCTCATCAACAGCCAGCCGATGGGTTTCTACACGCCTTCACAGCTCATGCAGGACGCTCGCCGCCACGGTGTCGAAGTGCGGCCGGTGGATGCATCCGCGAGCGAATGGGATTGCACTCTGGAGCCCGGGTCGGAGGAGAAACCCGCAGTCCGCCTGGGCTTGCGCCTGGTGCAGGGCCTGTCGCAGCCCGGCGCCGAGCGCGTCGTCGCTGCACGGCGTATCCAGCCGTTCGCCGGCGTCCACGATCTCGCCCGCCGCGCAGAGCTCGACCGCCGCGACCTGAAATGCCTTGCCGCGGCCGGAGCCCTGGAGGCGCTCTCGGGCCATCGGCACCACGCTTACTGGCAGGTCGCGGGAATCGAAACCGGCGCGCATATCCTGCGCGACGCGCCGGTCGCCGAAACCTCGCCCGCGCTCGCATCTCCGACCGAGGGCGAGAACATCCTCGCCGACTACGCGAGCACCGGCCTCACGCTCGGGCGCCATCCGCTCGCCTTGCTGCGGCCGCGCCTTGCGGGCATGCGCTTCGCCACCGCCGATGAGCTGAAGCTGCTCCCCGGCGGCGCTCCGGCGCGTGCGGCGGGCATCGTCACCGGACGCCAGCGTCCCGGAACGGCTTCAGGGACGATATTTGTCACGCTCGAGGACGAGACCGGCTACGTCAACGTCATCGTCTGGCCGCATCTCATCGAGCGCCAGCGGCGCGAGCTGCTCGGCGCGCACCTGATGGGTGTCGAAGGAGTGCTTGAACGCGAAGGCGAAGTGATGCATCTTATAGCCAGGCGGCTGACCGACCACAGCGCCCTTCTGGGGAGACTCGCCACGCCCTCGCGGGATTTTCACTGATGTACGCGGACACGCTCAAATTGATCGTCACCGGCGACAGGCGGCACCCCTCGCCGCGGCTGCCCGAGCGTCTGAATGGGCTGTTCCGCTCGCTCGGCGATGCGAGCGGCGGTCGCGCAGAACGCATCGAGAACGAGATCTGGAGGCTGTGGATGGAATACCGGGATTCCACGGCGGCGTTCGATCTGGAGCGGGCGACGCGCGCTCTCACCGCGCTCGATTTCCCGGCGGCCGAGGGCATCCTGGCGAGGCTCGTCGCCGCTCACCCGGATTTCGCCGAGGCCTGGAACAAGCGTGCCACGCTCTATTACATGCAGAACCGCGACGACGAAAGCGTGGCCAACATCCACCGTACGCTGGAGATCGAGCCGCGCCACTACGGCGCGATCTGCGGCTTCGCACAGATCTGCCTCTCGCTCGGTGATACCGACAGCGCGCTCTTCGCCTTCGACGCGGCGCTGCGCGTCAACCCTCACTTGGCAAATGTGCGCCAGACCATCGGCAAGCTGCACCGCACTCGCCGGGCCACCGCGATTCATTGAATACCGCGCGGGGGTGAATCAGATCGCGCGATACATGTAGTCGCGCGTCAGCGGCAGCGGATTCACCGCTGCCCCGTCCTTGCGGGCCAGCACCTGGTAGATGTTCATCCACGCGTGCTCGAAGCCGTGCGCGCAGCCGGCCAGATAGATCTGCCAGATGCGGTAGCGCTTCTCCCCGGCCAAGGCGATCGCCTGCTCCCGGTTCTTTTCCAGGCGCTTGGCCCACTCCAGGCAAGTGTGGGCGTAGTGACGCCGCAGCGACTCGACGTCCGCGACCTCAAGTCCGGCGCTGGCCATCTCGCGAAGCACGAGCGATAGGTGGGGGAGCTCGCCGTGCGGGAACACGTAGCGTTGGACGAATTCCCCCGCCCCCATCCCCACCCAGCGGCTGTCGGGGTCGCTCGAAGTGATGCCGTGGTTCATGACGAGACCGCCCTCCGCGAGCAGCGAGCGGATCTTCGCGAAATAAGCCTTAAGATGCCGCAAGCCGACATGCTCGAACATGCCTACACTCGCGATCTTGTCGAAGACGCCGGGGATATCGCGGTAGTCTTCCAGGCGGACTTCGCAACTATCCTCGAGGCCTTCTTCCCTGATCCGCGTCGAAACGAACTCGTACTGGTTGCGGCTCAGCGTAACGCCGGTCGCGCGGGCGCCGTATTTTTTCGCCGCGCGCAGGATGAGCGCGCCCCAGCCGCATCCGATGTCGAGAAACCGCTCGCCGGGTCTGAGCATGAGCTTGTTGAGGATGTGGTCGAGTTTCTGCTCCTGGGCCGCGTCCAGGGAATCGGCCTCGCTGTGGAAATAGGCGCAGGAATACACCATGTTCCGGTCCAGCCACAGCGAATAGAAGTCGTTCGAGACGTCGTAGTGGTACCGGATCGCGTCGCGGTCGCGCCTTCGCGTGTGACGCCAGACACGGCGCAGACCGCTGCGCCCGCGGGAAGCGGCGGCTCGCGCGAGGCTTTCCGCCACCCGGAACACCTCGAGGATCGGCCCCTCGACACGCAGAGTCCCTTCCACGTAGGCCTGGCCGAGCTTCATCAGGTCGGGAGACACCAGGAAGCGCAACGCCGACGGGCCGGGGACGCCGATTTTCACCTTGGGGTGGCTGGCGAGATCGAAAGCGCGGCCGTTCCACAGCTCAAGGCGCAGCGAAATGGCCGCGGATTGCCTGAGCTTTTCGATCAGCCGTTCGAGGCGACGTTCGAGAAACATGTGATTTCGCCGGGACTGCGGCTATCATAGCACCGCCCGCAGGGGGTGATGTGCGCCTGCGCTGGAGGACCCCATGAGCCCGTCGAGACTTGTTCATGCGCAAGTGACGAAAGTTGCTCGAGGATCCTGAATTGGAGGCCTTCCTCGCATCGCTCGTCAGCGTCGCCTTTCACGGCACCGCGCTGGGGATGATCCTGTACGTGATCTCGGTCGGCCTGTCGGTGACGATGGGCCTGATGGGCTTCGCCAATCTCGCCCACGGGGTGTTCGCGATGGCCGGGGGCTACATCCTTACCACGGCGATCTCGCGCTTCGGCGTGCCTTTCCCGCTCGCGCTCGCGCTCGCATTCGTGCTCGTCGCCGCGGGCAGCGTGATCCTCGAGCGGCTGCTCTACTCCAGGCTCTACGCGGCGAGCGACCTCGAGCAGGTGCTGTTCACCATCGGCCTGATTTTCGTCGCGGTGGCCGTGGCGCGCTTCATTTACGGAACGCTCCAGCAGCCGGTGGTTCTGCCCGATTATCTGAAGGGCCAGTTTCCGCTCCTCGGCCGCGATTTCCCTGCATACCGGGTTTTCGTCATCGTGTTCAGCGCAGGGATGGTGGGACTGCTGTGGTTCGGCGTCGAGCGCACGCGCTGGGGCGCGATGGTACGCGCCGGGGTGGACAACCGCGCGATGGCGCAATCGGTGGGAATCAATACCAAGCGCCTGTTCACGCTCACCTTCGCGCTCGGCAGCGGGCTCGCGGGACTCGGCGGCGGAATCGGCGCCGAGATCATCGCGATCCAGCCGACCTATCCATTCGAGAACCTGGTGTACTTCCTGGTGGTGGTCTCCGTGGGAGGTCTCGGCAGCCTGCGCGGCCCGTTCTTCGCCGCGCTTCTTATCGGCATCGCCGATACGGCCTGCAAATACTGGCTGCCGCAATACGGCGCCTTCCCCATCTACGTCGCCACCATAGCCATCCTGCTGTGGCGGCCGGCGGGACTGTTCGGGCGGCACGCATGAGCGCCCACGCCGGAGGCTACAGCGCCGATCCCCGCGTCCGCCCGATCGAGTGGCTGCCGTGGACCCTCGCCCTCGCCGGCTTCTTTCTGCTGCCGGAGTATCTGTCGCTCGGCGCGCGCATCCTGATCTATATCCTCTACGCCCTGTCGCTGGATCTGATTCTTGGCTACGCGGGAATCATCACGCTCGGCCACAGCGCCTACTTCGGGTTGGGCGCCTACGTCGCCGGGATTCTCGCCGCGAAGACGGGGATCACCGACCCGATGGTGCAGCTTGTCGCCGCTGCGGCCGCCGGCGCGCTTCTCGGCCTCACAACCGGGGCCATCATCTTGCGCACCAAGGCGCTCACGCTGCTCATGCTCACTCTTGCGATCACTTCGGTATGCCTCGAGATCGCCAACAAGGCGACAAATCTCACTGGCGGCGCCGACGGACTTTCCGGCGTCGTCGTGGCGCCGGTCCTCGGCCTGTTCAGGTTCGACATCTTCGGCAGGACGGCGTATCTCTATTGCCTGGTCGTGCTGTGGGCCGGTTGGTGGCTCGTGAGGAGGATGATCTACTCGCCGTTCGGGACCTCGCTCACCGGGGTGCGCGAGAACAGCCTGCGCATGCACGCGATCGGCGCGCCGGTCTACTGGCGCCTGGTCCTGGTCTACACGCTTTCGGCGACCATTGCGGGTATCGCCGGAGGACTGCTCACCCAAACCAGCCAGTTCGTCGGCCTGAACGTGCTCTCCTTCGAGTCCGCGGGCGAGCTCCTGGTGATGCTGATCCTGGGCGGCGTGGGGCGCATCTACGGAGCTTTCGTCGGGCCGGTCGTGTACCTCATCGCGCAGGACCTCTTCGCCAAGCAATTCCCGGAGTACTGGGGCTTCGGGATCGGCGTGATGCTCGTGCTCGTCGTGATGTTCGCGCGCGGCGGGATCCTCGGAATCCTCGACGCTCTGCAAGTCAGGCTGCGGAGGAAATCGTGAGCGTCGCGCTCGAAACACACAGCCTGTGCAAGAGCTTCGGTGCGCTCACGGTGGCCGACGACATCGATTTCCGGCTGCACACCGGCGCGCGCCACGCCCTGATCGGGCCGAACGGCGCGGGCAAGACTACCTTCGTCAACATGCTCATGGGCGCGCTCGCGCCCTCCTCCGGCCGGATCGTGCTCGGCGGGGAGGACATCACCGCAGCGGGACAGGCCGCGCGGGTGAAGCGCGGGCTGGGCCGGACGTTCCAGATCAACGCGCTCTTTCGCCGCCTTTCGGTGCTAGACAACGTGGCGCTCGGCGTGGCCGAGCGCCGCGGGGTCGCACGGCGCATGCTGCGGGCGGCGAGTGCGCACGGTGAAGTGCGCGACGAGAGCATGGAGCTGCTCGCCACGCTCGGGCTCGCCGAGGACGCGGGCGAGCGTATTCTCGACCTGCCCTACGGCAAGCAGCGCCTCGTGGAAATCGCGATCGCGCTGGGGCTCAAGCCCAAGGTGCTCCTGCTCGATGAGCCGGCCGCGGGCGTGCCCTCGGTCGAGTCGCACCGCATCCTGCAGGTGCTCGACAAGCTGCCCGAGCACATCGCCATCCTGATCATCGAGCACGACATGGACCTCGTGTTCCGCTTCGCGCAGCGCATCACCGTGCTGGTGCAGGGCGAAGTGCTGGTCGAGGGACCGCCGGAGGAGATCGCCAGAGACCGGCGCGTGCATCAGGTGTATCTCGGGGAGCAGCGGCATGGCTGAGGCGCTCAAACTCCTCGGGGTCCGCGCCGGCTACGGCGAGACCATCGTTCTCGAGGACGTCGAGTTCACGCTGCCCGGGCGCGGCGCCCTCGCAGTGCTGGGCCGGAACGGTGTCGGCAAGACCACGCTTCTTGCGACCATCATGGGTCATACGACCTTCCACGCGGGCAGCATCGAATACCACGGCAGGCCGATCGCGGGACTGCCGGTCTACGAGCGCTGCCGCCTGGGCATCGGCCTCGTCCCCCAGGCACGCGAGATCTTTCCTTCGCTTACGGTCGAGGAGAACCTCACGGTCGCGGCGCGCCCCGGCCGCTGGACGCTCGAGCGCGTCTACGATCTCTTTCCGAAGCTGGCAGAACGGCGAGGACACTGGGGCAACCACATCTCCGGCGGCGAGCAGCAGATGCTCGCGATCGGCCGCGCGCTGATGGGCAATCCGACGCTGCTGCTCATGGATGAGCCGCTCGAGGGGCTCGCGCCGATCATCGTCGAGGTCCTGCTTCAAGCCGTGCAACGGCTGATCCGCGAGGACTCGCTCGCGGTCGTGCTGGTGGAGCAGCACGCCAAAGTCGCGCTCGAAGTGACGCAGAGCGCGCTCGTGCTGAACCGCGGCCGCGTGGCCTACAGCGGGCCAAGCGCGGATCTGCTCGCCGATCCGCAGCGCCTCACGAGCCTGGTGGTCGCCTAGCCCGCGCCCCACATGCTGGCCGTCCTCCTCCCCGCGCTCGTCTTGCTCGCGATGACGCACGCAGAGCCTTCGGTTGCGCAGGATCGCCAGGCGGCGCACAGAGCGCGCATGGTGGAGGAAATCGCCGCGATGGCGCGCGAGACCGGCGCGGAAACCGGACGTCCGAAGTTCGGCGACACGGTGATGGCGGCGATGAGAAAAGTCCCGCGCCACCGCTTCGTCCCTTTTCTGCAGGAAATCTCCGCCTACGACAATCGCCCGCTGCCCATCGGCGAGGGCCAGACCATCTCGCAGCCCTATATCGTCGCGCTGATGACCGATCTGCTCGACCTCAAGTCGGGGGACACGGTGCTGGAGGTGGGCACAGGCTCGGGCTACCAGGCGGCGGTGCTCGCCGAGCTCGCGGCGAAGGTCTACACGATCGAGATCGTCGAACCGCTCGGGAAGCGGGCGATGCGGCTCCTGCGCGAGCTCGGCTACCGCAACGTCGAAGTGCGCATCGGCGACGGCTACAACGGCTGGCCCGAGGCGGCGCCCTTCGATTCGATCGTCGTCACCGCGGCGCCGGGAGAGATCCCGAAACCGCTCGTCGACCAGCTCAAGCCCGGCGGGCGGATGGTGATCCCGGTGGGCGGAACCCACGATGCGCAGCAGCTCCTGCTCGTGGAGAAGCGGCCGGACGGCACCGCCACGACAAAACGAACCCTGCCGGTGAGATTCGTGCCCTTTACGAGAGAGCGCGGCGGGAAATAGCCGCGCATCGCCTGCGCTTGGGGACGATTTCTTCCCCTGCCCTCGCTCATGGCAGAATAGCGCCCATGAGAGACTATTGGCTGAGCAAGCTCTTCTTCGATCTTCAGAGTTCCGCTCCGCTCGGCGAGGAATACCGAACCGACCGGAGGAAGATCCTCGACCGCTATCCCCTGAAGCCCGAAGTGCGCGCCGCCGTCGAGCGCGACGATGTCGCGTTCCTCGCTCCGCGGGTCAACCCCTACCTTCTGCGTTTCTACTTCGTGGTCGCCGGCATGCCCGAAGCGGAATTCCTGAGAAAAGTGAGGACCGCCGGGGCCGCCGCGGCGGCGAGATCGAGCCATGGCTGAGCTGGTCGGCGTCTACGCGTCGAGCCACGCGCCGCTCATCATCCGCGGCTGGAAAGACGTCAAGCCGGCCAATCAGCAAAACTTGACGCGCGCACTCACCGAGCTCGGCCGGCGCATCAGGGCCGCGCGACCCGACGCGCTCGTCGAGATCGCCCCCGACCATTGGGTGAATTTCTTCCTCGACAATCTGCCCGGCATCTGCGTCGGCATGGGCGAAGTCCACGAGGGACCGGCGGAGCCGTGGATGAAAGAGTGTCCCTTCAAGACGATCGCGGGGCATCCGAAACTCGCCAACCACATTCTGCAAACCGCGCTCGAGCGCGACTTCGAGCCCTCGGTGTCGCACCATCTGACGCTCGACCACGGCTTCTGCATTCCGCTGTGGAGAGGCGGGCTCGACCCCCTGCCCCCGATCGTTCCGATCATCTTCAACGACCTTGAGCCGCCGTATCCGAGCGTGCGGCGTTGCCTGCAGTGGGGAACCATGCTCGCGGAAGCGATTCGCACCTATCCGGAAGACATTCGTGTGGCGGTCCTCGCGACCGGGGGCTTGAGCCACTCGATCGGCGAGCCCACCATGGGCGAGATCGACGAGCCCTTCGACCGCGAATGCATCCGCCATTTCGAGAACGGCGACGATCACAAGCTCGTCGATTTCCTCAACGAGCGCCTGCCCACCATCGGCAACGGCGCGGCCGAGATCCGCAACTGGGTCGCCGCTCACGGCGCGGCCGACCGGCGCGGCTTCGAGCTGATCGGCTACTGCAACTGTCCCGAGGTCTACGTCGGCTGCGGCTTCGCTTCGTGGAACCTCGGGGCTCACGCCTGAACTTTTAACTTGCTCCTCCAAACCACCATTGCCGGCAGCCTGCCCAAGCCGGCCTGGCTCGCCGAGCCCCAAAAACTCTGGGCGCCCTGGCTGCTCGAAGGCGCGCTGCTTGAAGAAGGCAAGCGCGACGCGATGCGCCTTGCGCTTGCCGACCAGGAAGCCGCCGGCATCGACATCGTCACCGACGGAGAACA
>Ga0209283_10000379_pt1 | contig 22487 bp, 22 predicted proteins | sample CZO8metaG_2_FD_188354 | JGI IMG/M metagenome (GOLD analysis project Ga0209283, IMG submission 188354) | Vadose zone soil microbial communities from the Eel River Critical Zone Observatory, Northern California, USA - CZOApr15con2H1.8 metaG... | ecosystem: Environmental > Terrestrial > Soil >...
GCGCCCCAGTCTCCCCCCTGTGCGACCCACCGCCTGTAGCCGAGCCGCTGCATCAGCTGACTCCATGCGGAGGCGATGCGGGAGAGGTTCCACCCGGTTTCGGTTGGCTTGTCAGAAAATCCAAATCCCGGAAGAGACGGAACGATTACATGGAACGCATCCTGTGCGCGACCACCGTGCTCTGTCGGGTTGGTAAGGGGCCGAACGATCTTAATGAACTCCGCGATCGATCCAGGCCACCCGTGAGTCAGAAGGATTGGTAAGGCATCGGGATGTGGTGAGCGTGCGTGGATGAAATGAATACCCAATCTATCAATCAATGTGCGAAAGTTTGGAAACGAGTTCAGCTCTGTCTCGAAGCGTCGCCAGTCATAGCGAGATTCCCAATACTTCACCAGAGCTCTTGCCTGAGCGAGTGGAACTCCCTGAGACCAGTCCTTCACTGGCTGTTCATTGGGGAATCGGGTGGCTCGCAGGCGCGCTCGAAGATCGTCAATGGCTTCCTGCGGAACCGAAATATGAAACGGACGGACTTGTTCGGTAGCCTCGGGTATCAGTGCTTGTGACATAGTTGTGTTTCCTTCTAAAACGCTCCGGCGCGGTCAACGCACTAGAGCGAAGCTCTTGCGCAATTCGGCAACGAACAGCTCGGGCTGCTCAAGCGCGGCGAAGTGACCACCCTTCGGAACCTCGTTCCAGTAGAAGAGCTTCGAATAGGTCTCCTCGCCCCACACCTTCGGCGGTGTGAAAAAGTCGCCTTTGAAGATGCTCACCGCGACCGGCAGTTCGAGGGGCATTCGCGCGAAATCCTTCGCGAAACTCTCGTAATAGAGCCGCGCAGAGGAAGCAGCGGTGTCGGTCAGCCAGTAGAGAGAGATGTCATCCAGCATGTGATCGACAGAGATGGCCTCCGCAGGATCACCCTTGTTGTCGCTCCATGCCTGAAACTTCTCGTAGATCCACATGGCTTGCCCAACCGGTGAGTCGGCAAGACCGTAGCCCAGTGTCTGTGGACGGGTCCCTTGGATGGAGGCATAACCTGAGGCATCGCTCGCATACTTGGCGAGTTGAGCCAGTGGCGCCTGTTCTGCGGCCGTATAGCCGCCAGGTGGCGGTGGTGGGGGTGGAAAGAGGATCGGAAGATTCAGATGAATGGCGGCAAGCCCCGAGGGCCGCTGCTTGGCCATCCAACTCGATACGCCGGCGCCCAAGTCGCCGCCCTGTGCGACGTAGTGGCTGTAACCCAGGCGCGCCATCAGCACTGCCCAGGCGTTCGCAATACGCGGGAGACGCCACCCCGGTTCGGTCGGCTTGTCCGAAAAGCCAAACCCGGGGAGGGAGGGGATTACGACGTGAAAGGCTTCATCGGCTGTACCGCCATGGGCCGTCGGGTCCACCAGAGGTTCGATGACCTGCATAAACTCGAGGATCGACCCAGGCCAGCCATGAGTAAGTATGACTGGCAGGGCATTCTCGTGCTTCGATCGGACGTGAACGAAGTGAATCCCGAGACCGTCAAGTCGCGTACGAAACTGTGGCAGCCCATTCAGTTTGCTCTCAACGCGACGCCAATCGTAGTGGGTGCGCCAGTATTCAGCGAGCGCCCGTGCTTTGGCCAGCGGTACACCCTGGGACCAATCTGTTACCGGTTCCTTGTCCGGCCAGCGAGCATGGGCAAGTTTCTTTTTGAGATCGTCCAGTGCTGCCTGCGGTACATGGACCTTGAAGGGGGTGACGTCCTTCGTCGCTGTGGGGCGCGCGATCTGCGGAGCCTTGTCGGCTCTCCCATGGGCACTGGTTGGCACCAGCCCCGCGGACAAGATACCGGCACCACCGGTTGCCGCAGCCGCACGGATGAACTTACGGCGCGAGATGACGTGCGCCGGTACTCCCGTTCTGTTTTCCAGGTCATTCTTCATGAGTTGCTCCAGAGCGTATAGGCTTAGCGAAGCTTGAAAACCAGCAGTGTGCCGCCCTTTGGAACTACCGTCTTGGTCCCTTGTATCTTGTCGATCCCGTTTTGAACGCCTTGGGCGTCAAGTCCCCAACCGCCCGTGACGGCTATATACTGCTCACCATCGACTTCAAAAGACGTGGGAACACCAATCACGCCGGCGGGCGCTGGGAAGCTCCAAAGCTGATCCCCCGTGCGCGCATCGAACGCTCTGAACTCCCGGTCGGGCGTTCCACCCGCGAATACGACATCCCCGCCTGTCACCAAAAGCGGCGCCCAGAGGATGGTCTTAAAGTTGTGCTGCCAGATGCGCTTGCCCGCATTCAAGTCCCAGGCTTGAAGCTCGCCAAGATGATCGGCGGCACCCGCGGTGGTGCGAACAGACCCGAAGATGCTTTCCATTTCATATCCAACATAGAATCCGCGGGCCTTGCGCTTCGGCAAGTTACCCTTTGGGAGAAAGCCGCAGATGTTGTTGTTCGCAGGGATGTACAGGAGCTTCGTCTGTGGACTCCATGCCTCAGGCACCCAGTCCTTGCCGCCGCCGATGCTCGGGCAGAATCCGGCGCCTTGCGTGGCCCCAGGACGCTTTGATTCATCGATGACGGGTCTCCCCGTCTTCGCGTCAATCGACGTGAACACGTTGTTATTCGAGAACGGAAAGGCGTGGAGAAACTTAAGCTGTCCCTGATTGCGATCCAGAATCCAGAGGTATCCGTTGCGGCCGGCATGTGTAGCCGTCTTGACTAGCTTTCCGTCGATCTCCGTGTCGATCAGCAGCGGTGCCGACACCTCATCCCAGTCCCAAGAATCATGCGGCGTGTACTGGTGATAGCTCTTCAATTGGCCGGTGTCGATGTCGAGCGCCAACGTGGAGTCTGTATACAGGTTGTCGCCCGGACGATTGTCAGCAACCCACGGCGCCGGATTTCCGGTACCCCAGTAGGTGATGTTCGATGCAGGATCAAACACGCCGGTGATCCAGATAGAGCCACCTCCGCGCTTGTATGTATCGCCTCTCCAGGTCGCCCCGCCTGGCTCATCGGGGGCGGGCACCGTGTAGGTGCGCCAGATTCGCTTGCCGGTCTCGGCGTCGAAGGCGCTCACTGAGCCTCGGACGCCAAATTCTCCACCGGAGTAACCGACCAGGATCTTGCCTCGCGCAGCGAGCGGCGCCAGCGTCGCGTAGCAGCCGGTCTTGTAGTCATCGATCTGGACCGTCCAGGCTTCTCTGCCTGTGGCGGCATCCAGGGCCACGCGCTCGCAATCGGTGGTTGCTGTGTAAACCCGGTCACCATATAGCGCAACGCCGCGATTGGTCGGGTGCAGTTGAAAGAGGCCCTTGGGATACTTCTTCACATACCGCCAAAGCTGAGTGCCGGTCCTGGCATCCAGTGCGATCACGTTATTGCCGGGTGTGGTGATGAACATCCGCCCGTGGTTCACGATTGGCGTCGTTTCATGGGCCTCGATCAGATCCGTATTGAGCGACCAAGCGAGGGATAGCTTCCCGATGTTGCTCGCGGTGATTTGTCTCAGGGGACTGAAGCCTGAGCCATCATATGTCCGCCGATACATCAGCCAATCGCCCGCTTCCGGATGCTGGAGCCGTTCGTCCGTCACCGTTGGGTAAGGCCTCGACTCAACATGCACGCCTTGTGCATGCACGCCATGTGCAGCGAAGAGCGCAATGGGTAGCCTTAGCCAAAACGTCAGATACGATACGGGTTGAAACCTCATTTAGTGTCTTCCTTTCTCAATGGAACAGCGTAGATTCGAAAAGGCAAGTAAGGCGATAAGTGCTTCTTCGAGGGATCGAAGAAGAAGGCCAGTTGGCCCTCACTGACCCACGCTGTCGTGTCAATCCGGGCAACCGACGTCGGGGTTGCGAAACCGCCATGAATCGGCGTGACGGCGAATGCGTCGCCTTGGATCACCACGCGATCTAATCTCCCTGAACCCTCGATGAGGAGGAAACTGTTGTTGCCGAGGGTTCGGAGGGCATCGGGAAATTTCAGGTGACGGGTACCGGAGAGTGTAGTGATGCGCCCAGCCCTTCCATCCTTGACTTCCACACGAACGAACTCGCCAAGCGTGTAGGTCGTCACGTAAAGGTTGCCGTCGCTGCCGAAGGCGATCCCGTCGAGCCCGATACCGCCTTGAGGCGAAGAAAAGGCGGAATCCTGTGCGAATACTTCGAACGTCGTGGCGCCCGGGGAGAGTTTTAGGATGGTGGGATTCGCGCTGTCGGTGACATATACGGAGCCCTTGGCGTCCACCGTGATGTCATTGCAGAACGCGTGAGAGCCGGGCAACGAGACGCTGCGCTTTCCATCCCCCGTCTCAAGGTCAAAACCCTTCAACGCGCTCCCTGTATCACTGCCGGTTGCAGGTCCGCCCAACGCACTCAAGTCGTTCGAACAAGCCCAGAGAGTGCTCGATGCCTCATCCGCGAAGACTCCCAAGATCGAGCGCGAGCCCGATGCGCCCGGTTGGACGAATACGGTGCTCTCGGCTGTGCGCGGTTTGACGCGCACGATTCCACCATCCCCCAGGCGCCCGACAAAAAGAGCACCATCGGAAGTCGATGTGATGCTCTCTGGAAAGGCTTTCGTCCCCGGAACGGGAATTGATTCGACCTTCTGGGTCGCCGCTTGAACTGTGAAACTCAGCACCAAGGCGACTTCCTGAAGGTTGCGACGCAGCAGTTCGTGGATGCGGTCACTCATGACAGTTCCCCTTGGTCGTTGACCCGGCAGAACCCGGTCGCGTTGTGAGCAGTCTGGTCAGATCTGGGCCTGGCCGCCGTCGACGAAGAACTCGGTTCCGGCGATGAAGCTCGAGTCCGAGGAAGCGAGGAAGACGGCAGCGCCGGCGACTTCGTCGGGATCACCCACGCGCCCGAGCGGGACGGTTGAGGCCATGTAGTCGAGCAGGCCCTGCTGCTTGGCAGCGTCGGGGCCGGCCAGGTCGACCAGACCCGAAGTCTTGATCGGGCCGGGGCTGATCACGTTCACGCGGATGCTGCGAGATTTCAGGTCCAGCGTCCAGCTCCGGGCGAAGTTGCGGACCGCGGCCTTGGAGGCGCTATAGACGCTGAACGCCGGGGTGCCCTTGATGGTGACGTTGGAAGCGGTGAGGATCACCGAGGCGCCGTCCACCAAGAGCGGCAGCGCCTTCTGCACCGTGAAGAGAACGCCCTTCACGTTGCGGCCGAACGTGTCGTCGTACTGCTCTTCAGTGATCGACCCCAACGGCAGCATCGAGCCGCCGCCCGCATTGACGAACAGCACGTCGATGCGGCCCGCCTCCGTCTTCACCCGCTCGTAGAGCCGGTTGAGGTCCCTGAGAATGGCGGAGTCCGCCTGGACCCCGGTCGCCCTGGGCCCGATCGCCGCGACGGCGGCGTCGAGCTCGGCCTGACGACGGCCGGTCACGAAGACCCGCGCACCCTCCGTGGCGAAGCGCTTGGCAGTGGCGAGGCCGATGCCGGTGGTGCCGCCGGTGACGACGGCGATCTTTCCTTCGAGTTCGCGCTCCATGATCTGTCTCCTTGCAAGCCCGAGACAGAATCTGTGGCGGACCGCGAGTTGTCGAAATAGAAATGGATGAAAGGCATCGTTGCAGAATTGTCTATGTCAAAAAAGCTGCCTGATTTTGAAGGACTCGCGATGTTCGCCAAGGTCGCCGAAGAGCGCTCATTCGCCGCCGCGGCAAGGACGATGGGCGTCTCCGTGGCGACGGTATCTCGCGCCGTGACCCGACTCGAAGAGCGGCTGGGAGGCCGACTGTTCAATCGAACGTCCCGGCGGCTCGCCCTGACGGACTACGGCCAGATGCTCGCCGAGCGAGCGACGAAAATCTACGCGGAAGCCGAAGAAGCCGAAGATCTCGCCCGTGAGACCTCAAGCCGACCGCGCGGTCTCGTAAAGCTGGCCGCGCCGCTGTCCTTCGGTGCTCGCTGGGTCGCTCCGCTGTTGCCCGAGTTCTTTCGAACCTATCCGGATATCTCCGTCGATCTACATCTCTCGGACGCCCAGGTCGATCTCATCGGCGACGGCTTCGACGCCGCCCTTCGCATGGCGATTCTGGAGGACTCATCGCTTGTCGCGCGCCCGATCGTACCTGTGCGCCGCTTCGTCGTGGCGTCGCCAACCTATCTGTCTCGTTACGGCCGGCCACAGCACCCGCACGACCTTGGCGCGCATCAATGTCTCACCTACCTGCACAGGAGTAAGCGCGACGTCTGGCGCTTTACTCACAGAAACGGCGCGGAATGCTCGGTCACGCCGACAGGAGTCTTGCGCGGCACGAGCGTGGAGGCATTGTTGCCCACCGTCCTCGCGGGCCTTGCCATCACCGAGCTCCCTGAATTCATCGCGACACAGTATTTCCCGGACAAGGAGCTGGAACCGATATTGACGGACTGGCGTATGCCCGAAGGCAGCTTGTACTTCGTAACACCCACCACCCGCGCGCGCCCGGCGAAGGTCAGCGCCCTGGCCGACTTCTTCATCCCCAAGCTGAGCACGGCGGAGTGGAGCGCAGAGTCGGTCATGGGCTGGAAGCAACCTAGCCACCGCACAAAGTAGAGCCTGGCGTTCCCGGTGGAGCAGCGGGTGGCTGCGGCGAAGAAGTACATGGCCGAGAAGCACACGCCGGGCACGCACGAACCTGGGTACGTGCTCGCGATGATCAGCTCATCTCCGCCAGGACGCTGCGAAGCTGGATGCAGCGAGCTCAAGCCCGCGCTGGGCTGCCGCTCACCAGCGGCGTCCACATCCTGCGCCACACCTTCTGCTCGCACCTTGCGATGCGCGGCGCGCCGGTCCGGGCCATTCCGGAGCTGGCCGGACACGCCAACCTCAGCACCACGATGCGCTACATGCACCTGTCCCCCGCGTCGCTCAGCCAGGCCGTCCGGCTGCTCGAGCAGCGGCGCCGCTGCGGGGAGAGAACGGGGAGAGCTGGCACCCCTCCGCAGGAAAACACGAATAATTCCCACTGGAAAGGTGCGTCCCCACAGAGATTCGAACTCTGGTTACCGCCGTGAAAGGGCGGTGTCCTGGGCCTCTAGACGATGGGGACTTTTCCGAGCGGGGCCGGATACCACGGCGGCGGCGGAGCGTCCAGACCTGCTAGCCTCGGCCGATGCGGCGCAGCTTCTGGGGGTGGGGATGGGAGGAGCGGTTGCCGGACGAGGCGGCGCGCGAGGCGCTCGGCACCCAGATGGCGGCCATGCTGGGCAGCCCGGCGCCCGACCCCAGGCCCCTGCCCGCGCTCGAGCAAGCGATCGCCGGTGTCCCACCCCCGGCCGTCGTCCCGCCCCCCGCCATCGCCGCCTTCTGCGACGCATCGCCTGAGGCCCGGCTACGCCACGCCTACGGCCGCGCCTACCGCGATCTCGTCCGTGGCTTCGCCTGCGACTTCTCCTCCGCGCCGGACTTCGTCTGCCTGCCGCGCTCGGAGGAGGACGTCGCCCGCGCGCTGGAAGCCTGCGCGAAGGCGGGCATCGCGGTCGCGCCCTACGGCGGCGGCACCAGCGTGGTCGGCGGAGTCGAGGCCGGCGGACGGGGGCGGCCGGCGTGCTCCATCGACCTCGGCCGCCTCTCGCGCGTGCTGGAGGTCGACGCGGTCTCGCGCGCCGCCCGCATCCAGGCCGGTGCGCTCGGCCCCGATCTCGAAGGACAACTCCGCCCGCACGGACTGACGCTCCGGCACTTCCCGCAATCCTTCGAGTTCTCGACGCTCGGAGGCTGGATCGCGACCCGCGCGGGCGGGCACTTCGCGACGCTCTACACGCGCATCGACGACCTGGTCGAGTCGATCCGCCTGATCACGCCCGCCGGCGTGTGGGCCTCGCGGCGCCTCCCGGCGTCAGGCGCAGGGCCGAGCCCCGATCGGCTGGCGCTCGGTTCCGAGGGCATCCTCGGCGTCGTGACCGAGGCGTGGGTTCGCGTGCATCCCGCGCCCCGTTACCGAGCGAGCGCCAGCGTGACCTTCCCGGATCTGTTCGCGGGCGCGCGCGCGGCGCGGGCCATCGCGCAGGCGGGCCTCTATCCGGCGAACTGCCGCCTCCTCGATCCCACAGAAGCGCTCCTCAACGGCGTCGCCGAAAGCGGCGCGGTGCTGCTGCTCGCGTTCGAATCGGCCGACCACCCGCTCGACGCATGGATGTCGCGCGCGCTCGCCCTCGCTGCGGACGCGGGCGGCGTCTGTCCGCGAGGGCCGTCGTACCGCGACGCCGGCGCGAAGGCGCGGGAAGGCGAGTCCACGCGCTGGCGCGAGGCGTTCTTCGCCGCGCCTTACCTCCAGACCGCGCTCGTTTCACTGGGCATCATCGCCGACACCTTCGAGACCGCCTGCACGTGGGACCGCTTCGTGGAGCTGCACGCCCGCGTCTCGTCGGCCATGAGCGATGCCCTGCGGCGCGTCTGCGGCGCCGGCACCCTCACCTGCCGCTTCACCCACCTCTATCCGGACGGCCCCGCGCCGTACTTCACCTTCCTCGGCCCGGCGCGCCGCGGAAGCGAGCTCTCGCAGTGGGCCGAGCTGAAGGCGGCGGCGTCGGAGGCGGTCCTTTCCGCCGGCGGCACCATCACGCACCACCACGCCGTCGGCCGGACGCACCGTCCCTGGTACGACCGCGAGCGCCCCGAGCCATTCGCCGCCGCGCTTCGCGCCGCCAAGCGCGCGCTCGACCCGGCCGGGATCCTGAATCCGGGCGTGCTGATCGACTGAGTCACTGCCGCACAGTCGCGGTCGACACACGGTTCAACCGGTTGAACCACCGGCTCCGTGCCGCGCTTCTGCAATCACCGGCGCGCGGCGAGAGGTCCGGTCCGCTGCTCTGTACAGCTGGTACATGTCGGGTTGGGGGGTGTGTCCCCCCGGGTTCCAGACGTGCGCCCCCCCACTCGGGCGGTAGAGCGGCGGATGAGGCGCTCGCCCTGCACGAGCATCTGCGACGGCTCGCCGCCCTGCGCGAGCGCTACCAGGAGACGCTCGGGTACCTCGCCGCGCTGTTCCAGATGATCGACGGCTGGCGACGTTTGGGCTTCGCCTCGTTCGAGCAGTTCTGCGAGGATAGGCTCGGAATGGACGTAAGGGAGGTCGAGCGACTCGCCGCCCGAGCAAGGAGGTCCCTGCGACGATCACGAAACGCAGATGTGCGCCGCGAGCAGGAGCGCACAGAAGTGGTTGCGCCTGGGGCTAAGCCGTGAACCGCGGGGCCTGGTCCTTCTTCCGGAAGATCCACGCTCCGAGCACGCCGAGCTCGTAGCAGAGCATCATCGGGATGGCCATCAGCGCCAGGTTGAACGGGTCGCCGGTGGGCGTGACCACCGCCGCGATGATGACGTTCACCACGATGGCGTGGCGGCGGTACTTCCCGAGGAACTTGTGGTCGACGATCCCAACCATGGCGAGGAAAGTCAGCACGAGCGGCAGCTCGAAGATGATCCCGAACGCGAGCACCAGCGTCATCACCAGGCTGAGCTGCTCGTCCATCATCAGCACGGGCTTGATGTCCGGACCGGCGCTGTTGATGAGGAATTCGAAGGCGGGCGGCAGGATGACGACGTAGCAGAACGCCGCCCCGGCGACGAAGAAGAGCGTCGCCGCGGACACGAACGGCAGGATGGCACGGCGCTCGCGGCGGTAGAGCCCGGGTGCGACGAAAGCCCAGATCTGCCAGAGGATAGCGGGCAGCGCGACGAACAGCCCCGCGTAGAGGCCCACCTTCAGGTAGATGAAGAAGGGCTCGACGCTGCTCGAGAAGTGTAGCGACTTCTCGCCCTCCGGAAGCGCCTTGAGCACCGGGCGCATGAGGAAATGGAAGATCTCCGTCGACCAGTGGTACGAGGCGGCGAACCCGAGCCCCAGGAAGAGCAGCGCCCACTTGAGCCGCTTGCGCAGCTCGAGCAGGTGCTCGCGCAGGGTGAGGTGGACGTCGTCCTCGGGCCCTTGGCCCGGCGCGACCGGCTTCGGCAGCGCGGCGGTGCTCACTTCGCGTCCTTGACGCCCTCGGCAGGCGCCGCCGGGGCGGGTGCATCCGCGGCCGGGGGCGGCTCCACCAGATTCGTGGCCTCGAGCTTCGCGGCCTCGCGCGCGACGATCCCCTCGGGGGGAACCAGGCGCAGCGCGGGCGCGCCGGCCTCACCCCCGGCGGGAGCGGCCGGTGCAACGGCGGCAGCGGCGTCCGGTCCGGCGGCCGCTCGCCTCGCGGCCGCGCGGGCCGACGCCGGGTCTGCGGGCGTGGAGGGGGCCGCCCGCGCGGCCGCCTTTGCCGCGGCCGGGTCCGAGACCGGCTGCAGCATGCGCTGCGGCTCGGGCTCGTCGATCCGCACCATCTCCTGCTCGAAGGTGCTCTTGAGATCGTCCGTCGCCTTGCGGATCTCCCGCATCCCCTTGCCGAGCGTCTTGGCGATGGACGGCAGCTGGTCCGGCCCCAGGAGCAGCAGGGCCAGGCCGAGGATGATGACGACCTCCGTCATCGACAGGCCGAACATGCTGCCGTTTTAACAGAGGGACGCGCCGGTGCACAGGCGCATTTTTGCGACCTTGGGCCCTACAGCCCCTTGATCAGGGCCTCTTGCGCGGCCGTCGTCGATGGAGCCGGCGCGCCCGTCTGCGCCGGCTGCGCCTCGTCCGGCGGCTCGGCGCCCTTGAGGTAGGCCTCCAGCACCGGCTGCCGGGTCTGATCGTTGGCGCGCTTCCCGTTTTCCGGATCCACGCTGACCCAGACGATGTTCTCGGTGGGAGGATCGAACTGCGGCTGCGGCACGCCCTTGAGCGCGCGCTGCATGTAGTCGAGCCAGATGGGCAGCGCGGTGTGCCCGCCGGTCTCGTACTTGTCCATCGGCACTTCGTAGGTGTCGTAGCCGACCCACACGCCCGTCACCAGGTCCTTCGTGTACCCGAGGAACCACGCGTCGAAGAGGTCGTTGGTGGTGCCGGTCTTCCCCGCGACCGGCTTGCCGAGCGCCACGGCGCGCCCGCCCGTGCCCGGCGGCTTGCACACCTCCTCCATCAGGTGGTGCATGAGGAAGGCGGTCTCGGGCTGGATGACCTGCTCCACCGGCTCGAACAGCTTCGCGTAGCCGGAAGCGATGCGGTCCGGCAGCGTGGTCCAGGGATCGTAGAACGAGCTGTGGTCCTCGAGGATGCGCCCGTCGCGGTCGAGCACGCGCCGGGTGAAGATGGGCTTCGGCCTCTGCCCCATCCGGTTGAAGAGCGTGAACACCTGCGTCAGGTCCCACAGGTACACGCACGAGGACCCCAGCGCCATGGAGAGGTCCTCGTTGATCTTGGTGGTGATCCCCAGCTTGTGCGCCCACGCTCCCGCCGCCTTGACGCCCACCTGCGTCAGCGTGCGGATCGCCGGCGTGTTGAGCGAGTGGATCAGCGCCTTGCGCACCGGCACCTCGCCCTGGAAGGTCTCCTCGTAGTTGCTCGGCTTCCAGCGCTTGCCGGTCGACTCGTCGTCGGTCACCATCGGCGCGTCGAGCAGGATGGTGGAGGCCGTGAAACCGCGCTGCTCGATGGCGGCGCTATAGATCACCGGCTTGAACGCCGACCCGGGCTGCCGGCACGCCTGGAAGGCGCGGTTGAACTCGCTCTTCTCGAAGTCGTACCCGCCGATCATCGCCACCACGTATCCGCTGTTCGGATCGACGGAGATCAGCGCGCCCTGCAGCTTCGGCTCCTGCTCCAACAAGTACTCGCCCTTGGTCTCGCCGGCGCGCACCAGCACCACGTCGCCGGGCGCCACCACGCCCTTGAGCGTAGTGATCTTGGAGTACTCCGAGTTGAGCTCGGAGTTGGGCTTGCGCGCCCAGGTGGTGGTGGCGAGCTGGATCACGCCCTGAGCCTCCCCAACCGTGACGGAGATCTGCTCCTTGTCCACCTTGGTGACCAGCGCCGCGACCACCTCGTCGCGCTTCCCGTCGCCGCGGAGGAACTTCTCCTCCTTCTGCGCGAAGTCGGCCCAGTCCTTCTCGGGCAGGTGCATCAGCGCGCCGCGGAACCCCTGCCGCTTGTCCACCTCGAGGATGCCCTTGAGCGTCGCGGCGATGGCGTCGTGCTCGCGCTCCAGGTCGACGGTCGTGAAGATCTGCAGCCCGTCCTGCAGCAGGCGCTGGTTGCCGTAGCGCGCCACCACGTCGCGGCGCACGTGCTCGGTCACGTAGGGCGCCGTCTCGCGGAAGATGTCCTGCACGGAGTAGACCTCGATGGGCGAGGCGTCGGCCGCGTCGCGCTGCGGGGCGCCGATCATCCCCTCCTCGAACATGCGGCGCAGCACATACCCGCGCCGCGCCTTCGCCCTGTCGGGGTGCGCGAAGGGAGAGTACGCGCTGGGCGCCTGCGGCAGGCCGGCGATGAGCGCCATCTCCGGCAGCGTCAGCTCCCAGACGTTCTTGCGGAAGTAGTTCTCCGCCGCCGCCTGCACGCCGTACGAGTGGTGCCCGAGGTACACCTCGTTCAGGTACAGGTGGAGGATCTGCTCCTTGGTGAAGTTGCTCTCCAGGCGCCGCGTCAGGATGAACTCGCGCACCTTGCGGCGCACGCCGGGCCACCCGCTGCGCACCCGCACCGCCTTGGCGCCCTCGGTGGAGGCGATGATCGCCTTGGCGGTCTGCTGCGACAGCGTCGACCCGCCGACGATGCGCGTCCGCTTCACGTAGGTCTGGTAGAGCCCGCGCAACAGGCCCGTGAAGCTGACGCCGCCGTGGTCGAAGAAGCCGGCGTCCTCGCTGGCGATGAACGCCTGGACCAGCTTCTTGGGGATCCGATCGTAGGGCACCACCACGCGGCGCTCGTCGTAGAACTCGCCCATCGGCTGCTGATCGCCGCTCACCACGTTGGTGACGATCGGCGGGCGGTACCGGGTTGCCCAGTCGATCGAGGGAAGCCCCTTGGCGAAGGCCGCATAGACGACGACCAGCGCGATGAGGGCGACGAACGCCAGCGCGCCGGCCGGGATGGCGAGGAGCACCCAGAGCCGCTTCTTCCCCGGGCCGCGATCCGCCATCAGGCGGGCCCAGACGCGGCGCCAGAGCGGCGGCGCGAGCTTCGGCGGCGGCGACGGGGTGGTCGTGTTCATGGCAAGGGCGCGCTGAGAATAGGTACAAACGCGCCGGAACGCATCATCCTTCCTCCGGGTGCGCCCGTGTGGTCGACCATGCCACGCCCGCCTTGGGAAGGACCTCCGCCAGATCGCCAGGAAGCGGCGCGTTGAAGACGAGCCGCTTCCCCGTGACGGGATGCGCCAGCGCCAGCCTGGAAGAATGCAGGAACATGCGCTTCGCGCCCCAGGTCCCCCGCGCCCGGCGGTTGAAGGTGAAGTCGCCGTACTTCGCGTCTCCGACGATCGGATGTCCGATGGCCGCCAGATGGCGCCGGATCTGGTGCGTGCGGCCCGTCTCGATCGACACCTCCAGGAGCGTCGCCTCCGGGCCGCCCGCTAGCTTCGTCCAGTGCGTGACGGCTTGCTGTAAGTTGACGCCCCGCTGCTGCTTGCTGGCTAAAGTCTGCTGGTGCTCGGGGAGGCGCAGCTCGACGGTCCCGCGGTCGCGCTGGAACCGGCCCTTCGCCAGCGCCAGGTAGGTCTTCTTCGGCTCGCCCGCGGTGAACCTCTCGGTGAGCCGCACCATCGCCTGCCGCGTCTTGGCGACCACCACCACGCCGCTCGTCTCGCGGTCGAGCCGGTGCGCGGGGCTGGGCTTGAACTCGCCCTCGGGCAAGGTGAGGCCCTGGCGCGCGAGGTAGGCGCGTGCCTGATCCACCAGCGTGTCCGAGGTGATCCCCGACCCGGCGTGGATGGCGAGCCCGGCCGGCTTGTCGCAGACGAGAATGTGCGCGTCCTCGTAGAGCACGGCGAAGTCCTGCCGCACGGCGCTGGGAGGCCGGGGTGCGGGAGGGGCAGGCGCCGCATCCGGGTTTGCTTCCCGCGCGCCGTGCACCACCACCACGTCGCCCGGCTGCAGGAGCTGCGCGATGTCCGCGCGCGCGCCGTTCACGCGCACCTTCTTGGTGCGCACCATCTTGTACATATGCGAGAGCGGCATCTCCGCGAGCCTCCGGCGGAGGAACTTGTCCAGCCGCTGCCCGGCCGCGTCCTGCGAGATCGTGTACTCGAGCTTCATCGCGAAGGCTGCGTCTCGTGGAAGCGCACCACGCGCCAGGTGCCGTCGGCCTGCCGCGCGAGCGTGAGGTGCGCCTCGCGCTGCAGGTCGCCGCCGCCCTGGGGCCGGATGTCCAGCTTGTAGTCGGCGATCCGCTCGGCGTCGCCGCCGGCCAGCGCCGACCGCGTGTAGTAGACGCGCACCTGGCGCGACGGAAGCGGGTTGCCGGGCCGGCGCGCTTCCGCGCTGAGCCGCAGCTCGTCCTGCAGCTGCAGCGTCGCCACTCCCGAGGTGAACGGCAGCGCGCCCTGCTGGTCCGACTCGACGTAATAGCGGTCGACGAACTTGTCGGCGACCGAGCCCGGGTCCTTCATGCCGCCGCAGGCGACGACGAGCGCGAGCGCGGCCGCGGCGCGGGTCATGGCTCGAGCAGGTCGAGCGCGCGCTTCCACAGCGCCTCCTCGGCGGCGGCGCAGGCGCGCGCCCGTTCCGGCGCGAGCCGCTGCGCCAGCGCGCTGAACGCGTCCGCCGAGCGGACGGACAGCGCGGAGAGCTCGGGCAGCCCCGCCTCTTCGAGGAACTGCCCGTACATGCGCCGGAAGAGCCCGCCGCCGGTGCCGCGCTGCTCGATGACCTGCGCCGCCAGCCGGAAGCAGCGGTCGGCGTCGGGGCGCTCCTTCCACGCGGGCAGCTCCTCGGCGAGAGCGCGCAGACCCGGGACGCCGGTGCGCGGAGCCGCCTCGTCCGTGAGCCGCACCGCCTGGAGCAAAACCGCTTCGCGAGCGCGCTTCGGCGCGGCCGGATCCACCTCGCCCAGCGAGAGCACCGAGATCCCGTCCAGCGGGACGGGGGCGGGTCCGCCGAGCGCGCGCTGGAGCGCGGCGATCGGCACGCGGACCGGCTCGGGCCGCTCGTTGTCCGCGATCACCGCCTCGTCTCCCTCGTGCCCGATCACCGCGACCAGGTGGCCGTGCCAATGGTTGCGGGCGCCGACGTACGGCAGCTCGAACAGGTCGGTATAGACCAGCGCCGGCTTCCCCTGCGCGACCAGCTCGCAGCAGCGCGCCCAGGCGGCGGCCGGCCGGTCGTACTGCTCGACCGACAGCTCGGCGCCGAGCGAGGCGCACAGGTCCTCCTCGAAGCTCGGGCTGCGCCCGACGAAGAAGCGCGAGGCCTGCTGCGGCGGCTCCCCTTCGTGCAGCGCGAACCCGAGGCCGGCGCCCAGCCCGAAGACCATCGGCTCGGACAGCGCGAGGCCCCGGTGCGCCAGCGCGGAGGCGAGCGTCCCCGAGCCGCAGTGCACGGCCTGGCGGTGCGGGTAACCGGCGATGCGCATCGTTGCCCGATCCTAGCAGCGCGCAGTAGGGTGCGCGACTGCATGAGCAAGATCTACACGCGGCGCGGGGACGACGGATCGACCGGCCTGTTCGGCGGCCCGCGCGTGCGCAAGGACGACCTGCGCGTCGCCGCCTACGGCGAGGTGGACGAGCTGAACAGCTCGCTCGGGGTGGCCCGCGAGGAGCTGCTCGAGCCTTCGCAGAAGGACATCCTCGCCATCGTGGACGCGCTGCAGACCGAGCTGTTCACGCTGGGATCGGAGCTGGCCACGCCGCAGGCGGACAAGGCGCCGCGCGAGGTGCCGCGCATCCGCGCCGAGATGGTCGCGCGGATGGAGAAGGACATCGACCGCTTCACCGGCGAGCTGCCCGAGATGCGGCAGTTCATCCTGCCGGGCGGCTCGCGGCCGGGCGCCGGGCTGCACCTGTGCCGCACCGTGTGCCGCCGCGCCGAGCGGAAGGCGGTACAACTCGCCCGCGAGGAGACGGTCTCGCCGCAGGTGCTCGCGTACCTGAACCGTCTCTCCGATCTGCTGTTCGTGCTCGCGCGCGCGGCCAACCTCCGCGCCGGCGGGCGCGAGATCCCGTGGGTCGCGCCCAGGCCGTGACGAAGCTGTTCGATCTACGCGACCTGCCGCCGGGCAGCTCGATCCGCTTTCCACTGCCGCCGCTTCGCGGCCCCTTCGGACCTCTGTCCGTGGAAGGGTTCGCCTACCGCGCTCCCGATGGCGCGGTGCGCGCCTGGGTCAACGTCTGCCCCCACCGCGCGCAGCCCGTCGACGTCGGCGACGGCCGCCTCTTCAACTCCCTCGGCGAGATCGAGTGCCACGCCCACGGCGCCCGCTTCGATCCGTCCAGCGGCTCCTGCACCGGCGGCCCCTGCCCCGGCACCTCCCTCCAGCCCCTACCTGTCGCCGAACGCGATGGCTCCTTCTGGCTAGACTTAGACTAGGAGCGGGGCGCGCAAGAGAGGGGCAAAAAGACGAACGCGGAGACGCGGAGTTTTTTGCTTTCAGAACACCAGAATCTCCGCGCCTCCGCGCCTCCGCGTTGATCTTTGAGTCTTCAGCGGAGGCGCTTCAGGACGGCGTTGGTGAACATGCGCGAAGTCGCGCTGCCGCCCAGGTCGGGGGTGGTGGCTTCTTTCGAGGCGATGGTCTCGCGGATGGCCGTGACCAGCTTATCCGCGGCGGTGCGCTCGCCGATGTGCTCGAGGAGCATCGCGCCGGCCAGCATCACCGCGGTGGGGTTGGCGATGCCCTTCCCCGCGATGTCGGGCGCCGTGCCGTGCACGGCCTCGAAGATGGCCGTGTCGGCGCCGATGTTCGCGCCCGCGGTGAGCCCCAGCCCGCCGATGAGGCCGGAAGTGAGATCGCTCAGGATGTCGCCGAACAGGTTGGTGGTGACCAGCACGTCGAACTGGTTCGGGTTCTTCACCAGCTGCATGGCGCAGTTGTCGACGATGATCTCCTTGAACTGGATCTCGGGATGCCTGGTCGCCACCTCGCGCCCGGTCTCGAGGAAGAGGCCGCTGGTGGCCTTGAGGATGTTCGCCTTGTGCACCAGCGTCACCAGCCGCCGCCCGCGCGACTTGGCGTACTGGAAGGCGTACTCGACGATGCGCTCGCTGCCCTTGCGGGTGATGATGCTGATCGACTCCGCGGCGCTGCGCTCCTCGTCGACGTAGTGCTCCACGCCCGAGTAGAGCCCTTGGGTGTTCTCGCGGATGACCACCAGGTCGACGCCCGTGTAGCGCGTCTCCACGCCGGCGAAGCTGCGCGCCGGCCGCACGTTGGCATAGAGGTCGAACTCCTTCCGCAACGCCACGTTCACGCTGCGGAAGCCCTCGCCGATGGGCGTCGCGAGCGGACCCTTCAGCGCCAGCTTGGTGCGCCGGACGGAGTCCAGCGTCTCGGCGGGAATGGGCGTCCCGTGCGTCGGCACCGCACCCGCGCCGGCGGCGGCGCGCTGCCACGTAAGGCGCGCGCCGGCCGCCTCGATGGCCTCGACGGCGGCGTTGACGACCTCCGGCCCGATGCCGTCACCGGCGATCAGCGTCACGGGGATGGCCATGGCCGGCGCCTTCCTAACCCTTCGCGGGCGCGGGAGCAACCCACAGCGCGACGAGCAGCAGGAGGATCTCCACTCCCAACAGGCCCGTCGAGATCGCGTGCAGCCGGCCGAACTCCGGCAGCTGCGTCTCTCCGGCCGCGCGGAGCGCCTGGATGCGCGGCGTGACGAACGACGAGGAGATCAGCGCGCACAGGCCCGCCAGCAGCACGGGGACCGCCGCCGCCCGCGCCGAGGCCAGCCCGGTCCGCGCCAGGACGATCGCGCAGAGCGCCGCGACCGCGCAGAAGAGCAGCGTCATGCGATCCAGCGCGGCGAGCTGCGCGCCGACCAGGTCGGCCGCCGCGTTGCGCAGGGGATGGCCGGGCGGGAGCGCGGCCACCTCGCGGGGGAACGCCGCCGGGGCGGCCACCGCCGCGAAGAAGACCTGCGCGCCGAGGAGCAGCCCGGCGGACAACCGGTAGAGGAAGGCGCAAAGACGCGTCATGGGGCAGCCATTTGCGCTACCTTCGGCTTTCCATGCAAGGCGACCTGGACATCGTCGACCCGCTCGTCGACGAGTACCTCGCGCGGCTCGCCGGCTCCCCCGATCCGGTGGAGGCGGAGATGCGCCGCTACGCCGACGAGCGGGACGGCTTTCCCATCGTGGGTCCGGTGGTGGGCGGGCTCCTGCACCAGCTCGCGCTGCTCTTGCGCGCGCGGCGCATCTTCGAGGTGGGCAGCGGGTTCGGATACTCGGCCTTCTGGTTCGCCCGCGCGCTGCCCGACGGCGGCGCGATCACGCTGACCGATTACGACCCCGATCACCTCGAGCGCGCCCGCACCTGGCTCGGCCAGGCCGGCCTCTTGGATCGATGCCGCATCCTGGTCCCCGGGGACGGCCTGGAAGCGCTCGCGCGAACGGAGGAGCCGCAGGACCTGATCTTCCTCGACGGCAAGAAGGAGGAGTACCCGCGCGCGCTGTCGCTCGCCTTGCCGAAGCTGCGCTCGGGCGGCCTGCTGGTCGCGAACAGCGTGCTCTGGGGAGGCGCCGTGGCGCGCGGCGAGACCGACCCGGCCACCGCCGGCCTGCGCGAGTACACCCGGGTCGCCTTCGGCTCCGAGGGGCTCGTCTCCACCCTGCTCCCCGTGCGCGACGGCGTCGCGCTCACCTGGAAGCGCTGAGATGGACCTCCACGGACAGGCGCCGGAGCGCGGGGCCGGACCCGCCGCGCGGCTGGTCAAGGCGAAGGCGCGGGACCTGGGCTTCGACCTGTGCGGCATCGCCCGTGCCCGCCCGCTCGATGCCGCCCGGCTGGACCGCTGGTTCGCGCGCGGCTGGGACGCTCCCGGCATCGCCTACGTCCGCGAGCGGCGCGCCGAGCGGCTCGATCCTTCGCGCGTGTTGCACGGCGCGCGCAGCGTGATCGCGCTCGCGGCGAGCTACGCGCCCGAGCTGCCCGAGGCGGCTCCGGCCGGCGATCTGATCGTCGCGCGGTACGCGCAGGGCCGCGACTACCACAACGTGGTGCTGAAGCCCGCGCGCAAGCTCGCCGCCTGGATCCGCTCCGAGCTGGGCGCGCGCGTGTACTGCGAGGTGGACGCCGGAGCGGTGCTGGAGAAGGCGTGGGCGCAGGAGGCGGGGATCGGCTGGATCGGCAAGAACGGCTGCCTCATCCACGAGAAGCTCGGCTCGTGGCTCTTGCTCGGCGCGCTGGTGACCGACGCGGACCTCGCCGCCGACCATCCGCACCCGGACCGCTGCGGCGAGTGCACTGCGTGCATCCCGGCGTGCCCCACGGGCGCAATCCCCGAGCCGCGCTACGTCGACGCGAACCGCTGCCTCGCGTACCACACCATCGAGCACCGGGGCCCCATCCCGCCCGAGCTGGCGCGCGCCGCCGGAGGGCGCGTGTTCGGCTGCGATGCCTGCCAGGACGCCTGCCCCTGGAACCGGCGCGCGCCGCCGGGGACACTGGTGCAGCTGCGGGCGCGGCCCGAGCAGCGCGCGCTCGATCTCGCAGGCGTGCTGCGGCTCACGGCCGAGGAGGCGCGGCGCCGCTACGAAGGGACGCCGCTGTTGCGGGCGGGCCGCGACGGCCTGGTGCGCAGCGCGCTCGCGATGGCGCCGCGCCCTCTCTCGCCGGAGGCGCGGGCGCTCGCGCAGCGCCTGGTCGACGATCCCGCGCCCGGCGTCCGCGCCGAGGCACACCGCGCGCTGAGCGGCTGACGTCAGATCGACGGCAGCGTCACCACCGCGCCGTTGACCGCCGCCGACCGCGGGTCGCAGAGGAACGCGATCGCCTCCGCGACGTCCTCGACCTTCACCCACCGCGCGCGGTCCGCGCCCGGCATGGCGCGCTCGTTCTGCGGAGTGCGCATGACCCCGGGCGCCACGCAGTTGGCGCGGACGCCGGAAGCGGCGCCCTCCTCCGCCAGCGCCTTGGTCAGCGCAATCACTCCCGCCTTGGCCGCCGCGTACGCAGCCGCGCCGCCGATGCCGGAGAGGGACGCCACGATCGCCGCGGAGACGTTGACGATCCGCCCTCCTTCCGGCCCGAACTTCCGCAGCGCCGCGCGGCTGACCAGGAAGGCGCTGCGCAGGTTGGAGGCGATCATCGCCTCGAACACCTCGACGGGCGTGTCCTTCACCGGCGAACCGCCCTTCCACCCCCCCGCGCAATTCACCGCCGCCCACAGCCCGGAGATGCTCTCGAACCCGGCCTCCACCGAACGCTCCTCGGTGAGCTCCACCGCGCGCTCCTCCGGCGAGCGCTTCGTGTGCACGAACGGCACCACACGCGCGCCCTCCTGTGCGAGGCGCGCGCACACCGCGCGGCCCAGGTTGCCCGAGGCGCCGGTGACCACGATCGATCTTCCCGCGAAGCCCATGGAACTCCTCCTTGACAGGGGCGCGCGAACCATCGCAGATCCGCGCGTTCCATGGCCACCCCGCCGAGGCGCGCCCTGCTCTACGGCGGGCTGCTCTTGCACACCGCCCTCTCCGCCGGAAGCTACCTGTGGGGGAAGTCCGCCCTCCGCGAGATCCCGCCGCTGCCGCTCGGCCTGCTGCGGTTCCTCGGCGCGAGCGCGCTGCTCGCGCTGATGCTGCTCCGGGTCCGGCCGCCTGGCCAGCGGCTCCCGCCCAGGAGCGCGTGGCCGCGGCTGCTGCTGCTCGTGACCACGCATGGTCCCCTGGCCGTCATCGCCTGGACGCTGATCGCCGGCACCGCGATGTACCTGCCGCTCGGCATCGCCTCGCTCGCCGCGCCGGGCGCGGTGCACCGCATCGCGCACGCCTCGCGCGCCGCCTGGCTGGGCGTCGCCTACCTGATCCTCGTCACCAGCGTCGTCGCGTACCTGCTCTGGTACTGGGCGCTGGCGCACCTGCCGGCGGCGCGCGTGGCGGTCTTCACCAACCTGCAGCCGCTGGCGACGGCGGTGCTCGCCCATTTCTTCCTGGGCGAGCACGTCACCCCGCAGTTCGTCGGCGGCGCCCTGGTGGTGATCTCCGGAGTGGTCCTGGCTCAGCTGCGCGCTCCGCGCACCGCCGCCGAAGTCCCTCCCGAGCCTGCGTGAGGCTTACGCCATGAAGTCGTGCTTGCGGACGGTCTTGCGGCCGTTCGCCTTGGCGCGCTTCGCCGCCTGCTCCAGCAGCCAGTACAGATAGCCGTTCAGCGCATGGAACGCGTCGCCGGCGGTGTTGCAACCCGCCTTCTTGAGGACGCCCTTGGCCTTGCTCGCGATCACGAGCGGCTCTTGCGAGGACTTCTTCGCCATTCTGGATCTCCGTGGTCGGACGGTGTGCTCGCCCTCGTGGAGCGATCGATCGCTTCTACCCCGGAGGCCCCGATTCCACCATTTTCCGATGGCCGCCGCTGCATCGCCGCGATGTAGAAACCGTCCGTCCCGTGCCTGTGCGGAAGGAGCTGCACCTCTTCCGGCCGCGCGCCCAGCGCCGCCGCGCGCTCCGCGCCCAGGAGCTCGGACGCCGGCACCGGAGCGAAGTCCGGATGCTCCGCCAGGAAGGACGCGCGCACCTCCTCGTTCTCGCGCCGGTTGATGGAGCACGTCGCGTACACCAGCCGTCCCCCCGGCCGGACCAGCGCCGCGTACCGCCGGAGGATGTCCCGCTGCCGGGGCGGGAACGAGTCGACCTCGGCCTGGTCCATCCGCCAGCGCGCGTCCGGGTTGCGCCGCAGGGCCCCCAGGCCGCTGCACGGGGCGTCCACCAGCACCACGTCGGCCTTCCCCCGCAGATCGTCGAGGCGCGCCTCGCCGGCGGGTCCTTCGGGCACGGCGCGCGCCTCCCAGTTGTGCACGCCGTCGCGCCGGGCGCGCTGCCGCAGCTCGTCCAGCCGGCGCCCGTCGCGGTCGCACGCCACCAGCTTGCCGCGGTTGCGCATCTCGGCGGCGAGCGCCAGCGCCTTCCCTCCCGCGCCCGCGCAGGCATCCACCACCACCTGCCCGGGCCGCGCGCCGCACGCCTCGGCGATCAGCTGGCTCCCCTCGTCCTGCACCTCGAACAGCCCCGCCTTGAACGCCTTGAGCGCGAACACGTTGGTGCGCCCGGTGAAGGTGAGCGCGTGCGGAGACCAACGAGTGGGTAGGGCCCGCGCGCCCTCCGCCTCGAGGGCCGCGCGCAGCTCGTCGCGTGTGGCCTTCAAGAGGTTGGCGCGCACGGTGAGCGGGGCGCGCTGGTTGAGCGCCGCGGCGAGCGAGCGCGTCTCCCCGGCGCCGAGCTGCTCCGCCCAGAGCGCCGCGAGCCACCGGGGGAGGCTCGTCTCCGCGGCGAGCGCGTCGATCGGATCCGCCGTCGCGGCGAGCTCCTGCGGGCGGGCCACGAGCTGCAGCGCCCACGCGTACGGCGCCACCTCGGGTCCGGCCAGGTTCGCCGCCGACTCGGACCCCTGCCCTTCCCCGACGATGAGGTACGCCGCGTAGCGCAAGAGGTGCTGCGTGGGGGTCGCCAGCCCGGACATGCGCAGCTTGCGCGTCCCGAGCGCGCGGTCCAGCAGGTGA
>Ga0209283_10000381_pt1 | contig 22439 bp, 17 predicted proteins | sample CZO8metaG_2_FD_188354 | JGI IMG/M metagenome (GOLD analysis project Ga0209283, IMG submission 188354) | Vadose zone soil microbial communities from the Eel River Critical Zone Observatory, Northern California, USA - CZOApr15con2H1.8 metaG... | ecosystem: Environmental > Terrestrial > Soil >...
ATACGGTCCTCGAGGACCTCGACGACGCATCGGAGAATCTCCTCCGCACGTTCGCGGTCTTGCGCCGTCCGGCGCGTTCTCCGGAGGCATTCGGCGCCACGTTGTCCCAGCTCCGGCGACTCGTGCGACGCGCGCTCCTCCATCACAGGGACGAGGGCTATCTGCTGCACGACCTCGTGAAGGAATTCTTCCTCCGACGGATGGGGGACCTCCGGCGGCGGGAGGCGCATGTCCGCGCGGCCTCATACTGGGAGGGCCGACAAGACCACCTCGAAGAGGCCTACCACCGGATCGAGTCCGGGGACCTCGAGGCCGCGGTGTCCCGGCTCATCGACGTGGGACCGGCGTTCGCGGAGAGCGCTCGCGCGGGAGATCTGGAGGCCGCATTGCTCCGCGTTCCGCAGGATTCGCGGCTCGACGCGCTCCTCGCGGAGACGCAAATGTTCCTCGGAAAGTTCGCGGATGCGCGGGCGGTCCTCGAGCGCATCGCGAGATCCGGGACGCCCTCGGAACGGCTTCGGGCGCACATCCAGCTCGGGCGGATCGCGAATCGACTCGCAGCCTACCAGGACGCGCGCACGATCCTGGCCGAAGCGGTTCGGGAGGCCGCCGCCCTGGCGGTCCCGGAGGTCGAGGGGGAAGCGTTGCGGGCCCTCGGTGGCGTGGAGCGAAAGCTCGGAGACCTTCCGGCGGCCATGGGACACCTCGAACAGGCCGCGGGCCTTTTGCCGCATGGCTCGCGCGAACGGGTCCGCACGCTGACCGATCTCGGCGCCGTCCTGATCGCACGCGGGGATCACGCCCACGCGAAGACGCGTCTCCTGGAAGCCGCCTCATCGGTCCGGAGCGGCACTCGGGAGGATGCCGCGATCCAAATCAATCTGGGCATCGTCTCGAGCCGCGAAGGCGACGCCCGGACCGCGGCGGAGACCTTTGCCCGGTCCGCGGAGATCGCCCTAGGCGCCGGGGATGTGCGCTTCGCTTCCTACGCCCTGGCGAACGCGGTCGACAACTACCTTCGACTCGAAGCCGTCGAGGCCGCGGCCGCCAGCGCGGAGCGCGCGGTCCAGCTCGCACAGACGATCGGCGATCCCGTCGCCTTGTCCACGGCGAAGGCGAACCTGGGCCTCGTCTTCGCGAAGCGCGGAGATTGGCCGAAGGCGGAAGCGCACCTCCTCGAGTCCGTCGAGATGATCGCCCGACTCGAGAACCCGTACTCGCTCGCGACCCGATACGAAGAGATCGCGCGGCTCTATGAGACTCAAGGTCGCGGTAGCGACGCGGCTCCGTGGCGGGCCCGCGCGGATGACCTGTTCGCGCGCCTCCAGGCCGGCGGCGCGGCGCGAGCCGCCGGACCGTGAGTCCGAACCTCTGCGAGCGCGAACGTGGTGAGCCGAAAATCCGTGCAATCAGCCTCCAAGAAGCGTCGGACATCTATCGGACCAAATGATTAAGTAGGTCAGACATGATGACGCCCCGTCCGCGGGGTTTCTCCTGGCGGGCACTGGGATGGGACGCCGCATGTCATCCGCCCTACGATCGAGGGCCGCTGCTATCGGGCTCGCACTCGCCATCGCGTTTCTGGCGCTCGCCGCCCTCATGCCGACCGCAAAGGCCGTGCCGACCGGGGTCGACCCGGCGGCGATGACGGTGACGGTCGTCCTCGACAAATCGTCGTACCTGAGCGGCGACACCGCGATCGCCCAGGCGACTGTGTACCGGACTCCGGCCCCCGCGAATTACACGTACATATGGCGCGTCCGGAACTTCTTCTTCCAACTCCTGAACACGACGACGACCGCTGGGGCCACGTTCCGCTATCCGATCGCCCTCGATTACACGGGCACCCTCCGATTCGAGGCGACCGTGGACGACGGTCAGGGCACGGTCAGCGCGGGCCAGCAGAGCGTGACGGTCGCCCTCGCGTACATGGCCCTGAGCCTCGACCGGGGCGACTACAATCCCGGCGACACGATCAACGCGTTCTACGGCGTCACCTCGCACGTCATCACGAATCCCACGTACGCGTACGAGGTCGATGACGAGAACGCGGTCATCGTCTTGTCCGGCATGACGAACCTCACGTTCTTCGCGTTCCGCACGCCGAACCCTGCGAGCCGCAGCTACACGTTCCACGTGACGGCCTCGGACCGCGGGAACACGACGCAGGCGCAGGCGACGATCACCCAAGCGGCCGGCTTCGTCCTCGGGTTGACCTTCGATCGGTCGTCCTACGCCGCGGGCGAGACGATCCACGCGCGGCTCACGCTGACCGCGCGAGGTCCGACCTCGCTCCCAAGCCAGTTCCGTTGGTCCCTGTCGATTGCCTCGACGTCGGTCTCGGCGATCACGACCGGGTCGACGGCCGACCTCTTCCTCCGGATCCCGCAGGGGACCGGGGGCGGAGGCCTCCTCGTCTTCGCGAACGAATTCAACACCGGAGCGAGCGCGTTCCAGACGGTCCAGGTCGGCGCGTCGGGGAACGGGTTCTGGTCCACCGACGTAGGCGGTATCCCGATCTTCGGCATCGTCCTCGGCGTCTTGTTCCTCCTCCTCCTGATCGCGGTGATCGGTCTCTGGAGGCGGGTCGGAGGCGGCCTCGCACCGATGGGCGTCAAGGGGACACCACCCCCGCCACCGGAGGGGCCAGTCCAGACCCCGCCGACCTCGCCCATGTCGATCACCTGTCGCCGCTGCGGCAAGCCGATCGACCTCTCGACCAGCCGCCGTCCGATCGAGGTCATGTGCCCGTCGTGCGGCGAGACCCAAGTCGTCACGTAAGCGGCGCAACGTTCATAGGCGCTCCACCGCGTCTCCGGCCCGCTCGCGGGGGGCATCGGGAATTGGGGGACGAGGACGAGTTGCTCAAGGCGGCCCAGAAGAACGATCTCGCGAACGCCCAAGCGATCCTCGACCGCAATCCGTCGCTGCTCCGGATGCGCACCCCGAACGGGACGCTCGTGCTGACGGCCACCTTCTACGGGGCCTCGGACGTCCTCAAGCTCCTGCTCGCCCGGACGCCGGAGGACGCGCTGAACCTGTACGAGGCCGCGACGGTCGGGAATGCGCGGCGGCTCAAGACGATCCTTGGGCAATCCCGCGTCCGCGTGAACGAGGCGAACAAGGAGGAAGGCTTCGACCCGCTCGGCCTCGCGGCGTTCTTTGGCCACTCCGAGGCGGTCAAGGTCCTGCTGGACCACGGGGCCGATGTGAACCAGAAGCCACCGAGTCGGTTCGCGAACACGGCCGTGGATGCGGCCGTCTCCGGAGACCACGCGGAGGTCGTGCGGATCCTGCTCGCGGCCGGGGCGAACCCGAACGTCAGGAGTGAGGCCAATTACACGACGCTCCACAAGGCGGCGGTGCACGGGAATCTCGAGGTCGTACGGATGTTGCTGGACCACGGGGCGGACGTCCACGCCACCCGCGACGGCGGTCACACGCCCTTGGATGACGCGATCGAGAAAGGGCATACCGCGATCGCGGATCTGCTTCGGGCGCGGGCGAATAGCTAACGTCTGTCTCGGGGCCTTCGAACGGCCGCTCAATCGTCCTGCGCGGGCTTGTCAAATCCCCTTCAGGACATCCGCAATCCGGTGGATGCTTTCGACGATCGTCTCTCGGGAGGCGGCATACGAGAGCCGCAGGTGGCCTTCGCCCGCCTCGCCGAACGCGCTCCCCGGCGTCACGGCGACGTTCGCCTCCTTGAGGATCCGTTCCGCGAGCGATGCGCTCTTCATGTCGACATCGAGACGCGGGAAGACGTAGAACGCGCCGCTCGGACGATCCGTCGCGACTCGATCGATTTTCTTGAGTTGTCGGAGCACGATGTCCCGCCGCGCGCGAAATTCGTCGACCATGGCCTTCAACGGACCGGTCGGGCCCCGGAGGGCCGCGACGCCCGCCTTCTGCGCGAACGCGGTCGCGCAGGTGATCGTGTGCTCCTGGACTTTGACAATCTGCTGGTACATCGGCGTCGGTGCGACGAGCCACCCGAGCCGCCAGCCCGTCATCGAGTAAGTCTTCGAGAAGCCGTTCACCGTGACGGTGCGGTCGAACATGCCCTCCAGGGACGCGGGTGAGACGTGCTCGCCTTCGTACAGGATCTTCTCGTAGATCTCATCGCTCACGAGGGCGAGGTCGTGATCCGACGCCAGGTCCGCGAGGCCTCGCATCTGGGCCCGCGTGTACACTGAGCCCGCGGGATTCGAGGGCGAGTTCAGCACGAGCAGCCGGGTCCGTGGGGTGATCGCTTCCGCGACCGTCTCCGACGAAGGTACGAATCCATCTTCATCCGCGGCACGGATGGGCACCGGCTTCGCACCCGCGAGGGTCACCATTGGCGCGTAGGAGACCCAGCCAGGATCGGGGATGAGCGCCTCGTCTCCGGATTCGAGGAGGGCCATGAACGTCATGAAGAGCGTGTGTTTGGTCGGGGCGACGATCACGTTCTCGGGCTTCGCGGGAATCCCGTTCTCCTTCTGCGACTTCTCCGCGATCGCCTCGCGCAGCTCGCGGATTCCGGGAGCGGCGGTGTATTTCGTGTAGCCGTCGTCGAGCGCTTTCTTCGCCGCGTCGACGATGTGCGCGGGCGTCGGGAAGTCCGGCTCGCCGATGGCCAGCGAGAGGATCTTCTTGCCATGGCCCTGCGATTCCGCAATGAGGTCGCTGATCCGGACCGTGGGAGAGGGCTCGATCGAACGGACACGCTTCGCGAACCGGGCCATGAGGGCGTGGAAGACGACAGGGTAGAAAAGCGTTCACCGCCAACGGACCGACCGCCTCAGGGCTCGGAGTATGAGTAATTGCGCAGCACGCCAACGGGTGGCGTCGATGGCGGCCGGCGGAGTATGATCAAGTTTTCAGAGAGTCGGGGAGGTGGTTCTCGAGGTCGCTGAGGCGAAGATCGTCGCACCGAGGGATGCGGACATCGTCACGTGCTCGATCCGATTCGTTTCGAGGAACTGACGCAGAATCGGTAAGAGATCGGGGATAACGAACAGCACGGATTGTCCAAGATACCGCACGCCAGGTCGTTCGATGAATCCGGCATATCGGTAGTCTCTCCCGTTCTTCTCGAGGGTGTAGCCGAAAATGAAACGATGAAGGCGACCACAAACCGACTTGTCTCGACTATCTACGTCCCAGGTTACAATGAACCCGGAGAGGTGTGTAGGCTTCTGCTTGCGAGCTCTCCGGACGGATGCGGACCGGGCGGGCACGGTATGATCAATTACTCATACCCAGCCCAGTAAAAAGGTCTGAACCCCGGAGAGGTGCGCGAAAGTGAAAATCCAACGGTCGACCCGCGCCACTTTCAGGCACCCGACCGTTGGGCTTATGGCCTCGAACCCTTGGCGAACGTCGGTATCGAGTGAGGCTCGCAATCCTCGGCGCGGGCGAAATGGGTGCGACCCATGCCGGCGCGTACGCCCGATTCGGAAGGAGGGAGCACGTCGAGGTCGCGGCAATCATGAGTCGTTCCGCCACGAGGGCCCGCGGACTCGCGAAGCGATTTAAAGCGTCTTGGTTCACAGACCCACACAAGATCCTGAGGGACGAATCGATTGACGCAATCGACGTGACGGTCCCGAGTAGCCTTCATCGCAAGTTCGTCGTACCGGCCCTCGAGCGCGGGAAGCATGTGTTCTGCGAGACGCCCATCGCCCTCACCCTCCGGGATGCGGACGCGATGATCGACGCGGCGCGCTCGAACCGGAGGATCTTGATGGTGGCTCAGTTGATGCGTTTCGTGGCCGACTATCAGCGAGCGCACGATCAGGCCGCTTCCGGTGCCCTCGGGAAACCTCGGGTCGTGGTGGCTCGGCGCCTCTCCCGCCCGTACTGGTCCGCGAAACGGCCTCGGCCGTTCCGCATCTACGGCGAACCGATCCTTGAGTTATCGATTCACGATTTCGGCGTCGCGAACTGGATCTTGGGCCGGCCGCGCTCGGTCCTGGCGCACGGGGTGTCCGGCTCCAGTGGCGTCACTGAGCAGGCGATGGTCGCCGTGGAGTATCGGGGCACCAGCGCGTACATCGAAGGATCCGCGATGATGCCTCCGGGATTTCCGTTCACGACGGCCCTGCGCGTTCAGTGCGAGGCCGGCGTCTTCGACCACGTGACCCAATTCACCGGGGGGCCGATCCCTCAGGCGCGATCAATCCGGTACACCGAGCGCGGACTCGAGAAGGTTCCCATTCGCGGGCATGACCCGTACGAGGCGGAGTGCCGACACTTTGTCCGGGCCGCGCTGCGAAAAGCGGACCCGAAAATCTTGAGTCCGCAGGCCGAGCGGGATGCCCTCCGGGTTGCCCTGGCAGCACGGGAGAGCATCCGCAGGAAGCGCGAAGTCGTGGTTTCCTGACCAGGCAGCCGACACCGCTCAACGGTGCGCGAAGTACGCGCGCACCTCGGCCTTGCTCACGTGATCGATCCGCGCGAAGCCCACGCGCTCGAACTGCACGACGTCATCGACCTTGAGGGATCCGACGAGAGGCTCGGAGAGGCCGCGCGACTCCGTGCCGTCCGGCATGACGAGGTGGGTCTGCACCCCGTGCGTGACCCACTGGATCTTCGGGATCTCCTTGTTCGGCATCGAGACGAATCGGGCGCGGTGGTCCAGCACGACGTTGCAGAAGTCCTTCAACCGCACCTCCTTGCCGCGAAACTTCTCGAAGTCCTCGCGGGCCACCTGGACCTTTGAACCCGCGGGGATCTCGCGCACGCCACGGCCGGGGAAGTCCGGGTGTAGAGGCGCCTTCACGTGTTCGATCGGCGGGAGCCCAGCGATCTCGACAGCAACGGGATCCGGAACGAAGAAGTAGCGGTTCGCGTCTTTGTCGATCATCTTGCGGTTCTCCGCGTACAACGTTTCGGCCGGCACCTCGATGTCGTTCAGGCTCAGGCCGAAAGAGAGCACGAACTCTCGGAGGGCGGCGGGTCGGATCCCCCGTCGGCGCAGGGATTGCAACGTCCAGGTCCGAGGGTCGTCGATCCCGGTGAGACGGCCCTCCGCGATCTCCTTCCGATATCGTGACTTCGACAACTCGAGATCCTTGAACCGCAAGATCCCGAAGTGCACGAACCGCGGACGACGTTCGACCTGCAGGATGTCCCAGATCCGGGTCTCCATGAGGTCCTCCATCACCAGGTCCTTGCCGCGGAGGACGTGCGTCACGCCGAGCAATGCGTCGTCGACGGCCCACGAGAACTCGAGCATCGGCCAGACGCGGTATCGCGTTCCAACCCGCGGATGCTCCCGCACCGCGACGCGGAACAGGACGCGGTCTCGGAACGCGGGATTCGGATGGGCCATGTCCGTCTTGAGTCGGACCACCGCCTCGCCCTCGCCGTACTCGCCAGCGAGCATCGCCTTCCACATCGCGATCGTCTCGTCGACGTCCTGGATGCGGTGGACGCAGGCGTGCATCGCCTCGCGGTTCTTCCGCAGGGTCTCCGCGTCGCACTCGCACACGTAGGCCTCGCCGGTCGCGAGGAGCTTCTCGGCCCACTCGTAGTGCAACGGGATCCGATCGCTCTTGTACAGCACCTGGTCGTACTCGACGCCGGCCCAGTCGAGGCCTTCCTTCACCTGGTCGAACGCCTCCGGGAGGAGCGGCTTGTCCTCCGATCCGATCGTGTCGTCGAAGACGAGGAGCAGCTTTCCATGGTAACGCTTCGTGTACGCGTCGTTCAGGACGAACGCCCGCGCGTTGCCGATGTGGAGCGGGCCGCTCGGAAAGGGCGCGAGTCGCAGGACCATCGATCCGTCGACGGCGTCCGGGAGGGGCGGGAGCTCCTTCGGGCCGACGTCGTGTCGGATTTTCTCCAGGAGTTCCGGTGCAATCGCGGCGAGCTCCGCCCGTTGCGTTTCGAGCCCGAGATCGTTCACGTCCGCGACGACGCGTTCGACGAATGCCGTCGCCTCCTGAGCGCGCCTTCGGAGGCCGGCGTCCTCTGCGAGCAATCGGCCGAGGACCGCCTTCGCGTCCGCCTTGCCTTCGTGGAGGACGGCGTTCTGCAGCGCGAATTTCCGTGCCGACTCGAGGGCCACGTCGGAGCGAACTTCCTCGGTCTATTAAGTCTTCTCGAAGGGAAACCGAAGGGGCTCGTTGCCGTCGTCGTCCGCCGAAGCGACTCACTCAGTTCGAACGACTCGAGTCCCCTCGCTTCGTCCATCGCAGCGTAACGAAATCGCACCTCGCGACACCGAGACGTCACCGAGGTATCAATCCTGATACCGATTTCCCCGGAGAAACGTCGCTCTGGAAACCATTTTGCCTGCGTACTCACATCGCGCGCCGTGGGCCGGGGAAGGGGAAGAGTAGCCCTTCGAACGCGCGTGGGCCTCGCGTCGGCGGGGTGGGCAATCGCGTTCAGCCTCCTCGCGGTGGTGGCCGCGACGCCCCGGGGCCCGACCGCCATGCTGTCGGTCGACGACACCACGCCGGTGATCGGCCAGATCGTCTACTTCGATGCGTCGGCGAGTATCGGTCACGACAACGGGAACGGACGGATCGTCTCGTATGAGTTCGACTTCGGGGACGGCAACCGGACACACGAGCAGGAGTCGGCCCTGGCCAGCCATGCATATTCGCTCGCGGGCCCGAGACGCGCGAGCGTGACCGTGGAGGACGCGCGCGGAAACGAAGGGACCGCATCGGTCCGGATCGATGTACAACTGAGGCCGCCACCGGAAGGGACTCCCGATCTCACGCCCCAGTCGGCGTCGACGATCCCCGCCGAACCGATCGAGGGCCAGATCGCAATCCTGTCCATCACGATCGCGAACCACGGGAACGGCTCGGCGGACACCGCAAGCATCGATGTAACGGATCAACGTCCTAACGGGACGATTGTTCCGATCGGAAACGCGTCTCTCCCCACGCGGCTCGCTCCGGAGGATACCGTCATCGTGTACTCTCCGACGTTCGTGGCCTCCGGGGTCGGGAATCACTCGTTGCAAATCGTCGTGGGCAACGTCACCCCCGCGGAGAAGGATCTCGAAGACAACACACTGACCATCCGGATGACGGTCCTCCCGGTCATCGGACCGCCGCCCGGAGGGATGCCGGACCTGGCGCCCGCGGCCGCGTCCACGATCCCGGCGCAGCCGGTCGAAGGCGAGACGGTCATCCTATCGATCACGATCGTCAATCGGGGAAGCGTCGCGGCGGATGCCGCGATCCTCGATGCAACGGATGTGCGGCCGAACGGAACAATCGTTCGGATCGGGACGACGGTGCTCACGTCGCCGCTCGAGTCCGGAGCCTCGGTCGTCGTGTACGCCCCGACCTTCGTGGCGACCGCGACCGGGATTCATGAATTGCAAATCACCATCCGGAGTGTGAGTCCCCCGGAGACCGACGTGGCGGACAACACGTTGACGATCCCGATGACCGTGCTCTCGGCGACGGGGCCACCCCCTCCTCCGATCCGGGGCGGCGTCGACGCGGCGCTCATTGCGGGCGGTCTCGCCGCGGCCGCGGTGGCTGCCGTGCTCATCGCGACGTGGCTGCTCCTGACTCCGCGCGAACCGGAACCTCTCGAGCCGCCGCCCCCCGAGCCGCTAGACGATTCTCCGCCGCCAATCCGGCCGCCCTAGGACCAGGATGGCGGTCAACTCGCATCGGCGTCCCCGCAACGACTAAGGAGACGGCCCGCCTTCGGTCGCGACGGCGAGGTCCATGGCGATTCGCGAGTGGCTTGCGGCCTTTTCGAACGACGTCGTCGAAGTAAAGGAGCCCGTGGCGACCGACCTCGAGGGGACGCGCTTCTTGCTCCAGCATCCGCGGAACCCAGTCCATCTCAAGGACCTCCACGGCGGTGAGGCGGTCGGAAATCTCTGGTCGACGCGAGACCGCGTCGCGACCGCGCTCCGCATCCCGAAGTCAGATCTCCTCCCGAAGCTCATGGAAGCTCAGACGCATCCGAAGGACGCCCGCGTGGTCGAGCGTGCGGACTTCATGCGCCACGAGACGACCGACGTCGACCTGCGGGAGCTACCGATCCCGAAGTTGTTCCCGAAGGACGCCGGGCGATACATCACCGCTGGGGTGTGGGTCGCCGAATGGGAGGGCGTGCGCAACCTGTCCTTCCACCGCATCCTGACCCTGGGCGCCGATCGGGGCGCGTGCCGCATCGTCCCCCGTCATCTGCGTCATATGTACAACGAGGCGATGAAGGCCGGGGGCGAACTCAGGGTCGCCGTCTGCATCGGACTCGATCCGTGGAACCTCCTCGCGGGCGGGACATCCGTCGAGTACGGCGTCGATGAGAGTCGGATCGCGTCCGCGCTCACGCAATCGTGCCTGGGCAAGCCGACCGACATAGTGCGGATCAAGAGCGGCCTCACGGTGCCCGCGGAAGCCGAGTACGTGCTCGAGGGCCGCCTCATCAACGAAGTCCACGACGAGGGCCCCTTCGTCGATGCGGTCCGCACATACGATCGCGTCCGCAAGGAACCGGTGCTGGTCGTCGACCGGATCTACCACCGCGACCGTCCGATCTTCCACATCATCGTCGGCGGCCTCGATGAGCACTTCATGTTCATGGGGATGCCCCGCGAACCGGTGATCTACCAGGCGGTCTCCCGCGCCGTGCCACACGTGAAGGCGGTCCGCCTCACGGAAGGCGGCTGCGCGTGGCTTCACGGGGTCGTCTCGATCCGGAAGCAACACCAGGGCGACGCCAAGAACGCGATCATGGCGGCCTTCGGGGCGCACACCTCGATGAAGCAGGTGGTCATCGTCGACGAGGACATCGACGTCTTCGACGACCGCGATGTGGAGTGGGCGATCGCGACGCGGTTCCAGGCGGACCGCGGACTCGTCGTCCTGCATGATGTGCGCGGCTCTTCGATCGATCCGTCCGCGCGCGATGGCTTCACGTCGAAGATGGGGATCGACGCGACGAAACCGCTCGCGGCGGACCCCGCGATGTTCGACAAGGCCACCTTGTGACAGCATTCGAGACTCGTCCGTGAACCTTCATTAGACCGCGGTCCCATCGTCGCGAAGATGCGGGCCTTCGCGGTCCTCCTCGCGGCGGTCGTCCTCATTCCCGCCGGGATGGTCTCGGCGTTCCCCGCATCTGCGCGTCATGCCACCGCTCGACCCGTGTCGGCCGCTGCCGTCCCCGGACCGAGCCTGATGCCTCCGGATCCGGTGAGTGGTCGCTGGCCTCCCATGGGGATCCGCAGCGCGCCGTCCGCCCCGCTGCATCCGGCCGCGGTCCTCGGCGTGGCTCGCATCCTCGTCCTCCTGATCCAGTTCACGAACGTCTCCCACGCCCCGAGCCACGACGCCGCCTACTTCGATGGCTTTTTCAGCAACGCCACTCCGGCCGCGCGCTCGATGCGTGCCTACTACCGCGAGGCATCGTACGGAGGGCTGACGATCAACGCAACGATCGTCCCGACCTGGTTCACGAGTGTCCATCCGATGGAGTACTACGGAAAGGACGGCACGTCGGGAATCGACAGCGCGAACGGCCCGATCTACTATCTCGTCGACGAGGCGGTCCGCGCGGCCGACCCGTCCGTGGACTTCACGTCGTTCGATACGGATCACGATGGCCTGGTCGATCACCTGGTCATCGTGCACGCCGGTCCGGGCCAAGAGAACCACGCGAACCTGACGGACGCGATCTGGTCCCACTCCTGGAACGTGTACGACGGGGATCCGACGCAACCCGGAGACCAGCCGCTCCTCGCCGACGGCGTGCAGGTGTTCCACTACACGATGATCAGCGAGGATTCGCCCCTCGGCGTGATGGCCCACGAGTTCGGCCACGACCTCGGCCTCCCCGATCTCTACGACACCGACGGGAGTTCCGACGGAGCGGGGGTCTGGGACATCATGTCCCTCGGTTCGTGGAACGGCGCGCCCCGAGGCTCGAGCCCGGCGGAGTTCAGCGCGTGGTCGAAGATTCGTCTCGGATGGCTCACGCCGACGACGGGCCCTGTGACCGCTCTGGAGGATACCGCGATTCCTGCCGTCGAGCAGCGACCCTTCGTGATCCGCCTGTCCGTGCCCGGTTCCGTGAATGAATACTTCCTCCTCGAGAACCGGGAGCAGACCGGCTTCGATGTCGCCTTGCCCGCGAGCGGCCTCCTCATCTGGCACGTGGATGACTCCCAGCCGGACAACACGAACGACGCGCATCGGCTCCTCGATCTGGAGGAATCCGACGAAGGAATCAGCGGAGACCACCCGGCGGACGCCGCGGATCCCTGGCACGACACCGCGGTGGGCTTCGGACCGGACACGCGCCCGAGCAGTGCCGCGTACGGTGGGACCGCGACGAGCTGGCGTGTCCGCGACATCTCCGCCGAGGGGCCGACGATGACCGCTACCCTCCTGTTCTCCCTGACCGTGGATGTGGCGGTCCAAGAAATCCGCGCTCCGCCGATGGTGGCGCTCGGCGCCGCGGTCACGGCGGGCGTGGTCGTCCGGAACGAAGGAACCGTACCCGCCAATGCGTCCGTCACGGTCGGCGTGTACCTGGACCGCATCGCTCCGAACGCGCTCGTTCAGCCGGTCACGCGGACCCGGCTCACGCTCCCGGCCGAAACCTCGACCACCGTCAATATTTCCTTCAACGCGATCTCTCTCGGTCGGTATCTCATCGACGCCGGTGCAACGACGCCGGGAGATGCGATTCCCTCGGACGACGAGCGCGTCGCTCACGTGTCGACAAATGTGTTCGCGTTCCGCGACGACATGGAATCGGGTGGGGCGAACTGGGTCGTGAACGGCACCCCGCAAGACAACCCGCGGTGGTCCATCCTGAGCGCCTCCGATCCGAACGGATCCGCGCACGGCGGCCTCTTCGCTTGGCGGTTCGGATATGTCTCGAACAACAAGACGAGCCCGGCCTCACCGAGTTGGCGAACGCTGACGACGCCCGTGGTGAACCTCAGCGGGCCGACCTTCCTGATTTTCTATCAACGGTATGACTTCTCGAACTCAACGGACCTGGAGTCGAACGGCACCGGCGCGGCAACCGTCGAAGTGCGCTATGGCGGGGCCGGGTGGTCCCGGATCGCCCGAGTATGGGGAGCGGCCCTGTCGTGGACCGGGGTCTCCATCGCGCTCTTGCCAGGAACCCTCCCGACGACGATCCAAGTGCGATTCAACGCGACGTCCGGAAACATGCCGACACGCGGCGGTTGGTGGATCGACGATGTCGCCATCGCCGGGCATGGTCTCGCCCGAAGCGCAGTCCTCTTACCGACCGCGATCTCACTGAACACCACCGCAGGCAGTGTGGTCCCGGGGACCGCAAAGCTCGTAAATGTGGGCGACTACGACGAGACGTTCGTCCTCGACAGCTCGGTCCCGGCCGGCTGGACGGTCCTCTGGGTCCCGATCGGCGGAATCCTCCCCCTCGCCACGATGCGGACCGTCGTCCTTGCGCCGGATCGCGATGCGATGCTCTCCTTCGTCCTCGCGGTCCCGCTGTCCGCGGCCGGTGGCACGTACAACGCGACGCTGACCTCCGGCGTAATCGGGTCGGGCCCGATCGCGTCTCTCCCGCTCTCCGTCACCGTCGAGGCGGGCAGCACGTGGATCTTCACCGCCATTGTTGCCGTCGCCGCGGCGATCATCGGCGCCATCGCCATCGTTACGCTACTTTTCCTCCGAAGACGCGGGCGCCATCCGCCTCCCTGACGCAAAGGTTATTTCGGGGCCCGCGTGGTTCGCCCGGCGTGTTCGTGACGCACGAGCTCCTCCGGCGTGAAACGGTAGAGGAGCGCGCGTACCAGGTGAACATCGCGCGGGCGTGCCTCGAGCGATCGACCCTCGTCGTCCTGCCGACCGGCATGGGCAAGACGGTCATCGCCGCGATGGTCATCGCGGAGGTCCTGCGGCGTCGCGGCGGTCGGATCCTCTTCCTCGCGCCGACCAAGCCGCTCGTCGAGCAACACGCGGCCTCGATGCGGAAGGTCCTCGTCGTCGACCGGATCACGCTCTTCACGGGCGAGGCGACCGCTCCGGAGGATCGCGAACTGCTCTGGACGGAGAACAAGATCATCGTGTCGACGCCCCAGGTGATCCGGAACGACCTGCGGGCGGAACGCATCTCCCTCGACGACGTGAGCCTGATCGTCTTCGACGAGGCGCATCGTGCCGTCGGCGACTACGCCTACGTCGACGTCGCGGCCGCGTACAAGGAGATCCCGGATCGGTTGGTCCTCGGGATGACGGCGTCCCCGGGGTCCTCCGCGGAGAAGATCCTCGAGGTGTGCGGAAACCTCGGCATCACCGCGGTCGAGATCCGGACGGAATATGACCCGGATGTCGTGCCGTATCAGCACGCCCTCGCGTTCGAGCGCGTGGAGGTCAACGCCCCGGACGTCTCGAAAGCGATCCGCGGACTCCTGGAGACCGTGTACGAGGAGCAGGTCGGGCGGCTCAAGAAACTTGGTTTTCTCGCGGGCAAACCGAAAGTCACGCTGAAGGACTTACTCGCGGTCGGGAACGAGGCCCGCCGGAGGCTCGACTCCGGGGTGAAGGACGGCCGGCTGTACGGCGCGATGACGGCCCAGGCGATCGCGATGAAGGCAAACCACGCAATCGAGCTTGCGGAGACGCAAGGCCTGGGTTCCCTCCGGTCGTACTTCGAGAAAATGGAGACGGAGGCCAAGTCGAAGGCGGACGTCCAGTTCCTGAAGCACTCGAAAGTCCAGGAAGCGATAAAGCTCGCCCGCGAGACCGATGTGGAGCACCCGAAACTCGCGAAGACCGCGTGGGTCGTGCGCGAGCAGTTCATGAAGAAACCGGAGGCGAAAATCATCGTCTTTGCGCACTACCGGGACACAGCGGACCGCGTGACGCAGGCACTCGAGCGGATCCCCGGCGTGCGGCCGATGCGGTTCGTCGGTCAGGCGTCCCGCGGCCAGGATGTGGGGCTGTCTCAGAAGGAACAGGTCGAGATCTTGGAGAAGTTCAAGGGCGGTCAGGTGAACGTGATCGTCGCCACCTCGATCGGGGAAGAGGGCCTCGACATCCCACAGGTCGATCTCGTCGTGTTCTACGAGCCCGTTCCGTCGGAGATCCGGACGATTCAGCGGCGCGGTCGGACCGGACGAAGTGCCGCGGGCCGGGTCGTGACGTTGGTGACGAAGGACACGCGGGACGAGGCGTATCTGTACAGCGCCCGACGGAAGGAACGGAAGATGCACGTGGAGCTCGACCGCCTCCGGAAGGACTTGAAGCAGAAGATCTTCGTCGGCGAACCGGGAGGCGAGACGTTCGTGGCCGCGGCTCCGGAAAAGCGGATCGAGACGTTGCGAGCGCAGTCCCACGATCGAGCTCCGCTCCCCGAATCCCGCCGACGTCCCTCGAAGAAGGGCCAGACGACCTTCGAAGATTACTGATCCCTAGTCCGGCTTGATTTTATACCCCGGATGTGCGTATCGACGCGGGGCCACGGGATGATTCATTGCCCGGAGTGCGGGTGGGAAATCGACCCCGACGACGAGATGTGCCCGAACTGCGGGGCGTACCTCGCGGACTACGAGAACCTCGAGCCGTCCGAGGAGTGAACGCATCAGGGTCGCAGGAGGTCGCGGCCCGCGCCTTTGATGAATTCTCCGAAGCCGCCGCTCGGCGGTGGGATGTCCCCGCGGACGACCTCCCCGGATGCCGCGTCGAGCAGGATTGTGTACGATCGGCCCCGGTACTCGAAGGTCGAAAACCAGATCGGGGCGTGGAGGAACTCCGAATCCTTCACGTCCATTTGGGTCCGGGCGTCCTCGATGACGTCCACGAGATCCTTCAGCAACTCCCGCTGATGGCCATCGACGTCCTCTCGGGTGAGTCGCTCCGCCTCGTTCTCGTCGACCTCCGCGTTCAGGAACCGAGAGTCCCGCACCATGCCGCCGGTGTCGAACGGCACCTTGAGCCCGAGGGGCAGTTTGTATTCCCGCGTCGGGAACTCCCCGGATCGACGGCCCAGGACCTTCCAGAAGTAGTCGCGACGAAGATCCCCGCTGCGCTTTTCGTTCGTCCCAGTCCGCGTGAGGATCCCGGAGTAGGCGGTCGTCGCATCGACCTCGAACACGTAGAACGGAAGATAGACGCATTCGAGCGAGGTGACCCGCGAGGCCTTCCGGAGGTCGTCCGGCTTCATCACGCCGCCCTCCATCCAACCCTGGATCGCCCGCAGGGCACCATCGCGGTCCATCCGGGCCGCGAGCATCGAGTGCGTCAGGAGGAAGGGTTTGTCCCCGCGGATCCGCGAGGCGGTGCCGCAATACGGGCAGGTCACGATGACCTCGCCCGTGGTCAGGTTCAACGGTCCGCCGCATTTCGGGCAATTGATCGATTGTACGAGCTCAGGCATGCCGACGCAACACTCATGGGGAGGTCGAATATAGAGGCTTCGTGGGAAGTCTCAATGCCCTTCGGCGCGGCAGCCTGCTGACCGTCTTCCTTCTGTTCGCGCTGCTGGCCCTCCTACTGCTCGCCATCCTTGCGATCGCGGACTACGCGCTCCAGGCCAACGCCTTCCCCGGGGCGCTCGTGATCGTCGTCGGCTTGGCGGTCCTGTTCATCTTCTTCCAGTGGTTGATCTCTCCCTTCATCGTCCGATGGGCGATTCGCGGCCGCAGTCTGATCACAGCGGAGACAAATCCGTGGGTGTATCAGACCGTCGAGGAAACCGCCCGCCAGGCGGGCGTCCCGACGCCGAAGATCTGGGCGAGCGGCGACGATTCACCGAACGCGTTCGTCTTCGGCCGAACCATCTCCTCGGCGGAACTCGTCATCACGCAAGGCCTCTTGGAGAGCCTGAACCAGGACGAGATCCGGGCGGTGATCGCGCACGAGATCGGGCACTTGCGGCACCGCGACGTGATCATCATGACGCTGATGTCCGCGGTTCCCCTGATCGCGTACGTCATCGCGCGCCTGGGATTCGAGGCGCTTCGCGGGAACGTGCGCGTCCGTGACAAGAACGCCGCCACCGGGTTCTTCATCATCATCGCGTCCGCGGTCGTTTCGTACGCCGTCTACCTGGTGGCCCAGCTGCTCGTCCTGTACCTCTCGAGGACCCGCGAGTACTACGCGGACGCATACAGCGGTGCAGCGACCAAGGACCCGCATCTGCTCGCGTCCGCGCTCACGAAAATCTCGTTTGGCCTATCGCTCGCGCGGCCCGACGCAGAACCGTCCGGCCTCCGGGCGTTCATGATCGGGGACCCGGTCAAGGCCGCGGACGACTATCAAGAACTCACGGAACGGATGAACAAGTACGACCTGGACCACGACGGTCAAATCGATGCGTACGAATTGCAGAAGGCGGTCGAACAGGAACGAAAGAGCCATTGGCGCCGCGCGAACGAGCTCTTCAGCACCCATCCGCCGACGTACAAGCGGATCCTCGTCCTCGAGGAGATGGAAGAAGAAATCAAGAAGGGCGGGCTCCCGCAGAACATCTACAAGTTCGTGTGAGCCTCGGCGGTCCGACGGGCCGCGACCCGCGCGATTGTCGATGGGCTACGGGATGTACTTGCGCTGGGAGCGCCGCACCGCGTCTTTCTCCGCGTCCCTCGCCATGACGAAGATCGCCCCGAGGGCGATCATCACGAGGACCGAGAGGAGGATCAGGTACAGCAGCTTCGCGAAGTCGGATGAGTTGCCCGTGAAGATCGAGCCGTAGAAGCTGCCTGCGCCGACGACAAAGAAGCCGCCCGCCAGCGGCCGCGCGATCATCCGGTCATGGGTGGCCGCGAACATCATGTAGAATCCGAAGGCAAAGATCATCGACGTGAGTCCGGTCCACCAGAGGCGCTCGTCGATCCGGAGGGCCGGCGCGACGAACAGGATGTACGCGAAGATCGCCACGAGGACGATCGTCCCGATCGCGCCCATCGCGAGGAGGACCGTCGTCGACAGCTTGGGCACGGTGGGCCCGCTCGGAGGGGCCGGGGGTTGCTCCATGGAATCAGCTCTGGACAACCGGCTTGCCGCACTCCGGGCAGAACTTCATGTTTCCGGGGACATCGTGGCCGTCCGGGCACTTCAGGGTCTGAGAGGCGCCGCACTCCGGGCAGAACTTCTGTCCGGGCCCGACCATCTTGCCGCACTTGATGCACGGCTTGCTGCCCGCCGCGATCGTCGTGTCGGCGCCGCAGTTCCCGCAGAACTTCGTCGTCACGGCGTTCATCGTGCCGCATTTCGGGCACGGCCTCTGCTGGGTCTGCTGCTGGGGCTGCTGGGCGATCATCCCGGGCACTTGCGAGGCCATCCCGTATCCGAGGCCGATCCCGGCGCCGAGGCCGATGCCCGTGCCGGCGCCGCCGGACGGATTCGCCGCGGCGGCCTTCAGCGAGTCCGCGAGCGCGAACTGCTGGTACGCGGCCGCGTTCGTGCGGCCGAGCACCTTCGCCGACGCCATCTTCTCGAGCGCGTCCTTAATCGCGTCCGGGAGCGGGATGCTCAATCCGCTAATCTGGAGAATCTCGATTCCGAATGTCGCAAAGTGCGGCTTCGAATTGGCCAGCACGCCCTGTTCGATGTCATTGAGGCTGGCCGCGAAGTCGACGACCTTCAGCCCGTTGGCCTTCATCTTGCCCAAGGTCACGTTGAGCTGCTTGACGATCTCGTCCTTGATGCGGTCCTCGACCTCCGCCGAGGTGGCGGCGCCGAACGTCCCGACGAACTGGTTGATGAACGTCTCCGGGTCCTTCATGCGGTACCGGAAGTCCCCGAACGCGCGGAGCTGCACCATGTCGAAGTCGGGGTCCTGGAACAGGAACGCGTCCTGCGTGCCGAACTTTCCGTCGAAGATCCGCTTCTGGAGGTAGTACACCTCGGCCTGCTGGACGACGCCGGACAAGGCCTGGATGAGTTTTCCCAGGACGGCGACGTTCTGCGACGTGAGGGCGTACCGGTCCGGGCGGTCCAGGTATGCGAGGACCTTCCCGTCGCGGTAGAAGACCGCGATCTCGTCCTCCCGGACGACGATGTTGTCGTTCATCCGGATGTTCCGCGGGACCTTCCACATGATGTTCTGTCGCTTGAACTGGTCGTCCCATGCGATCGTCATCGCGCCGACGAGGCCTTCCTTCCGGCCTGCCGTCTGGTCCGTCCGCCGCGCGCCGCCGAAGAAGAACGAAATCGGGATCATCGTCTCACCTCACCTGGATGCCGGTCACGGCCATCATCCGGTTCTTCCATGCGGTCTCGAACGCCGCGACGGCCTCGCGGCACGCCTTCAGCGACGCGTCGAAGCTCTTCGGGTCGGCGGCGTCCTGGATCATCGGGACGACCGCGGCGGCCTTGTCGAGCGAGTCGAGCATCGCGTAGTCGTACTCGTACAACTTGTCGAGCTCCGTCTCCTTGATCTGGATCGTCGCGCTGATGCCGGAGTAGCCGCCCTCCGCGTGGCGGACCTTCGCCTCGAGGCCTTCGACCGTGAAGATGATGTTGCCGATGCCCTGGAGGCCCTGGATCTTCCCGTCCATCGCCATTTGGTCTCGGATGGTCTCGAGGTCCCCGCGGACGCCCTTCAGCTGATTCGCGAGCTGGATCCGGAGCAGGTTGTCCGCGGCGCGGATGTCCTCTCGGCGGCGGTAGCCGGCGTAGCCGGGGATCACGAGCTGGATCTTCTTGAGCAGTCCTCGGTCTTGTTCAACGCGGTCGCGGATATCGGGCATGGTCGGTTTTCTCCGAGCGTTCCGCCTTATGTTTTGCCTGGATATGTATTTAGGGGTATGGATGGAAGTCCGAGGGCGTTCCGCGTTCACCACAAGGAGAACGAAGGACGCTCGCCTTCGATCACGCTACCGGACGATCCGTCGATGACGATGAACATCTGCTTTCCCTTGTGCGCGTACTCCATGAACCACACGGGGGCATGGAGCAACTCGCCATCGTACGTCGTCGGGTACACCTGAATCGATTCCAAGTTGTCCACGCGCGTCTTCGCCTGCTTCTCCGCGAACTTGTGCGAGAGCGCCGCGGCCTGGGACTTCGCCTCCGCCTCGGTGACGTCGCCGCTCTGCACGTCGACGCCGCCGGTCTGGCGCTTGTCGAAATTCATCTTGCTCTGCAGTTGGAACTGGAACCCATCGTCGGGCTGATACTTCGTGTATCCCCGCACGGCGACGATCGGGATGTTGTACTGCATCTGGATCCGGTCCCGTACGCGGACGACTTGCGGCTGCGTGTTGACCGGCTGATTCCGGTTCTGAGAGCCTGCGGCGGCCGCCGCGATGGTCAACGCGAACAACGCGGCACCCGCGGCCTTCTTTGCGCCGGTGTCGCCGTGCATCATCATGCCGGTGCCGGCGCCCGCGCCGGCGTTCTTCGTCCCTTGGAAGTCCGCGACGACGGATGTCGGGACGATCCAATACGGCACGTAGCGCAATGTGACCTGGCCGAGGTCCGAGCGCTCGGCGACCTTCCGTCGCAAGACGCCCTTGTTCAGCCACTTCCCGCCTGCCTCGAGGGCGGCCTCGTTCGAGAGTTTGTTTTCCAACATGTAGTGCTTCTGGATCACTTCCGCCGCACCGCCGGCGCCCATTGTCGTCACGGCGCCGCAATACTCGCACACGACCAGGGCGAGACCGGACCCGGGGGTCAGAGGCGCGCCGCACGAGCTGCACTTCATGGATTGCGGCATGGACGGAGGGCGGAATTGCTGGGCGGGGGCGTTGGGGTTGTACGGCTGGCCCATCGGCGTCCCGCCGGGGGCCTGACCGGGATAACCGGGAGCCGGGGGCACCCCAGGCGCCACTGGCGCCGGGGCAGCGACGCCGAGTTTGGCGCCGCAAAGGTTACAGAACACCGAGCCGTCCGCGATACGTCCACCGCATGTATTGCAGAACAGGGGGAGACCTCCTATTCGGAAGACGAGGCATCGTTGCCTTACTTAAGAATTTCCATCTGAGTCTTCGGGTCGGTAACTCCGGCGCGTCGATGCGAACCGGACCGCAAACCTATTCCACCGGAGCCCGTGTTCGCCATTGAGATCCCGGGGCCGCACCATTGGCCGGATTCGCGAGCCGCAAACTGACGGCATTCTTCAACCTCGGCCCGGGGGACGTCCGGAACCTTTCGTTCCTGTATTTCGCGACGTTCATAATGCGGGCCGCCGCGTTCGCCGGGGTCGCGGTGATGCAGGACGTGATGCACTCGCTCGACCCGCTGTGGCGGGGCGTCCTCTTCGCGGTCTACCCCCTCGCCGAAATCGCGACGGTCGGATACTTCGGCGCGCTGTGCGACCGCATCGGGCGGAAGCGGATTCTCGTCTTCGCGCACCTCGTGACGGCCGCCGCGGTCTTCCTGTTCATCCTGAGCATCGGCGTCGATCCGGGCGTGCGGCCGTATCTCGTCGCGGTCTTCTTCGCGATGTTCGGGATCGGCGCGGCCGCGAAGGTCGCCTCAACGCTCGCGATGATCAACGACCATTCGAACCGCGCGAACCGGGCGCAGCTCATGGCGTTCTTCGACCTCGTGACCTTCGGCGGCCTCGTGGCAGGATTCGGAGCGGCTTTCCTTGCCATCCATCTGCGCGGCATCCCCGACGCGGTCGTCCTCGCGGTGGGCGGACTCGGCGTCACGGTGAGCGTCATCATGGTCCAGTTCCTCGTCCAGGAAACCCCCTTCATTCCGGAGCTGGAGCGGAGGACGATTGACCTCTTGCGCACCGTGCTGCGGAACAAGGACATCCAGCGACTCCTCCCGGTATACATCCCCGTCGTCGCACTGTACGGATACGTCCTCACCTTCACGGACAACTTGCTCGGGGCCGGAACCGGGGGGTCCGGGAATACGAATCTACTCCTGATCGTCGTCGCGTCGCTCGGCATTCCGCTCGGTCTCTCGCTCGCGGTGAGCGGCCGTCTGTCGGATCGCGCGCGCCTGCGACGGCCGTTCATGGCCCTGGGGCTCGCGTGCTTCGGCGGACTCTCGATCCTCCTCGCCCTTGCGACGGGCGCCGGCAGTCCGGACCTACAGCAGTTGGTCTCCCGATGGCCCTTGATCGTCGTCCTCGCCGCCGGCGCCGGGACGTTCCCGCCCGCCGCCCTCGCCTACCTGGGTGATATCGTCGAGCATGCCGTGACCGGGACGACGTTCGGAATCTACTCGATCATCTTCGGGTCCGGTCTCATCGTCGGCCCGATCCTCGGCGGCGCCCTCACGCAGGCGCTCGGGCCGATCGCCTTCGCCGTGATTGCCTTCGGCCTGATTGGCATCTCAGGCGCCGGCGTCCTGTTCATCCGCGAACCGCTGAAGACGCCGCGGACCGCGGTCGCCCCCGAGAGCCCGATCCCTCCGGAGATGCGATGAGGGCATCCGTCGCACGTTCCTGATTCTGACGGCGCCGGATTGAAGTACCCGCGCTTTCGTCGGACGGAGCGTGGCCTCGAGCACGTCGAGCCTCCTGGATCTGGACCCGATCGCGTACTTCGCGATGGGCGG
>Ga0209283_10000386_pt1 | contig 22237 bp, 20 predicted proteins | sample CZO8metaG_2_FD_188354 | JGI IMG/M metagenome (GOLD analysis project Ga0209283, IMG submission 188354) | Vadose zone soil microbial communities from the Eel River Critical Zone Observatory, Northern California, USA - CZOApr15con2H1.8 metaG... | ecosystem: Environmental > Terrestrial > Soil >...
TGATACTCACTCGCCGCAAGGATTTGATGGGTGAATTCGTCAACGGTCGCTATACGAACGTCATGAATGTGTTCATTACGTTGGTGGTGACGATATTGAACGTGGTGCTGCTCTATACACTCTTCTGGGGATAAGTTATCGATCCCAAACATGCATCATCCTGAATTTTCAAGCAAATTGTTGTGCTTTTTGCTTGAAAATTCAAATTAACTCTGGCATTGCCAGAGCTAATCCTCTCTTTGAGGAGAAAATCTGGATAGCTCAATGCTATAGCGTTCTCCTTTAAACTATGCTAAAATCCCCACGTATCCAATCAAATCCAGGGAAAACACACAAACTCGGCAAACAAGGAGATGGGCATTTGACCACGCACGATAAACGATATGTAATTATTGGTAATGGAATAACAGGCACAACGGCTGCCGAAAACCTGCGCAAGAACGATCCTGCTTGCACTATTCATCTACTCACAAACGAAGCGTATCCTCTCTACAATCGCGTTTCCCTGCCGCGCTTTTTGCAAGGAGTAATCGTAGAACAGAAAGTCATGATTCGCGACTTCGCCTGGCATGAGCAGAGAAACATTCAACTCGTAACAGAAACACTTGTCACAGACGTGAATACGGACGAACGGGTTGTTGTGACCGATAAAGGTCAGCAACTGCCCTATGATGCACTGCTCGTGGCGAGCGGCGGCTGGGCTAATCCACTACAGGTGCCAGGGGCGAAGGGTGTCCAACATATTTATAATTTTGTGACACTGGATGATACAAAGACCATCATCGAGCGCATGCTCGATTCCCGCACCGCCCTGGCCTATGGTGGCAGCTTTATTTCCTATGAGTTATGCGATGGGTTCGCGGTGCGCAAGCTCAATACAACCTGGCTTATGCGCAGCCCCTACTGGCTTCGCAGTTCGCTAGACTCCAATGGCGGTGAAGTTGTTGATAACATTGCCAGAAAATTTGGCGTCGATGTCATTCATGGCGATGAAATTGAATCGGTCGTGCCACAAAATGGTGTTCCAAGCTATGTGAAGACAAAGAAGGGGCGCACTATCCAGACCGATATGATTGGTGTTGGTCTGGGTATTGCACTGAATACAGCTATCCTGGCCAATACCCCTATTGAGGTACGGCAGGGTGTTGTAGTAAATGAGTATCTGGAAACGAATGTCGCAGGTGTGTACGCGGGTGGCGACGTGGCAGAGTTCTATGATCCGACGATTGATAAACATCATACGATGGGTACATGGGATAATGCTATGGCACATGGACGCATTGCAGCGATAAATATGGCAGGTGGCCACCAGGCCTATGTCGATGTACCAACCTACACAAGTCCACTCTTCGATGTGAATATCGCCGTCGTTGGCACCGCCGAGTCGAATAACCCTGAGCTTGAGAGCATTGCGCTCCGCGAACCCGGAGAGAAAGGCAATGAAAACTACCGCAAATTGTTCTTCCGCGAGAACAAACTGGTGGGTGTTCTCATGATCGGGAGTCCCAAGGGTCGCAAAAAATTGGTTGAGATTGTCAAAAACCAGCAAGCTCTCGAGACTGCCGCTGAGCGCGAAGCTCTTTTGACACTAAAGTAATTTCGGTTGCAGCGGTACACTTTACTACCGTAGAGGTAGCTCGACGATATAGTGTTGCGGACGACTTTGCTGCCGCAGGCAGCAAAGTCGTCCGCAACATAAATGCTTGCGAACTGCCGCAGGCAGTGATACTTGACGAAACAGATAGTAGTAGGATAGTTCCAAAAAATGTAGCGTTTTATTGCACACGCCATATCTCCTGTTGAATTTATACGGCAAGCCGTAGAGGCTGAACTACATAGGCCACTACTCCCTTTGCCTCCGAGAAGGCATCAGGTCTACGTTTGCGCAAGATGTTGTATGCGCCATTCACATCAGCACAGATTGTGCGTCCATCTTTGGTGCGGTACAGGCGATTTCTGCGTCCAATGCGCTTTCCGCTAAAGGTGTGCTCTTCCTCATCATTAGGCTTATAGACCGGCATGGGATCAAGATCAAGGAAACTGGCCTTACTGGTGTAGGACTCTTCCGTCACCTCAACAGTGATGCCAACCAGTGTCGCTTTGTAGGTGAGCATCTCAATCAAGCGTGCATGTGGAATCGACACAAAGTTCTGGTTGGTGTGCCTGCCTCGATTGATTTCTTGCTTCCAGAGTGGGTTCTTCCCGATGATGATGGTTCCTATCCCTTCCTCAACCAGAAAGTCAATAATGCGCTTACTGGCGGTATGCAGGTAGTGGTGAATCTGTCGGTTGCGTGTGTTGGTGATCTGTTCCATTTGGCGGGTCACGCGCTCTCGGTCATCTTTGGGAAGCATCATCTTTAGCTCTTTCATGCGCTTATTGTACCACTGGTTCCACGCTTTGATCGGACGACCGTTAACCAATCGAGGGACAAAGCCCTCACGGTTTGATGCTATCGCCGCGAGATTCGTGACTCCCAGATCAATGCTGACGCAGAAAGATGGGTCGACATTGGCTTGAACTGGTTCTTTGCTGTACACCACCTCTACCACATAGTAGCCGTTGCGGGGAACGATGCGTACTTGATTGATGTCTTTGTGTTTTGTCTTGACACTGATCGGCAGCATGGATGGCTGAATGAGACCATGCTTCAAGCCTCTTTTGCTGATGGCCTGATCGGTGTAGACGAGGATGTTTCGACCTTCTGTCTTGTGCTTGTACTTGGGTAGCCGTGGGCGTCCGGTGAACTGAGAAGGATCTTCCTCGTAGGCTTTGAGTCCTTCTTTGAACGATGTCCAGTTCTTGTCCAGCTGCTTAAGTACCTGTTGCGACACTTTGGCAGGTAACGCTTTGTACGCTTCATGCTGCTTCATGCGTTTATCCATCTCTTCGTAAGGGAGATAAACCCCCTCATGGATAAACGCTTGCCGACTCTCATAGAGGGCAGCATTATAGAGATTCTTGGAGGCAAAGGCGGCCTGATCAATCACGGCATAGCGCGGATCGTTGCGGTTGATGACGTGCTGTTCGACCAGTTGCATGATGCCACCCTCCCTTCTTCGTCAATCTTACTCTACGCTTGCAAGAAGCGCCTCGTCAACCACTCCAACGACTACGCCCAGGCGAAGCAGGAAAGAAAGGGATTGCTCACCTATTTGTACATGGCGCTCGTCGCGCTTGCAAGCGCGACGAGATAGGTTTCGCTCGAAGAGTGTGACCATCTGTTCTTCCGTGAGCATGCCTTCGTATTCGAGATCATAGTAGATACCACGTCCGAACGTTACCCCTTGCCGAAACTCAGCATGCTCAAGTAAAGCGGAAAGCGATGATACGAGGGTCGATACCTGCATGTGGTCTAACATAGCGTTGCGCCTCCTTTGCGCTTGACATCCCACTCCCATGCAGGTATTATCCCGATGAGAGTCTAGGTACGGGTTTACTGACTAGGCTCCACCACTAGCTAGCGTGCTGAGAACGCGCTAGCTAGTTTTCAACTTCAGAGGGACGCATTATGAGACATATCCACAAATCACAACTGCGGCACTGCTCAACTTGCTACACTGGCGTTTCATTTATTCCGCTAACCAGTGCTGCTAAACCAATTACCGTTTAAGGCAAGTGTACCTTACAATTATGTCATTGTCAATATATTTTTATAGTCAGTTTTTAATGTAACTAAACATATGTAAACATGAACATGCAAGCTCTTTTATTCCCTAGTTATACATGCTACAATGTTATAATATTCTAGTCAGATTTAGTCAGGAGTGTTCTTTGGGCAGAAACAAGAAGACGCAAGATGAATTTGTTCCTTGGTCACAAGGAGCAGAAATACTTGGTATGAAGCGAACTACGTTCTTTCATTACGTAAGAACAGGGCAGATACGAAGTGAACCAGATCGGCAGCCGAGAGACGGCAGATACAGCCTAGAAGATATCTACATAATCAAGGAGAGGAGAGAACAAGGGAAACCACGAAAACCATATAAAAAGAGACCAGCTTCGGTACTTATGGACTGGCTACAGCCCAGTGATATACCAGCAGGACTAAAGCTTGATTATCTTCTCTATCATGAGAATATTGATCTAGCCGAAGCCGCCGTATACCAAGCATGGCGACGAAACAATAACTTACTCACAATGGGTGCATTTAGCAAAGACCGATCTGAATGTCTCGCCTATCTTCAACTTGTACCATTGCACGAACAAACCATTCTCGACATCCTGGGTGGTAAACGAGAAGAAAACAGTATCAAACCAGAAGAGGTACTAGCTTATGATAAACCAGGAGCCTATACACTCGTGGGCATAAGTGCTGTCTGCCACCCTGAACGTCCAGACCTTTTATTCAGGCTTCTTGACAAAATAACGGACTTCTGGCTAGAACAGTATCCTGAGCGATATATTACAAAAGTATATGCGCAAGCAGTAAGCAAGAGTGGAGACATGCTTATTCAACATCTTTTTATGGCACCTCGTCCCGATCTAGCTCCAAATGCTTACGAGCTGAACTTAGCTCGTCCTGCTGCTTCAAGAGTCATTCGCAGATTTCAGGAAAAGCTTACGGCTAAAGCACCATTACCGCCCGAACTGCAATACACTTTTCCATGATAACTCCGCACCGGTCTACGGTAAGGAGGGAAGGTGAAAACGTGGGAATAAAAGGCTAGATTTGTTTATATTTTGCTATGTTTCTTAAAATCAGTTACAATACCGTTATATCAATTACAGGCGTTGGCTAAAGCAGATCAAGTGTAGGAGAGTTCCGTGGCCATACAGTGTACCCTTTGTGGAACAGCTTTAAAGGATGATGCGCGTTTTTGTAATAATTGTGGAACTTTTGTTTCTTCCTCTCATCCCCTCAGTCCCAAATCAACAGTTTCGTCTACACCTCCTATTGAACAAACCAACCCTACTGGCAATGCCAACAATTCAAAGGCGGTCATCCGAGAGCAGATTGCACAGCAGCCACCTTATCGTCCTGCCAGGCGTCCAGTACAAAATGAACCCCCTTCCTGGATCAGTCAACTTGATAGTGAAGTACGCAGGGGTGGGGGCGGGAGTAGCAAAGGTCCATCCGGAGAAGGAATCAATGCTCCACAACTCGACTTTCCTGTACCAGAGCCAATCCATCGATCTAACTCACCTGTACGCGAATTGCGTGTCAAAGTGTGGGAACAGGAAGAACCTGCCATGCCGGGTGCGACGAAGACTTCTGGAGAAGGAGAAGAAGATGGTTTTGATGATCTACCGACCGGGCCGCTGGTAGCTGGTTCTCCTGGCATGCTCATGCAGCAGAATGCGACACTTTCACCGGCTCGCAAAATACAAGATACTGATTTTGATGCAGTGGAGCGGCTTGATACCGTTCCGCTTGCAACTCAGATGGGGGTGAAACCAGCATCCAGACCTCGTCCGGAACAATCTTTCAAGCAGAGCCGGCCCCAGCAACAGGCAGCTAGCTCTCCCGGTCGTTCAGGGTATCAGGAGGCGTCGTCGCACACTCCATCCGCTCCATACAACCACATCGCTTCTTCTTATTCTCGTGCAGCGAATCAACCTGTACAGGATTACCGGCAAGTATCTTCTGCTCCGCCCGCTCAGGAATGGAGGCAAACCCCTCCTCAGCAGGCGGTGGTGTCTGCTCTTAAACGCCGGAAGAGCCGTAAACCTCTGGTAATCGTGTTGATCTCGCTCTTCATACTCGTTATAGGTGGCAGCGTTGGAACATGGATTATTCTCAAACAGCCGTTTTCTGTTCCTATCGTTACGCAGCCTCAACAGAGTTTTACGAATACACAGCTTGGTCTTTCTCTTCTCTATCCGAATGGTTGGAAGTCACAGGTAGATCAGGGTAAAGCGACCGTCCATTTCTATGATAGTAGCAACACTGCCCAGGTCAATATCATGGTAGCTGCCTCAAGCGGAGGAGACCTGGGACAATATCTACAGCAAGTAGCAAACCAGCTTGGTATGACTGGAGTAAAATCGGGCGCACCAATTTCATTTGGCGGGGCATCATGGCAACAGGTGCAGGGAACTGTTCTCCAAAGGGGAGCAAGCTATAGCGGGACATTATTCGTGACAACTCATAACAAGAGCAAGGTTACCTTGATATTCCTGGCACCTCAGACAACCTATGCCCAGGAAGACCAATTTGTATTTTCCAGCATGCGTTCCTCATTCCAATTTTTACCATGACCATCAAAAGCACATGATATAAGGGATGGGGTGGGTTTCCACGCTGTGACTTTGATGGTATACTATGCGCAATATTTACCTGTACGCGAGTTTACAGCGTCTTGCGTACGTGTGTATGCATAAAAAAGTCTATCATATTGGATGGGACACGACAAAGCATACATACACGCTGTAAGCTCGGTGAAGAGAAAGGAGGGCGCAGCAACGATATGAGCTGCGCTTATGCAATAGGTTTATGGACGATATACGTTTTGAACGACATTTTCGTACTCCGCATTCGGAGGGGTACTACATCATGCAGGGAAGTAGTCTGCAGAGTAACAACCGCCTGGGTACCGTCGATATTCACTTTACCACGACGGCGGTGCATGGGACGCTTATTTTAGAGCGGGAACTCGAGGAGGCTGACTTGACCAAGCTTATCGAGCAAATCGATGAGGATCTCGTACTCTCTGCCGATATGCCTCGCGACGATTTTCTGGTGAGTGTCTACGTCGGGAAGGATGTTGGCTTTTATAGCGACGAGTATTTTGCGGAAGAAAGTGATAGCAGTACCAGCTTTGATGATGAAGACGAAGAATAGCCTCTCGTAAGCATCAACTGTCGCAGTCAGTCTTCCAATAGGCCGCGCCGCATCGCATATTTGACCAGCTCGGCGCGGCTATGGAGATTGAGCTTATCCATAACGTGGGTGCGATGTGTATCCACAGTTTTTGGGCTAATGACCAGGCGTTCCGCAATCTGGTTATTCGTGAAACCCTCTGCTACCAGCTTCAATATCTCGCGCTCCCTTTCGGTCAGGCTGCTGTAGCTATCTTTCTCTTCACCTGTACGTACCCGCTGTAAATAATCACCCACCATTACAGATTGGGCCGTAGGGGAGAGATAGAACTGTCCACTTTGTATGACATGTAAGGCTGTAATCAACTCCGTATCGGCGGCTTCTTTAAGCATGTAACCTGATGCGCCCGCTCGTAGAGCCTGGAAGACATACTCTTCATTTTCATGCATGGTCAGCACCAGTACTTTCACCTCTGGCAGTATTCTTCTTATCTGCCTGGTTGCTTCGATACCATTCATATCGGGCATGGTGATATCCATCAGAACGAGGTCAGGTTGCAGACGCTGTGCTTCATAAATGGCTTGCCGACCATCTTGCGCCTCACCGACCACTTCCATATCGGGTTGGGCATTCAGCATCATCTTCAATCCTGCACGTAAAATTGTATGATCGTCAGCGAGTAAGATATGTATCTTCATAGTAACGAAATCCTGTCTTGCGCGAGAGCTTGAATGAGTTAATCAGTAAGTTACATGAGCAGGTCCGAAGATATTTTTGTGCCTGGTTTCTCTGTTGGGCCTCGAGGTATGCGAACCTCGATGGTCGTGCCATGTCCGGTGCTGGAGTTGATGGTCAATGAACCATCGAGTAAAACCGCGCGCTCATTCATTCCTGCCAGGCCCAATCCACGTTCCTGGTCAGGCGTTTTGAGCAATGTTCCAACATTGAACCCTGAGCCATCGTCAGCAATTGTGACATACACTGAATCTGTAAGCTCTCTCATAGTGATGACCACTTTGTGAGCGTTGGCATGGCGTGCGGTATTGGTGAGAGATTCTTGCACTATCCTGTAGAGTGCCGTTTCCATTTCGGCGGGTAGTCGCTCTTTGAAGCCAGAGGCAATGAACTCAACTTCGATCGCGCACTTCTGTTGATACTCTTTCACGTACCAGCGCAGCGCGGGTAATAATCCCAGGTCGTCAAGCGCACTGGGACGCAGATCGATACTCAAGTTGCGGATGGCCCGCAAGGTCTGGTGGGCCAATTTACGTGTGTCGGCAATACGGTCATGAGCCTGCTGTGTGGAAATCGACTCCTCAAGTATCGCCAGGCTAATCAGCAGCGAGGTGAGTACCTGGCTTGTTTCATCGTGAAGTTCACGGGCAATGCGCTTGCGTTCCTGTTCCTGGGCATTGATAATCTGGCTAGCTCGCAGGCGTGTGGCGTCATCAATTGCTTCAAGCATCATGTTAAATGTGCGGGCCAACTGGTCAGCTTCGGGATCAACGCCGGTCAAAGGGGCGCGTAATGACCACTCTCCCGCCTGTACCCGGTTCATCACCTTTCCTAAGTCCATCAAGGGACGGAACGCGACCTGGAGTACAACGAAGTTGAGGACGATACTTACTAACCAGCCCACCACTATAAAAATGATCAGGGAGGTTGGTGTGGCGAGTGCCTGTCGACTGTTGTGAAGATTCGATGCGAGCCAGGTTCCACCAGTAGCACCTACAAAGATAATCAAGCTATTGGCGAAAAGGACTTTATAGAATACCGGCAGGCTGAGCAAAGGCTTGAGCAATTTGTGGCTGTGGGTCACTGACTGCATGACTGTTTTTGATTCACTGTTGGAATGGACCATAATGTTGTTCACTTTGCATAATGAGACTCCTCTTTTTACGCTATCATTGTAGTGGTAGTTACATTCACATGTCAAATAAAGCAGGGCCTGCGGGTGGATGGTTGAAGGAAATCAGGTGTGCGATATGAAAAAATCAGGTATGCACCTGATGCTCGTTTGCAGGGGTTGGAGTATGCTAAAGATAAGAACTCAGGTCAGGCTCTGTACTCTTCCCATTTGTTATGAAAGTATATTACAATTTAAATAAGGGAATGGTGAAGTGGGGGGTACCAGCCTGTGCGTGTGTATGATATAATCTGCCACAAGTATAAGAACTTTCGTGACCAGGTTATTTTCGTTTTGCTCCTGGTCAGACAGACAACAAGGCATAATCCTTTTGAGGAGGCAAAGTGAGCTCTACAACAAATAAAAGCCCACTCGACACGATGACGCAGAAGATGGTCGAGAGTCAGCTCTGGCGTTCAATATTTCGCCACGGCTATCCTGACACCCCCCTTAACCAGTCTCTGGTGATGATGGGCAATGTCTTTCTCCATTTACATCCCGTCAAAGTCAGTCGCCAGGCGATGAAGATCACTTATACCTGGTGTATGGGTGGTATCTCGTTTTTCTTGTTCCTGCTGCTGACACTCACCGGTGTCTTCCTGATGTTCTTTTACGTCCCCGACACCACTGTAGCCTATCAAAATATCAACCAGATCGATAGCGCGGTCGCATTCGGCATTCTGGTGCGTAATATGCATCGTTGGGCGGCCCACCTGATGGTGGTCTCGGTCACGCTGCACATGATTCGCGTCTTCTATCATGGAGCGTATAAGCCCCCCAGGGAGTTTAACTGGGTGGTTGGCGTGGGACTTTTCTTTGTCACCTTGTTCTTGAGTTTCACGGGCTATCTACTCCCGTGGGACCAGATCGCGATCTGGGCTATCACGGTGGGTACCAACCTGGCACCCTACACTCCCATCCTGGGCAGTACTGTCTACAAAATTATGACTGGTGGATCAAGTGTAGGTCAGCCGACATTGATCCGCTTCTACGTGATGCATGTGATCTTCCTCCCACTGGCTGGGGCATTATTGATGGCAGTTCACTTCTGGCGTATTCGTAAGGACGGTGGCGCAGCTGGTCCTCCGCCTCCCTCTCGTCGTGAAATTGAAAGCCGTGCGGAGCGTACCACCGTTGGTGCTGCTCGTTAGTACGTAATTGGCATGTATGGCCCAGTATGCTGTTTTACACTACGGTGCTATGAATGAGGGGATACCGAAACTATGTCAATTGAACAGAAAGAACCAAAAGTACAGACGCAGTCTGCCGCGACTCAGCGGCGTTATCGTACCCTGGCAGTGGTCAGGCAAGAGGCCATCACCCGCGTGGAGAAGCCGCTCGAAGATTCGGTTTTCGTGTGGCCCCACCTGCTGGTGCGCGAATTTTTCGCCGCGACGATGGTGATGGTCATGGTAACGTTATTGTCGATGCAGATTAATGCGCCTTTGCAGGCCCCTGCCAACCCGAACGTGACGCCGAACCCGGCCAAGGCTCCCTGGTATTTCCTGGGACTGCAGGAACTGCTGCACTATTTCCCACCTTCGACTGGTGGTGTGCTGGTGCCTGGCCTGGTACTGGTGGCCCTGGCGCTCTTACCGTATGTTGACCGCAATCCGAGCCGTGCCTATGCTGACCGCAAAGTGGCTATCGTCACTTTCACCATGTTTCTCGTGTTCTGGGCAGTAGTCACCCTGGCTGGAAGCTTCTTCCGTGGCCCTGGCTGGCTGTGGGCGTGGCCCTGGGATAACAACTGGCAGCACATCTACTTTGACCTGTAGCCACGCAAAAGACTGAGAGGATTACCGTGATTCCTGACGATATCGATAGGCCGCATATTACGCCACAGCAGTATGAAGTGTTGCATGGTGGTGGCGCAGAAGCTGCCGAGATTGCCAAAGAGCGATTATCGCGGCGGCGTTTCCTGCGCCGCTCTATGCTGGCGGTGTGGGGCCTGTCTACGACCGCTGCTGTTTCAGGTGCATTGTTTATGCTCTATCCCAACCTGGCCGGTCAGTTTGGTTCTGCTCTACCCGTTGGCGCGAAATCAGCTTTTCCGGCTGCCAAGCCCGCTGATTTTAAATTAAACCAGGCTGGTGTTTACTACCGTCAGAACGCCAAGACGTACCTGATACACTTGTCAAAAGACACACAGTTTTTGTTGAGCGATTCAAACCTTTCGGACCAGTTGGACTCGGAGACGGTGATTAAAGATAAGGATGGCTCTTACTGGATCGCGCTCTACCAGCGTTGCGTACACCTGGGGTGTACGGTGCCATTCCGCGATAACTGTGTGAGCTTCAAGTGCCCCTGTCACGGTTCTCACTATAACGTTGACGGAGAATACCTGGATGGCCCGGCCCCTAAGAGCCTGGACCGTTTTAATCTCTTATTCAACGGAGAAGACGTGATAGTGGATACCGGTACGACCAATACGAAAGTGCCGCATCCTGACCAGACCACTCGTTTAATTGCTCCCCCGAGTGTACAATGCAGTGTCTAGGGCACCCATAGGGTTGCCCATATTTTAAAGGTTGTGTTTTATGGTAGATCCTTTTCAGGCCGCTATTGGCATCCTGGTGCTACTGGTAACTGTGGGAGCCTTGCTATATGTCTTCTATTCTCGTACCAACGCGATTGAAAAGACGGGATACGGAGCACTGATGGTGCTGGCAATCATCTCTCTCATGATTCCAATTTTCTGGATCCTGGAGAGCAATAATGAAGCAGTAGCAACATCAAAGCTGCATGTGACCTCAGTACAGAGTGGAGCCATGCTCTATGCGCAATATTGTTTTCAGTGCCACGGTACTAAAGGGCAGGGGCGCGCTGGCCCGAAGCTCAACGGCAATCCGACTGTGAACAGTACAAGTGACGTTGACATCATGCGTATCATTAGCGGCGGCGTCTATGACCCTACTAATCCCGGCGATCCAACCAAGGCCCTCATGCCTGCCTGGAGTGATAGGTATGGAGGCCCTTTAACCGATAACGACATTCAATACCTCTTTGATCTCATTCGTTCCTCGGATCCCGCCTATCTTGCGAAAAACGGCTACCCGGCTGGCAATGGGTTTGACCAGGTACCCACCTTTATCCAGACGAGCAATCCCAATGCCTATCAGACGGCCGTCGCGCAAGAGACCACCGGGCAATTTGGCAAGCCGGTCGATATGACCAGTAAAAAGGCGGTTACCATTAACATCGTGCAGCCTCCACCCGGTGCTACGTGTTCTCCAGCGTGTTTTGAGATAATGAATGTGAAGGTGAAAGTCGGTACTGTGATTACCTGGGTCAATCAGAGTACCACACCGCATACAGTAACGGCGATTCAAGGGACGAATATCAGTTCCCCCAAGATTGCGCCGCAGATCTTTGACTCTGGCCTGGCACATGTCATTGCGTCGGGTGCTACCTTCACCTACACCGTGACGATGAATGCCTACAATTTTAACCCGGATCATACAGTCGTTTACTATTGTCAGATCCATCCCGTTATGGTGGCTGAACTGACGATAGTTCCATAAAATGTAGTGACCTGTTGAAAGGGATTGCGTTCTATGCAACAAGTTCAACAACGGGAGGTTCCAGAACGAATATCGTGGGCGCGTGCCATGATTTTCGGCGTTGGCTTCTTCTTCATTGCCGCCATCCTGGTTGGGCAGCTCCCCGGTTATATTTTCAGTCAGATGACTGCCGCGTCCCTGGTTCAATTTGAGCAGGGCACCATCTCCCTGGCGTTAACCTCCCTGGGCGGCTTCATGGTGATCCAGGCGATTGTGATGCTCTTTGATCCTAAGCCTGTCGTGCCGCCGGTCATCTTTAGCATTTTAGGTGTACCTCTCGCTCTTGCCGGCCTTGCCCTGGTTTTATGGGCGGCCTTCAGCGGCAACGAATACTTTCCCAGTGAGTCTGTCTCCTGGAATCCTGTACTGAATGGCAAGGTACTCTGGCTGCAGGCAAATGCGGTTGACCTGACGATGGTCGGGTTGGTGATCTTGTTCGTTGGTGTTGCCTGGGTCTTTTATAGCGTGCTCGCCCGGCGTGAACAATCCAATCCCGACCGCAGCGACCGGGGCACTACCCCCGCTATTCGCGGAATGATCATCACCTCCATCATGTTGCTGATCATTTTTATGGTCTCCTATACGATTGTGAACGACAACGGGTTGGCCTTCCTGATTAGCCCGACTTCGGGAGCGCTCCAGACACAGTTGATTATTGACACAGTCATCGAATGCGTACTTGGATTGGCTTTCTTGCTGATCCTGGGGGCTTTTGCCCTGCGCTTTCATTACTTGATGCGCCCGGTTCGCAAGCGTACTATGGCACCTTTGTACGCGATTGGTGCTCTTGGCCTGGCCCAAACCGGTGTATTATTGCTCCTGATCTGGTTCTTTATCTATCCTCTGATTAACTGGATGCATAGCTGGACCTTCATAGGGCTTGGTGACTACCTGACCATCTGTGCGAAAAAAACCGCTATTCCGCAAAGTTGTGCCTTTTCGCCTGACGCTGGTTATATCATCGATGCCGTGGTTACGACGAACTCGTTTGCTTTGCTGATGGCGGCTGTCTTTGTATGGAAATCCAACCGCAACCTGGTGATTATTGGCGGCGTTACCATAACGGCTGTGCTTGGGCTGGCGACTCTGCTGATGCATACCAATCCTAATGAAGTATTGGTGGCACTCTTGCTGAGCGGCGCGATGTTAGTGCTTGCCACTATTTGGACCAGTGTAGCACGTCGCGAGTTCGCCGTTGTTGGCGAGAACAACCTGGGGTGCCTCGGTATGTGGCTGGTGGTGGGCACCTGCCTGCTGATCTACCTGGCTTCGTTTGCCTTCTTCTCCCTTCCAAACTTTCCCAATGAGACCGCGCCAAACATCCCTTTCATTTCGGGTACCGCCATTCCAGCTCATCCGGCTCCCAACACGCCGCCAACCCCGGGAGATCCCCATGCCATTGTAATGATGGTGCTCCTGGGTGGATTAGCCGCCATCCAGTTCTACTTCCTGGTGCGCAATCGCTACAAAGTGTAATCATATTCTACAGGTAAGCATGAAACCACATACCGCAAGCGGAACTCGCGGTATGTGGTTTCATGCTTACCTGTAGAATTTTATCTGTCCATGCTATAATAGAGACAAATTGTGTACGGGAGAAATCTCTATGCCAGACGAGCGTCCTCTCAAAATTCTTATTCTTGCGGCAGAAATTGTACCGTTCGCCAAGGTTGGCGGTTTAGCTGATGTAGTAGGGGCATTACCCAAGTCTTTCCAGTCCATGGGTCATGATATTCGCCTGGCAATGCCACGCTATGGGCAGGTTGATCCAGTGCGTTTTGACCTCAAGACCATACTCGACTCCGTCACGGTGAATATGAGTACCTTCAATGCCCAGGTAAGCGTGCGCCAGGGGAGCATTGGCAATGCCATTCCCGTCTATATGATTGATGCCCCTCGCTATTTTGAGCGTGAGAACATTTATGGATATACCGACGATGGCGAGCGTTTCATTTTATTTTGCCGTGGAATATTAGAGGCCATGCGCACACTCGACTGGTCACCAGATATTATCCACTGCCACGATTGGCACACGGGTATTGTGCCAAATTGGATGCACACCATCTACCATGATGACCCCTTCTATGCCAACTCTGCCACTGTCTACACCATCCATAACCTGGCCTACCAGGGCATATTTGGCTACCGCATTCTAGAGGTGGCTGGCGTGGCTTCCCATGGTTTTCTGTACCCGCAAATTACCGAGTTAGCCAATGTGGTTGATATGATGGGGCGAGGTATCCTTTTTGCTGATGCCATTACGACCGTCAGTACACGCTATGCTCAGGAAATTCTCACGCCAACCTTTGGCGAAAAGCTCGATCACCTGCTGCGTTCGCGCCGTGAGCGTTTGTTTGGCATCCTCAATGGCCTCGATTACGAGGAGATGAACCCCGCTACAGATCGCTATATCCAGACCCCATTCACTATAAATTCACTCGATAAACGTGCTGAAAACAAAGAGGCACTGCAAGAGCAGGCACATTTACCTGTGCGTCCCGATGTACCATTACTGGCGATGATCTCACGACTCGCCGATCAGAAGGGCTTCGACCTGCTGGGGCAGATCATTCATCCCCTCCTGGCCCAGGGCGTTCAGTTTGTCTTACTGGGTATTGGCGATCAACACTACCATGAGATGTTCCAGAGTCTTGCTGCACGTTACCCTGAGCAGGTGGCTATTTTCCTGACCTTCAATACAGAACTGGCGCAGCGTATCTATGCCGGTAGTGATATGTTCTTGATGCCTTCACGCTTTGAGCCATGCGGCCTGGGACAGTTGATCGCCATGCGATACGGCAGTGTACCCATTGTACGAGCGGTAGGCGGCCTGGCGGATACCGTGCAGGAATATGATCCGCGCACAGGTGAAGGCAATGGCTTCGCCTTCACCAACTATGACCCATGGGAGCTATTTGCTGCCATCGTCCGCGCACTTGCACTCTACCGTTTCAAGGATATCTGGCACACCCTCCAACAGCGCGGTATGGCTGCAGACCACTCCTGGCAGGCGTCGGCTATGCGCTATATTGAAGTGTACCGCAATGCCATCGCCTTCCATAGGAGTGGCAAGTGAAGTGCTGCTCTGTCAATCCTGTTTTGATGAGAGACAGTCATGTATGGAAACACCACCCAGCATGAAAACGACCGTTTTCAGAGGAGAAATGTAGTGGCATCCCTGGTGGGTGCCAGGACCCTCTATTTCAGGGCAAACGCAACTGGCCGCCATAGATAGTGCTATATGCCGTCCAACCATTGGCACCAAATGATCTCTGGCAGTGTTCAAGAAAGCCGGTTAGATGAGCTTCGGCCAAATCTGCCTGGTGAACAATTAAGGCCTCAATGGTTGCAGGATTGACGGGCGAACCAAACTCTTTCGTATGGTGCGCCAGGATAATATGCAGCAAGTCATCGATTTTCTCTGCTTCGAGCGTCGCTACCTGCTGTGCCTTCTGTTGCACAGCATACATACCCAGCACGATATGCCCAACCATCCGTCCGGTGGCGGTAAACCCTGCGCCAACTTGCCCTTCTAGCTCCTCCAGCTTGCCAATATCGTGCAGCAGTGCGCCAGCCAGCACCAGGTCATGATCGCAAGGATAGAGATGTGCAATCAGTTCAGCAATGGTTGTCACATTGACGGTATGTTCAAGCAGACCCCCAATCACCGCTCCATGGTGTCTCACGGCCGCAGGCCAGTGGCGGAATTTTTCCATGGTTGGAGGTGCGAAACAATTGTGGAGTAGGGTGCTGAGACCTGCATGATCTACCTTATCGATCAAATGCTGAAAATCTGCTTCCAATTGTACTATTGAGCAGCGGGTGCCCAATGTAAAAAGATCTGCCGGGATAGATTCGTCCGCCTGGGCGCGAAGCAGTTTGATTTGTACCTGGTTGCGATACTCTTCGACGACTCCTTCCAATAAAACCACTTTACCCTCCTGCGGTTGCTGCGATTCCGCACGGGGAGGGTCAAAGTAACGCGCAATGATTTCACTGCCGCGCTGATCGCGCAACCTGAGATCAAAAAACAGTTTTCCTGTGTTTGTTTTGCGGCTGATTACTTCGACCGCAAAAAGCCAGCCAAAAATGCTCGTGTGTACCTTTAGTTCACTGATGACGAGTAGTTCTGGTGCCATCTCTTGTTGTTTTTGAGATGTCTGATTCAGCATAGTCTGTTATTCTCCTTTGTAATATAGGTTACCTATTGGTTTCCTGTGGTATAGATACCGCTCTTCCAGGAAAAAGCGGAAATTAAATTTGTAATTTCCGCTTTTTGCATTTTCATGGATATGATAAGGGTGAGGAAAGCCATAAGAAATGAATGTTTCATACATTGACGTACCTCACACTGCCACTTATACTAGGGCAGGATCAATAAAATTCTGTAAAAAGGCATTGTGTATTTTGAAACAGGAGCTAGCTCTTTCGGAAGAGGACCGTAATCATGATCGTGACGGAGAAGTGGCTAAACGCCGCGTCGCTTTGTCAAATATATACAATGACCTACCTGTGTATGGGTCAGTTGCTTATTGGCACGCCGTCGAAAAACCTGACACACCTTTGGAGGTTTTAGTACGTTGTGAAAGGGTTGCCGTTGCACATGGAGACGATGAAGGGCGTAACCGCCTGTTTGAAGTAATATTTCGTCGTATACATATATCAAATGAAATCTGGGCCAACAGCGTGCTCAAAACGGCATCTTTGTTGGAAGATGAGCGAAATGCGCTGGTGAGTGATCTCTATGCTGACTTGTGCGAATGTGTGATACGTGCGCTCATGGATACTACAAGAATGTTTTGGGAAGAGAATTTCCAGCATTGTTTGATGTATGAGCGTAAACATGTCTACCAGACATTTATGGCACATGAAGGCCGGTGGAGTAATCAGCACACCAAAAGACCGAAGCGCATCCCACGTAGATTGCTTGGCAGCTTAGATCGGCCTAAACAAGGGAGAGATGGCGAGGTATATGAGTCAAACGTGGAAGATGAACTTGCTCAGAAAGCTTTGTTCGCAGTTGAACATGCGGATATACCTCAGCAGGTATTGTATCTGCCAGACAAGCTCAAATCAGTTGTGTGGCTGATCTTCTGGGAGGGCAGAACCGAGAAGGACACAGCAAGAGCATTAGGTATCACTGATCGCACGGTACGTAACCGGCTCCATGCCGCCTTGACAATATTGCGGCATACACTCGAGTTTGAGAGAGAAGGTATTCATGGATAGAGCGCAGGAAGAAGCTGTACAGCGCATTACAGCGCAATACGTTGAAGAAGTGCGTTCCGGACATCGACCCAACATCAGTGATTACCTGGCTCGTTATCCTCAGTACGCCAATGAGATCGTCGATTTTGTGTCCTATTTTCATGCCGTCGAAGTCGATTTACCAACCGAAACCCCGCCAGTGCCCGTTCTTCCACATCGATTTCGTATAGCCATAGACTCCGCGCGGGAACTTGCCATTCAGCCCAATGCTCGATCTATGGCCAGGATCACGACATTATTAATAATAGCTAGTAAACGCCGCCTGACACTATTGCAATTGGCTGACAAGATGGGTGTAAGTGAGGATATCGTCACCAAACTAGAGCAGCGCAAAATCAAGGCTGTAACTATCCCTGTGGAGATTTTCAAACGCTTGTCAGAAGTACTTCAACAACCATTGAGCACAATCCAGGCATACTTTGGAATTTCCAGACATTCTCAAATAGCCGAGCCTCAAGTGGCGTACCAGGTAAACCCTCAAGCCCAAAGCTTTCGAGAGGCATTGGAGGAAAGTGTGCAGTTGCCCGAAGAACAGAAATCTCTGTGGCGCAATTTGCTTGATACTGAAGGACTGTAGGGACAATAATTGTAAACTGAACGGGTGTGTGAGGGGAGGGTACTGTCGGGTGGACAGCCCCATAGTTGGGGAGAAGGGCCATCTCCGACAGTACCCGGCGTGGGGTGTAGATACCTGAGAGTTCTTTCTCTCAATCAAGAGAACGGAAAAAGGTGGAACATTTGTATATGCTTGAGAATATTGCGTACCTCGACTGTCACTCAGGCATCAGTGGCGATATGTTTCTAGGAGCAATGCTCGATGCAGGACTCTCGCTAGATACACTAAAAACGTCGCTGGCCGCTCTACCGCTGGTCGGCTACCAACTCACCTCTGAACCTTTTCAGGATAAGGGTATTCGCGGCACACGTTTTGGTGTTGTAATCACAGAACAGGAGCAGCCGGCACGCCGCTTTTCAGATATCGCCGCACTATTGACTGCTTCAACCCTTCCTCTACGCGTTCGCGAAACCGCCCTGGCTATCTTCCGCTGTCTTGCGGAGGCGGAGGCCACCGTGCATGGCACAACCTTTGAAGAGGTTCACTTTCATGAAGTTGGGGCAGTTGATGCCATCATTGATATCACAGGAGTGGCCATAGCTATCGAGACTCTCGGCATTACCCGGCTTTATGCATCAGCCTTGCCACTGACTACTGGTCATGTGAAAACTGCTCATGGATTGCTACCCGTCCCCGCGCCAGCTGCCCTGGAGATACTGCGCCGTGTGGCCGCTCCGTGGAAAGCATGTCCTGTCGAGGGAGAACTGGTAACACCTACAGGGGCAGCCATACTGGCAACCCTGGCACGCTTTGAGACACCACAGATTGCCATTGAACGGGTAGGCTATGGCTTTGGACAGAAAAGCCTTCCCTGGCCCAACTGCCTGCGCCTCTGCCTGGGGCATCCACTCGAATTGTATCATGCTGATCATAGTGAGTCTGTTGATACCGATTGGGTCACAGTAATAGAGACCAATATCGACAACATGACGGGCGAACTCCTGGGCGGGCTGATGGATCGATTGTTGGCTGCGGGAGCATTGGATGTCAGCTATATCCCCATGCAGATGAAAAAGAATCGCCCTGCCGTCATGGTTACAGTCATCTGTCCGGTCGAAGAGGGTAACAGGCTGGCGCAGGTGTTGTTGCGTGAAACGAGTACTCTGGGTGTGCGTGTACAGCAGGTACAGCGACTCAAAGCCCAACGAACACAGGAGCAAATCGAAACTCCTCTTGGCACAATGATTGTGAAGGTCAAACGCCTGGGAGCGCGTATCATCAGTGCCGCACCAGAGTACGAGGAGTGCCAGCGCATCGCCCAGCAACGAGGTATGCCATTAGAAGAGGTGTACGAAGTTGCACAGCGCGCTATTGCTTCAATGCTGTAGGGAGGAATTGATGTGAAGCTACTCTACACCATCTGTTTCTGCCTCTGTGGTGATAAGGTGCTCATGCTCTACCGCAGTAACCACCCCAACCGGCATCGCTGGAACGGACTTGGTGGGAAGATACAGGGAAACGAAACGCCTCTCGCGGGCGTGCAGCGTGAAATCATGGAAGCATCATCGTCTTTCCATACTGTGCCGATATTCTTCCAAGGCATGCTGGTAAGGGCGGATAAAAGGTTCATCAGATGTGGCTATATCAATAGCAAAGAGGTGTTTGCCGTGAACAGGCGAAAACTCCAATTCTGAGAAACCCATATCGCGCATGATCTTAATGCCATCAGGTGTCCGGCTTCTTCCGAACACTTTTCTGATGATTACTCCCCGCCTTCCTAGAGATTGAAACTGCTTGGATATGCTATGCAACAGCCTGCCTGAGTATATTCCTTCTTCTCTCTGCGACAAACCAGATTTCAGAGCTGTCACGATGATGTAAATATCAAGCGGCTGTGCGGGCTGGAAGGGCATGATATCACCTGGCTTGATATCACGAGGATGCTCTTCTTCTTTCAGAATCTTGAGAATCTTTGCTGGTGGAAGAGCCACCATCGAATGATACCCAACAATCCGATTATTCGCCTTGAGGACATGGAAGATTTCTGGCTCTTTGTGACTCCACGTTTTTCTGAGCGCAACGACATCGGCCTTGGGAACATCAGGTATCCCGAACAGCTCGTTATCGATGTCAACAGTTGCTCCTATTTCATCTTCCGTAGTTGCTATCACATATCGAGCAGGAGGGACCTTCGCTTGCTTATAGGTTTTACCCGAAATTGCTGCCATCTGTTTGTCTTTCTGTTGTTGTGCAAATTGTTGAATCACTGGTGATGGATTCCAAAGGTCAAAGCGGAGCTCCCAAACGCGTTGAGGGCTGAGAAGATCATAACGAGGAGCAAAAAAGTATTCTCGGATGATACGTAAAGCAGCCGTTTCCTCAAGACTCTCATGAGCGAGGGTATAAAGCTTATCAATGTAAATACTCTGAGAGGACCAGTAATCGAGCACGCTTTGTGTCAACTGATGCAAGTATGTCCGCTTTTCAGGCCGCACATTTGCAGAGACAATCAGGCATGAGTACATGTGACCGGATTCGTATGACAGAACCTCCGGGGCCGGAATGTCTTGCACCCTCAGTTCACCGTGTAACACTTGAAGAAGAACGCCCTCACGTAATGGCAAAACACCAAGCGTCCCCCAGATATCTTTGCTCTCTTTGCGACCCGAGGGGTTATGAAGAAGCCAGTACACATGGTCATTCTTCGATTGCCAGGACCAGATCACAGGAGGAGGTAAGGTATGCTTCACCGTCAGGAGTTCTGACTCCATATAGTAGACAGCAGGCTGATCATCTTCCTCAAACAAGGACATCTGAACTCTTTGCTCTCCTTCTCTTGTTGTTTGTAGAGGATGATCGCTATTTTGTTGTCTCGCCCCTCTTTTTCTCCTCTTTGCAGGAGTTCCATATTGTACTAAATCGTCTACTTGCACCTTGTTGTACATGGCGTCCTGGACACGTCCCTCTGGCAAATATTTCTGTATCTCGCCTTCCCGTACTAAGCGGTAAAACGTAGACATGGAGATACCTGTGGGATTCAAGAGAGATCGTACCTGAGAGAGGGTGTAGGTAGGCACATATTCCGTCATACGAGTTCCAAACTCCTTATACGATAAGCTTTTCATAATTATAGCATGGAAACCTTCTTTATGAAAGCATCTCTTTCACAACAGAAAAGGTAGAGTACAGAATCCTTCACGCAATTTGAATATGCACCTCAACAGTATTGACATACAGGTTTTTACATGGTATTCTAATAATGAAACTAAGACTTCCAAATTTACGAAGATAGTTTCAAAAAAAGGAACTCTAAGGAAAGGTGAGACGACTCAAGATAAGTCGTAGAAGCAAAGCTCGTGCAGGGCTTGCTGGTGCATGCGCGGTTACACATGCACCAGCGGTTTGAGAGCCTAGTCCCGTTGTTGAAGCAGTACCTAGACCCTCATGGGCATTATGCCTGTGCAGGTGTCGCAAGTCAAGCACAGAAGGAGCTTGAAGCATGTTGAAGTATGCAGAAACCGCTAGCAGTAGTACCATTGTCCCTTTAGTGTCAGTACCATATAGCCAGTGTGAGGAACGCATCTCTGACCATACCTCTTCCTCCCCCTCTTCTTCTGCTTCCTCGTATGCCATCGGTCCCTCGGGAGCAGGGCATGAGCTTCGACGAGGCGCAACGTTTGGCGCTGGCAGGAAGCGCACGGTAGAGCACATTGAGAAAGGAGGGCGGCATCATGCAACTGGTCGAACAGCACGTCATTAACCACAATGATCCCCGTTTTGCCGTGATGGATGCCGCTGCCTTCAAATCCAAAAATCTCTACAATGCGGCATTGTACGAGATACGCCAGTCTTTCATTCATGAAGGAAAGTACCTCAACTACCACGAGATGGACAAGCGCATGAAGCAACATGAAGCCTATTGCGCCTTGCCACGCAAAGTCAGTCAGCAAGTCTTAATGCAACTACATCACGATTGGGAGAGCTTCTTCAAAGCACGGGCAGCCTACGAAGAAGACTCTTCGAAGTTTCTCGGACGGCCAAAGTTACCCAAGTACAAGCACAAGACGGAAGGGCGCAACATCCTGGTCTACACCATCCAGGCCATCAGTAAAAGAGGCTTGAAGCGTGGCCTCGTTCAACCCTCCATGCTTCCTATCCGTGTCAAGACTCAACAGACAGAC
>Ga0209283_10000388_pt1 | contig 22217 bp, 20 predicted proteins | sample CZO8metaG_2_FD_188354 | JGI IMG/M metagenome (GOLD analysis project Ga0209283, IMG submission 188354) | Vadose zone soil microbial communities from the Eel River Critical Zone Observatory, Northern California, USA - CZOApr15con2H1.8 metaG... | ecosystem: Environmental > Terrestrial > Soil >...
GCGAATCAGAGCTTTACCGGCATCCCTTATTCATTCTTTCGGAATGCTGCACAACCTGGCCGGGGAACGCTCGATGGCAACGGCAACACGACCGGCTACATCGTCTCTGCGACAAAGCTGGTCTATATAAATACGATGGCGGCGCGCCCGCGACTGGTGGTGGTTGAAAAGTAAAGGGAGCAAAACAGTATGGCTAGACACATTCTCGTTGATCGCGAAGGACCAATTGCCCTGGTGACGATGAATCGTCCCGAGCGGCGAAATGCTCTCTCGCTGGAGCACATGCAGGAGCTCACGCAGGCATTTCGCGAGATCAGCCACAGTGGAGAGAGCGCGGTCGCAATTCTGCGAGCAAACGGACCCGCATTCTGCGCTGGGCACGATCTCAGTGAGATGGTGAATCGCGATCCGGTTTTTTATCGGGAGCTGTTCGACGCATGTATCGAGCTCATGTCGACGATACAGTCGATTCCGCAACCGGTGATTGCGCAGGTGCATGGAATCGCCACTGCCGCAGGCTGCCAACTGGTGGCGACCTGCGACTTGGCGGTCGCCAGCACCGAAGCCCGCTTCGCGACGCCTGGAGTGAAGATTGGGCTCTTCTGCTCGACGCCGATGGTCGCGCTCAGTCGCGCGGTAGGTAGGAAAAAGGCAATGGAGATGTTGCTGACCGGCGAGGCGATTTCCGCGAACCAGGCGCAAGCGGCTGGTCTCGTCAATCGAGTGGTGGCCCCCGCCGAGCTCGCGGCGCAGACTCACGCCCTGGCGGAGCGAATCATCGCCTCGAGCGCGTACGTGGTGGGTATCGGCAAGCGGGCTTTCTATCAACAGATCGAGCTGCCCCAGCCGATGGCCTACGCGTACACCAAGGACGTGATGTCCGCGAATGCGGCAGCGGCGGACGCCCAGGAGGGGATGAGCGCATTCCTGGAGAAGCGGTCGCCAAAGTGGTGCGGGCGGTAGCTTTCCGTTGATTTTCCGTGGAATGGAGCTTAGCAACGGGGCGAGCACGCACGGGGGGCTCGATGAAATTGATCATCTCTTGCATCGCGTGCCTGATGGCGAGCGCCGCAGTCCTCGACGTGGGCGCGCCATCCGCGGCCGAGATCAAGGTCTTTAGCAGCCTGGCGTTCTCAGATGCGTGGCGCCAGCTCAAACCACAATTCGAGGCCCGCGGTCACCAGCTCACGCTGGTGGTCGGGACGAGCGGGATGATCTCAAAGCGGGTTGGCGAGGGTGAGGTGGGCGACGTGATCCTCAGCACCACGAGCAGCATCGATGCTCTGATCAAAGCCGGCAGGATTGTGGCCGGCTCGAGCAGACCGATCGCAGGCTCCGGCGTCGGCATCTCAGTGCGCAAGGGCGCGCCGAAGCCTGACATCTCGACACCCGAGCGACTTAAGCAGGCACTGCTATCCGCGAAGGCGGTGGCCTACTCGGATCCTGTTGGGGGCGGCGCAAGTGGCGTCTATTTCGCGAAGGTTCTTCAGCAGCTCGGCATCGCCGATCAGGTCAATGCCAAGGCCAAGCTCGGACGGGGCGTACCCAACGGAGACGCGGTGGTCAGGGGCGAGGCTGACATTGCGGTTCAGCAGATTCCCGAGCTGATCTCCGTCGCCGGAACCGATCTGGTTGGCCCACTGCCGCGCGAGCTCCAGAGCATCACCAACTTCTCGGCGGCCGTGCTTAGCACTTGCAAGGATCGAAAGGCGGCCAGCTCTCTCATCGAATTCCTGGCCTCGCCACAAACAGCAGCGATGCTCAAGGCGGGCGGGTTTGAGGTGACGCTTCGCTGACGTCTTTCCAGTTCCGCAACCAAGGTAGCGAGGCAGAAAGGCCGAGTACTCACCGGTGAGTACTCTAACTCGTTGATTTTCCGTGGAATGGAGCTCCCGAAGGGCGATCTGTGACACGGAGTGTCGTCGACAGAACTTGGATCCCTGTGGTTGCGGATACCGAATCGATCGTACGAGGGCGGCCCTCAACTGAGCTCAGCTCGCGTAGCACCAAAAATCCAGAGCCCAGATTTCGGCGCGATATAAGTCCGCACGAGTGCACCGACTGCTCATCTTGGTTCTCCTTGTCTGCTCCTGCGCACGCAATCTGCCAGGGTCAGTGCGCTGTCCTGCCAGTGGCGGTCCTGAGTGGCGTGAATACCGCAGCCAGCATTTCGCCCTGGATACCGACCTCGAGCCGGCGGAAGCCGCGTCAATGGTGCGCGAGCTCGAGACGCTGCAAGCGATGGAGATTCGCGCGCTGGTGCCAGAGGACACAGACGTCCCTGGTTACGTGCGAGTGATCGTGCCGGCAAGGGAGAGCGTGTTTGAGGCGCTCGCGCCATACGCGTCAATTGGATATTTCGGGGTGGGGCCGCTTGAAGAGCCTACTGCGGTCATCCATCCCGCTGCCCTGCGCAAGGATCCCGAGGTGATAGCCCACGAATTGGCGCACCACCTCGTATGGTACTTCTTTCCGCGCCATCCACGGTGGTTCAGCGAGGGACTTGCCAGCTTCGTTCAGACCGTCGCCAACCCGAAGTTCCGCGGGACCGCTGGACTGGTTCCCGTGGACCGGGCTTCGCGACTGCGCTCGATCAGGCAGATGCGCGTCTCCGCGCTACTTTCGTGGAAAGGCGGATACAGCGTCATGGAACCCGACCTCGAGGAGTTGTGGAGCTGGGTTCTGTATCATTGGCTCTGGAATGAACGCCCGCGCGCATTCGGCGAGTACCAGGCTCGCCTCGCAAGGGCTGAAGATCCATCCCGGGCTTGGCTAGCCGCGTTTCCCGAGTTCGACCCAGCGAATGCGCGCGCCATGGAAAAGCTGGAGGACGCGCTCAATCGACACCGCAGGCATGGAGAGTTCACTTTCTACAAAGTGGAGGTAAATCCGGCCACGGCTTTCACCCAGGAGACGATCAGCTCCGCCCGCGTGCATCTCCTCCTGCTCGGTATCCGTCGGCGATTTGATGACATCTGGCGTACCTTCAGTTGGCCGAAAGACCCGTCAATCACGGCGCACTTTGAGGTCGAAGAGGCCCTGCGCGAAGATCCTTTGGAGCCGGGCGCGATCTGGCTCTCCGACCGCGTCAGCGGCGAAGCAAAGGTGAATGCACTTCGAAACGCCGTGGCGGCAAAGCCCACGGACTGGCGAGCCTGGTATTTGCTTTCCAAGGTGCTCGAGGGGCCCGCGCGCGCCACCGAGAGGGAAGCCGCGCTTCGTCAAGCGGTGTCGCTTAATCCCGACAGCGCAGCAGCGCAGAATCTGCTAGCAGCGCAGTTACTGGCCTCAGGGCAACCCGAGGAAGCATTCCCGTTTGCTCGACGGGCCGTAGAGCTTGCCCCTTCCCACTACGAAAATCTCGCCACTCTCGGCGCGGTCGCCGCTGCGGTGGGCGCCTGTCCGGAGGCGTTCGCACTCGAACGGCGGGCGATGGATGTCGCTTCTGAGGACGGGAAGGCAAAGAAGCCGCGTCAGCGCCTTCGCGAGGTCGAGCAACGCTGCGAACGCTAAAAAAGCCGCAGACTCAGCCGGGTACAAACTGCGGCAGTCAGTTCCCGTCCGGAGGCTGCCTGCACCGATCATCGCTGCGAGGAAGCTTGGCACGAACGTGGAAGGACCACTTGTTCAGGCAACGTGCCCAACGCGCAGTGGAAAGGCTGGCCGGCCACCCTCATTCATGCGTTCTTCGGCCTTGACGGGGTACCAGGCCACGCGGCATACGTTCGCGAGCCAATGGGTCTTGGCTGGTGGTTCGATCGAGAAGTTGAAGGAGATCATGGGGCACATCAGCGTGATCGTTACCGAGCAGTATGCCCATCTGCATCCGCTACGCAGTGGTTACGCACACTGAATCGATCGTACGAACGCAGCCCGCAACTGTTTGAAAATTTTGGATAAGCCCAGGTAGCTCAGTCGGTAGAGCAGAGGACTGAAAATCCTCGTGTCGGTGGTTCGATTCCGCCCCTGGGCATTCTTTTCAAAGACTTACGGTTTCCAACGAGTCCATTAAGTCCACCAAATCCAGCAGCGCTATCTTAGTTCGCGGGCCCGTTCCGCTGAACCGGCGGGCTAGCGCCAGTCGCCAGCAGCGACAAAGCCGGCCCAGTAGAATGGGTGCGCACTCAGATTGCTCGCTCGACGCCGTCGGAGAATCGTCAAGCTCGCATTGCGAACCGACTCGGCTGTGCCGAGTTGCTCCACAAAATGCCCTTGATAAAGGGTCTTCATCCAGAGTTCCGCTGGCGCACCAGCTCAACTTTGAGTCCCAACCGTGCGGCAATCGCACCTGGTTTCAACCCTTCCACCAGCATCATCAAGAGAAGCTTGCGATCGGTTGAATCCAGGCGTTCCAGTGCCTTGCGAACAAGGGTTACCCGTTCGGCGGACTCGGCGTTGTCAACACCATTTGTCACCTTGCGCCGGGCGAGGTCTCCTCGGAGATACGTTACCGCGTCCGTCCGGACCTTCGAGCCACGGGCCCTCGCCTGGGCGCGAAGCTGGGCTTGGTGCGAAAAGCGTTTGATGCGGCGGAGGGGAACGCGCTGCGCGCACAGCTCGCGGTGCAGGGCCAAGTCACCCTGGATGTCAACGGCGAGAGCATGACTTTTCCATCGAACGAGCTCGAAGTCCTGGTGGAAGCCACCCCTGGGCACGCAGCGGCCGGTGGCGCGGTGGGCGTGGTAATCCTTCATACCCAGCTCACCGAGGAGCTCATTGACGAGGGACTGGTGCGAGAGGTGGTTGGCGCGAGTGCAAGGAGCTCGCAAGGATCTGAACCTCGGTTACACCGAGCGGATCCGGCTAGCAGTGGAAGGCGACGACCGAATCCAACGGGTATGTGAGGAGTCGCGGGAGCTGATTGCTCGCGAGACGCTTGCCGTAGAGGTAACGACTGAATCCCCGGCCTTTCCAGTGGCGCTGAGTCAGGAGGTAGAGATCAACGGACGGCCAGTTCGCGTCAGCGTCGGCCACCACCCCTCTCGCCGGGGGGAGGGTCAGCGTGAGTGATACCGAGCGCGTTAGAGCCGCCAAGCGGGCTTCAGGCGGCGGCCGCTACTCGGGATTGTGGCACCAGGCCTCGATGTCGTAGAGCGAAGGAACACGGTTCCACGATAGTACGATGAGCCCCAGCCCCAATCTGCGTCAGCGATGGCCCTGGTTGCCGTCGTCTTCGAAAGCATCGATCGACGCTTTGATATTCGATTCGATCTGCGATCGCGCCAAAGGATCTGATGGGTCGAGGGGCGTCGCTCCGTTCATGAACCATCCTGAAGGATCGATCTTGAACGCAATGTTGTTTTCACCCGCATGGAGGGTGAAATTTCCTTCCCGCTCCTGCTCTTCATCGAGAGAAGAATTGAAGGTGAAGGGCGTCCCGTTGCGCGTGCCCTCGATCCGAATGGAAAACCCCGTCATTTGGGCGAGCGCTGGATCCGAACCCGCCTCGGCGGCCTCCAGCTTGTGGATCTTGAACGTGATCTCCTTGTACACGCCAGGGTCGGTGGTGACCGTGAACACCTTATTGATGCCATTATCAAGCTGTGCGCCCTGGAGATCGATCAGAAACGGGCCTACCGCCAATTCCTGTTCATCCCCGTGCTGCTCATCCGCGTGCTGCTCATCCCCCTGGCTCCCGCCGTCCTCGATGAGTGCGCGTTCAAGCTCGATCTTCTGGATTACGATGCGCACCCGCGTCAAGGTGACTCCACCTGCGACGGTGAGTGCCTGCCCGACCGGTGCTGTGCGAGCGGTGAGCGAGACGGTAGCTTTGGAACCACCGCTGCACCCTGCCACAAGCAGCGCAAGAGCGATGGCCTTTAGACGGTTGTGCACGGAACTTCCTTTCAAAGATGTCGGTTAAGTGGAATGACGCAACCTATTTGGAGCGCTACAACTCTAAGGTTCTTCAATTTGTTCCCGCGGATCGCTTCGAAGATTGGACTGAAGCTCACCGCTAGAAGCCATCAGGCCCCGCTGTAAAGCCTTCAACTCCCGCACATCTCGGACAAGAAGTGCATCTAGAACCCGCTCACCTTCCGGCGATCTCGCCGCCCACCATGGGGCTCCAGAGCCACCAACCGAGCCTTGAGCTCGACGTTTTCGGCCCTCAGGGCGTCTATCTGTTCGTTCTTCTCCTCCGTGCGCCTCTCTAGCGCCTGCACCGCGACCATCAGAATTCCATCTATATCGGTGGAGGTGATGGTAGTCGGGGTCCCAATGGTCCCGATGCCATCGTTGCCGAAGGCGGCGAAGAAGTCTTGGGCCGCAGGGCCGTAGTGGCGGAATTGCCCGGGGTCTTGGCCAATGAAGTTCCAGCTGGTGAGGCTAAGCCTTCCAATTTTGCGGAGCACCTCTTCTCCCAGCGGCCGGAAGTTTTCCTGTTGGTTCCGGTCGGAGTTGGCGGTGAAGCCCACCAGACCTTCGATGACCCTGACCGCCTCATTGCCCAACCGGATTTTGTTGCTGGCATCGACGGTGGCCTCGGCGCCTATCGCCGTGGCGTTGAAGAGGTGGCCATGGAGGTTATCTGGACCTGCTCTGAAGCCGAGAGCGGTGTTGTTGTTGCCGGTGCTGTTGCTCAGGAGCGCTTGGAAGCCACTGGCGGTGTTAAAGCCGCCGCTCATCGTCAGGTTGCCCGCATTGATACCCAAGAAGGTATTGTCCGTACCGAAGTTGTGAATGAAGGAGACGCCATCCTTCAAAACGTTGCCCACGGTGCCGTCGGTAGAGTTCCTCATCGTGAGATTGCCCGGGACGTCCACGTCTTGCGCTTCTGCAGCGAGAATTGGCAGGAAAATAGAAAGCGCTACAGAAAACCGAAGGGTTTGCGCTTCATCATGACTCCCTCCTTTTCTATCCGTTCTTGATTTGTCCCTTCCGACAAACCCCTGCGACACTTGCGACGGGAAGCGCCGCGCTGCGAGGAATTGGTGGCGCGATACGACTCGCCCCAGGTGAGGCCAGAGGCCCCTCGCGATTTGCCCCTACCGGCGTGGGCCGTAGGCAGTCAAGGCCGAGCGCGCCTGTGCGGGCCCCCGGCCAATCTCGACATGGCGGCAGGAGTCTCTCTCAAACGGGGGCCCGGTGGACGATTGGTGCCGTGGGACTCGAAAGCGCACTAATCGACTGTCTGCCGGGTAACAGCGGCGGCAACTTCTAGCCGCTGTTGCGGCCCAAGCGTTGGCGCAGCGCTTCGCTCAACTCCGGGGCTATCCCCGGGTCGGAGGATTCACGGCGCGGGTGAAAGAAACTAAGCTCATGCCATATGGACGAGAAGAAGCTCCTAGAACGAATCAACGTGAACCCGAAGATCTTCGCGGGTAAGCCGATCATTCGTGGACGAAGGCTGGCCGTCGAACACGTGCTTGGAATGCTCGCTGCAGGCGATAGCCCTGAGACGATTCTGAAGGGTTATCCCTGGCTGGAGCCTGATGACATCAGGGCATGCTTGCTCTACGCCCGCAGGCTCGTGGGCCACGAAAGAGTCGAACCGACTATCCTCGACACCGGTTCATGAAGCGGCTGCTTGACGCCTGTGTCTGGGGAGGAGCTCGCGCCGTACTTGGGACTGCTGGCCACGACGTGGTGTGGGCGGGCGACTGGGAGAGAGATCCAGGTTTTCTTCGAGAGTTCATCGATCATGCGGCCCCCAAGCTCGACACTTACGAGTAAGTTGCTCCTTGATGAAGGCTGCACGCACTGAACCTGCCCGCGACGCAGCACTCGCGCTTGAGCCAGTTGCCCTGTCACTCTCGCCGAATGGGCACGTGCTGCTGCGCGCGGCCTTCTCGGATGAACCAGCCCTAGACGCAAGCGTTGCACGGAGGATCTGCAACGCCTTTGAGATCTGTGAGGCCACTGGACTTTTGCATCTCGGTGCCGTCGAGGTCGCGACGCCTCTTCCTCCGGCATTTGCCTTCTGGCGAGACTTCGCTCGCCTGTTCGTTGCCTCTCTTTGCGGCACGCCGGAGATCGAGGCGCAGCGGGAGCGCGTGGAAGTTCCAATCCGGCTCGCGGAATTAGAGACGCTGAGTCGATCGGCGCCCCCCATGGAGGGCGGTGAGTACATTACGGTCGATCTCCTTGAAGCGAAGTGGGGTGCGCTTCTGGAGGCATGGCGAAGCGAAGTCCGCGCGACATCGGGTACGGTACAGGAGATTCTGGCGCGAAAGAATTCGGCCTGGCACGTCGTCGGTCGAGTCCACTTTCACCTCGCCGAAAACAAACGCGATCAGGAGTACCCGTTTGCCTTCCTGGCTAGTTACACCACGGGCCTGAGCGCCCAGGGCAATCCCCAGCATCGTCCCTTGGGCCAGGCGCTACGCGAATCGTCATCGGTCCGGGACAAAAGCCGCCTTCTCGCCTTGCTGCTTCCAGTGAAAAACGCAGCAGAGAAGAGCGGCTTCCTCAAAGAGTTGGTGGATTCAGGGCACATCTTTCAGCCGCTTTCGTGGACGCCCAGGGATGCTTATCGCTTTCTCCAAGACATCCCCGCGTTCGAACAAAGCGGTGTGGTGGTGCGCGTTCCAGATTGGTGGAAAGCGCGCCAGCCACCGCGACCCCGAGTCACGGTCTCGGTGGGAAACTCGAAGCCCTCCGTTCTTGGCTTGTCGGCGATCCTCGACTTCTCAGTACAGGTCACGCTCGACGGTCAGGAAATCTCCGAAGCGGAGCTGCGCGCACTGCGGGTCAGCTCAGACGGACTTGTCCTCCTCAAGGGCAAATGGGTGGAAGTGGACCGGGAGAAGCTCGATCAGGTGCTCCAGCACTGGAAGGCAGTTCAACGGCGTGCTCAGGACGGGATGTCCTTCATTGAGGGAATGCGTCTTCTCTCGGGCGCTCCAATGGGTGAAGAAGTTGGCCAGAACGCCGAAGCGGTTTCTCCCTGGTTCGGCGTTCAAGCCGGCCCGTGGCTCTCGGAAGTGCTGGAGGGCTTGCGCGGCCCGAAAGGCTTGGACGATCTCGAGTTGGGTCGAGCGTTGCGCGCGACGCTTCGCCCTTACCAACGCGAGGGCGTCAAGTGGCTCCGGTTTCTCAGTTCCCTGCACCTCGGTGCATGTCTCGCGGACGACATGGGCTTGGGAAAAACCATTCAGGTGCTGGGCTTGCTCTTGTTCCTCAAGGAGCGGGCGGCGATGCCTGGTCCGCACCTCCTCGTTGTTCCGGCGTCGCTTCTCGCCAACTGGAAGGCCGAGGCGGAGCGGTTCGCACCCTCGTTGCGCATCCTGGTGGCGCACCCCTCAGCCATGTCGCAGGAGGACCTTGCCGATTGTCCGTCGGAGAAATTTCACGGTCACGATGTGGTGATGCTGAGCTACGGATCGATGCACCGGTACCCTTGGGTAACAGGCACTGACTGGGGTCTGGTGATTCTCGACGAGGCGCAGGCCATCAAGAATCCAGCCAGCAAACAGACGCGGGCGGTCAAGACGCTCAAAAGCTGGTGCCGCATCGTCCTCACCGGAACACCGATCGAAAATCATCTCACCGATCTTTGGTCCCTCTTTGACTTCTTGAACCCAGGCCTTTTGGGTTCAGCAAAGCAGTTTGGCCAGTTCGTGAAGCGCTCGAGCGCCAATCCCTACGGTCCTCTGCGAGAGCTGGTTCGGCCCTATATCCTGCGCCGTCTGAAAACAGATCGGTCGGTCATTGCGGATCTGCCGGAGAAGACCGAGCTGCGGGCATTCTGTTCCCTCACCAAGCGACAGGCGGCGCTCTACCAGGAGTCCGTCGATTCGCTGACGAGGGAAGTTGCGAAGGTCGCCCACGACGAGCCGATGCGCCGTCGCGGGTTGATTCTGGCGTACCTCTTACGGTTCAAGCAGATCTGCAATCATCCCTCCCACTGGCTCGGCGATGGCGCGTACCAACCCGCGGAGAGCGGTAAGTACGCGCGGCTGCGCGAGCTGTGCGAAGTGGTGGCTTCTCGCCAGGAGAAGGCGCTGATCTTCACCCAATTCCGGGAAATAACTGGGCCCCTTGCCAATTACCTGGCGAACATTTTTGGACGGCCCGGGCTTGTCCTGTCCGGCGAGACCCCGGTGAAGCGGCGCCCGGAGCTGGTGAAGCGGTTCCAGGAAGACGAGGCGGTGCCGTTTTTCGTGCTCTCGCTCAAGGCGGGTGGGACGGGGTTGAACCTGACCGCGGCTTCCCACGTCATTCACTTCGATCGTTGGTGGAATCCAGCTGTGGAAAACCAAGCGACGGACCGCGCCTTCCGGATCGGTCAGAAGAAGAGCGTCATCGTCCACAAGTTCATCTGCCGAGGAACGATCGAGGAGAGAATTGACGAGCTGATCGAATCGAAGCAGGGAATGTCGCGCGAGCTTCTCGAGGGAAGCAATGAAATCAAACTGACTGAAATGAGCGATCAGGAGCTGCTAAAGTTGGTCTCCTTGGACATTCACAGCGCCCGCGACAGCGACTGAGGCGCAAGGGAGGAGGAGATGTACGATTTTTACGGGGGATTTGGCTCGTACGTGCCGGTGTGGAAGCGGCGTCAGCGAGCGGCGAAGAAGATCGCCCAGCTGAAGAAGAGCGGGCATAACCTCAAACCGGTAGTGATCGAAGGCCGAGCGATCGCCACCACGTTCTGGGGCAAAGCTTGGTGTGACAATCTGGAGACCTACAGCGACTTTGTCAGCCGGCTTCCCCGGGGGCGCACCTATGCCCGCAACGGCTCGGTGATCGATCTCCAAATTGCGATTGGGAAGCTCAGCGCACTGGTGAGTGGCTCGGAAATCTACGGCGCCAAGGTGAATATCCGCCCTCTTCCCAAGGAGCGGTGGCGATCGGTGGTGCGGGAGTGCTCTGGAAAAATCGACTCTCTGGTGGAGCTGCTCACGGGAAAACTCGCGCGCGGGGTCATGGAGGTGCTGTGCCGGCCGCAGACGGGGCTTTTCCCGACCTCGAAGGAAATCTCGCTGTCCTGTTCCTGTCCTGACGGAGCCTGGCTCTGTAAGCACCTCGCGGCCGTCCTGTACGGAGTCGGTGCGCGCTTGGACCAGGAGCCGGAGCTGCTCTTTGTCCTACGCGGAGTCGACCAGATGGACCTGATCAGCGAAGCCGGAAGGGGAGGGACGATCGGCAACGCGACACCGCCGGCCAACGTTCTCAAAGAAGAGAGTCTTTCTGGAATCTTTGGGATCGAGATGGATGGAAACAGTCACGCCAATCCCGAGACAAGTCGTCAGGTGAGAGCGCCCCGAGCAGAGGCAAAGTTGTCGCCTAAGGCAAGACCGACGAACGGGAGTGCCGCCGCTCAGACTATTGTCCCCCGTCGAAAGCAGACAGGGGCGACCGTGAGTTGCAGGGCGTTAATCGCGCGGGGACTTCGACACTCGGTCATCCAGAACTGGCTGACGTCGGGGATTCTGCTGCACACGCGCTCGCGGGGCTTGTACCTAAAGACGCTCGAAACCGAGGCGCGCATCGAGAAATACCTGCAGAGGATTCCAGTGTCAGTGGGCGACGCGGGAAAGCCACCGCGTTAGAGTGCCGCACTTTTCTGCGCGAACCGAAACCTCAACCGAGAAAGACGGCACAAAGGGTTGCCAGAGAGAAAGTACCGCCTCATCGAGATCTCGTCCGTGCTCGCCGCATCAGGGCACTGCACTTCTTGAAAATCACGGCCATACGATTGTCGGTCGCAATGCTCTCGACCTGTCCCCGGTGAGCTGCTTCGCGGTCGCGCGGGTTGCAGACGAGCATGCCGTCTTCATTCAACGCATGCAGGTCAGGTTTGTCACTCTTGAAGCTCACGGGCAGCTCACCAAGGCAAGGGAAAGCAGTACTGAGGCCACCAGGGGCTTGCACGTGAGTGCCATCTATGGCACATTCCCTTGGTGCGGCTTCGGCGCCTTCCCGAGTTCCTCGAGTGGTTCGCGGGACTATCAGCGAGGGGCCGAGCCCAAGTAGATGCGCGGCTGCTGCGAATTCAAGAGTTCGGTCACTTCGGCGATGCACGCTACCTCGGCGAGGGGTTGGCCGAGCTCCGCTGGAAGAGTGGCATTCGGGTCTATTTTTCAAGAATTACGGATCAGCAGGGCAAGGCGGTCCTTCTGATCTTGGGAGGTACGAAGCATGGCCAAGAAAAAGACATCTCGAAAGCGCGGGTTCTCCTTCGACGCTATGCCGTCGAGGAGACTTAAGCGCGGAACGCCGGTTACCGACCACGATCCGAAGGCTGCCTTGGCGGATCGGAAGTTCATCATCGAGTCTCTAACGGAAGCGCTGATGGACGGGGACGCTCAGGCGTTCAAGGAGATCCTCGCTGCTCACCTCGAGGTGGTGCAAAAGGAGTCGTTCTACGAGCGCGCCGGGCTCTCCCGGAGGACGCTTTACCGGATGCTCGCCCCAGGCGGGAACCCTACGCTCGAAAACATCGCCCGTGTTGTTAAGGCGATCGCGCGGTCAGCCGCGTAGTGGAGCGGGATCGCCATACGGGAGTGGAGTTCTTTTGGAAACCACCTTTGGTCCTCGGCTATTCGCAATTTGGAACGAGTTATCCCCATTGATGGCGATGGCTCCGCTAATCAACTCCGCGGCCTAGTTCGCGGCGATGCTGGCAGGAGAATTAGTGGCGAATCAGAAGCAGTTTCGTGTGACAACTGTGCTACAATCTCACGCTCAGAAGCCGACTTTCTATATGAAATTCGCGGCGATGGCCACATGGGCTTCAGGTCTGAAAATCCTCGTGTCGGTGGTTCGATTCCGCCCCTGGGCACTCTTCTCAAAGACTTACCGCTTCCAACGAGTCCAGTAAGTCCACCAAATCCTGCCGAATCCATGGGCGTAGTGTCGTTGTGCTCAATCACTCCTGCCGCACGACTGGCGCTCGTCGGGATAGGTACCGTTGTGGTTCTGCCGCCTGTTACACGTAGATGCCCAGCATACCCTGGATGTTCACCGAGAACGATTCGTACTGCTGCGAGTCGTCGAAGATCGTGAGCAGGTAGGCCGGATCGAACATGAGGGTAAGAGACCTATGTGCGTCAATTTCGAAACGGGCAACCGGAAGACCAAGAACCCGATGCAGGCGGTAGCATCGCGCTCGACGTGCTCCTGGCTCGCATTTCGCGGGCCCGTTTTGGAAGAAAAGACCAGACTTGACCCGCATGAAAGCGGACTCGTACTCTCCGACCCCTGTTCAAACCGCAACGTGGAATGAGTTGAGTCGCGCTCAAAGGGGGCTCAGATGAAAACAACCTTTGGAACAGTAGTGACTATTTTGGCTTATGCAGCTTCGGCAGGGGCACAAACGTCGTGCCCACCGGGAATTCCATCGGGGTCGACCTGCTACGCCGATCAGGAGGAGACCGGCGCGTATTACCTCATTGCCCAACCGCCGGACTACAACGGCCAACTCGTGCTTTGGAATCACGGCTACAGTTTGAGCTCGCCGGCGCCCTTGGGAGCTGGCGACCTTGGTCCCGCATACTTGCTTCTATTTCAGGGATTTGCTGCGGCTGCCTCCAGCTATCGTCCGGACGCGTTGGGCCTGGGAGGCTGGGCGGTCGCCGATGCGGCGGCGGACACCGAAAGCGTCCGCCACCGGTTCGTCAGCATTTTTGGTTCTCCGAGTAAAACGTACGTAGTTGGTGCGTCCGAGGGAGGGTTGGTGACGGCAAAGGTTGCCGAGGTGTACGGCGTAGGTCCTGACGGCACGTTGAATTACGACGGCTCGATGCCCATGTGCGGACCTCTCGCCGGCGGGCGGAGGAATTGGTACGGCGGCTTCGACTTGCGAGTCGTTTATCAGTACTACTGCCAAAATCTTCCGCGGCCTGAAGAGCCGCAGTATCCGCTCTACCTGGGCCTCGCACCGCCTCCGAACCCACCGATTACGCAGGAGGAGGTAATCGCCCGAATCAACGAGTGCACCGGGATCTTGGTTCCACCGGAACAGCGCACTGAAACCCAGGCTCAGAATCTGGCAAACATCTTAGGCGTCACCAAGATCCCCGAGAGTTTCCTCATTACCGACATGCTATTTGCCACCTTCGCACTCCAGGAACTGGTGCTGGTTCGAATCGGAGGGCTCAGCCCGGTAACGAACCTGGGCGTTACCTATACCGGTTCCTCGGACGATGAGGCGCTCAACAAAGGGGTGTTCCGCGCGGGATCTAATCCGACGGCGGTGGACTACATGGCTTCGGCTTACGATCCCACCGGAAATGTGCCAATGCCGACGATTACAATTCACACCAAGGGCGATGGCCTGGTGATTGTAGAAAACGAGCGCGCCTATCTCGAGACGCTGCAGGCCGCCGGAACCGACGGCAACTTGGTGCAGACATATACAAATGCGAATGGTCACTGCGAATTCGGCCCGAGCGAATTCGGCGGCGCATTTTTCAGTTTGGTGAATTGGGTGCACACCGGGACGCCGCCGACGCCGGAGCAGGTGGTTGCCAACTGTGAGGACTTGGGCGGTCCGTGCAACTTTGACACTGATTTCTCACCTCAGCCGTTTGAAACCCGCATCCTTCCGCGAAACCCGTGATTTTCGACGGTCAGCTGGATCGACGCCCTCTAGCCCTTTGATTCGCGACTCGGTCATGAGCAACACTTAAGGGCAGCGGGCTAACGCCAACTTCGCCGCGTGGCCATTGACGTCCACGTCCTCGGTCAATTCTGGGGAGAACGCGGGCGGACCCACGGTAAGCTCGGTTGCCAGCGTTTCGCGTGAGATCAGCTCGGAACGCTCATGGATGACCCGCCGGATCCGATCGGTTCCATCGATTGCGAGGATGATTCGCTCTTCGTAACCGAGCGCGAGCTGCCTCCGGGCGGCCTGGATGTGGGCCAATAATTCGCGAACGAGACCCTCGTCAATCAGCTCCTCGGTGAGCTCCGTTTTCAGGATTACCACGCCCACAGAAGAGCTAGCGGCCGCGAAGCCGCTCGGCGCTTCCGCGAAAGCCTCCACTTCCTCTCTGCCGAAGACATGCTCCTTGCCGTCCACCTGCAGGACGACACGTTGCTCTTCCTCCAGCTGTCGAACGAGCGAGCGGGCGTCAGCCGAGGCAAGTGCTTCGCGAACTCGAGGCAACATCGGCCCTAGGCGTCGCCCAACCAGGGGTAGATTCAAACGGATGCGGTATCCGAGTCCTTCGTATCCCGACGAATGGAAATGCACTTCCGCAACGTTCAGCTCATCGGCGATCAGATTGCGGTATCCACTGACTCGCTGGGTGAGATCTTGCCGCGCGAGGATGATCTCCGCGCTCTTGAGCGGTTGTCTTACCTTGAGCTTGGCATCGGTGCGAACTCGAAGCCCAAGGGAGGCCAGCTCGCGGACCAGCTGCATCTCGAGCGAAAGCGCCTCGTCGATGAGGCGCTGTTTCGGCTCCGGATATGGACACAGATGGATGCTCTCTGGCTGCGACGCTCCCCACGCTCGGCAGACCAGGTTCTGATACACATCCTCGGCGAAGAAGGGGATGAACGGAGCCGCTAGGCCGACGATCGAGAGCAGCGCTTCGTAAAGCGTAAAGTAGCCATCCACCTTGTCTTGTTCGAGGCCGGGTGCCCAGAACCTGCTCCGACTACGGCGCAGGTACCAGTTGGAGAGCGCATCCACGACCGCCACCAGTGCCTGCGCCGCCTCGTACACTTGAAACGAATCGAGCGCTTTGGCGACCGCGCGAGCAACCAGCTGCACCTCGGAAAGAATCCAACGATCCAAAAGGCTGCGGCTTCGAACCTCGGTGTACCCACGGCTGCGCTCAATCGCTTTCCACACCGGCTTAGCCGAGCTCTCGTTCCCTGGGGCGGGGGAGAAGCCGTCGATGTTCGCGTAGATGGTCAGGAACGAGTAGATGTTGCGCAGCTTGATCTGAAATTCCTTCTGCAGAAGGCGCACGTTTCCGAGCGAGTGACGAACGTTGGACCAGCTTGGGCTGGACGCGAAAAAGAACCACCTGAACGCATCCGCACCTGGGGCGGACACCGACCGATCCTCGATCACGATGCGCTCGGCCGCGGGAAGGCGCTGCACCTCCGACGGCAACACGTCGCCGGCCTTCGACGACGGCCGCGCGCCGATCGCGTTGCGGTCAACCGGATGGAGGAGAGCCACTCGCCTTCGCAGCTTGCGATTGCCGCGGAGAATGAGCTCCCGGCCGAGATCAGGCTTGTCCGGGCAATAGACCCAAATGCGAGCACCGTCGCTGACGTCCAAGCCCTCGAGATCTTCGAACGCGATCAGCGCCTCGCCTACCTCGATGGAAGCGCGACCGTCCTCGCCTGAAGCAACGGCGAAATCCATCTGAACGCGATCGAGGACAATCTCCGGCGGAGTGTAATTGCCTTTGGACTTGGACTCTTTCTTGCCCGTCTTGTCGCAGACATGGCCGAGCACGAGGCAGGTCTTGTATGGAACCGGTGGCTTTCGAGGTTTGAGGCCGAATCGCGTCAGGGTCTCCGGGTCAAAGACCATGGTGTTGACCATGAGCAATGAATAGAACCACCCGCGCGTTTGATCGATCGCTTCGCTGATGAAGTCTGCCGGAAAGCTGCGGTCGAAGGGCTCCTTGGACCCGGGTAGATGGGGGAACCCCCATTGCGCAAATGGCATCGATCCGGAGTCGAACCAGGCGTCGATCACCTCCGGCACTCGATTGAACTCGCCTGCCGAGCCGGGCTTGGAGTACCGCACTTTATCGATCCAGGGTCGGTGGACGATGAGGTGATGCGCGGCTCGCGCTCCCATCTCCTGGTGGTGCGATGAGACGAATCGAGCCAACTCTTCCTCGACGTCGGCCAGGTTGTTACCGGGCTTCTTGCGTAGCTCTTCAAGTGAGGAGATGGCTTCAACCTCACCGCTCACCGAGCTCACCCAAAGCGGAAGCGGCGTCCCCCAAAACCTCTCGCGCGACAAGGCCCAGTCGACATTGTTCTCGAGGAAATTGCCGAAACGACCATCCCGGATGTGCTCAGGCACCCAATGAATAGCCTTGTTGTGAGCGATCGCCTCAGCCACGCGCGAGGTGGTGCGGATGTACCAGGCCGGCCGCGCGAATTGAATGAGAGGGTCCTCATCCGCGCGCCAGCAAAAGGGATACTCGTGCCGGTACGTCTCTGCGTGCACGAGCAGCCCGCGATCCTTCAGATCCTTCAGGATGGGACGATCGGCCGCCTTCACGAACATCGATGAGAGGGCGGGAATATCAGTTGAAAACGTGCCGTCGGGGTTGACCGCGCACAACAGTTGGAGCGACTCGGGATGGGCCAGCCGCTGGGCTTCCCTCCGAAAAACCTCGTAGTCCTCTTCGCCGAAGGCCGGCGCGACGTGGACAAGACCCGTGCCGTCCGAGAGCGTCACGAAGCTGCTCGCGACCACTCGCCAGTAGGCATACTCTTCGCCGTCCCCTGCGACTGCGACCTTGGTCTCTCCTAGGCGCTTCTCGTAGACGTCGAACGGCGGGCGATAGCGGAGACCCACCAGTTGCGCTCCGGAACAGGTTGCGATTACGGGAAGCGGACGTCCGAGAGTTTTTTCGACCGCCGCCTTGCGCGCTGCGGCCACTATCAGCTTCCGGTCCCCTGGGTCGACGGTGACATATTCAACGGTCGGGTTGACCGCCACGTACATGTTAGAGGGAAGCGTCCAGGGCGTGGTCGTCCAGATGAGAAGGGCATGATCCGGGCGATCCCTCAAAGGGAAAGCCACGAATGCGCTGGGATCATCGACTGTCTTGTACCCCATCCCGACTTCGGCGGAGCTCAGCGCGGTTCCGCCCTGGGCCCACCACCAGACGACCTTGTGTCCCTGATACAGCAGACCCTTGCGAAACAGCTCCGCGAGTGCCCACCACACGCTCTCAATGTAGCTGCGGTGGTAGGTTACGTAGGCACCGTCCAAGTCGACCCAGAATCCGATTCGTTCCGTTAGCCTCTTCCACTCGGAAATGTAGCGAAACACGGATTCAATGCATCGGCTGATGAATGGTTCGATCCCGAACCTCTCGATCGCTGCCTTGCCGTGAATGCGGAGCTCTTTTTCGACCTCCACCTCGACGGCCAAGCCGTGCGTGTCCCATCCCGCTTTGCGCGGCACTTGGTATCCCCGCATCGTCATGTAGCGGGGAAAGAGATCTTTGATCACGCGCGTGAGGACGTGACCGTTGTGGGGTAGGCCGTTGGCAGTGGGTGGTCCTTCGTAGAACGACCAAATCGGCGCATCGCGGCGTGCTTGGAGCGTTTTCTCAAAGATTCCCTTCTCCTTCCAGAAGGCGAGGATGCGCCGCTCGTTCTCGGGGAAGTCTATTGCCGTCGACACCGTGTCGAAGAGGGGAGGCTTTAACATCGGGGTCGAAGACGCATACCAGCGGCCAAACGGGCTACTGGCGGCGGCCGCTACTCGGAATCGTGGGAACAGGCCTCGATGTTATTGCCGTCTGGGTCGAGCACAAAAGCGCCATAGTAGTTCGGATGGTACTCCTTACGCGTCCCCGGCTTGCCGTTATCCTTCGCACCCGCTGCCATTGCGGCTTCGTAGAATGCCCGCACCGCTTTGCGGTCGGGCGCGCGGAAGGCGATGTGCAAAGGCTGTTCGTGCGGACGCTTTTCGAACTTTGCGATCCAGAGGTCCGCCTTCCCCCCCGCGCCCAGGCCTGCGAAGCCCTCGAACTCCATCATGACGGTGTAGCCGAGCGGGGCGAGCGCCTTGGCGAAAAATCCCTTGCTCCGTTCGTAATCGCGGACACGGACAGTGAGGTGGTCGATCATGTGCGCAGAGCCTAGCGCCGACGTAGAGAACTCACCAGCTTGTTCGCCATTTCGCGGTGCGGCTCAGTGCGAGCGAGCTTGAAAGCCCTCAAAGCAGTCAAAACTAGAGGCCCAATCCTTTAGCCAGAATCTGGCCAACAGCTCCGAGGGTATTCATTTGCGCTCGATGCTTGGGTTTCCTCTTCTCCAACGGTGGTCCTCGAGGAACAGGTCAAACGGCATGAAATAAGGAGGGATGCGATGCGTGGATCTTTGCGAGCGATTACCGGAGCAATAGTTCTCGGCACGTTGGTAGTGAGCGCGCGGCAAGCGGGGGCGCAATCCGCAGTGTCTCGGCCAGCGCAGCTCGACAGTGGAACGCCGCGCGAGTCCCAGATCCGGCTTCTTCGCGAAGTGTACAAGGAGTTGATCAACATCAACACCACTGACTCGGTAGGCGACAACACTCGAGCGGCCAAGGCAGTTGCGGCCCGGTTGCGTGCGGCGGGCTATCGCGCTGCCGACGTCCAGGTGCTTGTTCCGCCCGGCGCTCCCAAGAAAGGGAACGTGGTTGCTCGGCTGCGAGGCAACGGTGACCGAAAGCCACTGCTCCTGCTCGGCCATCTCGACGTGGTGGAGGCCAAGCGCGAAGACTGGGAACGCGATCCGTTCAAGCTCGTGGAGGAGAACGGTACCTTCTATGCCCGCGGTGCTGTCGATGACAAGGCGATGGTTTCTGCGCTCGTCACCAACATGATCCTATACAAGAAGGAAGGATTTGTTCCGGGCCGCGACCTGATCCTCGCCCTCACCACGGATGAGGAGAAGATTCCGTCCGATCACAATGGTGTCGAGTGGCTTCTCAAAACCCACCGCAACCTGATCGACGCCGAATACGCGTTGAATGAAGGGGGAGGCGGGACAATTGGCAAAAACGGCAAATACCTGAGTAACAGCATTCTAATCGGTGAAAAGGTGTTTCAGACGTATCGCTTGGAGGTCACCAACCCGGGCGGGCACAGCGCGCGGCCCAGCAAGGACAACGCCATCTACCATCTCGCGGAGGGCTTATCTCGGCTCGGCAAGTTTGACTTCCCGTTCAAGCCTTCGGAGGTGACGCGCCGATACTTTCAGCGGATGTCCGAGATCGAGAGTGGACAACTGGCTGCCGACATGAAAGCGATATTGCCTTCATCGGCCAAAGTTCGCGACAGGATGCCGTTGGCTGCGGCAGCGACGAGGAGCATCGACCGATATAGATTCGTTTTGCCGCAACCGTTGGGACCAACGATGACCGTGAGCCGCTCTAGCTCGAGATGGAGATCTCGGATGGAACGATATCCAGAAACGTGGAGTTGCTCGACGGCCATTGACATCACCGTATCACCAAGGCGATTTCCACTGTCCCTGGATCGCGTCGCACGCGTTGTCGCCTAGCTTCTGACGGTGCAGGCGCTATGACCGGTGCGATCGTCAATCTGACGTGTGGCCTGCAGTTCGATTGATCCAGCTAGTAGTGGTCGTCGGGCTTGGCGGGACCGAACTCCGGCAACAGCTCCGACTTCTGCCCGTTGATAGTGGTGCCGCCGGCGTGGACCATGGCAACCATCTTCAGGATCTCGGCCGGGAAGTTGAGCGTGGGAGTGGTCAGCTTGTCGAGCGCGGCCGACTGCTCGGCGCTGAGCGTGAGGTCGAGCCCCTTGAGGTTGTGGTTCAGCTGGGTCAGCGTGCGCGCGCCGAGGATCGTCGATGTCACCCCCGGCCGGCCCTGCACCCAGGCCAGCGCCACGCGAGCGACGGTCGTGTCGAGCTGCCCGGCGATGCGCTGCAGCTCGTCGATGACGGTGTAGGCCTTGTCGTGAAGGTAGCTCGCGGCCCACACGCGGCCGTCGGGCTTCACGCTGCCCGCGTTCTGACGCGTGTACTTGCCGCTCAGGATGCCGCTCTTGAGTGGCGACCACGGCGTCACCCCGAGGCCGAGCTCCCTAGCCATCGGCATCAGCTCGCCCTCGACGGTGCGTTCGAGCAGCGAGTACTCGATCTGAAGTCCGATGAAGGGTGCCCAGCCGCGGAACTGGGCGATCAGCTGCGCCTGGGTCACCTTCCACGCCGGCGTGTCGGAGATGCCGAGGTAGCGCACCTTGCCGGCACGCACGAGATCATCGAGCGAAGCCATCGTCTCCTCGATCGGCGTGTGCTGGTCCCAGTTGTGCAGCCAATATAGATCGATGTAATCGGTCTGCAGCCGGCGCAGCGACTGCTCGCACTGGGCGACGATCGACTTGCGGCTGGAGCCGCCCCCATTGGGATCGCCGATGTAGAGGTTGCCGCTGAACTTGGTCGCGATGACCAGGCGCTCTCGCTTGTTGCTGTGACGTCCGACGTGATCGCCGATGATCTTCTCCGAGTGTCCCTTGGTGTAGAGATTGGCGGTATCGATGAAGTTGCCGCCGAGCCCGAGGTAGCGGTCGATGATCGACTCGGACTCCCTGACGCTGCTTCCCCAGCCGAGATCCTCGCCGAAGGTCATGGCGCCGAGGCAGAACGGGCTTACGCGCAGGCCCGAACGGCCCAGGGTGACATAGTGGTCGAGAGGCATCGCTTTCTCCTTGTGCCGCGCCTGGGCGCGGTCGATGGTGCTTCGTGGTACGGTCGTTCAGCGGATGTCCTGTTCAGAGTGAGGATAGTTCCAGTACGAACTAGTTTAATCCGGAACCATCTTCCGTCAAGGGTAAAAGCCGAAATGCGCAAGATCTCGCCGTGGACGCTGTGGACGCTCAACTTTCAGTTCATGACCTCGTTGATGGCCGACGTCGCGCCGCGTATCCGGGCGCTGCGCCTGGAGATCAAGGAGTTCCTGCTGCTCAGCAAGGTCGACGAGCATCCCAACCCGGCCGATCTGGCGCGCGCGCTCATCACGCCCAAGCCGTCGGTGACCTTCATGGTCAAACGGATGGAGGCGCTGGGTTACCTGCGCCGCGAGCTGCAGCGCGACGATCTGCGCCGCTTTCGCTTGACGCTGACGCCGTCGGGACGGCGCGCCATGGAGGGCGCGCGCGAGATCTTCGATGAGGAGTTCGGCCGGCGGCTGTCGCGGCTGACGCAGGCGCAGCGGTCCCAGTTGATGCGCATCTTCGAGCGCATGGCCTGAGCGCAGGCCCAAACGCCATTTGTCCGCCCCTAGAGCCTAGTGGACAAACTTACCTGCCACCGAATAGCTCGTGTCAGTCACTCTTCCCGTTTCCATTACCTCCTTCAACCGATGCAGGTTTGAAGAGACTTCTTCGGCCGGGGATTTTCCAACCAACGCAAGTGCCGCGCGCCCCAGTCTCCCGAGAGGAACTTTCATCAGTTCGCGAACTTCCGTCTCACCAGCCCCGGGTCCTGCGGCGAAATGGATTTCCCAGTACGTTCTCAGCCCGGGTGGTGTGACCGTCTCGTAGCGGATCAACTCGTTGGCGCGCTCGTCTGTTACTTTTATCGTCCAGTTCACCCGAATGCCC
>Ga0209283_10000389_pt1 | contig 22208 bp, 26 predicted proteins | sample CZO8metaG_2_FD_188354 | JGI IMG/M metagenome (GOLD analysis project Ga0209283, IMG submission 188354) | Vadose zone soil microbial communities from the Eel River Critical Zone Observatory, Northern California, USA - CZOApr15con2H1.8 metaG... | ecosystem: Environmental > Terrestrial > Soil >...
CCAAGCGGCGCTACTCGGCGACTACCCCTATTGTAGTCGCAGGCGGCACCCTGTCGATGACCAGTGATTCTGTCCGCCTAGACGTTCAGTGATTTTGTCCTCTGTGCCCTCGCGGGCTCAACCGGGAAGCGCTCAGGGTGGTGCATGTGCTTCCGACACCCGCTGTTGGAGGGCCACTAGTGTCCCTGAGAGATACTCTGAGAGATCGCGGCTCTAAACTACCTAAAGATCGTACCAAGCGACGGCGTCGGGATTCGAGGATCTACTAGTGAGGTTGATGCTTGACAGGGAGGAGTTTAGTCGCGGCATCCTAGCCTACGAGACAAACGAGAAGCGAGACGCGATGTATAACTCTTGAAAACCCCTGACATTGACGCCTCCTCCTTTGCCGGATCAACCGAGCGTTTGACGCTGACCGGTTGCCGCAGCCGTCTCGATCGCGTTCAGCATGCGATGGCGCGTGACCGCGTCGTCGAAGGTGGGGCAGAAATGTGTTCCCTCTCGATAGTCGCGAGCGAAACGCGCGTACGCTTGGGCGACGTTGGTGGAAGGGCCCGGGCCTTGCGGCGGCGACCACCGATACTGCTCTGGCACGGGTAGGACCTCGAGCGAGGACTGCGCGCCCTTGCCGCCGTGTACGGTCATCTCGAAGATCTGGGCTTGGCCGCCGGCGGCGGTGAGCTGCAGATCGCCCTCGGTGCCGTTGATCTCCCATAGCAGGTTGGTGCCGCGCGAACGCCCGCCGCGATAGTGGATCGAGAGCGCGGCCCCGCCCTCGAGCAGTCCGGTGACGCACACCTGATCATCAGCGGTCATCGGCTTGCTTTCGCCCGTCTCCGCGATCGTGAAGGACTTTCGGCGCACAGTCATGGTGGCCGAGAGCTGTCGCACCTCGCCGAGGCAGTGACAGAGCGCGTCCGCCGCGTGGCCCAGAGCGATCGAGAGCATCGTCGCGCCGTCTTTCTTGTCGTTGAGGTAGGCGTTGTACGGCTCCACCGTCGGTCCCCAGCCCATTCCCGAACCGATCAACGTCGTGGAGAGCACCTCACCGACGTAGCCTTGCTTGATGAGGTCATGCACGTACGCCACCGACGGCGCAGAACGGGCCTGCAGTCCCGCCACGGCGAGGACGCCCTTCTTTCTCGCCAGTGCGGCCAAGGTCTCCGCCTCTTTCAAGCCGTTGCCGAGCGGCCATTCGCAGTACACGGCCTTGCCCGCGCCGAGCGCTGCAGTCGCCAGTTCGAGGTGATACGGCACTCTCACGGTGACGGCGACGACGTCCACGGCGCCACTGCTCACGAGGTCTTGGTGATTGTCGAATGCGAGAGGCACACCAAAGAGCTTGCTGGCGGCGTCGGCAGATTCGCGTCGGCTGGTGGACAGCGCCGTGATCTCGAAGTCATCCGAGAGCGACTTCAAAGCAGGAATGTGCGCCTGCGCCGCCCATCCGCGATCCGGATTGGCTCCGATGATGCCGACACGAATCCTCTTGGCTCCACCCTTGCCTACTTTCATGTTCATCTCCCTCAGCGCAGCTGTTTCAGCGCTCCGGCCCAGGCGACCACGGCGACCCACGCCACCGTGTGTCCTTTGGTAGGGTGGTACGTCCAACGCTCGCCTGCCCTCAAGCTCACGGAGAGGTAGCTCATCGGTGGCGCCGCGATCGGGCTCTTCGCATCACCATACTCCCCGAGATCACCCGCGGGACCCTCGACGGGCACGTCCTTGGGCATCACGTAGTGACTGGCGTTGGCTGCGTTCTCCAGCGCGGGCGGCAGGGCGACCGACAGCTGGAACGCTTTCACGCGGCCCTCCTCGGGAGCGCCGGCATGCCAGACACCGTTTCCGGCTCGCATCCACTCGACGCCTCCGGCCGACAGCACACCTTGGTGGCCGGTCGTCTCCGCGTGGCGAACCGCTTCTTCGAGCATCACCGCCACATTGGCGATGCCCGAATGTGGGTGCCAGCCGAAGCCCATCGGCATGGGCGCGAACCGGCCGTCGAAGCCGACGAGGTCCAGGAACACGAAGGGGCTTGAGAATTTCGCCGAGGTCGGAGGGCTCATGAGTCGGTGATGGGGCCGTGCGTGTGTCCGCGCGTGCGGTACACGATCTCGCGGACAGGATGCTGAATCTGACGTGCCAACACGACTTACCTCCCCAACGGTTGCGGTGCTGTCGAAGCGCCGGCGGAAATGCCGAGCTTCTTGAGCAGCTGAATAAGCGTGGCGCGCTCGGTCTTCGAAAGCCCACTCGCTGCTAAATCCATGGCCGTCTTGTGACCGGCGAATACCTTGGCCGCCCGCTCTTCTCCCCGCGCCGTTAGCCGAACGATGCGGGCCCTGCGATCGCTCGGGTGGGCCTCGCGCGTGACCAGGTCGCGCGACTCGAGTCGATCTACAGCGGTGGTGATCGCCCCACTGGTGAGCTCGATGCGCCGGCCAATCTCATTGACCGGCTGCGGTCCCTTGTGAAGAAGCATCTCCATGATCGCGAAATCAGACAGCCCCACCTCGGACGACTCAATGCTCTGGATCGCCAGGCGCTCAAGCGCCCGGTGCGTCTTCATCATCACGAGCCACAGATGCGTGCCCGAAACGTCGGCGGCCTTCTTTCTTGTCGCGGCGCTTTTCATTCTCCATATATCTTAACGTCAAGATACGTGATGTCAAGTCACATCGAGCGACAGTCACATCGAGCGACGGGTTCGAGTCTGGGTAAGGACGAGGCGCCGCGTCTGGTCCAAGTGTTTCCACAGCAAACGGATAGCAAACGGGAGGGTCGGTACTACACCGTCAGCCGCGGTACAGGAAGAGACAACCTGGAGCCAAAACCCTTACGTAGACGCACTCTACGGTAGATCATCGTAGGCGGCGAGAAATGTCAGTTCGATCTTTTAACCCGGGCGTCGGGGGTTCGAGTCCCTCAGGGCCCACCATCAAACCTCAGGTCTAGAGCGGGATTTGGAAGATCCCTCCCCTAGGGGATATCCCGAAAACCCAGAATAGCTAATGGTAGCAAACGGGCTCGCGATCTGATGCGCAACGACCACACTGCCTGACACGAATTACGATTGCGCCATAGTGTGCAGTGTACCCACCCCACTGAGGCGCCGTACAGTAGCCGTTCTACTTTCCGAACGTGAACTCGTGGTGCCTGGACCTTCTGACTCTCCCATCGCGATAGAGCACGTAGGGCTATGCACCCTTGCTGTCAAGTTAGAACGGCATTAGAGTTTCCCGATCAAAATGGGCGTGGTGGTCGGTTGGGGCGCGCCGCTGGGTGCGCGTTCAACTGAGATCGCCACGGCTTGATAGCGCGAAAAGTCCGCCGCAAGCGGGAAGACAACTGACTGACCAGGCGCAGGGCGAAAAACGCCCGCGCTTTCAGGCTGTGTCCCCGCGATCAACCACACCTGGTATACAAACTCCCGGCCCGGATCTCGCAGGTCGGACACTACGAGCGCCCCTCGCCCCCGATTCGGGTCATAAACGAAGCGCGCGGCGGCAGTCACGGAGCCGCTCATGGACACCGATCGCGCCGATGGAGCGGACAGCAGGGCCAAGACCTGCTCTTGCGCCTCTAGCCGCGTGGAGAGCGCCGTGAATTGCCGGCTCAGCGAAACGCCGAGCCCCGCCAGGACAACGAGCAGTAACGCCGCCGCCCCGGCCAGACCCACCGCCCACCTTCGCCGGAGCTGGACCAGGTCCTGACGCACCTGTGTTCTCGCCAGCACTGCCTCGCGCAGCCCCGGAGGAGGGGAGATCTGTCTCACCGCGCTGCCGAGTTGCTCGGTCACCCCTTGCAGTGACGCCAGCTCCCGCTGGCATTCTGCACAGGATCGCACGTGCGCCGACACAGCCCGCGCCCCATCCCGGTCCAGCGCATGGAGCGCGAATGCGGCCAGCAGTTCGGATGCGTGCTCGTGCGTCACTCGCGCTCCTCCTCCCCCTGGACCAGCTGAACTCGCAGGCGTTGCATCCCATCGCGGATTCTCGTCTTGACCGTTCCAAGGGGAATCCTCAGCCTGTTGGCGATCTCTTGCTGAGTGTATCCGCCGTAGAAGGCCAGCACGATTGCTTCACGCTGTTCCGGCGAGAGGGTCATCAGCGCGCTGCGGACCGTCGCGCCTTCGACCCCGCGGAGGGCCTGCTCCACAACGTCGGCACCGCCACCTGCGCCGGGATCACCTTCCGCAAGCGGCTCGACCGTACGAACTCGCTGACGGCGCAGCGCGTCGACCGTGCGGTGATGGGCCAGGGACAATACCCAGGAACGGGCGCTACCACGGGTGGGGATGAATTCGCCCGCGCCGCGCCAGATATGGAGGAAAATCTCCTGTGCAACTTCCTGGGCGGCCTGCGGGTTGCCGAGCATTCGTACAGCGAGAGAGTAGACGGGCCGACTGTATCGATCGTACAGGGTCTCAAATGCGATGGCATCCCGCCGCGCGATTCGCGCCAGTAGCGTGGCCTCCTGATCTGCTTCCGTCACGCCGCGGTCCACGTCCCATCCCACCGACCAGAACCGCATGGGCCGTTCCACGAAACGCTGAGGGGTTCCTGTGGTCATTCGGCGCGGCCCTCCGCTCAGTCCTTCGCACCGCGCCCCCCCGCGGATGGTCCAATCCGTCTGAACGGGTCGTGCGAACAGTCGAGAGGAAGGCCGCTTCCGCGGATCTCCCCGGGGCGCGGGAGGGCGTTATTCCAGACCATGACGGAGGTGTCGTATGGCACGGCATAGATTCTGGCTGGTGGGGCTGGCGGTGGTCGCTATCGCCGCGATCCTTGTTGTCCCCAGACTTCTCGTGGCCTCGGACCACGACGACGGGGAAACCGACACCAAGGGGCGCAACGTGAATCTGACCGATCTCTATGCGTTCCGGGAAGGCGATCAGACTGGCAACGCTGCCCAAAACTCCAACCTGATTCTGGTGATGAACACGAATCCGCGGTCCGTGGCCCGCCAGCAGTACTACTTCAGTGCACGGGCACGCTATGAGTTCCGCATCGAACGTGCGGTTAGTAATAGTGCGGCGCCGAAGGCAGCTGGACTGTCCAGGCCCGACATCATCCTCCGGTTCGAGTTCGGCGAACCGGTGGCCAACAGGCAGTCCATGAAGGTGACCGCAATCCGAGACGGAGTCAGAATGGTCGCCACGGGCGCGGTCACCACGCCGCTGCCCGTCACCGCGGCCGATACGCCGACAATCAACGCGGTCACCCTGGGTGGATCTCAGCTGGACATGTATGCGGGTCTCCGAGAGGATCCGTTCTTCTTCGACGTCGAGCAGTTCTTCCGGGTCCGCGCTGGATTGCTGGGATTAGGACCGAGTATCGGGTTCCGGAACCCGGGGCTGGATTTCACCTCTGGATATAATGTCAACTCGATCGTCGTGCGCGTCCCGATTGCCTTCCTGCAAGGGGCAACGACCGCGACCACGTTCGATGTTTGGGAGACCATCTCCGTGCGGACGGGGGATGGGGATGACGACAACGAGTTCACGCAGGTCGATCGGCTGGCCCGGCCCGCGATCAACGAGGGGCTGGTCATTACCAACGACTTTCTGAACAGAATGAACCAGGTGGGACCGGACTGCGAGGCCCTGGCGCTGGCGGGCCAGCAACCCTGTGCAGGGATCCTCGGACCGGTCTTTACTGAGGCGATCGGCACGCTCACGGCGCTCGGCAACAGTTCGACTCGGGTCGGTCAGCTCGTGGCGGCTTTTCTCCCTGACGTCATGCGCATCGACACAACTCAGCCCAGCGGCTATGCGGTCGGATTTACTGGGCTCAACGGCCCGGCCACTCTCACACGCGGGCGCCTGCTCAAGGACGATGTGATCGACGCCACGCTCTTTGTCCTGACAAATGGTACGGTCACAAGCGACGGCGTCTCGTACGACGGCCCCAACCTCGACGGCAGGGGCCACAAGCCGCTGCACATCACATTCCCCTATCTCGCCACGCCGAACTAACGCCCAGGTGCAGGTGGTGCTCCGGCGTCTTTCCCCCGGAGCACCACCACCCAAAGGAGTTCAAGGAAGATGCAACGCCCGCAGGAACCGCTGATCAGCAGACCGATGTCATGGCGCCGGCGCTGGAAGTGGCTCGGCCCACTCGCGGCGACGGGGGGAGGAGCGATCCTCGTCGTGGGTGCCTTGCTCTGGGCACATACGGCTGCCACGCCTTCATCGGCGTACCATTATCGCTTCCAGCGGCTTCCGCGCGGCGCGGTGAAGCAGGCGCTGCAGCGGGAGATCGAATTCTACCAGGCGCGCTTAACCTACGACCCAAATAGTGGCCTCAACTTGGCGTCGCTCGCCAGCGCTTACTTGAGAATGGCGCGAGTGACGGGGGATCTGAACTGGTATCTGCTCGCCGAGCAGGCGGCCCAGCGATCCTTGGCGAGTCTTCCGTTCCAGAACAGCGGAGCCCTCATCGTCCTGGCCAAAGTCGCTGAGGCGCGGCATGACTTTGATGAAGCCATCCGCCTCGCCCGCCGAGCCGGGAACGACGATGCGCTCTCGATCATCGTTACCTCGAACCTCGCCATGGGCCACGTAGATGAGGCTGCCCGCGCCGCAGCGACGCTCGTCGACGGATCAGCGAGTCTGGGCGACTACACGCTCCGCGCCCTGGCGGACATGGCGCAGGGCCGAGACGACGACGCCGTGATCGATTTTCAGCGAGCGCTCGCCGTCGAGGAAGCCGACGAAGTGGCCACCTCGGCGTGGACCAGGACGCTGTTCGGCCGCCTCTACTACCGGCGCGGCCACCCGGATCAGGCGCGGCTACTATATGAGGAAGCCCTACAGATTCTCCCCCAGTACGCCTTGGCGCTTTCGAATCTGGCCGAACTCGAAATCCGGCAAGGCCAATACCGGCTGGCTGAGGAGCACCTCACACAGATCGTGACGATCACCAAGGCCTCCCCTAACGTCTACGACCACGTCCTCCTGCGCGGGCTCGCCCGGCTGAAGGAACTCGAGGGCGACTCCGTGAGCGCCGAGAAATTCTGGCTGCAGGCTGAAGAGCGCCTTCGTCAGGACGCCGCATCGGGGAAATTCGGACACCGCCGTGAACTGGCGCGTCTACTGCTCGAACGCGGCCGCCCGCAGGACCTCGCCCAAGTCCTGCGCTTGATGGAACAAGAGATCCGGATCAGGCAAGATGCGGATACCCTGGACGTGTACGCTTGGGCGCTGACGCGGGCGGGACGGTGGAGCGAGGCTCGACAGGTAATGACGCGCGCGCTGCGGTGGGGCTTTCGCGACGCCAGGTTCTTTTACCGCGCCGCCCTGATCGAACAGACTCTAGGCGATCCAGCGCAGGCCCGGCGGTTAATCCAGCGCGCTCAAGAGACCGATCCAGCGTTTGACGAAAAAGCCCGCCTTACCTCAGGCCTTGGATATTGAGTGGGTATGCCGTTTATGCGACACCGTGTGGTCACCTACAGCATCCTGGTGATGGCCGCGCTGGGGCTGACCACCTGGGCGCCGCAGGCCGAGGCCCACTGGGCGGACCAGGCGGTCGCTGAGATCAGGGTCGATGGCGCGCAGGCGCGCATCGTCTTGACCTTTCCCACCAGCCTGGCCGTCTTTGCTGATGATGATCACGATGGCAAGTTGTCGGCGCAGGAAGTCCGAAGACACCGGGCAGAATTAGAGGCATTCCTGGGCCAGCACATCAGGCTGGCCGCTGGCGATGAGCGGGGCGCATTGGCCGTGGAACCGGCACCCACCGATGATGTCGCACCCGGCCCAGGAACTCATAGTACGTTACTGTTGGTCTACCGTTGGTCCAAACCCATCCAGGCGCTGGCCATTCAGTACGAGTTGTTCGTCCCCGGTGTGTCCACCGCGAGCTGCCTGGCGACAATTGTTTACGGGGGCCAGGTCCGGAACTTCGTCTTCACCCCTGAGCGCCACAATCTTACCCTCGCCCCCGGCGCGGCGTCTCTGTGGCACCAGAGCATCAGCTTCACGGCACTGGGGATCCGGCATATCCTTACCGGGTATGATCACATCCTCTTCCTGCTCAGCCTGTTGATGCTGGGCGGGGGGCTGCGGACTCTGCTCAAGATCGTGACGGCCTTCACGGTCGCGCACTCCGTGACGTTGTCGCTGGCCGCACTGGACATCGTCACACTACCTCCCAGACTGGTGGAAAGTGGGATCGCGCTGAGCATCGCCTACGTGGCGGCAGAAAACTTGTGGCGCGGGGCGCAGGCTACCCGCTCGCGGTGGCTCGTCACCTTCACTTTTGGGCTGATTCACGGCCTCGGGTTTGCTGCGATTTTGAGAGAAATGGCTCTCTCACGGGCAAACCTGGCGCTGTCGCTAGTGAGCTTCAACTTCGGGGTCGAACTCGGTCAAATCACGGTCGTGACTGCTGCCTTCCTAAGTCTACGTGCGCTCGCGACGTTGCCTTGGGAATCCACCATGCGGCGGTGGGTGTCCGCTGCTGCTGTTGCGATCGGAATAGTCTGGTTTTTCCAGCGCGCCTTCCTTGCGTAGCGGCTGCATTCGGATCTGCTAGTCCACCTACTGCATCCGGGGCGGGTGAGTGCCGGACCGGCCGGATGACCCTTCTCCTGCGCGGCATCGTGGCTTGTAGAACGGGAGTACCCGTCCCAACCGGGTGGCCGCTAGGACCCAGTAATCGCCCGTAGATTCCGATCGAGGCCAGGCAACTCGGCTGGCGCTTCCCTTTTCTCTCGCACCTGCCGGAGGTGATCTCGATTTGGTCCACCTGTCTGGGGAAACTTAGTGGTCAGTCCTTGAGCGCTCCGGACAACGCTGAGACATAGTGCTCGGCGAAGAACGAGTACATAAGCGCGACGGGCACAAATCCGAGGAGCGCCGCGGCCATCAGCGGTCCCCAGTGGTAGGCGTCACCCGTGACCAGTTCGGTGATCGAGCCCACTGGGACTGTAGGCTTCTCTGGCGAGGTGATGAACACCAGCGCGTACAGGTACTCGTTCCATGACAGCGTGAAGGCGAAGATCGTCGATGAGAAGATGCAGGGCAGCGACAGGAGGTGTCTAGACCGCTGGAGATGAGAGAGCGCTTAATTCCTCTTCAGCTGAAGATACTCTCCCTCAATCTTCGCGCCAGATTTCAGATAAGTAACCGCGCCAGGAGGAAGGCTGTCCAAGTAGGCAAACGTGTAGATGACCAGCTTTCTCTGGCCAAACCGCTTTGCCCTATTGAGAGTCTCGGACAAAAGTGCAGAACCGATTCCCACACCTCGAAACCCCGGTAAGACACAAAAACATTCCAGCCTCGCTTCCCCTGGGCCATACGCGTCAGACAGAAAACCTGCCAAGCTTGTCAGCTTCCCTTTCTGAATAGAGCCCAGCCAAGCTCCAACTGGGAACCCGAACTTTCCGGGCCAATCCCTAACCTCCGGCCCACCCTGTTCCTCAAACCACCAGTCCCAGTAAGGCAGATGCCCTTCCACGATCATTTCTCCAACCCTCCCCGCGTCATCTTTCGAAAGCTCCCTAACCTCGGTGGGATGCCTTCTCCTCCCAAACCCACCGGTAAGGTCCCATGCTAAGCGAAGAGTCCGCCTCACAGGCGTAAACTGGAATCTCTTGTAAAGGTCAACGTAGGGCTGGACTGCAGGAGTCGTAGCCTTCAGGTACTCGTATCCCCTCGCTTCAACGTTTGCGACCGCCTTCTGAATAAGCTCGTCCGATATTACCAGGTTGGAGAAGGCATCCCTAACTGCGAGATATCGCAGGTCGTACCAATTCTTTCGAGGGAGGCTGACAACGGCTATGCATCCTAGCGTTGAACCAGCCTTCTCAATTACAAAGAAGCTTTGCCGGCTAGGATCCGTCCTAGAGAGGTCGCTTCTCACGCGAGGCAGATGCTCGATGCTCCCGAAGGATTCCCTGAGAATACGGATGAGAACTTCCTCGTCCCCAGTTCGGAAGTCTCTCACGACAGCCTCACCAGCCTTTTCGCGAGGATTCTTGTCTAATCAAGTTGAGATCGCGTACTCTAGTTCATAGCCTACTCTAGATACGCCACGGGGAGGCGGCATTTTCGATGCGAAAGCAACGTAGCCCCGTGAGGTCGATTGCAGAGAAATCCTCGGCCGGATGCGCTTTTATGAAGCTCTGAATTCGCGGGTGCTCCCGGCACAGCCGCGTCGCTCCCGCTTCATCTCCATAGAGCCCAAGCACGAGATACACGCCCTCATCATCGAGACTCTTCAATAGCCAGTCGTACGCAAATGTTGCCAGCACTTCGCGACGTAAAATAAAGAGTTCCCAGCGACTTCGCTCAAAAGCACGCGCCTTCGTCGGATCACTAACCCGCCAAGCGGCATAGACGGCGTGACTCGGAGCTTCCATCCAGGACCCCTTGACCTCAAACAACGGAAGATAAACCTCCCCATGCGCTGCCCGAGCTCCGCCTTCGGTTTCGAACATATCGAATCGCAGGAGGGAGTTCGGCTCCTCTAATGAGCGAAGCACCAACGAGCCCAGGGCGCCACGAGTAGGGACTGTCGGTCTGGCGCCTGAAAAGTCAGTTCGAACCACGTACATTTCAATGAGCCTCGAGCATCCAACGCCCTAGAAGGGAATTTCAAAGTTGCGCAGGAATTCGCCTGCGACTCATGGGGTGGGGTAGTCGGGACAACCGGTGGAGATACTTCCGAGCGTGTCTAGATGTTTCCATGGATCCCGCACAGCAAACGGACAGCAAACGCGAGCAGTGGAAAGGAGAGGGAAACGGCGGTACTACACAGGAATGGGAAGCGGCTAGAACCCAACGGGGGAGCAGGCAACAGTACGCGAAGGTAGATCACGAGAAAACGCGGTTCGATCTTTTAACCCGGGCGTCGGGGTTCGAGTCCCTCAGGGCCCACCACCAAACCTCACGTCTAGAGCGGCTTCCGTAAGACCCTCCCCTAGGGGGAACTCCGAAGAACCCCCAAATAGCTAACGGTAGTAACGGCCCGGTAATGGAAAGGAGTCAACATGAGGCCATGAAGCCACGAATCACGGTCATCACACTAGGCGTGGATGATCTGGAAGGATCGCTCAAGTTCTATCGCGACGGGCTCGCTCTACCGACGCAAGGCATTATCGGCACGGAATTTGAGCACCGCGCCGTCTTCTTTGATTTGCAGGCGGGTTTGAAACTCGCAATTTGGCCCCGCAAGTCTATCGCACATGACACGAATATCTCTCGAACTGCGCCAAGCTCCACCGAATTTACGCTCGGTCATAATGTGAGCACCAAAGGCGAAGTTGACGCGGTGATGGACCAGGCGAAAAGAGCCGGGGCAAGGATCATCAAGCCTGCCCGAGATACGTTCTGGGGCGGCTACGCGGGTTAATTCCACGACCCCGATGGGCACCTGTGGGAGATCGTGTGGAATCCGCAATGGGAGATTAGTGAGTAGAAACGTCGACGCCGTGCTGTGAGCATTGCCAGGCCCAGAACCTGAGATTGCCTATCGAGAAAGGCATGAACGGAGCGTGATGAGCCGATGTCAACGCCTACTCGGCGGCTCGCAGCGACCTTGTTTGTGTCGTTGGACGGCGTGGTCGAGTCGCCGGAGAAATGGTCGTTCCCATACTGGAACGACGAGATTGCCAAATTCAAACACGAGGAAACCTTCGCCTCAGATGCGCTGCTCCTGGGACGCGTGACCTACGAAGGCTTCGCCGCCGCGTGGCCCAGCCGGAAGGATCCTGAGGGGTTCGCGGATCGGTTCAACGGCATGCCCAAGCACGTTGCTTCCAAGACTTTAAAGAAGCTCGAGTGGAACAACTCGCACCTAATCAAGGGGGAACTTGCGGCGGCAGTTTCGATTCTGAAGCAGCAGCCGGGCCAGGATATCGTCATCCACGGCAGTCCCGGCCTTATCCGTTCCCTCATGCCGCACGACCTTATTGACGAGTATCGCCTCCTGGTCTACCCGATTGTCTTGGGACGTGGGAAGCGCCTCTTCGATGGGACGAGCCAGGTGAGCCTCAAACTCGCCGAGTCGAAGGTGTTCGGCACCGGAGTCGTCAAGCTGGTCTATCGGCGGACCGACAAGCGGTGAGGAAAAGAGGGCCACTGTAGTGTATGGCGGTACGGTTTGGGCAATCAAAAATCGAACCTTTTACCCGGGCTTCGGGGGTTCGAGTCCCTCAGGGACCCACCACCAGACCTCACGCCTAGAGCGGATTTGGAAGATCCTTGCCCTAGTGGATGTCCCGAAAACCCCAAATAGCTAACGGTAGCTAACGGGCTTGCGATCTGATGCGCGGCGACCACGCTGTCTGACACGAATTCCGATTGAACCTGAACATGCAGGATAGGAACCTGTACTAGTGGACTGAGTCATTGAAGAGTGACACGGATGCGCCTCTTCGGATTGTTGTACGTCCAGAGAAACGGCCGGGCCTCTTTGTTGTGAAGGTCAATGTCGGCCAGCAGTTTCCGTTTGAGGTCGTGTGTGGAGGTGAAGATTCCACGCTCGATGCAGTCGCGTTCGATCGCGAACCACAGCTCCACTTGGTTGAGCCAGGAGCGATAGGTCGGGGGTGTAATGGAGGTGGACGTGCGGGTGCTTTGCCACCCAGCCTTGGACCGCCTCCGTTGTCAGTTCGCATCACTGCGATAGAGTAGATTACGGCGAAGATCGGGATCAATTCTTTTGCAGGCATCGAGTACTCGACGGCTATCCCCTTCGCTGCCGTCGGCACCATGTTCCTGGGACCACAGCTAACGGATAGCTTACGGGTGGACCAGAATAGCAGAGAAAAGGGCGGTACTCGGAGGGAAAGCTCAAATCGCAATGCCGTATGGAACGAGCCTCTTCAGTAGGCAGAAGTACAGATCAAGAATGCCCCTCGGTCAGCGACAGGTTTGAAGCTGAAATGGGGAGATCCTCGGAGGGGAAAGACCTGCTCCGACGGTTTGGCACGCGGTTTGCTCCATTTTCCGGCACATGGCAATTTCCAACTTATCTTCCCGGCTGTCCGGCCCGACGCTGCTGCGGCGGTTTACGCTGCTCAGCCTCGGCACGACTCTCGCGGTTGGAGTACTCTTTGGGGCGATCACAGCCCGGCTCGTAGAAGATTTTGCCCTTCGCCAGCAGGCGCGGGCGATTGCCGCACGCGTATTAGAACTGGCAGGTTCACGCTTCGTCTTTCAAGACTTCTTCCGCTCCCCACCGGCCCGATCCAAGTTTGAGGGGACGATGCGTCAACTGGTCGGGAAGATGGACATCGAGCACGCCACCGTGTGGAACCGGCGGGGACAGGTGCTCTACAGTGATGCCCGCTCGGGGGTTGAAACCCCGCCTCCTCCGTCCGCCTTGCTGACTTCAGCCCTCAATGGCCAGCTGCAATGGCGGCTGCTTCCTGCCACAAAATCAAGTACGGGCGTAAAGCATTCGCGGCTAGAGGTTCTTGTTCCAGTCGTGGCAGCTGGGGTTCCCCAACCAGTCGCCGCGTACCAGGTCATCTCTGACATGTCCGATCTGGCGCCGGCGCTGACCCGTCTACGGTGGTCCGTGCAGGTCAGTGTGGTCCTCGGCGTCCTCATCCTCTACGCCATGCTCTTTTCGATCGTGCACAAGGCCTCAGGGGACCTCGATCGCCAGGAGTCGGCGCTTAAGCGTTCGTTCATCGGAATCATTCGCTCCCTGGTGACCGCACTGGACGCCCGGGACATGGCAACGGCGCATCATTCCTCCCGCGTGGCCGATAACGCCGTCATCATCGCCCAGGCGATGGGGCTGGACGAAGCGGCCGTTAGTGAGGTGCAAGTGGCCGGGTTTCTCCACGACGTAGGAAAGATCGGAATCCGCGACGACGTCCTGACCAAACACGGCCCTTACACGGACGAGGACAGAGCGGTAATGCAGCGTCATACCATTTTCGGACACGACATCCTTAAACCGGTGCCGATCTCAGACAGGATCAAACTGGCTGTGCGCCACAGCCACGAGCGCTGGGACGGACAGGGCTATCCTGACGGACTGGCGGGCGAGGACATCCCTCTCGCCGCCCGAATCGTTGCGGTCGCCGATGTCTTCGAGGCGCTGACATCTGACCGCCCGTACCGGGCTGCACGAAGGCCGCAGACGGCTGTGGAGGAGATCGAGCGGGGCGCAGGGACTCAGTTTGACCCGAACGTCGTGAAAGCTTTTCTCCGGGTATGGAAGATATTCCATCGAACTTCGTCCGAAATGCCCGTGAGAATTCATGAACCTGCTTAATTTTCCGTGGGCATCGCCGATGGATGTTATGATGAGGACACTTCCCTGAGGGATTCTTTCACGCGGGGAGAGGAGATTCGATGGCCCTGTACGTCTCGATAAGGGACTTCAGGATTCCCAGTCTGGAACCTGGCGATTACGAGAAGGACGAAAGACTAGACAGGTCCGTACTGGTGGTTGCCCTCGGTGTCGTCAGCGGGGGGTTAGCGTTCCTCCTCGGCATGGTCTTCCTCCTTTTCCCAGAATGGATCCGCCCGATTGCCTTTGGCCCGGGCTTCAGCGAGCCTAGAGTCTACGCCGTGCTTCTTCGTCCCCACGCCGCTGCTGATAACGGGGGGAGCCAGGAGACCCCCAGTGCGAATCAGCCTGTAAGTGTCAACCCGCCGCCGAGAGGGCAAACGAGCGCCCAGGCGACCCCGGCCTCAACAGGTCAGACATTCGGGAGAGGTGGGGACGATACTGCTAGCCAGCCTGTAGTTCTGCCTCCAGCTAGCGCGCAGCTTGTACCCGTGTCGAATACGGGAACCCCAGGCCCGCAGGGGCAGTCAGCCGCCGCCGGAAATGGCAACGGGAAGAAGCAGGGCCTGATTTAGCTGCCGAGAGTGGGAGACAAGGGGCCCCACCAAGCCTAAACCGTCTTATCGCTGTCCTCGCCCGTCAGGAAAATCAGTTTCGTGTTCCCAGACCAGTGCATTATTGCGCTTGCCAGAAGCCTGGATAGCGGGTAACAAAGCCCACGCCATTTACCTCAAGTTCAGCAACGAATGCGCCGCCTGCGCTCTCGTAACGATAGGCCGCCTCTCCAGTGCGTCGATAGAGCTGGTCGAGCGGTTCGAGGGCAAAACTCGGGAACCGTAGCCAGGCAGCACGTACCTTCGCCTCCTGCGCCTCTGCAAACGGATTGCAAACGGGAGGGTCGGTACTACACCGCAAACCGCGGTACAGGAAGAGACAACCTGGAGCCAAAACCATCATGGATACGCACTCTACGGTAGATCATGGTTGGCAGCGACAAATGTCAGTTCGAACTTTCTGACCCGGGCGTTAGGGGTTCGAGTCCCTCAGGGCCCCACCACAAACCCGCTCTCAACGGGGCGCCGAATAGAGCAGATCAGTTCGTCACTGCGCTTGCCAGAAGCCTGGATAGTGGATAACAAATCCCGCACCATTTACCTCGAGGTCAGCAACGAATGCACCGTTTGCGCTCTCGTAGCGATAGGTCGACTCTCCAATGCGGCGATACAGCTGGTCGAGCGGTTCCAGAGCAAAACTTGGGAACCGAAGCCAGGCGGCCCGTACCTTTGCCTCTTGTCCAACCGCCAGACCCAGGCGCCGAAGCGGGAGTAGGTTGGTGGACGGGCTAAAGTTAAGATCAAGGTCGATGCAACCTGCAGCCTCAGGACGCTGGGCTCCATTGAGCGTCCAGCGAGACGCGGAATCGACAGCCAGCTCGATCTCGATTACTTTCTCTCCCACCCAGCCTGTAACTCGGCCAGAGAGCGTCCGCCACGTTGCATCGCACACCACAAGGTAATCTAGCCGGCAGGGCCCTAGCTTATCCGCGAAAACCGCTGTTCCGGCCAAATACCGGTAGGGGTGCTGATCAGACAGCCGCGCCGATTCATAACCCGGCTGGTCCAATCGGCGCCAGAGGATCGTTTCATTGGGTTCCCCACGGACTGGCATCGTCACCTGGCTACTCGCTTAGGAGCGCCGGCCGCAGAATGAGTTGGTCCGCCGATGTGAACACCCGGCGTCGAACGACCGAGATCGTTCCTAGCGCCGCTAGCCCCGATGCCGCATAGATCATCGCCACGACCACGAACTGGTAGATCGCCGCGTAGACCGGGTCGCTTCCCGTCAACAACATCCCTGCCATAAGTCCTGGAATCCAGACGATACCGAGCGCATCGAGTTCACGCTCGGAATCAGGCTGGCACTCACCGCGTTCCGAGAGTGCGCGACGACGGCCTCGGCCGGCGCCGCCCCCAGCGCGAGAGCCGCTTCGATCGGCCCCGTGTGGGCGAGGACATCGACTCCGAACCGCTCCAACGTTTGCGCACTCGCATTCATCGCGCCGTTGATGATCATGCTCCCCACCGGCACGAGAGACGCGATTTTGATATCAATCACGCCCACCGCGGTCATCGCGGCAATGACCAGCGCTGAGCCGACTGCGATGCCAAACGCCGCCGCGGGCCGAGCGCCCGGCACCTTGCGCGTCCGATCCGCTGCGATCGACCCGGCTGCTCCAATCATGAGGGCTAGCACCAGACCGCCGAGAACTGCCGGGCCGCGGAGGATTGCCGCATGGAGAAATCCGCTGAGGGAGATCTGGCCCAGACCCCGGATGACGGCGCCGCCGCTGCCGCCTGTGCCAGTCCGAGGAGGACGGGAGACGGGATGAGGTGGTTAAACATCAGGGTCTCCTTTGATTCCATTCCGCGCGAGGCGGCCGCCTTCATACCATGACGCGGTGGCCGAGGCGGGTGGCCTGAGCCGCGTCGTGCGTCACAAGAACAGTGGTGAGCGATCGCTCCCGCATCAGATCGGCGATCACCGCTTCGACCTGCCCCTTGGACGCGTCGTCAAGCGCCGAGGTCGGCTCATCGAGCAATACGACTTCCGGGCTATTGGCCAGTGTCCGCGCGAGCGCCACACGTTGGGCTTCGCCACCGGACAGCGTGCTCACGTCGCGCGTCTCGTAGCCTGCCAGCCCAACCTCCTTGAGCAGGCGCGTCATGATCCCCGCATCCAGCGTCATCCCGCGTTGCCACGGACCAAAGCGGAGGTTATCGACGACGCGACCAGGGAACAGCGCGGGGACCTGTGGGACGAGCCCCACTCGTCGTCGCAGATCCCGCGGAGCAATCTGGCGGTAATCCATCCCGGCAATCAGTACCGTGCCGTCGGTCGGCTCATCGAGACGATTGAGCAGCCGGAGGAAAGACGACTTCCCCGACCCACTCGGCCCCACAATCGCCACCACTTCTCCTTGTGGTATCTGCAAAGAAATGTGATCGACGAGGCGTCGTGCTGCCACCACACGGGTCAGGCCTCTGATATCAAGGAGCGGAAGCGCCGGAGATGCGCTCCCTATCGGTCCGGCAACTGACCCTGCCGGTACCTGCGGCGGGGAAGTCCAGGTAGGGTTCGATTTCACTGACAAACCCCATTATTGCGATGCGGGCGCATCCCAGCAGTAGCCTCGCGATTGATCTTATGCCAACGTCCCCCCAGGAACCATCCCCAAAGGCGTAGTAGGCTTCAGACTAATGGGGACGTGTCCACACTGCGGGACCGAGAATCCTCACTCAGCGCGCTTCTGCATGACCTGTGGTGGCGCTCTCGCTTCTGACCGCCCTGCACCTGAGAGCCGGAAAACCGTCACCGTGGTCTTCTCCGATGTTGCCGGGTCGACAACACTCGGCGAACAACTCGACCCGGAACTCATCCGACTCGTGATGACGCGCTACTTCGACGCAATGAAAGCCGTACTGGAGCACCATGGCGGCACGGTCGAGAAGTTCATTGGGGACGCCATAATGGCCGTCTTCGGCATCCCCGTCCTCCACGAAGACGATGCGCTCCGAGCAGTCCGCGCGGCCTCGGCGATGAGGGGGCGGCTAACTCTCCTCAACAAAGAACTGGCGCAGGGTCACGGGATCTCCCTCGCGGTACGTATCGGCGTGAACACCGGGGAGGTCGTCACGGGTGACCCAGCCAGCGGGCAGCGCCTCGTCACGGGCGACGCCGTCAATCTGGCGTCGCGCTTGGAACAGGCGGCGGCCCCTGGACAAGTCCTCCTCGGCGAGTCGACATATAGGCTTATCCGCAACGCGGTCCAGGCAGAGCCGGTTGGGCCCTTGTCCGTGAAGGGCAAATCCACATCCGTCCAGGCCTTCCGTCTCATTGCGGTCAGTGCGGACACACCACAGATCGAGCGCCGCTTTCGGTCTCCCATGGTCGCTCGGGAAAGACAACTCGGGATGCTGGTGCAAGCGTTTCAGTCCGCGGGCGCCGAGCGGAGGTGCTACCTGTTCACCGTGTTGGGAGCGGCAGGCGTCGGCAAGTCCCGCCTGATCTACGAGTTCCGCCAGGGCCTCCCGCCCGGCACGAGCGTCCTACAAGGTCGCTGCCTCTCCTACGGTGAGGGTATTACGTTCTGGCCCGTCACGGAGCTCCTTCGGGAAGCGGCAGGGTTGCGAGAGGACCACTCCTCTGAGGAACGCCGGGCGAGGATTGCCGCGCTGCTTGCGGGCGAGGAACACGTCGGACCAATCGCCGACCGTTTGGCGGAACTGCTCGGTGTCGGCAAACCCTCTGCCGCACCTCAAGAGACCTTTTGGGCAGTTCGCAGGCTTCTCGAAAGTCTGGGCAAACGGCAGCCGCTCGTCGTCATCTTCGATGATATCCACTGGGCTGAACCCACTCTCCTCGACCTCGTGGAGTACGTCGCCGACTGGACCCGCGATTCGGCCCTTCTTTTGATCTGTACGTCGAGGCTCGAGCTCCTCGACCGACGGCAAGGGTGGGGAGGAGGAAAGCTCAACGCCACGTCGATCCTCCTCGAACCCCTTCATGATCAAGAGTGCGAGCACCTAATCAACAACCTTCTCGGCACTCGACTCCCCGCAGACGTGAGCCAGCGTATTCTGAAAGCGGCCGAAGGGATCCCCTTGTTCGTCGAGCAGATGATTGGCATGTTGATCGACGAAGGACTCCTGCGTCGTGACAACGGTTCCTGGATCCCTGCGGGCGATCTCTCGAGAGTGCAAGTCCCTCCGACGATTCACGCTCTCCTCGCAGCCCGCCTAGACCAAGTGCACCCTGACGAACGAACGGTGGTGGAGTGCGGGGCGGTTGAGGGGAAAGTGTTCCACCTCGGAGCGCTAGCAGAACTCGCACCCGAAGCTATCCGTGGTCGACTGGGCACGCTGCTGATGAGTCTCACCCGGCGGGAGCTGATTCGGACCGATCGGGCCGAGTTCGTCGGCGAGGAAGCCTTTCGCTTCCGCCACCAACTCATCCGCGATGCCGCGTACAACGGGATGCCGAAGGGGCAGCGGGCCAAGCTGCACGAACGCTTCGCTACATGGCTCGAAGGAGTTGTCGGTGGCACGAGCGAGTATGAGGAAGTCCTCGGATTCCATCTGGAGCAAGCGTACCGTTACAAGACCGATCTGGGGTCGATTGGCGCGGAGGACCAGAGACTTGCTCGCCGCGCAGCGAGCCTTCTGGGAGCAGCCGGGCACCGCGCCATGACCCGCGGCGACATGCCGGGGGCAGCAAACTTGTTGGAGCGAGCAATCGCGCTGCGGGAGGCGGAGCCAGAGCGCGTTGAAGCCATGCTCCTTCTGAGCCGCGTTCTGATCGAGTTAGGAGAGCTCCGACGAGCCGAGTCGCTCGTTAAGCAGGCTCTCGAGGAGGCCCGTGCGATCGGTGGTGAAGGCCTGCAGATGCATGCACGGATCGCGCGAGCAAGGATCATCGGCTCGGTCGACCCGGACGCGTTCGTGACGGAGGCTGAAGCCACCGCGCGGAAGGCCATTCCGCTATTCGAAAGGCTCGGCGATGACAGCGGGTTGGCCCACTCGTGGGAGCTTGTCGCCTCAAGACTGAACCAGATAGGGCATCCGAAAGAGATGAAGGACGCCTACGAGAAGGCCATTGAGCATGCACGGCGGGCGGGGGACTGGCAGGGCGAGCTCGCGAACACACCTGCGCTTGCGTCCACCCTGTTTTGGGGAGCCACGCCTGTTGAGGAGGGCATCCGGCGGCTAGCAGCGATGCTGGATCGTGTGAGAGGACACAGGCTTGTGGAGGCCAGGATTAACCGATACCTTGCCGGGTTTGTGGCGATGCAGGGGCGCATCGACGAGGCGCGCAAACTTGCCCGAGGAGCTACTACCACCTTCCAAGAGTTGGGGGCGAAGCTGGCCCTGGCAACACAGGGCTCCGTTATCGGGACTCTTGAGTTTCTGGCCGGCGAGCCTGCCGCGGCCGAGCGCGAAGTACGGGCGAGTTGCGAGGCGTTGGAACGTATGGGGGAGCGGGCATGGTACTGCTCACTTGCTGCCTTCCTGGCGGAAACACTATATCTCCAGGGCCGCTATGACGAGGCCTATGGGTGGACAGTTCGATCAGAACAGACGGCAGGGGCTGGGGACCTGGAAGCGCAGGCCGACTTGCGTGCGGTGCGGGCGAAGATTCTGGCCCGCCGAGGCGAGTTCGCCGAAGCCGAACGACTAGCACGAGAAGCGATTGAGATTGGCCGACCAGCCGAGGAGATCGACCATGATGGGGATTACTACTTTGACCTCGCCGAGGTCCTACGCCTTGCAGGGCGGACTGCAGCGGCGGCTGATGCTCTGCAGAATGCCATCCAGCTGTGGACTTTAAAGGGTAACGTCGTGTCCGCGAGCAAAGGTCGGGCCACGCTCGCCTCATTGGCGTCCGAAGGGTGATCTGCAGGAGGGGCTCTGCCTTCCTGCCCCGCGGATTCCAAAGAGGTCCTCCCCAAGACTCCAAGAACCCGTGAGAAGACTTTATCCAGCTCGATCCGTTGGTCGTGAGGGTCTGCACCGAGTCTTGCCCACGCGTACGAAAGCGCAGCCTGGAGGATAGAGTGCCTCGATGACTTACGCATCGCGCGCAGTTGCATCCCCTCGCGTGATCAACATCGAAGATCTGCGGTCTGTGGCGCGGCGCCGGCTGCCGAAGGTCATCTTCGACTATATCGACGGCGGTGCCGAAGGCGAAGTTACGCTGCGGGAGAACCGCCTGGCATTTGACGCCGTGACGTTTCGGCCGCGTCAGGCCGTCCCGCTCTCCCCCGCCTCGTTGGGCGTTCGTATCCTCAATTCCGATCTTGCTTTGCCTGTAGTGCTCGCCCCCGTTGGCTACAGTCGTCTGATGCATCCCGCGGGCGAAGTGGCGGCGGCGCGGGCCGCCGGGAAAGCCGGTACCGCCTATACGCTCTCCACGATTTCTGGCCATCGACTGGAAGACGTCAAGGCGGCGTCGGCCGGCCCGGTGTGGTATCAGCTCTATATCGTGGGGGGCCGTGAAGCCGCCGAGGAGGCCATCGCCCGCGCCCGGGTTGCGGGATTCTCAGCCTTGGTCGTCACCGTGGACACGCCGATTGGGGGCATGCGGGAGCGCGACATCCGCAATGGAACACTGGAGCTGCTGAACGGACCGCCGTGGTCCAAGCTTCCGTTTCTGCCGCAGCTACTCGCTCATCCGGGGTGGCTGACCCACTTCCTGCTCGATGGCGGCGTGCCGACGTTACCCAACGTCGTGATCCCTGGCCGGGGGCCGATGTTACTGGATGATGCCCGGTCCGCGCTCTCGCGCACCGCCGTGACCTGGCAAGATCTCTCCTGGATTCGCGACATGTGGCGGGGTCCGATTCTGATCAAAGGTATCCTCACAGGCGATGACGCCCGGCGAGCCGTTGACGAGGGTGCGGCGGGAGTCGTGGTGTCAAATCACGGCGGGCGCCAGCTCGACGGCGCGCCTGCCACCCTGAGAGTCTTGCCGGAAGTCGTCACGGCAGTAAATGGAAGAGCGGTGGTTCTGATGGATGGAGGCGTTCGCCGCGGGGGCGACGTGGTCAAAGCCCTCTGCCTCGGTGCCCGGGCAGTCCTGGTAGGACGCGCGTACGCGTATGGTCTCGGGGCCGCCGGGGAGGCCGGCGTCACACGGGCGCTAGAAATCTTGCGGGCCGATCTCGAGAGAACCCTCAAGCTTCTCGGATGCCCGTCGATTGCCGCCCTTGACCGCTCCTACGTGGATGGTTCGACGCGCTAACGGGGTTCAGGTCTTAACATTCTTCTTCGGAGGTTTGGTTACTACGCGCCGGCATGGCGCAGCCGCTGCGCCATGCCCAGTTGGCGTCGACCGATTATTGCGTTGTCCACCCGAATAGCGTGCACGACTTATCTTGAGGATCTCCCGCGATCG
>Ga0209283_10000391_pt1 | contig 22135 bp, 23 predicted proteins | sample CZO8metaG_2_FD_188354 | JGI IMG/M metagenome (GOLD analysis project Ga0209283, IMG submission 188354) | Vadose zone soil microbial communities from the Eel River Critical Zone Observatory, Northern California, USA - CZOApr15con2H1.8 metaG... | ecosystem: Environmental > Terrestrial > Soil >...
GCGGCCGCAGGCCTCCTAAACGTGAACCGCGCCCAGCACGAGGCCGTGCCCCAACCCCCGACACACTGAGCGAGTCCGACGCCAGGTTTCCGACAGCAAGCGGAGAGGCTTTCGGAGTAGTCTCCTAATGGAGCATCACGTGTACTTCGTCGATGCCCTTCACCAGGGCCGTCGGCTCGACGCGTTTTTGGTGTCCCACTTGCCGGCCCATTCGCGGTCACACCTCAAAGGACTCATTGAATCGGGGCTCATCACTGTCGATGGTGTCCCAGCAAAGCCATCTCTGCACGTCCGGCGCGGGCAGCGAATCGAGATCACCATTCCTCCGCCGCCTCGGGCCGAGATTGTTCCTGAAGCGCTGCCCCTGGACGTCATCTTTGAGGATGAGCAGGTGCTCGTGGTAAACAAGCCCCCAGGCCTCGTCGTGCATCCCGGCGCCGGACGCTCGGGGGGCACGCTTGCCAACGCGGTGCTAGCGCGCGTCCCTCAGATGGCGGGGGTCGGCAGCGCGTTACGGCCGGGAATCGTCCACCGGCTCGACAAGGACACCTCCGGTCTGCTGATGGTGGCCAAGACTCCTCGGGCATATCGCGCTCTGCAGTCTCAGGTAGCCGGCCGGACCATCAGCCGAATCTACATTGCGCTGGTGGATGGGGTGCTGGGACGGGACGAGGGGACAATTGATGCGCCTATCGGTCGCCACCCGCATCACCGCACCCGCATGGCGGTCGTCCCCCGCGGGCGGCCGGCCGTCACGCGCTACCGGGTCCGCGAGCGCTTTGCGCATCACACGTTGGTGGAGGTCCAGCTAGTGACGGGCCGCACGCACCAGATCCGGGTGCATTTCGCCCACTTGGGGTACCCCGTGGCGGGCGACCCGGTTTACGGTCGGGCCGATGATCTGGGCATTGGGCGGCAAGCGCTGCACGCGTTTCGCCTGAAGTTTACGCATCCCACTTCCGATCGAACGGTGGAGTTTGAAGCTCCTCTTCCCGCAGACCTGAGCGCGGGCATCGCTCGCGCGCGCGCAGAGGGTTTGTCGGCATCGCAGCGAAAGGGCACGCCGCAGCACCGCGGGGTGAAGCGAGAGCCGAGGAGGAGCAAGCGGCGATGACCGGATGTCGTGAGGACGTGCACGCATGGTGACCTCTCCTATGAAAGAAAAAGCACAGGTCATGGATGCTGAGGCCATGCGCAGGGCCCTGGTGCGCATGGCGCATGAGTTGCTCGAGCGCAACAAGAGCGCGGATCACCTCGCCCTGGTGGGGATCCGGACGCGTGGGGTCGTCTTGGCCCAGCGGCTGGCGAAGACGGTTGCGGACATCGAAAGTGTGCAGGTCCCGTTGGGCACGCTGGACATCACGCGCTATCGCGATGACCGTCCCCAGCGCGGCGCGCCGACCGTGCGGCCTGCGGCGTTGCCCTTTAACGTTGCGGAGAAAACGATCGTGCTCGTAGACGATGTGTTGTACACGGGGCGCACTGTGCGGGCGGCGCTGGACGCCCTCATGGATCTCGGTCGGCCTGCCGGCATCCAACTGGCCGTCTTGGTTGACCGCGGGCACCGAGAGCTGCCAATCCGCCCGGACTATGTCGGTAAGAATCTCCCCACGTCCTCGCGCGAGCACGTGGCGGTCCGAGTGCAAGAACTCGACGGCACTGATGCGGTGGTGATCGAAGACCCTGGAGATGACCGGGCAAACGCGTAACCCCGCAGGCCATCAGTTCGGCGTTCTGTGCCTCGTAGCGATTTCCTCAGTGGTGGGGAAGGGGTAGAAAAGCAAGCTTCACGTTGCGCTCTGCGGGCGCTCCTTGTGCCCTCGGCCCTTTTCCACGACCCACGCATCTGGCGCAACGGGTGAAACCCTTAGCGTTTGTTCACGCGTGTATGTGACCAGCCCAGGTTTGGCCCCCTGCAGTTTGCGCACATACTTCCGCGGCGTGTAGTCCACTAGCACGGACGGTTCCTCGCGCGCTTGGCTGAAGAAGGCCGCGAGGGCTGCGGCTTGCCTGATCGCCTCCTCGGGGGGCGCCTTCCCGTCGGTCTTTAGAATGACATGGGCGCCTGGAACGCCGCGCGCATGGAGCCAGAGGTCCTCGGGCGCCGCCGTTTTGAACGTAAGCGCGTCGTTTTCGCGGTTCGTACGCCCCACAAGGACGAGTCTCCCCCCCGCTAGGGCGAATCGGCGTGGGCCGGATTTCGCAGACGGCCGAGTGGGTCGTCGTGGTGTTCGGCGAAGATAGCCTTCATCAGCTAACTCCTGACGCAAGTCGGAGAGGTCCTCCGCCGTTGTGGCTTGTGCGATCAACGTTAGGACCGACTCCAGGTACGTGCGTTCAGCTTCAGCGTCGCTTAAGCGGTTCGCCAGTGTCGTCCGGGCATCGCGGACGCGTTTGTAGCGCTTGAACAACTGTTGCGCGTTCCCCGATGCCGATAACGCGGGATCGAGGGGGATGGTCATCGGCGTTCCATCAAACCCGGGGAGGGTCACTTCGGACGCACCGGGGGGAACCTGGCTCGCGTACGTGAGCAGGAGCTCGCCGTGCGCTCGCAGCCGTCCCGTGCGTGCGGCTTCCTCGATGGCTTGACGGAGTTCAAGTTCCCTCCGTTCCACGCGCGCTAGAGCCCTGCGTACGACCGTGAGGAGGGCAGTGCGCTGTTCGTCCAGGCGGGCCGCGGGGCCAAACCGTCCCAAAGTAGCCGCCACGGCTTCACTCATGCTCGCCGCCGGACGGTGGGGCAGGGAGGCGAGGTGCTCGTAGGGAAACGGGGCAAACCCTACTGGTTCGTCGCCCTCGAGATAAATGGTCGGCGTAAACGCCTGGGTCTGCACGATCCTCACAAGACTCTGCAACTCCGTCCACAGCTGCGCGATCGTATCCGACTGCGCGTTCGCCGGGGCCTTGGGATCGAGCCGTGCCCGCATGACAAGTTCGGTGGCGAGGGTGGGGCTCAGCCCAAGGACGGACGCCACGAGATGCTGCGCGAGGGGATCGTCTGATGAGGTCAGCAGCTGACGCAGGGCATCCTCGGTGAGGTCGGACGGAGACGGCCGGTCCACGGGCGGAGGCGCATAGGGCGAGCCCGGGCGCACGACGCGGAGGGCTGACTTTGTCGGCGGCACGGTCTTCAGGCTGCCGGTAATCATCCCATTCTGCACCAAGATCAGATTGCTATAGCGGCCCATGATCTCTGCCACGAGGTCGAACTTCCCCCCCAGCGTGGTGAGGGCGAGTCGCAGGACGCGTTCAAATGGAATCTGATGCACCGCGGTGAGTCGGGCCCCCTCGAGCCGGCTGCGTAGGAGCTGGCCGAACGTCGAGAGTTCACCCCCAGTCAGTCGCTCGATGAGGTGGACGCGTCCCCACCGCGCATGGATCGACACGAGAAGGCTTACCGGGCCGGAGCGTCGGCGGAACTCGATCGCGACTTCCTCGGGGTCCGGCTGCGTCACCCGCCCGAGGCGGGATCCCACGAAGGCCCCGATCTCCCGGGCAATCGCGGCGAGGACCACGCTATCGAAGGACGTAACCACGCGAGGCATCGAGTTCACGTTAACCGAGCCGCACCTCTCCTGCAACCGCATACTCCAGCAAGCACAGGAGTCGATGCGCGTTGACCAGAATCACGTGTGCATGATTCGCAGCATGACTGGATTTGGAAGTGCGGAGGCCCTCACGCCGTCCGGGCGTTTCACCGTCGAGATCCGGTCCGTCAACCACCGGTTCACGGAGATTGTCGTGCGGCTCCCCCGCGATCTGTCGGCACTAGAAGATCGCGTACGCGCGTTGGTGCAAGCCCGTGTGTTGCGGGGCCGAATCGAGGTAACTATAATGAGGGAGGAACGCGGGGTGCGGCCTCGGACCGTGCGGTCCGATCCCGACCTCGCGCGTGCGTACGCCCAGGCGTTGCGGGAGTTAGCCGACGTCCTGGGCGTTGCTGGTGAAGTCAGCCTCTCGCAACTCATCGCCTTTCCCGATGTCGTCAAGGTAGAGGAAACGCGTGAAGACATGGAAGGATTGTGGCCCGCGTTCAGCCGCGCGGTGGAGGACGCCCTGACCGCGCTGATCACGATGCGGGAGGCAGAAGGCGGGCGTCTTGCCGCGGACATGCTGGCGCGCGTGGACCGGATCGACGACCTCACGCACCTCGTCGATGCCCGCACCCATAGCGCGGTATCGGAGTATGTGCAACGCCTCCGCCAGCGCATTGCCGAGCTGTTGGGGACGGTCCCCCTCGATGAGAACCGGTTGGCCACTGAGATCGCGATCTTCGCCGAGCGGGTCGACGTCACCGAGGAGGTTACGCGTTTGCGCAGTCACCTCGTGCAGGTTCGCCACGATGTCCAAGATTCCGCCGGAGCGGTCGGCCGGCGGCTCGAGTTTGTCCTGCAGGAAATGGGGCGGGAAGCCAATACCATCGGCTCGAAGGCGAGCGATCTCGAGATGACCAAAGCTGTGATCGCCATCAAGGGAGAGCTGGAGAGCCTGCGCGAGCAGGTGCAGAACGTGGAGTAACCGATCGAACGACGATGAAGGACGGCACCGACGAGTTCAAGCTAATCAACATTGGGTTTGGCAACATCGTGGCGGCCAATCGCATCATCGCCATCGTGGCGCCCGACTCCGCCCCCATCAAACGAATCATCCAGGACGCACGGGACAAGGGTGCGCTCATCGACGCCACGTACGGGCGCCGGACCCGCGCCGTCGTCATCACCGATAGCGGCCACGTCTTACTCTCTGCGGTACAGCCCGAGACCGTTGCCCATCGCTTCGTAGGCGACGACGAAGGCCCTCCGGCGTGATTGCAGCGCAGCCTCGACGCTCGTGATCATCGCTATCGCGGGACCGATCGGTGTCGGGAAGAGCACGGTCGCGCGCCAACTGGCCGCGGCGCTGGGGTACCGCTACATCTCGGGAGGAGAGGTGTTCCGACAGATCGCCCGGGAGCGGGGGATCTCGGTCACCGAAGTGAACAAGCTGGCGGAGCAGGACCCGTCGTGGGATCGCGAGTTGGATCGCCGGCAGAAGGAGCTGGCCAAGGCGGGCGACTGCATCGTGGAGAGTCGGCTGGCGGGGTGGATGGTGGACGCCGACTTGGCGATCTGGTTGCGGGCGCCCTTGGATGTGCGCGCTGAGCGGGTCGCTAGGCGGGAGGGCCAGCAGCTGGAGGCTGCGCGTGCGGAGCTTGTGGAGCGCGAGCGCAGCGAATGGGCCCGCTACCAGCGGCTCTATGGTATCGATATTTCCGATCTCACCCCCTACCATGTGATTATCGACACCACCTACTGGGAGGCCGGAGCAATCGCAACGACCCTGGCAGGTCTGGTGCGGTCTATGCAGGGCACAGACCGGAGGACAGGTCGAGTCGAGGAAAGGCGAGCACCAGGGCGCGGATAATGGCTAAAGCGCGGCTAGATGGCAAAGTCATCGTGGTTGGCGTGACCGGCGGGGTAGCGGCGTTCAAAGCCGCGCACCTCGTGACCGGATTGCGCAAGCTCGGCGCTGAGGTCCATGTCGTCATGACGGCGGGAGCCACCCAGTTTGTCGCGCCCCTGACCTTTCGCGCCCTCTCCCAACACCCGGTGGTTGTGGATATGTGGGATCCTCACAGCCCCTACGATGAAGCCCATGTGGCGCTGGGGGAGCGCGCGTCGCTTTATGTCATCGCACCGGCGACCGCGCATACGCTGGCCAAACTCGCGCTCGGCCTGGCCGATGATGCGGTCAGCGCCACCGCACTTGCGACGCGGGCGCCGGTGGTAGTGGCCCCCGCCATGACGGACTCGATGTACGAACATCCCACGACCCAGGACCACCTGCAGAGTCTACGCCGGCGCGGCGTCCACATCACGGGTCCCGTCGTCGGCTGGCTGGCCTCCGGAAAGGAAGCGGTCGGCCGCATGGCCGAACCGGAGGCCATCATCGACGAGATTTGCGCCATTCTCGAGGCGAGGTAAGGCGCAGCCGCGGAATACGGCGGCGTTTGTCGAAGTTAACACGAGACCGGGTCATCCGGTCTCGTCGTCTTTCTATGGAGACTTCTCGCCCCATCGCGATTGTTTCCCGACCGGCATTCGCCGACGTGGCTCTCAATGTCCCGCTGCGCGCAGGCGATCGTGCGTTCACGTTCGCCATTCCGGAGCCCTTGCAAGGCCAGGTCACACCCGGAATCGCGGTGCGCGTCCCGTTCGGCCAGCGAACCGCCGTCGGCTTCGTCGTGACAGTTGCCGACCAAACGGCCCGGCGCGTCCGCGCGATCGCCGCCATCGAGAGCCGGATTCCGCCGCTGCCAGCAGACCTGGTCTCCTTAGCTATGTGGATGGCGGACTACTATGTGTGTTCGGTGGGGGAGGCCATCGCTGCGATGCTGCCTCCACTGGCGGCTGCTCTCAGTAAGAAGCCACCCGGACCCATCCACATCGTGCGGGGAGAGGGGGCATCGCCGGCCCTCTCGGACACCGGCGTGCTCGCGCAGCTGAACGGGGGGAAGCAGCTGGGGGCCGTAGTCGGCGAGGCGGCCCGGTTCGAGGCATACGCGCAGGCGTTGCAGTGGGCGCTGGATCGACAGACAGATGTGATTGTGCTGGTTCCTGAGGTCGCCCAGGCCGAGCGCTTGCTGGACTGGATCACGAGACGGACCACAGTGCCAGCTATCTTGCTCGCGGGCGACATCGCGCCTCGCTCGCGCTGGGAGATCTGGCGGCAGATCGCCTCAGGCGCGGTGCGTGTTGTTGTCGGCACGCGATCGGCCGTCTTCGCCCCGCTGCCTCGTCTTGGGTTGGTGATCGTCGACCATGAGGAAGACGCCTCTTATAAAGAAGAACGCGAGCCGCGCTATCACGTGCGGCGCGTGGCCGAAGAGCGCTCGCGACTGCGACAGGTGCCGGTGATCTTCGGAACACCAGCCCCGTCCCTGGAATTGGTCGCGGGCATACAGCGTGGAGAGGTGTTTAGCGTCACCTTGCCTGAGAGGGCGCGGCCGCTTGTGGCCATCTCCGACGTGCGCTCTGAGGCCGGGCCTCTTGGAGGGCTGTTTGGACGGCGGTTGTTCCAGGCTCTGGCCCAGACGCTCCCGCGCGGTCGCGCGATCATCTTTGTCCCCCACCGCGGTTATGCGGATTTCCTCCTCTGCCACGAGTGTGGCACCGTGCCGCGCTGTCCTCGCTGCGGAGTTGCCTTGACCTTCCACCGCGAAGACGGCGGAGCATCGGGCGATCGCGGGCGGACTCCTGACGCGCACGCCGACCTCCGCTGTCATCTGTGTGGTCACACCGAGCCGGTTCCGACGGTTTGTCCCTCCTGCGGGGGGACCCAGCTGCGCCCTCACGGTGTGGGCACGGAGCGGGTGGAACAGGTGGCGCGGAAATTGTTTCGGACGGTGCCCGTGCACCGTCTGGATGCAGAGAGCGCGCCAACTGAAGCCGAGCAGATTCGACTGTGGCAGCAGTTTGAACGCCGGGGCGGACTGCTGATCGGTACGCAGTTACTGATCAAGGGGGTTGGGCAGGTGCGGGCGGCCGTCGTGGGCGCGGTGGGTGTCGATGCGGTCCTGCACCTCCCGGACTTCCGCGCCGCAGAGCGCCTCCATCAGGTGCTGGTGCGCCTATCGAGGCTGGCCGAAAAGGAGATGATTATTCAGACCTTTGCGCCTTCGCATCCCGTCTTTACGGCGCTTGCGAGCGGGGATACCACGCGATTCTACCGGACGGAACTCGCCGCACGAGAACAGTTCGGGTATCCGCCGAGCCGGCCCCTCATCAACCTGCTTCTGATTGCAGACCGGGATGAAGCCGCGCGTGAAGCGGCTATGAAGCTCGCGGATGCGCTGGCGTCTTTCGGCGAGGTACTGGGACCCTCACCCGCTCCGATCGCGCGGAGGCGCGGCCGGTACCGGTGGCAGATTCTCGTCAAAGGGCTTGCGGAGTCGGAACGGCGGCGTGCGTTAGCGACCCTCCTGGCGCGGTGGAAGCTACCCCGGGCGGTCAAGCTCACTATTGACGTCGATCCGGTGGATTTGTTGTAAACGCGCGACGTTTTGAGAACATCAATCGGGGGTCTGGGTACCTCGATTGTCGCGCTTGCGCCTAGGCGGTACACTGAACTGTCGTGGAACTCATTACGGTTGACAGTCCAAAGGCTGGCATCTTGCGGCGGAGGGCCCGAGCCGTCGGGCGGATCACCCCCCAAATCCAGCCGCTTGTTGACGACATGATTGCCGTCATGCGCCAGGCCAACGGCGTAGGATTGGCTGCGCCCCAGGTCGGCGTGAACAAACGCGTGATCGTGGCGCAGGTGGAAGACCGCATGCACGTCCTGATCGACCCTGAAATCGTGCGGAGAGACGGCGAGGAGTTAGGGACAGAGGGCTGTCTGTCGATCCCCGGCATCATCGCAGTAGTTCCACGGGCGGCCCGTGTTGCGGTGAAGGGGAAGAATCGGAAGGGAAAGGGGATTACCCTCCGCGCGACAGGTCTGCTGGCCCGGATCCTGCAACATGAAGTCGATCATCTTGACGGCATCCTTTTCCTCGACCGGGTCCAAGATAAATCGACGATCCGTGATGTTGCCGCTTCCATCGAGGCTGAAGCTGCCGTCCCCCCCGCATGAACTCCGGACGGCGCCTGCGCGCTATCTTCTTAGGAACGCCCGAGTTCGCCATCCCTTCCCTGCGTGCTCTGCGGGACAAGGTGGAGTTACTGGCGGTCGTGACGCAACCGGACCGGCCGCAGGGGCGGGGGCGGAAAGTGGCCCCTCCACCGGTGGCTCAGGTTGCCCGCGAGCTAGGAGTGCCCGTGCTCCAACCGGTAAAGTTGAGAGATCCAGCAGTCGTCGAGGCTCTGCGGGCGCTACGCCCCGATGTGATCGTCACCGTGGCGTACGGCAAGATCATCCCGCCCCAGATTCTGACGCTGCCCCCCTTAGGCTGCATCAACGTCCACCCGTCCCTCTTGCCGAAATACCGCGGCGCCTCCCCCATCCAGGCCGCGCTCGCGAATGGCGAGCGCGAGACAGGGGTCACGATCATGTACCAAAGCGAGGCACTCGACGCGGGAGATATTATCTTGCAGCGGCGAGTCCCGATTGCACCAGATGACACGGCTCAAACCTTGGAGGCTAGACTGGCCGAGGAGGGAGCCCACGCTCTTGTCGAGGCCCTAGTACTCATTGCCGACGGGAAAGTCCCCCGCCGACCCCAGGACGAATCACAGACGACCTACGCGGGGAAGCTGACGAAAGAGTCCGGCCGGATCGATTGGACCCAATCGGCCACGGCACTCGTGAACTTCATCCGGGCGATGGATCCCTGGCCGTCGGCGTACACTTGGCACCGCGGCAAGCTGCTTAAGATTTGCAAAGGACAGGCCCTCGAGGGCGCCTCCGCTTCTCAACCTGGCGTGGTGACGGAGGCACGGCGGGGGGAGGGGTTTGTCGTTGCTACCGGGCAGGGCAGTCTTCTTGTCACCGAAGTCCAGCCAGAAGGGCGCCGGCGCATGACGGCAGATGAATACGTCCGTGGGACGCATCTTCAGGTCGGCGAGAGGTTGGGCGAGCCTGCGCCCGAAGCGGCGGGCCGGACCACAGGCTAAAACGCAGTGCTGCGCACATTAGATCGCGATTCGTTTCCTCTGCTTGCATGCAGCGAGTATAATCGGGGCTGGAGGTGGCACTGCAATGCCGTTTTTCTGGTTTGATCCAACGTTTGTCTTGCTGATCCCGGCCGTGTTGCTCGCGGCCTACGCCCAGTTTAAGGTGCAAGCGACCTTCCGACGCTATTCGGAGGTTCGCTCCAGCACCGGCTATACGGGAGCGCAAATCGCTGCGGAGTTGCTGCGCCGGAAGGGTATCACCAATGTGACCATCGAGCCGATCCAGGGCATGCTCGCAGACAATTACGATCCGCGCGCGAAAGTGTTGCGGTTGTCTCCCGATGTGTACCAAAGTGATTCACTCGCAGCCATCGGCGTGGCCGCGCACGAAACAGGCCACGCGCTGCAGGATCGGGATGGATACAAGCCCCTTGCGCTGCGTGCAGCCATCGTGCCTGCGGCGAATTTGGGCACGAATGCTGCGTGGATCCTGTTCATCATCGGGCTCTTCACCCGCCTGACGCCGCTCATGGATCTGGGGATCCTGTTCTTCCTCGGCTACGTGGTGTTTTCGCTGGTGACCCTGCCCGTCGAGTTCAACGCGAGTAACCGGGCCGTGGCCGTGCTGCAGGGAGAAGGTTTGGTCCTGCCGCAAGAGGCTCAGGGTGTGCGCGCGGTGCTGAACGCAGCGGCCTTGACCTATGTCGCAGCGGCCACGATGGCCGTCTTGCAGCTGGTCCGTTTGCTTGTTCTCCGGGATTCGCGGCGGGATTGATCCCTCAGTCCCTGACGTTGGCGCGGCGGTCTCCCGCTCCTCTGGTGCGTGAGGCCGCCGCGCTAGTTTTGTGCCGAAGGCCTACCTGACGCCGTGGGGCCCCCACCTCTGGGCATGTCATAACTGTTCAGCGAGTGAAGGCACGGTATGTTGGTCTACAGGGATCGCACCGGGGTATTCGAAGGCAGAGTTGCGCCGGGCGGGAGGGCTGAAGTAGTGATAGATCTCAAGGGCATGACGCTGGGTGAACTTGAGGCGTTCGCTTCGCAGCTCGGCGAGCCGCTCTACCGGGGCCGCCAACTGGCCCACTGGGTCTACCCTCGCGGCGCGACCTCCTTTGATGAGATGACTGATCTGTCCGCCTCCTTGCGCGCGCGATTGGCACACGAAGCGCAGGTGACCTCGCTGACCCGCGTGAGTGAGGTCTCTACCGACGCCGGCGACACAATCAAGTACCTGCTGCGGTTAGCGGACGGCGCCACAATTGAAACGGTGTACATGCGCTACAAGGACGGGCGGCACAGCGTGTGCGTCTCGACGCAGGTGGGTTGCGGCATGGGCTGCACTTTTTGCGCGACAGGACTCGCGGGTCTGACAAGGGGCCTGACGGCGGCGGAGATCATCGACCAGGTGATCCTCGTCCAGCGGCTGACCGGAGATCGGGTATCCAACGTCGTGTTTATGGGCATGGGCGAACCGCTGGCCAACTATGAGGCCACGTTACGGGCAGTGCGCCTGCTGAATGCCCCCTATGGGCTGAGTATCGGCATGCGCCATCTGACGCTGTCGACGGTGGGTCTTGTGCCGCAGATTCGCCGGCTCGCTGCGGAGCGATTGCAACTCACGTTGGCGATCTCGCTGCATGCTCCGACGGATGCTCTGCGCGACCAGCTCGTGCCTATCAATCGACGTTGGCCGGTTGCCCAGCTACTGCAGGCCGGAGCTGACTACGTTCTCCAGACTGGACGACGCGTGTCATTCGAGTATGTCTTACTGGAAGGCATCAACGACACTCCCGCCCTGGCCGCGACGCTTGGTGACCTCCTCCAGTCCCAGTCTGTGGGGCTGACCATCCGGGAGGCGGGGAGTGAGGGAGAAGGGATTCCCGTCGGGATCTCGCAGACCGACATCCTGCGGGGACCCAACCCCTTCCACGTGAACCTCATCCCGTGGAATCCCGTCTACGGGATGCAATATCGGCGGCCCGCCCGCGCGCGCGTCGAGGCGTTTGTTAGTGAATTGCGCCAGCGAGCGGTCCCCGTTACAGTGCGGCTGGAACGGGGCGTTGAGATCGCGGCGGCGTGCGGTCAGTTGCAAAGGACCACGGAGGCCACAATGGCCGCCCCGTTACCGGCACCCCCTGCGGACGAAAAGGCGCTGCCGCAGCGTGCGCGAAAACGTGTTGGTGAGGGTAAAGCAAAGTCGTGATCGCGAGCGGGCAGATCGTCGCCGGGCAGTATGAGATCCTCCACCGCATCAGCGAAGGCGGCATGTCGACGGTGTATGCCGCCCGCCGCCGCGGGGATGGGAGCATTGTCGCGCTCAAAATTCTCCGCGAGCAGTACTCCACCGATGGCGACTTTGTCGAGCGGTTCGAGCGCGAGGCCAAGGCCGTCAGCGAGCTCCTGCATCCCCACATGGTCCGGGTGTTTGACAGCGGGCGCGACGGCACCGTGCACTACATCGCCATGGAGTACGTGGAGGGGGCTAACCTCAAGGAGTACATTCGCCGCGAGGGCCGCCTCGCACCGGAGCGCGCGTTACAAATTGCCGCGCAGGTCGCAGACGCGTTGGAGTTTGCCCACAGCCACGGCATTGTGCACCGGGACATCAAGCCCCAGAACATTCTGCTGACCCCCGACGCCCAGGTGAAAGTCACCGATTTCGGGATCGCTCGTGCGCTGAGTTCGGCTACCATTACGCAGGCCGGAACCGTCTTGGGGTCGGTGCAGTACCTCTCGCCCGAGCAAGCCCGTGGGGGGGCGGTGAGCCGGTCCGCGGATCTGTATGCCTTGGGGGCCGTACTTTTCGAGATGGTGACCGGCCAGCTGCCGTTTGATGGCGATACTCCCATCGCCATCGCGCTGGCCCACATCCACAAATCGCCGCCGGCACCGAGCAGCCTTGTCTCCGGGCTCCCTGCCCGCGTCGAAGGCATCATCCTGCGTGCCATGATGAAGTCCCCGACCGATCGCTACCGGTCGGCGGGGGAAATGCGAGGAGACCTGCTGAGCCAGACCGACCTGTGGCGGGTCCCGCTCCCGCATCGCGTGATCGAGGAGACGCCGGCGACCATGGTGCTGCCAGGCGCCGCCCTCGAGGAGGCACCGGCGCCCCCCACGCGGCAATCACTTGCGGTCACGGCGGGTGTCGTGCTCGTCATGCTTGTCGTTGGGTTGTGGGGTGGGTGGCAGGCATTCAGTCGGTATTTGGCGGTTCCCGAGGTTGAGGTCCCGAACTTCATCGGTCAGCCGCTGGAGGCGGCGCAGAAGATGGCCGAGGCCGCTCAGCTAGGTCTTCAGGTCGGCGATCAAGTTTACAGCGCCGATCGGCCCCCCAACACGGTGGTTTCCCAGGAGCAGCCCGCTGGCAAGCTGGTCAAGCGGGGCCGCTCGATCAGCGTCGCGGTGAGCATGGGGGCGGAGACCCTCATTGTGCCGGATGTGGAACGGCGGTCGTTGCTGGAGGCCCGGCTGCTCATTGACCAGGCTCAGCTGCGCGTGGGTGAGATGCGCGAAACGTTCGATGAGCAGGTTAAGGGCGGATTCATCATGGAGCAAGACCCGCAGCCGGGGGCCCGAGTCGAACGGGGGCGGACGATCAACCTCGTTGTGAGCAAAGGACCGCAGCGGTTGGAGATGCCCAATGTGATCGGGCAACCGTTGAATGATGCGCGCCGGTTGCTGCAGGATGTCGGCGTCACGCTCTCCGAGGTGCGGACGATCACGAACACGGATCTGCAACCGGGCGTCATCGTCGCGCAGTCACCGCAGGCGGGAACGCGGATCAAAGCCACCGATCCCGTGAGCGTCACGGTGACGGTGCGGCCGGGCGAAGAATCCGCTCCGCCTCCGGCGCCGCTGGTCACCGCGCAGTCGCAGCCCACCACCCCCGGCACGAACGACAAGGTGACCACCGTCCAATTGGTGGTCCCGGCGGGGGACGCCAACCAGGAGGTCAAGATCATCGTCGTCGATGATGCCGGTGTACGGACGATCGTGCGAAAAACGGTTCCCCCGGGAACGCGAATCAACGAGACTATCAGGACGCACGGCTACACCATTGTCCAGATCTATCTCCAAGGCCGCATCGTGCAGGAGATCCGGCCGTGACGGGCGCGGTGCGCATCGCCGCGAGTATCTTAGCGGCGGATTTTGCTCACCTGGGCGAGCAGGTAGCCTCCGCTCAACGCGGGGGGGCTGACGCGGTGCATGTGGATGTAATGGATGGACGCTTCGTGCCCGAGATCACTATCGGTCCTGTAATTATCGAGGCGGTGCGACGGAATACCCCCTTGCCGATCGATGCCCACCTCATGATCGTCGAGCCCGACCGACACGTCGAGCGCTGCATCCGCAGCGGCGCGACATCCGTGACCGTACATTTCGAAGCCACTACGCACCTCCACCGTGTCATCCAGCAGATCAAAGACGGCGGGGCACGTGCGGCGGTGGCGTTGAACCCCGCCACGCCGCTCGGGGCAATCGAACCGGCGCTAGCGGATCTCGACATGGTCCTCCTCATGACAGTCAACCCCGGCTATGCCGGACAGCGCTTCATCCCTTCCGTCCTCTCGAAGGTCACCCAACTCCGCGACTGGATTGCCGCGCATCGGCTCACCCTTGACGTGCAGGTCGATGGGGGGATCAACGAATCTACGGCAGGGCAGGCCGTTGCCGCCGGGGCGACCGTGCTGGTTGCTGCGTCCGCGATCTTCCAAGGGGCAGGCGGCATCGAGACATCGCTGCGTCGGCTACGGAACGCAGCGATGGTGCGTACCTAACCCCGTTTGCGCCGTGCCAGCGTCGGGGATCGTCTTCGTCAGTCATCCTGATTACACGAAACATCTCACTGGTCCGGGACATCCTGAACGGCCCGATCGCATCACAGCGATCACCAACGCCCTCGAGAAAAGCCCATTAGTCGAAAGTCTAGAGCGGATCACACCAGACCCTGCCACCCCCGAAGACTTAGCTGCGGTGCACACACAGGCGTATATCGATTACGTGCGTGAAGTTGCCGCCCATGGGGGCGGGGCCCTGGATCCGGATACCGTCGCCTCCCCGGCCTCTTTCGAGATTGCCCGACTCTCTGCCGGCGGTGCGCTCGCAGCAACACGCGCCGTGGTTGAAGGCCGCGCGCGCACGGCCTTTGCGGCCATCCGCCCGCCCGGGCATCACGCTCTAGCCGATCGCGCGATGGGGTTCTGCTTGTTCAACAACGTTGCGGTCGCAGCCGCAGATGCGACAAGGCGCGAAGGGCTCGCCCGGGTGTGCATTCTCGACTGGGACGTGCACCACGGAAACGGGACACAGGATTTGTTCTACCGAGACCCCCGCGTGTTGTATATCTCCATGCACCAAGAGAACTGGTACCCGGGGACAGGGGCGATCGAGGAAACCGGCGAGGGAGACGGGAGTGGGTTCACCATCAACATTCCCCTTCCAGCTGGGACTGGCGATAGCGGCTACCGCACGGTGTTCGAGGAAGTTGTCGTGCCGGTTCTGCAGGTTAGCGCCCCACAGGCCGTCTTGATCTCCGCGGGATATGATGCACACTTCGATGATCCGCTCGGCGGGATGTTGCTGACGGCCGCGGGCTTCGGGACCCTCGCGGAGCTGGTCACGCAGACGCGCCCTGATCACGGCGGAGTCGTGGGCATTCTCGAAGGCGGATATCACCTTACTCACCTTGCGACCTCAGTATTGGCGACTCTGGGGGTGCTTGGCGGCAAAGCCATAACGCTGGACGAGCGCCCTGCGATGTCGTCTGAGACTTCCTACCCGACGGTCCACGCGCGAATCCGCGCCGTCCGCCACATCGCGCGGACGCATTGGAACATTTAGCTCCCAAGAGGGGAAGCCATGTTTCACGGCCAGGGCTGTCCGCGGACTCAGGCCTCATTTGAGTCGAATCCTGCTTAATTTTCCCCTAGGTCTGTGTCATCGGAGCACTCAAGTCGCGAACCCTTTCGGGCGATTTGTCGCTTGGGGAAGTCAAAGGGCAGGGAATCGTTTGTGTGCTGTGAAATGAAGGCTAGTGTCCCAGCCCCCTGTGGTGAGCACGGAGATCCGCGTCCGGTACGCAGAGACGGACGCGATGGGCATCGCTCATCACACAGCCTATCTGGTGTGGTTTGAGGTGGGCCGAACGGAATACACCCGGGCGATGGGTTTGCCCTACCGGCAGGTAGAACAGTCCGGGACTCGCCTCGTCGTCGTCGAGGTCTCCTGCCGGTACCACCAGCCGGCGCGCTATGACGACGTGCTGGTGGTGCAGACGACGGTCCGTGCCCTGACCCGGGCCACCGTCACCTTCGCGTACGAGGTGCGACGGAAAGACGACCAGAGGTTGCTTGTCGAGGGGTCGAGCGTGCATGCCGCCACGGATGGCACCGGACATGTGAAACGAATTCCCGAATCGGTGGCGGCGTCGTTGACGGGTGCAGGGAGGAAGACCAAAGAGTAACGCGAATAACCTAGCCGTTTCCCGGTCCACACGACCCAAATAGACGTGGCACCGCCTGCGGCCCTTGGGGTGAACAGGTTAGATGATAACGAACGGAAGCACAGAGTCCTCGTCGACTCCCGTCGACGGAGAAGGCGACCTGGGACAGAAGGTGCCCCAATTGGCTGAGCACCAGATCATCCAAGGTACAGTTGTCCGCGTGGACACCGAAGGGGTCCTCGTGGACGTGGGGGCCAAGTCGGAAGGGCTGATCCCACCCAACGAGCTCTCCCGCCCCAATGCCACCCCGGATGTTGCGGTCGGGGATCGCATCGACGTCATGGTGGTGCGGGTCGAGGGGGAAGAGGGGAACGTCATCCTCTCCCAGCGGCGCGCCGACTTCGAGATGGCGTGGCGCCGTGTGCAGGAGGCCCAGCAACAGGGCACGATTCTGCATGCCATGGTGGTGGATAAGGTCAAGGGCGGACTAGTCGTCGACCTGGGACTGCGCGGATTCGTCCCGGGCTCGCACGCAGATCTAACGCAGGCCAAAGGCCACCGTTTCGATTCGCTTGTCGGACAGTCCCTGCCGCTAAAGGTGCTGGAGGTTGACCGGCCCAAGGGGCGGGTGATTCTCTCCCATCGCCTCGCAGTCGAAGAAGAGCGCACAAAGCGCAAGGCTGACGTGATGGCGACCCTGCAGGAGGGCGCCGTGGTCGAGGGCACCGTCAAGCGGCTGACTGACTTCGGGGCGTTCGTCGACCTGGGCGGAATGGACGGGTTGCTCCCGATCGGCGAGATGTCGTGGACGTACATCAAGCATCCGTCCGAGGTCCTGCGCCGCAACCAGCACTTGAGGCTGACCGTGCTGCGGGTGGACCGCGAAGGCGGGCGCATCTCGTTGGGCCTCAAACAAATCCTCGAAGATCCCTGGCAGAAGATCGGTGAACACTTCCACGTGGGGGATACCGTGAAGGGCAAGGTGGTCCGGCTGGTGTCCTCTGGAGCCTTCGTGCGACTGCGGGATCTGGACGCGTTCCTCCCGGTGGCCGAAGCGGCCGAAAAACGCCTCACCAAGATCGAGGAGGCGGTCAAGATCGGCGATATGGTCGAGGCGATGGTGACCGAGATTCGGGCTGACGAGCGGCGGATGCTGCTGTCGGTGCGGAAGATGGAGCGGGAGCGCGAGCGCAAGCGCGTGAAGGAAGTCCTCCGTCAACAAGAGGAGGAGTCGCGCGTCACAATTGGCGACATCGCGGGCGCACTTCTGCAGCGGGCCGTGGCGTCCGCCGCACACGCGCCGCCTGCCGTAGACGTTGCCAAGCGCGACGGAGAGAACGAGGGGTCGTCGGGCTCCTAAGAATTCTGCAGTCGAGTTGGTCGGTGCAGCCGCGGGGGATGAACCCGCGGCTGCGGTCGTTTCGGGCGCATCATCCATCCCTGGGCCTCTGAGCAGAGGTATCTCCGGTCGCCTCCCCTGATTACCGCGTCATCGTCTTTCGGCTATAATGAGGTCGCGTCGGGGAGTAGCGCAGCTGGTTAGCGCGCAGCGTTCGGGACGCTGAGGCCGCCGGTTCAAATCCGGCCTCCCCGACCAGTTTGTCTCGCCATCCTTGAGAGTTTGCCCTCAGACCGGAGCTGGCTTTTGGGTAAACGACGCTGACCTGCGCAATAGCCTCCGAATCGATCTGAGTGCGGCGCACAGAGCATGTCATAACGGACTTAAGTTGGCCCAGGGGAAATCACAGGTTGACGCGCAAGAGAACAGGGAGAGGGTCTGGCATGGAGCATGATGCCACGTACATGGTAGGACTCTATCGAGCGGTCGAGCAGATCGAGAAGGTCAAAGACGGCTACGAGGTGCGGGTTACTGCCTACGATGACGAGACGGCCCGAGAGATGCCGTGGCATCCTCTACACGTCATCCTGTTCGACTCGCGATGGGTGGCCCCGACGCTTAGCGACGCTAGGCGCGGTTTGAAAATGGCCGTTGATCTAATGAGGCACGAGTTAGGAAAGCGCCTCGGAATAGCGCAATCCTAGTCCAAGTTTTCATCCCAACCGGTCTACTGCACATTGAAGTTCATCCAATCGAGCGGGACCGTAGTCCGTCATTGGCACCCTATTGCCATGATCCCCCCACACAGCGGTCCCGGGCTGTCCCCTCGTGAGACAGGGGAGAGAGGAATCCCCCGAGTTTCCTGGGAATTTGAGACTCTTGAGAGTCCCATCCCCTGGTGAGATTCACGCGGAGAGCGTTCGGGACGCTGAGGCCGCCGGTTCAAATCCGGCCTCCCCGACCAGTCTGATACCCCAGATGGTCGATGGCGACTGTTAGGTATCTCGTGAGGAGTGTCGACGCAGCGGTGAGCTTTTACACCGCGCATCTGGGATTTGAGCTCGAGCGACGCATGGGACCCCCGTTCGCCATCGTGAGGAGGGGAGATCTTCGCCTGTGGATCAGCGGCCCCGAGAGCTCGGCGGCTCGGCCGATGCCGGATGGCCGGCGCCCAGAACCCGGCGGGTGGAATCGGGTGGTGATTGAGGTCACGGACCTCCAAGCTACGGTGCAGCAGTTGATACAGGCGGGTGTGGTCTTCCGCAATGAGATCGTGAGTGGGCCGGGCGGCAAACAAATTCTGCTTGAAGACCCTTCGGGCAATCCGATTGAGCTGTTCCAACCGGCGACATGACCGATTAATTAGAAGAGCCCGAGAGCTCCACAGACGATGGGACGCTCTGGCGGTGCCTCGCGAGAATCGGGACGCAGATAGCGGGTTCTGGTCAGCCTCGAGACAGGGAATCCAGCAGGTTAATGAGGTGCAAGACCAGCACGCCCGCGTAGACAGCCGTCGCGGTTTGCAGTGCTAGAAGTGCGCGGCGCTGACGGGGGATTCCCACCCGGAGGACGGCTACGATTCCCAGGGCCAATGCCGCGAGGCCCAGGGCTTTGATCGTCATCGGGTACCACGTCAGCAGGTGCGGCTTGAGCCACGGGTTCCCTTCGAGGAACGACCCCTGGCTGAGCCCGAAGTAGGTGTAGACGAGATCCAGCTCATTGGCGATCAGTAAGACAATATAGGATCGCCACAGTTTGCGAGGAAGCTCTGCCGCGTTCATGCGCCCCTATCCGTGGAGTAGCGTTTTGGTTCAACGAATTCCTGAGATTTCCTCTCGGGAGAAGTCATGATGCTCGGGGGCCTCATCACGGAAGTAAAACTCACCGCCTCTGGAGAACGCCAGGAGTTCGTTTGCCGCCTTCTCGACCGCTCAGCGACCCACGTTGCGATGCTCTTCAAAAGCACGCAGGCTCGGCGGGTGGGGGACCTTCGACTGCCCAAAGGAACCATCACCTACGGCTACTTTTGGTCGGGGCGGCCTTACAACGTCTACCAGTGGGTGCACCCCGATGGCCGCACCCTCGGCTACTACGTCAACCTGGCCGATGGCATCGTGTTCCGTCTCCACGCCGTGGAGTGGCATGATTTGGCCCTCGACCTGTTATTCAGCCCGGACGGTCGTCGCGTGCAGGTCTTAGATGAAGACGAGCTCGCCGCGCTACCTCCCGGGCTTCAGGCCAAGGCGCAGGCTGCCCGAACCCATGTTCTGACGCATCGCGACGAGATTCTGGCGGAGGTCACCGCGTGCACCGCGCACCTCCGAGGGGCGAGGTACCGGGGTGCGGGGAGAGGAATCACCAGGCAGAAGGCGAACCACCAGGGGTAAGTTTTCGCCCAATTCATACTACGAAGTTGCACTTCTCGACACAGCATCCGATGGACCTGGGGCGAAATCATGAAGGATTTGCGGGACTGGTACTCATACCTCGAGCGATCCGTTAAAGACCCTAAATCTCCTTCGGATTCGCGAACCTTTCCGACCGCGCCACAGCCACCACCGGCGCCCGCCCGTCTGCCCGCACTCCCCCGGGACCCGGCTCCTGCGCGCCCACGTCGCCAACGCATGCCGCGGCCGATCGAGCTGCAGCAGCCTCTGCCAATGGATCTGGGGGCAGCCGCGTTGGCTCGGCGAGCCGGGCGTCCGCCGCTGACCGAATCACGCGACGCGATCATCCGCCGGCTGCTCGATCCAGACCTCACGCTGCATGAAGCCGCATCGATCCTCAACCTCAGCAAGGCTACCCTGCGCCGCTACACCGACCAGGGAAAGCTGATATGTCAGCGCACGAGTGGGGGGCAACGCCGATTCAAACTGTCTGACGTGTTGGCGTTGCTAGAGCAGCGGGGAGAAGCAGCGACGTGACCGTCGCGGTAGCGGTGCGCGCGGACCCTCTCATGCGCATGGCGATGTTCACGGAATCTTACCTGCCGCGCATCAGCGGCGTCGTTCACTCGGTGACCTCGTTTGTCACGGCGCTGCGTGCGCAGGGGCATCAGGTAACCATCGTGGCCCCGCAGGTGTCAGGATATCGTGATGCCGATCCCGAGATCGTGCGGTTTCCGTCCGTGCGCACCCGACAGGCCGACTTCCCGATCGGCATTCCGTACGCGCCAGATATGTGGCGGCAGTTGCTGACGATGGATCTAGACCTCGTCCACACCCATGCTCCCTTCACGATGGGCGCAGCGGCCGCGCGCCTGGCCCGCCGCCGCGGTTTACCCTTGGTCTTCACCCACCACACGCTGTACGACGAGTACGTGCACTATGCGCCAGGGCCCGCCTGGATGCTCCGGGCGCTCGTCCGCGCCTACACCGTCCGATTCGCCAACCGCTGTGACTGTGTTATCGCCCCGTCGCGTGCGCTCCAGGCACGGCTGAGGGCGCAGGGGGTGCGAGGCCGGATCGAAGTCCTGTCGACCGCTGCGCTGGACCCCGAGCTGATCTCCTCCCTGGATCCGTCCTGGGTCCGACCGACCTTCAACCTCCCGCCTGCTCGCCCTGTAGTGGTGACCGCGAGCCGACTGGCCAGGGAGAAGAGCGTTGACCTCGTGCTTCGCGCGTTTGCCCGGGTCCTCCGGACTCGGGACGCCACTCTGCTGGTCGTCGGGGGGGGTCCCGAGGAGGCGGCGCTGCATCGGCTGGCCGACGACCTGCGCCTCGGCGCACGCGTGGTATTCGCCGGGCTGCAGTCGCACCGCCGCACGCTGGAGTGCTTGGCGGCGGCCGATATCTTTGTGTTTGGCTCGCAGACCGAAACGCAGGGGCTGGTGGTGGTCGAGGCGATGGCTGCCGGAACGGCGGTGGTCGCGGTCAATGCGGGCGGGATCGCCGATGCAGTGCGTGACGGAGACACGGGGGTGCTGGTGCCGCCTGCCCCGGATGCGCTGGCGGAGGCCGTGGTACACTTGCTGGACAATACCCCGATGCGGCAGCGCTTGGCTGCCCGGGCAAAGGAGGCTGCCTCGGAATACGTAGTCCCGGCGCTCACTCGCCGGCTGGTGGAGATCTACCAGTCGCTGCTGCCGGTTCATCGTCGCTGACATCATCCTAAACATCATTCTTGGCCCGGGTCGTCTGCGGGCAATCCTGGAGGAGACGTCCTGTGTACTTAAAGCGACTGGATCTGCACGGGTTCAAAACCTTCGCTGACCGCACAGAGTTAGAATTTATCCCCGGCGTCACCGCCATTGTTGGTCCCAACGGCAGCGGCAAGAGCAACGTTTTCGACGCCATTCGCTGGGCGCTGGGGGAGATGAGCTTCCGCAGCCTCCGGTCCGGCCGCCTGGACGAGTTCATCTTCAGTGGAAGCGAAGCGCGTCGGGCGATGGGCCAGGCCGAGGTCTCGCTTACGATCAACAACGACTCCGGCGCGCTCCCGATTGATTACAGCGAGGTCACCGTAACCCGCCGGGCTGCCCGCGGCGGGGAGGGCGAGTATCTGTTGAACGATACGGTCTGCCGGCTCCGCGACATCCAGATGTTGTTCTTGGGGACGGGGCTGGGCGGTCGTTCCTACTCCCTGATTGGCCAAGGCCAAGTCGACAGTGTCCTCAATGCGGGCCCCGAAGAGCGTCGCCAACTGCTCGAGGAAGCGGCCGGGCTCGCGCGCTACAAGCGGCGTCGGCGCGAGGCCGAGCGGCGGCTGACCCACGCGACCACAAACCTCCTGCGTGTCTCCGACCTGCTGGCCGAGCTAACC
>Ga0209283_10000392_pt1 | contig 22115 bp, 18 predicted proteins | sample CZO8metaG_2_FD_188354 | JGI IMG/M metagenome (GOLD analysis project Ga0209283, IMG submission 188354) | Vadose zone soil microbial communities from the Eel River Critical Zone Observatory, Northern California, USA - CZOApr15con2H1.8 metaG... | ecosystem: Environmental > Terrestrial > Soil >...
ACGTTAGCGGACCCCCGCAAAGGTCGATTTCGGGTAACAGGAAACGACCAGCTTCCCAGTCCCCCACCACCGCCCAAGAGACGGAACCGAACGATTCGATATAAGAATATCAGGCACGACTTGATTTGGAAGAAGAGTCTTCGAAGCACGCCCCTGAAAGCCGAACAGTTTCGCACACATCGGACTAATGTCCGCATCTAACTTCGCTCTTCCTGGCCCACCGAAGCTTGGCCAAGCGGAGCGCTTTTACATGGACGCTTTTCCGAACATAAGCTATGGCCGAGGAAGAATCGGAACTAACCGAGGACGAGTCGGAAATGACTGAGACCGTTCAGTCTAGCCGCACTCTTGTCGACATTCCTATCATTCCCTTCGAGCCCGGAACACCGGGGAGCGGCAAGGACGTCGGTGAAAAACAGACTAAGCTTAGGAGCGCGATTCTGGAACGGGTCTCACAGGAAGAGCTTTCCAAGTTCAAAGAAGCACTGAAGGGGAGGCTCGTAACCATCACACTAGGTTTCTTTCTTTGGAAGGGGACGCCTAAGACCACCAATACTAGAGCAGTGAAGGACTTGGACAATCTCATGAAGATACTATTCGACGTACTTGGAAAAGGTCAACAGGGACTCGGTCTTCTGGAAGAAGACAGCTACATTTGCGAAGTTTACGCGAAAAAAGAACTGGTGGACGATGTGAGCGAAGAAGGACTACGGATCATAATAGAAGAATACCAGGACGAAGGAATGCAGCGCGCTCTAAAAGAATTCTACACGAAAAAGAACAAGACGGGTGCTTAAGCTCCCTACACTAAACCAATTTAATGTGTGTTTGATTCCTTGGCGAACGGCCGGTAGCTGAGGGGAAGCCCGATTCACTCTGAGAGCTAATTGACTGCTCAGATGGGCGGGGGGGTCTCGTTCAACTTGTCTTTGGGGAGCTTGGTCCAATTGAGAAATTCCTTGTCTGGTTTTTCTTCCTCGTAGAGTGTCTTTCGTCGGCACTCCAAAGGACTCGGCTCTTGCCCTAGAAGGTCTGCAGCGGTGACAACTTGATGTCCCATCTTTCCGGCGGAATCTCTTACCGGCTCTAGGAACTTGTACCACCCCTCGTCCCTCAAGACGTGATGATCAATCACCACTGTTTGGACTTCTCTCGCGATCTTTTCCATGTGACGTAGTGCTGTCCGAAAGAACTCTTCATCTATCCGGAATCCTTGCAGATAGGTGGGCGGTCCTCCCATGATTAGCAGATCAGGCTTCTCGTCAAGAATGACCTTTACAGTCTCCTCCGTCACTGGTCCCTGAACATCAGGCGCGAAGACAAGCTTCTCCCCGGACTTCTCAACAATGCAAGGGAGGACCCATCCCAGTCCCGATTCGTCCTCACCGTGGGGAACCGGCGGTGGAAAGCGGAGTGTTGTCCTTCCGAATTCGAAGCTTCTCCCATCAGCCACCTCAAACTTTTCAGCCCACTTCTCTGCGGCCTGCTTGAACATCCAGCCTCGACGTCGCTGGGCAGTGTTGATGTTTTTTCGAAAGTCCTTTGCGAGTATGATCTTTCCCTTGTAAGTTTTTTCCGATAACTCGGGAGTGCTTCCCAGCCAGACGGGATCGATGTAGTTGGGAGTATGATGATCATTGTGATAGTGGGAGATAGTCACAACTTTGGCTTTGGCGCCGGCGGCATTGATTCTTTCACGCGCCTCATTTCTTGCTCTATACTCTTGAGGATGGGGCATCAAGCGGAATCTCGGACCCAAAGCTACTCCAGCATCTAGCAATACTGTCACATCGCGAGTTCGCACCAGAGTACACATTGAACGCACGCCCAGGCTTTCATATGCCAGAGGTGTGACAGTTATTCCGGCCAAAAGTCCTGATTCTCTCCTGGACCAAAGCTCAGTAAGGCTTTATTGATTCGCCCGGTTATCTCGGACTTGGGTCCGATGACTTCTCTGGCCCAACGGACAAGTCCTATGGACTGGATGAAGTGGATCTTGAGACCCGGAATCCCGGGCAAGAATGAGAGAGGACCCATTCACAACCACGGAATCCAAGAAAACACCACAGCATGACCATGAGACCAGGGCAACGATGAAACAAGAGACAGAGACCGTACGAACAGCTTCCAGCAGACGATGGCTCGTCCTCGGATCAGTTCTGACGTCCCGCGTTATCTACACGATCAACTGGTTCAACATAGCACCATTACTCGGCGCGACGGGGCTCATCGCCCTGGAGCTGAACCTCGACCTACCGTCTCAAGGAGTTCTTACATCTTCATTTCTCTTAGGTGCAGGAATATTTCAGATACCAGCGGGAATTGTCTCCGCTAGATGGGGGCCCAAGAACACTTCTCAAGTGGGAATGCTGATTCTTTCGCTTTCTGGAATAGGCGAGGGGCTATCACCGAACTTTGCGGCGCTCTTGGCTTCAAGGTTTCTCTTGGGGCTAGGAGCAGCCCTATTCTTTGCCCCAGCTATCGGCATCCTCACACCACTATTTCGTGAGGAAGAAGAGGGTCTGGTTCTTGGCCTCTACAATAGCTGCTTCAACATAGGAGGCGCGATTGGCCTGTTCGGCTGGGTCTTAGTCACCGACCTCATCGGCTGGCGAGGCGGCTTGGTACTCGGCGGTCTAATAGGGGTGATTTCGGTTCTGATTGGGCAAGTTGTTATTCCACGGGACAAGGTGCTGCCACGAACTCAGCGGCGATCAATGAGACCCGTTTTCAAGAATCGCAACATCTGGTTGATCGCATTTGGAGTTCTTGGTCTCTGGGGCGCTATCTTTTCCTCCTCGACATTTCTTGAAGCCTACACCAAAGATACTTTCGGGATTTCTGCTTACATCTCTGGTCTCATGGCCTCTCTGATCATGCTCGCCAGCATCTTCGGCGGACCAGTCGGTGGCTATCTATCTGACCGGTTCAGAAGACGCAAGATCTTCATCTTAGTGCCCGGAATCCTCGTGTCTGTGGGACTTGTCCTCTTTGGTATTTCCCAGCCCATTGAACTCTGGTTCCTCATCCCGCTAGTGGGTTTCTTAGATGCCATCGTTTTTTCCACCATGTATGCAAGTGCTAGCCAGTATCCTGACGTGGGGCACGAGTACGCTCCTCTCGGCCTAAGCATCATCAACTCAGTCCAGATACTGGGTAGCATCCCAATTCCGATAATCTTCACGTTGCTCGTGAACGCTTACGGGAAAAATTACTCTCCCGGGTGGTTCTTCATGGGAGGCTTATCCTTGGCAATGATAATGCTCATTCTTGGCATTAGGGAGCCCTTCAAAGCCAGAGAGGATATCAATGATAATAATTGATTTGTCAGCCTAGTTTGTATAACTCGTCTTGGGGAACGGCTGCCAAACTTCGCCTTCTATTTCCCTGGACTAGAGTACGGCCAGTCGTCTTGGGAGTAAGTCTTCCGACTTCAGAGACTCTAACTCGAAGTCTTCGCAGGACCTTGGTCACCCGTTTAACAGCTGATGGGTCGATCGCGGCCATTAAGCATCCCGAGCTCATTAACTTCAATGGGTCTAGTTGGAGAGCGGAACAGATCTTGCGGGTTTCTTGAGCTACCGGGATTTGATTCTTCCAAACCTCTATTCCAGTGCTTGAAGCTTCGGCCATTTCCCAGAACCCATTCAGGACCCCTCCCTCCGTCGGGTCATGCAACGCGTGAACCCCGGTAATCCTTGCAATGCTCAAGGCTTCCTTTACGATGCTAATTTGTCTCGAGAAGTTTCGAGCCCTAGTCAAGATAGCTGCGGGGATTCGTTTCAATCGCTCATGGTAATCATAAGCTAGTATCGCGGTACCCTCAAGTCCGGCCGTCTTTGTGAGAAGTATCTTGTCTCCGACCCGTCCACCTTGTGAGCTTAGCACTCGCCCCCTACCCTCACCCACCATGAATCCAGCGATTATTGGTCTGTCCAATCCTTTCGTCGCTTCTGTGTGTCCGCCCACGACAGTAATTCCCAATCGCTGTGATGCTCGGTTTATCCCGTTCATTATCTCTGACAACTTCTTCTCTTGAGTGCCAGGCGGAAGGAGTAGGGTGCACATGTACCATATCGGCCTCGCTCCCGTTGTGGCGATGTCGTTGGCGTTAATCTGGACTGAATGCTCGCCGATGTGTCTGGTCGTCCCGGTCACCGGATCTGTTGTGAAGACCATAACCTTCTTGCCATCTTTGACTACAGCCGTGTCTCTGCCAATCCCCGGTCCAAGGACAAGCTTGGGATTCCCTTTGCCGAGGTGGGAATAGACTGCTCTAACCAGAGAGTCAGGGGGTACTTTTCCAATCAGAAAGGAACGGGATTTGCTCGACCTTGGCATCGGAATAGCAATTGTATCGTCGTCTAAAAAATGAACGCAGGTCTCGAGAACAACTGGGAGACGGTCGATGGTTTGACGTTAGAAGCGTCAAGTAGTTTCTGAGCCGTAGTCCTGAAGGGACTCGGTTTTAGATGTCCGAGTGTTAGCTGGTTAATCTTTCGGCCAGCGGTTTCCGACTTGGCCGGTGCCTGGGAGCACGACAGGAATATTAGGTGTCTTCCGGCGAACGTGAAGCCATTGAGGGAGTATTACTGCTCGTAGAAGCTCCTGTATTGAAATTCCTCGGTCATCGGCTTGGTTGATGAGCGTCTGATACGTAACAGGAGAAACAGCGAGCATGAAATTCTTGTTGACCAATCAGTAAACAACTACAAGCAAGTACTGGTTCGCCACTACATATACGTTGGTAACCTAGACAAGAGACACTACTGAATTATTTTTCACTATCTCTCCTAGGCTTCGCTAGCGACGCTCTGCGTATGTTTGCCTGTCAACCTGCTTATGGTGGTCTATCTCCCTGGTTGCTCAACGAGAAACCCGACGATAAGCTCGATCTCGGGCGCCTGCCCATGTTGTGGCGATTCTCTCTGGAAACTAGTCAGAGAACCGTTGAACGCTTCTGTGGAACAGTTGAGGGCTTGCATATGTTTATCTTGGAATGCATTAGCCTTCTCATTAATCGGAATTTGATTTGACATGTCAGAAATACCTGTTCTAATCCTGAGAGAAGGCACCTCTCGGTCGAGAGGGAGAGATGCCCAAAGAAGCAACATTATGGCCGCTAAGGTCCTGGCTGAGACAGTACGTTCGACTATTGGTCCCCGAGGCATGGATAAGATGATGGTCGGCGGCATAGGAGACATCGTTGTTACAAATGACGGTGCCACTATCATGAAAGAGATGGACGTTCAGAATCCAGCTGCCAAGATGCTGGTCGAAGTTGCCAAGACCCAAGACCAAGAGGTTGGAGACGGAACTACAACTGCTGTCGTCCTGTCGGGCGAACTGCTGGCTGGAGCTGAGGGCCTCTTAGACAGAGACGTTCATCCTAATGTAATCATCGACGGGTACAGAGCTGCCGCGGACAAGGCCCAAGAGATCTTGGACGACATAGCTGTTAATATTAAGATTGATGATGATCAGCAACTGAAACGCGTCGCACTTACATCCTTGAACACGAAGGGAATCTTCGGATCACAGGAACATTTCGCGGACCTTGCAGTCAAGGCGGTTAAACAAGTGATGGAGAAGAGTGGGACGAAGATTACGGCAGACATTGATATGGTCAAGGTGATGAAAAAGCACGGACAAAGCCTGGCGGAGACCGAACTCATAAACGGAATCGTCATCGACAAGGAAGTCGCTCATTCTCAAATGCCCAAGAAGGTAACCGGCGCCCGAATCGCATTATTGAATGCTAAGCTAGAGATTGAGAAGACGGAGATGGACGCGAAGATCAATATCAACAAACCTGAAGAAATGCAACTCTTCCTCGACGAGGAAGAGAACCTTCTCAAGGAGATGGCGGAACAAGTCGCTGCGAGTGGCGCCAACGTCCTATTCTCAGAGAAGGGCGCTGACGACGAAGCCCTAGCAATTCTCGCGAAGAAAGGTATCCTTACTGTGAAGAACGTTAGTAGCGGAGACATGGAGAAGATGGCAAAGGCAACTGGCGGGATCATCGTCGGCACCTTGAAGGATCTTTCTAAGACTGGTCTAGGTCAAGCCAAGCTTGTTGAGGAAGTGAAGATTGGCGATGACAAGCTGGTGTACGTCCGTGAGGCGAAGAATCCCAAAGCAGTTACAATCATGATACGTGGCGGGTCAGAACATGTCGTTGACGAGGCGGAAAGGTCCCTCCACGACGCGCTATGCGTGGTGAGAAATGCGGTTGAAGACGGCAAGATTGTTGCCGGCGGCGGTGCTCCCGAAGCCGAAGTTTCTAAGCGACTGAAGGATTACGCGAGGAAAGCAGGCGGGAGAGAGCAGCTGGCTATCACTGCCTTCGCGGAGGCTCTTGAAGCAATACCCGTTGCTATCGCTCAGAATGCTGGAATCGATCCCATTGACATTATGGTTGACCTCAGAGCGAAGCACAACAATGCCCAAAACAAGTGGTACGGTGTTAACGTTTACACTGGGAAGGCAGAGGACATGTGGAAGCTGAACGTGGTCGAGCCTCTGCGAGTGAAGAAGCAGGTCGTTAGGTCGGCCGTGGAGGCAGTAACGATGCTGCTGAGGGTTGATGACGTCATCGCCTCAAAGGGTGATAAGGGAGCGGGTCCAGGCGCGGGCGGACCTCCGGGAATGCCCCCAGGCATGGGTGGTATGGGTGGCATGCCGCCTGGCATGATGGGCGGAATGTAGTCGACCCAGAACTACACTATACCTTCGGACTCAATTACCTAGGTGCTTCAGGAAGAACTCTGTTATTGCGTTGTAACAGTTTACTCTGTTCTTGAAGCGGAGCACGTCGTGCCCCTCGTCTTCATAGACGAGATAGTCTACTTTCACTCCTCCTTTGCGGAGGTCGGCGACGAGGTCTGCTGATTCTGGTTCCGGCACTCTGGGGTCGTTTTTCCCTTGAATAATCATCAGTGGAGCAGAGAGCTGGTTCATGTAGGTCTTCGGCGATCGCTCTACTAGGAAGTCTTTGTCTTTCTCGGGGTCTCCGAGACCCAGACGGAAGAAGGTCTGCCAAGTGGGAGGAAGACGTGGAAGCCAAGCAAGAAGGTCGTAGGGGCCGAACATGTCTACGGCAGCCTTCCAAAGATTCGCGTGACGTGACGCCAGCGTGAGCGTCATGTATCCACCGTAAGATCTGCCTACCACTGCGCGACGCTTCGAATCGATCCTTGAGTCGTTTTCTAGACGCTTCAAACCCTCAAGGTGGTCCAGAACGTCCCTTCCTCCCCAGTCCTTGTCCACCCATTTCATGTAGCGCATTCCATAACCAGTGCTTCCTCTAACGTTGGGAACAAAAACAGCGAATCCGTTAAGGGTCAGGTACTGGATCAAGGGCATAGAGAACCATGTGAAGTCCGGTCTCTCTTGTCCCTGGGGACCTCCATGCACATACTCCACCAGCGGTCTGGGACCTTTGTAGCCGAGCTTTGGGGAAGGGAGGTAGAGTCGGGCGGAGATTCTCAAGCCATCAAACGACGAATAGCTGATGTCTTCTCCTGGAGACAGGTATTCCTGGGGAATCCCTAAGACTTTCTCGCTTGACAATTGTCTCGCAGGACCCTTCTCTCCAGCGGGAAGGAGGTAGATCTGGGAGGGACTGTTTGCCTTTGTGAATGAAAACACGTAGTCTACTTCTAGGGGAGACTTGTTCTTGATCTGCCACTCGAGCCCCAGAGCCACACCAGCCGATAGAATGCCAGAACCCACTATCGTCTTTGCTACTTTGAAGATGGGGGATGTGCCTCCTTGAAATGTTCCTTCGTAGATCCAGGACGCACCATCGATGTTGTACTCCAAGACGAACACATCTTCCTTCACTTGTCGCAATATTACCATGGCACCTTGGCCAGAATGCTGTAAGCCCTCCACCGGAACGTCTACGGGTTTGGACGGGTCATCTAGGGAAAGATAGGTCAATCCCCCGTTATCATGGAATATTACGGAGTCGAAGAGCAACCCTTGGTCATTGTCAACGAAACTGCACCGTCCTATCCCTGTCAAGGGGACTTGTCTGCCATTCCTCTCGTCAAGAGGAACGCCGTACAGAAGCTTCCTAGCGTTCCATCCTTCCTTCCAGTAGTAGAGAACCGTATCTCCGGGAGTATACCCGTCGGCTAGTATGACTGTCGAGTGGTCCGAGCTTACTCCGTTGCATGTATTCCCGTAGATGCTTGTTCCCAGGGATTTTACATCCCTCGTCTCTAGGTTGACCCTCAGACATTCAATGTTTGGATCCTTTCGATTGTCCCGGAAGAAGTAAGCAATGTTCTTCTCACTGTCGCAGTCTACGCAAGCTATCTGTTGATCGCGATACTCTTCTCCAAGAACAGTTTAGGGATTCCACCCTCCAGAGGGATGAAACACGGCTGATAGTTTTCGTTTCCAAGCCTGTCAATCATGACTAACACCTTCCCCAGTTTCGGTAGGACCTTGAAGTTGGAACCTGCCATCAAGTGCGGGTTGACCAAGGCAAGGCCACCTGGCAGAAGGGGGGCTGGGGAATACTCCCGTCTCTATCCATCGAATAGAGACTCAATATTCCACTTAGGTCGGATAGGAAGTACACCCGGTCACTCGCAATTTGCGGTGCAAGCATTAGACGTGCGGAGAGAATCGACTCGATTGGGAAGTGAGTCTTGGGAGAAGACGGCTTCTCAAGGATCTCGGTAACAGTCAAACAAATCGAATCAACCTAATGACGACTCTGCTAATCAACTTTTCAGCGACCGTCCCCATCGCGTGATCCTTCTATCGAGCTAGTCGGTCGGCTACGGTTTCCAAGCAAGGCAGCAGAAGCGAGTAACACTGGCGCATCCAGCCTACCGGATCGAGCTGTTCATTGGCAGGATAGTCCTTGACCTCCCCTTCTCGTCCAGCATAAGCGGTTATCACATCGACTTTCCCCTTGGCCTCTGGGAATCTCTCTAAGATCACATTGACATGACGGTTTTCCATACCAAATATTAGGTCCGATTCCCGCACAGCTTCCTCGGTCAATGGTCTCGAGTGATGATTTTCCAAAAACTTGTAGGCATCACCGATCACGAGGCTTAGTCTACGATCGGCGATTCCCCAGGGTCGAGCGCTCAACCCGCAAGACGCCACATTGACCCCGACAACCCCTCTCTCCAACAACATTTTTCGCAGGAGAGCCTCTGCCATGGGGCTACGAGCAATGTTACCATCACACACGAACAGTACGTTCATGATTCAGACGTCGACTGTCTCACTAGTCGCTGGGAACGTTTAAAACACTGAAATCGCCGCAATTAATCAACGCTGGGTCTGCTTGAGCAAAGAACTGAAGAAACTGCCCGAAGTCAAGGTTTTCGGCAAATGGCCGACAGCCGGAATAGAAGCGAACGACCTAGGACTCAAGCGCTACATTTCAGCCAGGCCCATACTGCTACCCCACACTAGCGGTCGCCACGAACACCAACGGTTCAAGAAATCAACCATAAACGTAGTAGAACGCCTTATCGACGACATGATGAGACCAGGAGTTGCAGGCGGCAGCAAGGCCCGCGCAACTAGCATCGTACGAAACGCGATGGAGATTATCTCCATTCGAACAGGGAAGAACCCGATCGAAGTTCTGGTTCGAGCCATGGAGAATGCGGCTCCCGCCGAAGATGTGACAAGAATTGCTTACGGCGGAATTGTCTACCCCATTTCTGTAGACATCTCTCCTCAGAGGAGAACAGACATCGCATTGAGACATATTACGAATATGTCTCGACAGGCCTCCCATAACAACCCCCGAACCGTTGATGAGTGCTTAGCCGAAGAGCTGATCCTCGCTGCCGCGCGCGACCCCAAGAGTTTGTCGGTTCGAAAGCGCGACGAGATCGAGCGGATTGCTCTAGCCAGTCGCTAGAACTGACGCTTCAATAACTTTCTTCTGCTTCTCACACAATCAACTGCAACCAAAACTGCTCCACCTACACTCACTCCGATTAGCATCGCCGCTAAGTAGCCGTTTAGCAAGTATCCGACCGGCGAAACGTGGCTGGAGAACCATTGTTGCATGAAGGGGTTAGCCTGGTACTCTGCGGAAAGCGCGGAAAGGAGCAGAACAATGAAGCCAAACTGTACAAGAATAAACAGATGAATTCTCTTCAACACTGTTCACTGAACTTCTAATCAGGAATCGGAGAGACGACTTCGAATAGTCGGCATAATAATTTCGTTGCAGCCGACACTTCAAGGATTTACACTCGGGAGTCCCATCTTTATACTCCTCTCACCGGCTGTGATTACATCTTGTCTACTGTAGAGAAAAACCCTCTTCCACCCTCGTCCTTGAGTTCCGCTATTGAGAGGGCTGGCACTCTCCTCCAAAGCGGGGCCATGGACCAAATCGAAGGATATCGTGCCCGGTTCGAGACCCTTGAAGGAATGTACGAACGCGTCTTCTCCAGTATTATCAAGACTGGCTTCGACCCGGAGTCCTGCTACGAGACCGTGAAGAAATTTTTCGGAACCGATAAGGTTTCCTTTGCTGCCGTCGACGGTACAGACTATGCCCGTCCCCTCTTTGATCTCGTCGTCTTCTTCGGCGGATCGTACGCAGCTCGCGGAGCAATAACGTACAACAAAAAAGGCCCGCCCACTGTCGAATACGAGGACCATTTTCTCAAGAGCGGGCGCGCCCTGTCCAGCTGTGTGCCAGTCTACGTGAACGAAGTCCCCGAAATCGACCAGAGCTTCATACAGCCAGGCGAGATCTCAGAGATTTCCCTAGCTAGGCCTCTCACCGACGAGGCCATCGCAAACAATTCAACCGTCGCCAACTGGATCATGACCTTCTCCGAATTCTACCTAGCCTACAAACTAGCGTCGGAAGAGAATGGACCGCGAATTCTCCTGATGGACAGAAGCCTCGCCACAATGCTCGCCAGTCTCATCTACGACACCTCGCGCAGAAAGCTGTGGAAGACCAACGGAGCACTCTTCGGACTCGAAGTTGACGGCATACCCATAGACGTTAACGACCTGGCCTACGCCAGGCATCGCCTCGACAATCCGACCCTTGACTTACCACCACCCAGAGGCGACTACCTGCGGTATCGATGTCTTCTAGGGATCGAACGGGACGGACCCTTAACACTTGCAGCGCTCTGTTCAAGACTTGGAATCAAAGAGGAAGATCGGCAAAAGAGAGTCGATCGCTTTCTCAAGAAATCAGCCCAGGAAGGGTTCCTGGACGAAACAGTCGGAATCTACACTCTCAAAGAACGTTATCGGAAAACTTGGCCTCGAATCAGGAAGCTTGTGGAGACCTTGGGCCACCGAATGTTCGAGGAGAAACCCAAGGAAAACCCGTTGAAGGTATTGAAGAGGGGAGAATGGCACTGGCTAACAACCCAGGACCTAGCATTCCTCACCCTCTTCGCACTGAACCTTCTCGTAGAAGAGTGTTGGAAGAAGCGAATACTGCTCTTGGGATTAACGAAGGACACTGCAGCACGAGACCTGAAGAACCATGTTCTGCCGGTTCTAGTCTCAAACAAGGTTTGGCAGTCAGAGCTCAGCCAGGATCAACTATCACGGATACCCAACACTGACAGGATGCTTCTTCAAACCTTGAGTGTTTTTAACCACGAATCGATCCATGTTCCCTGGTCTCTCATAGAGTACGACTCAGCCTTCCTAATGATCGTCCCGGACTTCGAGAAGCGAACCGGCTTTGTTGCTGGGGCGATACGAAACAAGATCACGCCAGAGCGTCTCTTTCTCAAGACCTACGTCCAGCTTTCACAAACAGCCTACGATCCTCAACTCAGGAGCAACGTGCTCCTGCTCGACAGGCTGGCATATCCTGATTTCGATTATCGTCAAGACTCCACACTCAAGTTCCTTCACACTTACGGCAGTGCTGACGAGCCGGTCAGACCAATCGTCTTCAAAGACAACAAGGTGAAGAATCCGATGCAGGAACTTGTCCTGCTCACCCTCGGGTCCATGACCAGCAACAGCATTCCGGAACTTTTCGGTCACAACAAGCCTCTCTTCATCGCGGACAAGGTTGCCAAGTGGCACAACGAAGAGATGCGCCGGATCATCGATACTACCGGGAAATGGCTTATGAACAGTCCCAAACTACGGCATTTTGTCTTCTACATGAGTACGTTCCGGGAGCGGAGGAGCGAGATTGAAAGTAATCGAAGAGAAAGCTTCTAAGTACTTCACAGATTTCGGCGGACGGTTCCGCGCTCGTCTCGCCGCCGTCACTCCTGCCTTCATGCCCGCGGCAACCCATGAACTCACAGGCATCTCCTCCCGCTACGAATGCAGGATCAAAGTCGAATATCACAAAGATTTGATGGGACTAATCGAGGAAGGAATGCTCGTAGCTGTTCGCAACTTCAAGTCAAATCCCAAAGACCACCGGCATTCCCTCATGGTCATATCCCGAGTCTGGCCGGAACACTATGGACTGAAGGGTCTTTCTGAAAACAGCTACTATCCCATGCAGTTCGAGATCATACAACAATCCGTCAACGACTGGGATACCAGCGACAAGTCTACCATGATGGTCCAGATCAGCGCCCTACCAATCAATTACGACCTCATCCTCAACGGTGACGAGGAGCCAAAGTACGAGAAGGGTTTCACCTACCCAGTCATCGCCGCGGAAGCCCAGATCCTCAACCGCGAGATGATCAGCCACATGTACAACCAGCGCATACTCGCAAAGCTAGGCTTCGAAGCCAAGACCACTACTAGCGACGCCTACAAGGACCCCAGAATCGGGACCATTCAGATGTTCGAATCCTTGGAGGAGAAGATTCCAATCTACCTAGACTTCGAAGCGATGGTTCGGTACCACTTCGGCATATTCGCATTCACGGGAGCCGGAAAATCCAACCTCCTCTCCAACATCCTCCGAAGATTGCTAATCCATCAGCCCGAAGTAAAAGTGATCGTCTTCGACATCTCCAGCGAGTACCCCTTCCTTCTCATGGACCTGTTCGCTGATGAGAAGATTCATTCCAAGATCATACTAGAAAACCCGGTAACGAACCCGGACCAGTTCTATGCGAGCGTGGTAAAGCCACGCGAGTATGAGGACGATGATAGAGTCAGGAAGGTTTTCGCTCGAATCTTCAGCCAGAAGAAGATAACCTACTATCTCAAGCCTGAATCCAAAATCCCGACTTATGGGGATATTTTGGAGGAATTGAACCGGCAACGGAGCGAGAGCCTTGACAAACCCCACTACGTGAACGCTCTCGACCGGATCCGTCAGAACGTCGCAGACTATAGGACAGAGCATGACATGACCGATTCTAGACCAATCGACGAATTGTTCATCAAAGAACTGGACGGATGGGGACGCGGGGCGGTTGATGAGTTCAAGATTTCAGATCGCAGCGGAGTCTACGCGTGGGCAACCAGTCGCTTGACTCTCCTGGACAACCTGAAACGCGCTGAGAGAGTGATGAAAACTACAGGAGGGTTGGATATTGAGGGAATTCGAGAACTAGTCGAGAAGGACTCACGTCTCACATGTATCTCGATATCAGACCCTTACGTCATCAAGGAACTCGTCGTCGACCTGGCCAGGGAGTTCCTCCAACGAAGGAAACGGTCATTCAAGGTCAAACCCTACGTCCTGTTCGTCTTCGACGAAGCCCAAGAATTTGTTCCTGACCTCGGAGGCTCTTCAGGCGTTGACAAAGATTGTTCCAAGGTGGTCGAGACCCTGCTTCGCCAAGGGCGCAAGTACGGCCTCGGAGGATGTCTCGCAACACAGCGAATAGCCTATCTCAACACTAACGCGCTTCAGCAATTGCACACATACTTCGTCGGAACACTACCCCGACCGTATGATCGAACCGTCGTTAGTGACACTTTCACCATCGACAAGCAAATTCTCGAGAAGACCTTGGAATTTGCTCCCGGAGAATGGCTGCTCTCAAGCTTCATAGCCACTGGAATGGAGAACGTTCCCATCTTCATCAAAGCTGACAATGCAGAGGCGGAAGTGGAGAAGACTCTGAACAAGCTCGCCTAGAAGTCTGAACCACATCTACTGCAGGTCTTTCGATAGCTTGTGACGAAGCCCTTCGTTTACGGTTTGTCTGAAAGCAGAAAACACTGTAATGCGCTTGCGGGTTCTAACCACTTCCAAAGCCGCAAGGATCAGAAATATGACGGCGACTGGTAGGCGCGTCTCTACCAGAGCGGTAGATACTCCCCAGAGCACAAAGAGCACAGTAGCGTTGCCAACATCATATTCCAGATCGAGGAGAGTTGCACACGCGTACAAGGACTGAGCCATGGTCAAGAGAATCTCAACTGAATGTCCCGCCACGGGAACCGGAACAAGTGCTCCCCTGCTCACCGTGAACACGATGGGTATGAGAGCCACCAAGGCAGTCAGTTCGTTCACAGATGATGATACAAAGTTCAGCAGAGCAACAGGAGCTAACGTAATCTGACGAGCCCAGTTGAACGCCGTCACCTTTTCCGGAAACTCGGAAAGAACCGGCACTATCCATTGAATCGAGAAGAAAACAGCTCCCGAACCTAGAAATCCGACAAGAAACGTTTCTGCAAGACCGCGAATTGATTCCACGAAAGCATCCGTTATCAGGACAAAGGTCAAGCCTGAAAACAGAAATAAGGCGGCTATGAGGGCAAGTTTTCTTCGCGGGGACTTTATCTCAGCTAGCGCCAGACTGGTCGCTCCAAGTACCTCCTTGGGCTCATCCTTCCCAGCGGGCAGTCGTGCGAGTATCCACATGTAGGCGACAAAGGCGCCCCCTAGAATCGCGGAGTCGAGTATGGTCAGTGCGCCTTCGATTAGTATCCAAACATAGTACAGGGAGGAAACAAGCAGGAAAACCATCTCGACGCTCTGCTCCCTTCGAAGAGCTATAGTTGAGGGTCCCGATTGGCCGTTACGTTTCTTTTGAATGACCAGCGTGAACAGGATGAGTGGCCACCCGAAGCCGGTCAGCAAACGATTGGCGCCTGTGAAGTTGGCAATCACATTGCTTGTCCAGAATCCTGTAAGGTCCTGACCCGCCTTCCAAGCGATTGTGCCTTCGACGAAATACTCCGGAATAGTCTGGACGATGGCGACTACTGCCAGGGCCAGTCCTCGGCTGATAGAGAATTCGGAAGCTTCAGCCGCCCAAGCTATCAACAGCGAGGCGGCGATGACAGCACCAAACGTGAAGAACGCTACAGAGTAAGGGGACCCACGCGCAAGAATCACGACGAGGATGGCGACGATAATCCAGGCGACGAGAAAGCCATATTCGGCAACTACTCTACCCTGCACTATGTCCAGTCTCGCTCCTCTCGCTGGGCGAAGGCCGAGTTTAACCGGTTTATGGCCAGCCCGGGTCTGAGGCGTTAAGGTTTGGAATGCATGTCTCTCGGATCAGAAGTGTGGGCCAAAGCCCAGTTTCTTGTCCCCTTTCTTCTCAGTATTATCCATGGCAATGGCGTAGGACAAGACTAGGTAGGGGTCGAAGGAGGGATTGAGAATCTCGACACAGTACGAGTCACGGACGGAGATCCATTTCTTGTGAATCTGAGCAATCATCTGACCCGACGGGTCTTGAATGCGATAATCGTGTTCCCACACGTTTCCCTTGATACGGGCGATTTCTTGTCCTGACGCGTTTTCCATCCACCATTCTTCGCCTATCAGTTTCATGATCTTTTTCTTAACTTGGGCTTGAAGTTGTCCCTGCGCATCGTAGATCTCGAACGTCGGGCGTAGAGCCAGGATCTTGCCGTGTATTTCGCCAAGCCTTTGGCCGTCTGTGCTCTCGTACCAGAACTTGGGTCCGAAACTTACCAGCTGTTTCTTAACATAGGCCAGTTGGTTCCCGCTTTGGTCCTTGATCCCGAACGTATCTCTCAACGCCAGAATCTTCTGCTCGATGATGTATCCGTTACCAGAGAATAGCGGTACAATTTTCGGGTACGAGTTCTGGGTCCCGTAGACAGGACCTGGACCTAGAATCGCGCCACACGAAGGGCACGCTCCCAGCCCACTTGCAATAGCTCTCCCGCACGAAGGACAATACTGGCCTCTAATCAAGGAACTTCAACGCCTGATCGAGACTCCACTGTTCTAAATAGGATTCCAGTACCTCGCCCGGGCAAAGAAGGAGACTCTCACGGAGAAAGAGATCATCTTTAGGCGGAGTTGTTTGGGTTACCAGTCACGGTTACCAAAGGCGTTACCACCGCAAGCCCCCCGGGGGGGAAGGGGGTCACTGCGGCGGTTCCAGGCTACAAGTCAGAAAGGAGGCTTTGAGATAACTAAGACCACCCCTACCCCCGTTATTTAGTCTCAGAACACATCGATCGGTCGGTTCTTGTTGCAAGAATGGCCTTTGAACCGATATCTCCTATGAGATTGCTCAAGCGGAGCTCCTTAGAAGACCCGGATCATATCGCAAGATGATTGCTCGTAGTTCGGGTTCTCTAGGTTTGGTGGACCGGGCGGGATTTGAACCCGCGGCCTTTCGGTCTTACTAGGCCCAACAGCCCATGCGAACCGAACGTTCTTCGGCCCGAGCAAGTGACACCCGGTATACCAGGCTGAACTACCGGCCCAGAATAAGGCGCGCCATCCGCTGTTTGTCTTAAGACTTTGGAGAAGAAAACCTGAGATAATTCTGGAAAGTCTTAATACGCGTCCCGGTCCCGGCTCGGGAAATTATTGGGCCCGTAGCTCAGCACGGTTAACTGAGACCATCGGATCTCTCATGCCGAAGAGCACACGACTGATAATCGTGGGGTCGAGAACCGGACACGGTCTATCGGTCGACAGAGTTCAAATCTCTCCGGGCCCACCAAAGTACGCCTAGCTAAGGCGACGCACCAAGTTCACCGAACGCGAACTCCAGCGTCTGATTCGGGCTAGGGTCAAACTCCGGAACATCTCTCTTATCCAGAATCTCTATCACGGTTCTAATGTTGAAGTCCAGAGGCTGAAACCGCTTCTTGAGATCCTTCGCCTCCAAAGGAAACGAGACCGGCGCCCCAGGCAAGGGTCTGAGAGTAAAAGGAGCCGCGATGGTCTTCTGCAAACCATTCTGGAAATAGTCAATGTAGATCTTCCCAACCCTATCACCACGATTTCGAGAAGTCGAGACCTTCGTGGGAACCAATTCTTCCAGTAATATTCCCAGAAGCAGGACAAATCTACGGATCGTTTCTATCGAATACTTCGGGACAATGGGGATGAGAAAGTGGAATCCATCACTGCCAGATGTTTTGATCAAATGTCGCAGCTTCATTTGAACCAGAGCCGTGTGAACCGTCTCTGCAATCTCCACAGCGTCCTCGAACTCGGACGGTGGATATGGATCCAAATCTACCAAGACCAGATCATGCCAGTCTGTCCTGGGAGCCGTAGATAGGAACTGGTTGATCTCTAAACAAGCCATATCCGCAAGCCAGACCAGTGTCGCCTCGTCATCAGCTACAACGTGTCGGACAGATCTTTTCACACTGTGAGATTTGACCGGGGCGATCCTCACCCATTTCGGATGGCTGGGCCAGTCCTTCTGGACGAACGACTTCCCCGGAACCCCGTGAGGAAACCTGTTAAGCATCAGCGGCCTGTTCCTGATTAGCGGGACCATTCTCGAAGCGACTGTGGCGTAGTATTGAATCACGTCAGCCTTGGTTATCCCCTCCTTCTTCCACATCGGCTTCTCCAGGTTCGAGAGGACAATCTTCCGGCTCCCAACCTGGACGACCTCCTCAATCTTCTTCAGAGACAGTCTCTCCCGGTCCGTCGAGAGGGTTTCGAGTAACCCTCTTATCAGACTAGGCTAGAAAAGTCTAGTATTCTCGACTCCTGTCAGGATTGAAAGTATGCCTCCCCGGACAATATGGAAAGGCGCCATCAGCTTCGGACTCGTCAGCATACCAGTCAAGACCTACGGAGCCATCTCCGAACACAAGACCGGACTACGACTCATGTGTCCCCGTGACAAGAGTCCCCTCACATTCAGGCGAATCTGTCCCAAAGAGAACAAGGAGGTCCCATGGGAAGAAGTCGTCCGCGGCTATGAGGTGCAGAAAGGAAAGTACGTTACAATCACACCGAAAGAACTAGAGGCGCTAGAGCTCAAATCAGGGCGACTCGTCGAGGTCTTCCAGTTCGTCGATGCTGAAAACCTCGACCCCATATACTTCGACAGTAGCTACTATCTAATCCCGGACGAGCACGGCGAGAAACCCTACTATCTCATGCGCGAAGCTCTAGAACAGAACAACAAAGTCGCAGTCGGCCGGGTCATTATGCACGAAAAAGAACACCTAGTCGCGTTGAGGCCATACGAAGGAGCGATACTCATGACTACACTCCACTATGCGGACGAGGTCAGAAGCACCAAGGACTTTCCAGAGCTCAAAAAGGCACCCGAGGTCGAGAAGGAAGAGCTAGAACTCGCAGGACAACTAATCAAGATAATGAAGAAACCGTTCGCTTTCAAAGAGTACCGGGATAGATACCAGGAATCTCTGATGAAACTGGTAGAGGCCAAGATGAAGGGGAAGGAGCAAGTCATCGAGCTACGCGTTCCAGAGATCAAACCGACCAAGAACCTGATGGAAGCCCTCAGGGCTAGTATCAAAGCAAACGAGAAACGATGACGCTCTTCCAAGAGCGTCCGATCCGTCCGATGCTGGCCAAGACGGGAGAAGCGTTCGATTCAGAAGACTACTTATTCGAAGTAAAATGGGACGGCCTCCGCGCTATCCTCTACAAAGACCGGAACAAACTGGAACTCCAGAACAGAAACCTCCGGGACGTAACAGCATCCTACCCTGAGATTCAAGACATCCGACGACAAATCAGGTCCCAGAAGGCGATTATTGACGGAGAAGTAGTGATCCTTGGAGACAAGGGAACCCCAGACTTCGGCCGCTTACAAACCAGATTCGGACTGAACGATCACGAACGAGTCGACATTGTTCGTGGAACAAACCCTGCCACGTATGTAGCCTTCGACCTGCTACACCTAGACGGAAAGGACATTCTAACAATTCCTCTGGAAGATAGAAAGAGAAAATTACGCAACTTAGTCACTGAAGGCCCACATCTATTGTACAGCGAACACGTCGAAAAGACCGGCATGAAATATTACAAGGAAGCATTGAAACTCGGCTTTGAAGGAATCATCGCCAAAGAACGTGACTCCAACTATTCGCCGGGCGTGCGTAGCAGTCTCTGGATCAAGATCAAGGGGTCGAAGATCCTGGACTGCGTCGTAGTAGGCTACACCGCTGGTGAAGGAGCGAGAGGGTCAACGTTCGGGTCCCTGGTTGTGGCTGCTTATGATAAGAACGGCCAACTTGTCCATGTCGGAAACGTAGGCGGTGGCTTTACCAACGATTCCCTAGAGAATATCAAACAGCGACTCGACAGAATAGTCCGCAAGGCCCCAGTCCTCGAAGGACCCATCGAAGCACCAACGCCAGTTATCTGGGTCAAGCCCAGCCTAGTCTGTGAACTTCGCTACGCCAACATCACAAGAGACAAGAAGCTCCGATTCCCAAGATTCCTCACATTGAGGACGGATAAGAAACCGGAAGACTGTCGTTTGGAAGAAGACATAATCTCCCAATGATAACGTAGGGTTTTCCGGCCCCCTCCCTCGAACGCGGCGAGTTACACCAAGCATTTCATTTCATCCTCGAAATGGATATTGATATCTGGGGAAACCCCTAGGTGCCCTTGGTGCGCAAGTTCATGCAGACCCTCAATGAATCCGTCTACGAGGAGCTTGAGAAAACAGCCAGGAAGAAAGGCATAACGCTGCAGGAACTCCTTAGGGCGGTCATAATACCCGAATGGGTCCAAAAGCAAGAACGAAGGGAGAAGAGACGCGAAACCTGAGAACCAGAGCCGACCCGTAGAATGTAGTGGCAGAACTACCCAAGTAACAGTCAGCTTACCTACGCCTACTCCCGACCAATCGGACCCCTTGCCTACGAAGTTAAACCGCCTGTTCCGATTATACTCCATGCGAAGAGAGAGTCCTGACGTCAACCCGCCAGCGACTGAAAGTACTGATCAGAAGTCACCTCGTAAGCAACAAAAATTCTCGCCGCGCAAAGCAACAGAGCAAGGTCAAAGCCGGACGAACCGTGTAAAAGGCAAGAGCCTGTAGCACGGCCGGCAGGGAAACCCTCCTGCAGACTCGACAAGACCAGAGAACGAAAGACCGTTTCAGCCCCAAAGGGTCCAAGTTTAGGTCGAATTAATACCCAAGAGCCACTATCTAGTGGTAATAGGCAAGATGCACCCCTCCACCAGTAGGTTGGTGATCGCAAAACCCATCGGAGAGGACACTGTCCCAGATCTTCGAATGTTAAGGCTGCACGCGAAGAGCAACCTCGCGAGAAACCCTGTCCTGCAATTGCTCTTCGAGGTTTCCAAAGAGGCCCCGGGACAGGGAAACTGCCTGCTCACTACTCTAATGGCTCGCCTTGGAAAACACAGCTTCCTACTGTTCTTCCACATTCCGGTCGGCGGCTGCCAAGACCCTTCCATATGCGTCACAGCCTTGGGACGATTCATCGTAACCAGATTCAAGAAACGATAGTCCCAACCAGCCACATCGCCCTACAGCAAATACACCAGCCACCCTCAAGAGAGAATTCGCTGAATGTCGCCAGAAAAGAAGAAGGTCGTAGGCCGACCGTATAGAAGTCCGCAAATTTCTTGTATAACGCCAAGAGGGTTTCTCCCCACATTGGACCAATGAAGATTCTCGTGGTCTCCGACACACACGTTCCAAGCCTAGCCCAAACACTGCCCTCCAAGTTACTAGAAGAGGCGGGGTCCTGCGAAATGATTCTGCACGCTGGAGACCTTGTATCGATGAAGGTGCTAAACGACTTGTCGAGGTTGGCACCTGTCAATGCGGTAAGAGGTAACATGGACCTTCCCGAAGCAGCAAGACAACTCCCTTCAACCCGAATCCTGAGCTTGGACAAGTGGAGAATTGGGATCACACACGGCCATGAAGGTAGAGGTGCAGACACCGCTGAGAGAGCTCGCAACGGGTTTTCAGGGAAAGACGCAGACTGCATTGTCTTTGGTCACAGTCACGTTCCTATGTCGGTCCGAGTGGATGGAACCCTACTATTCAATCCCGGATCTCCCGTCGCCGGACGAGGAAGACAGGGAAATACCTTCGGCATTCTTCATCTCGGGCACAAAATTGAGACAGAGATAGTTGCAATGTAGGAATAGCACGATGACGTTCAGGCGTCTTCTGTCATGGACTCAGTTTCGCCGCGTATTTCGCGCCACATTTCCCGCAGGAAATTGAGACTTTGGCTGGGATCCCAGTTAGGTATGTGGAACTAGGCTGGTAACGCGTCTTCTCACTGGACGGCATCATCAGTTTGGGACCATGACATTGAATACAATACTTTCTGATAGATTTCCCATCAAGGTAAAGGCGTTGCATCTCTTCATCTGTAACCGATATCTGTTCCGTTTTGGGGAATCCTTTCAAGAACCCGTACTGCCCTCGACTATCGATCTTTCCTCGCTTTCTTTTGATTCTTTCCAACTTCGTTTCTGATGGAGTTCAGCATTTGCTCAAATTTTTGCCCTGCTTTGATTTCGCCACGTTTCTCATGCATTCTCAGGTGCTGAGCTAGGTTGTTGATTAGAGTCTTGGCACTATCGCTCTTGAGGACGCTGTGGCAGACCGGACATTGATATTCGTTCTTCATCTTGAGACCGGGGACATGCTGCATGAATGATGAACTTGGAAGTTGCTTCTTTCTAGCAGCGAGTCGGCTTTCTTCTCCTCCAAAGGAAGAGAGTCCTTCTTGGACATCAAGGGAGACCGCGTCTTATGAGAGATGAGCCGCGAACGCCATGATGTCGACACCAGTGATGTCCCTTTCAATGAAATGTTTGTGGGTCTCCGCGACCCGGGCCATTGTCCGGTCTGTAAGAGCTGGAAGATAGTCTGGAAATGCCCTGACTAGTTCTGGGGGCTCTCAACCTTAGGCCAAGTCCGTCGTCTATGCGGTTTGCCCTTGTAAAGCTGCCAGTGTCTCCGGATCTTCGAGTCAAT
>Ga0209283_10000397_pt1 | contig 21991 bp, 19 predicted proteins | sample CZO8metaG_2_FD_188354 | JGI IMG/M metagenome (GOLD analysis project Ga0209283, IMG submission 188354) | Vadose zone soil microbial communities from the Eel River Critical Zone Observatory, Northern California, USA - CZOApr15con2H1.8 metaG... | ecosystem: Environmental > Terrestrial > Soil >...
ATGTGCGCCTCCTCGTGTGCGGCTTCCTGGACGATCCGCGCCGCCTCCTCGACTTCGTGGATGGACAGGTCGGCGCCGCCGGTGAAGTTGATCAGGATCCCGCGCGCACCCTCGATCGACGTCTCGTCGAGGAGTGGGCTCGCGACCGCTTTCTGCGCGGCGTCGAGGGCGCGGTTCTCCCCCTTGCCGGTGCCCGTGCCCATCATCGCCAGACCCATGCCCGACATGATCGTGCGGACGTCGGCGAAGTCGAGGTTGACGAGCCCGGGCACCAGGATCAGGTCCGAGATCCCCTGCACCGCCTGCTGGAGCACCGAGTCGGCCACGCGGAATGCGGCGATCAGCGGAGTGCCGCGGTCCACGACGGAGAGCAGCCGCTGGTTCGGGATCGTGATGAGCGTGTCCACGACGGCCCTGAGCGCCTCGAGCCCAGCCTCGGCCTGGAGCATCCGCTTCCGGCCCTCGAAGGTGAAGGGCTTGGTCACCACCGCGACCGTCAGGATCCCCAGATCCTTCGCGAGCGACGCGACCACGGGCGCGGCACCGGTGCCGGTCCCGCCGCCGAGCCCCGCCGTGATGAAGACCATGTCGGCGCCGCTCAAGAGACGCGTGATCTGATCGGGATCCTCCTGCGCGGCGTTCCGACCGACTTCCGGGTTCGAGCCGGCGCCCAGGCCCTGCGTGAGCCTCGTTCCGAGCTGGAGCTTGATCGGCGCCGGCGAGGCGTGCAGTGCCTGGAGATCGGTGTTGGCCACGATGAACTCGACGCCCGTGAACTGCGCCGTCATCATGCGGCTCACCGCGTTACCGCCGCCCCCGCCGAGGCCGAACACCTTGATCTTCGCGGCCTGCACTTGGTGCTCGAGTTCGAAGAGCGGGCGCCGCGTGCGATCCTTCTCCATCACTGCCTCCTCTGGGGGTTCGCCGGAGGTCCGCCTCCGGCTGCGTGAACGGACCACGTCGGACGTGAACAGGGTCGGCTGTCGCCCGTCCCGACCCGGCCTAGAAGATGTCACCCAGGAATCCAGTCACGAGCCGCGTCAGCCGGCCCATCGGGGTGGAGCCCGCGGTCCCCCCCGACTCGCCCGGGGACCGGGAGTGCCTGCCGTAGAGCGCCAGGCCGACGGCGGTCGCGTAGATCGGGCTCTCGATCACGTCCGCCAGTCCACCGATGCCGATGGGCACGCCGCGGCGCACGGGCTGATCGAAGATGCCCTCGGCGAGCTCGGGGACGCCTTCCATGATCGAGGTACCGCCGGTCACGACGACGCCGGCCGTCGCCGCGTCCTGGAAGCCCGCTCGCGCCAGCTCGCGCGCCACCAGCGTGAAGATCTCCTCCACGCGCGGCTGGATGATCTCCGAGAGAAGTTGCCGCGAGAGCTGCCGCGGCTTACGGCCGCCCACGGCCGGCACGTCGACCGTCTCCTCGGCCGGGACCAGGGCCGTCAGCGCGCATCCGTAGCGCTTCTTGATGTCCTCGGCGTCCGCCGTCGGCGTGCGCAGCCCGATCGCGATGTCGTTGGAGATGTGGTCGCCGCCGAGCGGCAGCACCACGGTGTGCCAGACGGCGCCGTTGCGCAGGAGGGCGACGTCGGTCGTCCCGCCGCCGATGTCGATCACCACGACGCCGAGCTCTTTCTCGTCGTCGTAGAGCACCGCCTCGGCGGAGGCGAGGGGCTCGAGCACGATGTCCTGGACGGTGAGGCCCGCGCGGTTCACCGAGCGGACGACGTTCTGGACCGAGGTGACGGCGCCGGTCACGATGTGCACCTCGACCTCGAGGCGCACACCCGACATACCGATGGGCTCGCGGACGCCGTCCCCGTCATCGACGACGAAGCTCTGCGGCAGGACGTGGATGATCTCGCGGTCCTGGGGCAGATTGACGGCGCGCGCCGCCTCGATGACGCGCTCCACGTCGGCCTCGCTCACCTCGTGGTGCTTGCCGGTGATCGGCACGACGCCGCGGCTGTTGACGCCGCGGACGTGGCCGCCCGCCACCCCGGCGTACACGCCCGAGACCTCGACGCCCGCCATTTGCTCGGCCTCGCCGACGGCGGTCTTGATCGCCTCGACCGTCGAGTCGATGTTGACGACGATCCCCCGTCGGAGCCCGCGGGAGGGCGCGGTCCCGACCCCGATGATGTTCAGGACGCCCCGGGCCGCGGGCTCGGCGACGATCGCGCAGATCTTCGTGGTGCCGACGTCCAGGCCGACGGCGAGGTCTGGCGTCTTCGCGCGTCTCATCGCGCCCCCTCCCGCTGGAAGACCACCTGATCACGGAACCGGAGGTCGACCGTTCGCACGTCCTGCGCCGCGACCTGCGCGAGGACCCCTTCGAGGCGCGCCAGACGCTCCTCCCAGTCCTCGCTTCCGAGGCGAACTTCGACGCCGTCGATCGTATAGAGGACCGGGCCCTCCCGGCGGCTCATGTCGATCTCCGAGATCTCCGCGGTCAGCCCGCTCCCGCTTCGGAGGAGCGCGCGGATCACCGCGACCGCCGCGCGGGCCTTCGGCCCGGGGGCCGTGCGCATGGACGCGAGCTCGTCGGCCGTGAGGCCGCTGATGACGGGCATCGGAGGCGCCACGGCCGCGAGCGAGGCGCCGAGCAGCCGCCCCTCCTCGTCCATCCAGTGGAGCCGCCCGCCGTGGACGAGCGTGAACGGACGCCGCTCCTCGACGCTGATCACGACCCGGTCCGGCAGCTCGCGCACGACGTCGGCCCGGCGCACCGCGGGAAGCGATTCCACGCGGCCGGTCACACCCGTCGTGTCGAGACGGAAGATGTTCGTCCCGCGAGGAATCGCGGCCACCGCCAGGATTTGCTCGGGTGACGTGCGGGACGCGCCGCGCACCTCCACGTTCGTCACCGCGAACCGTTGCGTCGTCAGGAGCCAGTGGCCGCCGGCGACGACCGCCGCCGGGATCACGGCGACCGCCACGATGACCCCGACGAGACGCCGGAGCCGGGTGCGCCGGCTCGGACGCCGGCGCCGCGGCCGCCCCACGCGCTGTCCATCGACGAACGCCGAGCGCTCGCCCAGATCGGCGAGGACCGAGGCACGGCTCCTCGGGGAGCTGAGGCCGCTGGGCATCTACTCCCCGATGATCCTGATCTCGTGCTCGAGCACGACCGAGAAGTGGCTGTTGACACGCTCCCGCGTCAGGTCCATGAGGGCCAGGATGTCCGTGGCGGTCCCGCCACCCCGGTTCACGATGAAGTTCGCGTGCTTGGAGGAGATCTCGGCGCCGTTGACCCGTTTGCCCTTGAGGCCGCACTTCTCGATCATCCGCGCGGCGACGTCGCCCGCCGGGTTTTTCCACACGCACCCGGCAGAGGCGAGCGCCAGCGGCTGGGTGGACTTCTTCACCTTGAGCCGCTGCTTCATCTCCTTCTGGATCTCCGCCAACGGACGGCGGTGCAGGCGCAGGCGGCAGCCGATCAGCACGGCGCCGGCCGGTGCGTTGAAGTTCCGGTACGTGTACGTGCCCGCGGACGGTTTGTACTCGCCGAGCGTCCCGTCCGGGTGCAGGTAGTAGACCGCGCTCACAAAATCGCCGATCCAGCCGTCCGGCGTTCCAGCGTTCATGGCCAGAGCGCCGCCGATCGTGGCGGGAATCCCGACGAGGCACTCGATGCCGCCCAGATTGATAGCGGCGGCTTCGCGAATCAGGGCCGAGAGGCTCACGCCCGCCCCGGCGATCGCCTCCTCGCCGTGGAACTCCGCGCGCCCGAGACAGCCCTCGAGCCGCAGGACGACGCCGCGCACGCCGCGGTCCTTGACGAGCAGGTTGTTGCCGCCGCCGATCACCGCCACCGGCAGCTGTTCACGCTCGGCGAACATGAGCGCGTGGCGGATGTCGTCGACGTCCTGAGGCACGACGAAGATGTCGGCCGTGCCGCCGATTCGGAGCGAGGTGTGGAAGCTCAGGGGCTCCTTGAACCGCACTTCCCCCCGGATTTCTCCTAGCATGTCGACCTCCCAGTCAGCGAGTCCGCATTCAGGCGTTTCAGCAGCTCCGGGCCGAGCTGGCTCACGTCACCGGCGCCGAGCGTGATCACGAGGTCGCCCGTCCGGGCGATCTCGCAGAGGTGCTCGACGATGCGCATCCGGTCGCTCCCGAGATAGGTGACGTCGCGATGGCCGTGCGACCGGATCCCCGCGGCGAGATCCTCGGCCGTGACGCCGGGGATGGCCGTTTCCCCGGCGGCGTAGATGTCCATCACGATCAGCGCGTCAGCCAGATTGAACGCCGTGAGGAACTCCTGTCGCAGGTGCAGTGTGCGGGTGTAGCGGTGCGGCTGGAACACCGTCACGACCCGGCAGTCGAACCCGGCCTTGGCGGCGGCCAGCGTCGCCCGGATCTCGGCGGGGTGATGGCCGTAGTCGTCGACCACCGTGACGCCGCGGGCACGACCAAGGATCTGGAAACGGCGCTGGACGCCCGAGAACCCGGCCAGCGCCTTCTGGATGGTGGGGAACGGGATCTCCAGATCCAGGCCGACGCCCACCGCCGCGAGGGCATTGAGCACGTTGTGGCGGCCGGGGATCTGGAGCGCGAGCTCGCCGAGCAGGCTCCCGCGCTGGAAGACCTCGAAGCGGCTCGTCATGCCCGCCAGGCGCAGGCGTCGCGCCACGAGGTCGGCGCCCGACTCCAGGCCGTACGTGATGATCCGCTTCTCGATTCTCGGAATGAGCAGCTGGATGTTCGCCTGATCGAGGCAGAGGACGGCCGACCCGTAGAAGGGGACTCTGTTCACGAACGCGACGAAGGCGTCGCGGATCGCGTCGAGACTCCCGTAGTGATCCAGATGCTCCGCGTCGACGGTCGTGACGACCGCGATCGTCGGCGCGAGCTTCAGGAACGAGCCATCGGATTCGTCGGCTTCGGCGACCAGGTACTCCCCCTGGCCGAGCCGGGCGTTCGAGCCGAGGCTCGTCACCCGGCCCCCCACCACGATCGTCGGATCGTAGCGGCCTTCGGCGAGCACGGCCCCGACCATCGAAGTGGTCGTCGTCTTGCCGTGGGTGCCGGCGACCGCGATGCCGTACTTGAGACGCATCAGCTCGGCCAGCATCTCGGCGCGGGGAATCGTCGGGATCTGGCGCTGGCGCGCGAGCTGGACCTCGACGTTGTCCCGCGAGACGGCCGACGAGTAGACGACCACGTGGGCGCCCTCGACGTTCGCCGCCTGATGGCCGATGAAGATCTTCGCGCCGAGCTCGGCGAGCCGCTCGACAGCGTCGTTGCGTTTCTGGTCGGAGCCGGTCACCCGGTAGCCGAGGTTCAACAGGATCTCGGCGATCCCGGACATGCCGCTGCCGCCGATCCCGACGAAGTGGATCTGCTGGTACCGCTTAAACATGGGCGTGCTGGGAAATGTTCAAGAGTACTCCCGTCGAGACCATCGTGACGAGCAGGGCGGAGCCGCCGAAGGAGATGAAGGGCAGTGGCAGCCCCTTCGTCGGCAACAGGCCCGTCACGACCCCCAGGTTCACGAGGGTCTGCGTCGCGATCAACACGGTGATCCCGAGCGCCAGGTACCCGCCGAAGGGGTCGGGCGCCCGCAGCCCGATCCGGAGCCCGCGCCAGACCAGAACGATGAAGAGCGCGACGATGGCCGCGGCACCCACGAAGCCCAGCTCCTCGGCGATGATCGCGAAGATGAAATCCGTGTGCGGTTCCGGGAGGTAGAAGAGCTTCTGGCGGGACGCGCCGATGCCCTGACCGAAAATCCCGCCGTTGCCGAGTGCGAGCCACGACTGGATGATCTGGAACCCGCTGCCGCGCGGGTCCGACCACGGGTCGAGGAACGCGACGATGCGCCGCAGCCGGTACGGCGCCGCCCAGATCGCCACCACGAGCGGCGGCAACGCGAGCGCGAGGACAAGGCCCAGGTGCCGGACTCGGCCGCCCGCGAGGAACAGGAGCGTGAACGTGAGGGTGATGAGCGTCAGGCAATTGCCGAGGTCCGGCTGCGCGAGGACGAGCGCGGCCAGGAGGCCGGCCACCGCGAGCGGCGGCACGAGTCCGCGGCGGAGCTCGGCGATCGCCTCGCCCTTGCGCGCGAGAAACGCGGCGAGATAGAGCACGAGCGCGAGCTTGGCCAGCTCCGCCGGCTGGAACGACACGGGCCCGAGCCGGATCCAGCGGCGCGTGCCGTTGATCGCCTGACCGAGCGGCGAGATCAGCACCAGCACGAGGAGCACGCCCGCGAAGATCAGGAGCGGAAGCACGAACCCTTCCAGACGATGGTAGTCGAGGCGGATCGCCATCCACAGGCACCCGGCGCCGAGCAGGGCCCAGAACACCTGCTTCTTGAGAAAGAAGTACGGGTCGTGGAAGCGGTCGGCCGCCACGATCGCGCTCGCGGAGTAGACCATCACCACGCCCACCGAGAGGAGGACGATCGCGACGCCGAACAGCCACACGTCGGGCGCGAGCTTCCTGGGCAGTTTAGTCGGGCTGGGGGGGAGCGAGCGCCGCTCCTCCCCCAGACCCCCCCACCGCTCGGAGGAAGCCATGGTGGGGGGGAGCGAGCGCCGCTCCTCCCCCACACCCCCCCACCGCTCGGAGCAACCTCTCGAGGCGCCCGTCGAGGTGTCTCATCAGTCGAGCCGTTCCACGAGCTTTTTGAATACGTCACCCCGGTGTTCAAAATGATCGAACATGTCGAAGGAGGCGCACGCCGGCGAAAGCAGCACGATGTCTCCGGGCGCGGCGAGCGCGCGCGCGCGATCCACCGCTTCCTGGAGCGACTGGCAGAACGTCACCGGGATCGCCGCGGCCGCGAGCGCGGCGCCGATCTTCTCCGCGTCCTCGCCGATGAGGAGAGCGTGGGCGACCCGCCCCCGGGCCGCGGTCGCGAGCGGTCCCCAGGCCTGCCCCTTGCCTTTGCCCCCCGCGATGAGCACGATTCGCTCCGGAAAGCTTTCGAGCGCTCGGAGGGTCGACGCGACGTTGGTGCCCTTCGAGTCGTTGTAGTAGTGGACCCCCTTGAGGTCGCGGACCCACTCGATCCGGTGCGCCACGCCCCGGAAGCGCGCGACGGCCGTACGGATCGCCGCGGGCGAGACGCCCGTCCAGAGCGCGCACGCCGTTGCCGCGAGGACGTTCTCCACGTTGTGCTGGCCGCGCAGGAAGATCTCCGACAGCGGGCAGATGTCTTCGGCGTGGCCATTGAGCCGCGCGGCGATCCGCCCATCGCGGACGAAGACGCCGTGGGCCAGCTCGCGCCGCCGGCTGAACCACACCACCGGCGCGCGCACCCGAGTTCCCAGGGCTCGCGTCGCCTCGTCGTCGGCGTTCAGGACGGCGCAATCGGCCGGCGCCTGGTTCGCAAAGATCCGGGCCTTCGCGTCCACGTACGCGGCGAACGTGCCGTGGCGGTCGAGGTGGTCCGGCGTGACGTTGAGGACCACGGCGACCCGCGGCTGGAAGGCCTCGGTGGTCTCGAGCTGGAAGCTCGACACCTCGCACACCACGAGACCGTCCGCCGGGAACGAGAGCGCGTGCGCGGAGAGCGGCGTGCCGATGTTGCCGGCGACGAGGACGGGCCGCGGCTGCTGGGCCAGCACCGCGCCGATCAGCGCCGTGGTGGTCGTCTTGCCGTTGGTCCCCGTGATCGCGATCGTGTCCGCCTCCATCGCCCGCCAGCCGAGCTCGAGCTCGCCGATGATCGGCACCCGCCGGGTGCGCGCCGCGGCGAGCTGGGCCCCGTCGAGCGGGATCCCGGGGCTCACCACCACCAGATCGGTCCCGGCGAAGGCGGCCGCCGGCTCGCCGGTGCCCGCGAGCAGACGCACGCCCAGGTCGGCGAGTGCGGCCGCCTCGTGGCCGAGGGCGGTAACCGGTTTCACGTCCGTGCCGATCACATCAGCGCCGGCGGTGCGCAGGAGCCGCGCCGCCGCGACACCGCTTCGCGCGAGCCCGACCACCGTCACGCGACGCCCGGCGAGAGCATGGAGGTAGGCCCGACCCCGGGTCACCGTATCCACCTCGTCGAGCGAGCTCACGCGGTCCTCCTTATCTGAGCTTCAAGGTCGTGAGCGCCAGCAGTGCCAACGCGAACGACACGATCCAGAACCGGACGACGATCTTCGGCTCGGGCCAGCCCGAGAGCTCGTAGTGATGGTGCAGGGGCGCCATGCGGAAGACGCGGCGCCCGGTCAGCTTGAAGCTCGCGACCTGGATGATCACCGACAGCGCCTCGACGACGTAGAGGCCGCCGATCAGCGGCAACAGCAGCTCCGCCTTCGTCAGCACCGCCAGCGTGCCGATCGCGCCGCCCAGGGCCAGCGAGCCCGCGTCGCCCATGAAGATCTCGGCCGGATGGCAGTTGAACCAGAGGAACCCGATCGCCGCGCCGATCAGCGCCCCGCAGAAGACCGTCAGCTCGCCCGCGCCTCTCACGTTGAGGATCTTGAGGTAGTCGGCGGCCCGGAAGTTGCCCGTGAGGTACGCGATCACCCCGAACGCGGCGCCGGCCATGATGACCGGGCCGATCGCCAGCCCATCGAGGCCGTCCGTCAGGTTCACCGCATTCGACGCGCCGACGACGACGAGCAGCGTGAACGGAATCCAGAGCCAGCCCAGATTGACGAGCCAGCCCTTGAAGAAGGGGATCGCCAGCACCGGCAGCCAGGCGCTGGGCGCTTGCCAGTAGACCAGCTGCAACACCGCGAAGGCCAGCACGAGCTGCGCCCCGAGCTTCACGCGCATCGGGAGGCCCTTGCGCGTGCGCAGCTTCGTCATGTCGTCCCAGACGCCAATCAGTCCGAAGCCGGCGGTCGCGAGGATCACCACCCACACGTACCGGTTCCCGAGATTGGCCCAGAGCAGGGTCGTCGCGATGATCGCGGTCAGGATGACGATCCCGCCCATCGTCGGCGTGCCCTTCTTGGTGCGGTGCCGCTCGGGGGTATCCTCGCGGATCGTCTCGCCGCCGTGCTGCAGCTCTCGAAGGCGGCGGATCAGCCATGGCCCGACGACGAGCGAGATGATGAACGCCGAGATCAGAGCCATGAACGAGCGGAACGTCAGATAGCGGAAGACGTTGAAGACGATGTGATCCTTGGCGAGCGGGACGAGGAAGTAATAGAGCATCCGGCTCCCTCATCGGGCCAGGCGCGCCACCAGCGCGTCCACGACCCGCTCCATGCGCATGCCCCGCGAGCCTTTCACGAGCACGACGTCGCCCGGCGCCACCCCTTTGAGGAGGTGGGCCACCGTGTCCTCGAACGTCGTGGCGTGGTGCGCCGCGGCCAGGCCCGCCGCGCGCGCGGCCTCGACGGCCAACCGCGCCAGCCGCCCCACGCCGACGAACTCGTCGGAGCCGGCCGCCACCACCGCGCGGCCCATCTCCTGGTGCGCCTCCTCGGCGATCTGGCCAAGCTCCAGCATATCGCCCAGCACGACCACGAGGCGTCCCGACGGCGCGGCCGCGCGGCGCGTCGCGGCGGTCTCGAGCGCGGAGCGGACCGAGACGGGATTCGCGTTGTACGTGTCGTCGAGAATGCGCACACCGCCCGCGTCGCGCCACACGCAGCGACCCGCCACCGGCCGCGCCCCGGCGAGCCCGCGGGCGATTTCGTCGAGCGGCCAGCCCAGCGCCACGCCCACCGCCGCGGCGGCGAGCGCGTTCGTCACGTTGTGCCGTCCCACCAGGGCGAGCGTCACGGGTGTCCGCTCTCCCCCGCTCTCGAGCGTGAACGCGAGCGTCCGCGCATCCTCGACGATGTCCCCCGTCGCCCGCACGTCGGCCCCGGGCGAGCGGCCGTACGTGATGACGGGCGCGCCGCTGTCTCGTGCCATGCCCGCCACCCGCGGATCGTCGGCGTTGAGCACGACCCGACCGTCGGCGCCGACGGCGCGGACCAGCGCCGCCTTCTCGGCGCGGACGCCGTCGAGCGAGCCGAGGAACTCGGTGTGGGCGTGCGCGACCGTCGTGACGACGGCGACGGTCGGTCGCGCGAGCCCGGCCAGCGCCGCGATCTCGCCGGGATGCTGGCTGCCGATCTCGAGCACGATCGCCTGGTGCTCGGCGGTGAGCCGCAGGAGCGTCAGCGGGAGCCCCCACTGGTTGTTGAAGCTCCCACTCGGCTTCAGCACCTGCCAGCGCATGCCGAGGACGCCGGCGATCAGCTCCTTGGTGGTCGTCTTGCCGTTCGAGCCGGTCACCGCCACGACGGGGATGGAAAATCTCGCGCGGTGGTAGGCGGCGAGCATGCCCAGAGCTCGCGTGGTGTCCTCGACGAGCACCAGCGGTACATTGGCCGGCACGTCGTCGTGGAGCGTGTGCACGACCAGGCACGCGGCACCGCGGGAGGCCGCCTCGGCAAGGAACGCGTGACCGTCGAGGCGGTTGCCCCGGATCGCGAAAAAGGCTTCGCCGACGCCGAGCGCTCGAGAGTCGACGGACACCCCGGTGACGGGCACGCCGAGGTCGCCGGCGACCAGGGCGCCCTGGCTGGCGCGGACGATGTCCTGCACGGTGAAGGGTGGCACGGGCGCTCCTAGGTCCTCGGCTCGGACAGGATTCGTCGCGCAACGTCGCGGTCGTCGAACGGAAGCACGTCGGCGCCGATGATCTGATAGGTCTCGTGCCCCTTCCCGGCAATGACCACCGTGTCGCCGGGCTCGGCCCAGGCGAGCGCCTCCCCGATCGCGGCGGCACGGTCGGGCACGGTCGCGTAGCGGCTCGCGGCCGTCCCGGCCCGGCGCACACCGGCCACGACCTCGTCGATGATCGCCTCCGGCCGCTCCGAACGTGGATTGTCGGAGGTCACCCACACGCGGTCGCAGAGGCGCGCGGCGATCGCGCCCATGATCGGCCGTTTGCCGCGGTCGCGGTCGCCGCCGCAGCCGAAGACGACCCCGAGCCGCCGGCGAGTGAGCTTCCGCGCCGTGGTCAGCACGCGCTCGAGGGCGTCGGGGGTGTGGGCGTAGTCGACGATCACGAGGAACGGCTGGCCGGCCCGCACCTGCTCGAAGCGCCCCGGCACGGTGCCGACCGCCGCGAGGGCCTGCGCGATGGCGGGCAGCTCGAGGCCCAGCGCGAGCCCGGTCGCCACGGCTCCGAGCAGGTTCATCACGTTGTGCTCGCCGATCAGCGGCGACGTGAGCCCGACGCGGCCGCGCGGCGTTTCGACCGTCATGCGGATGCCTTCGAGCGACGAGACGTGCTCGACGGCTCGGACGTGCGCGGAGGCGCCGAGCCCGAAGGTGAGCACGGCCACGTCGAGCCCGCTGACCATCGTCGCCCCCGCCGGATCGTCCCCGTTGACGACGGCGGTGCGGGTGGGCTTGGGCGACCCGGCGAGGAGCTCGAACAGCCGGCGCTTGGCGAGCCGGTAGCTCTCGAGCGTGCCGTGGAAGTCGAGGTGATCCTGCGTGAGATTCGTGAACACCGCCACATCGAACGCGAGGCCGTCGGCGCGCGCGAGCGCGAGCGCGTGCGACGACGCTTCCATCGCGACGCCCCGGACGCCCCCGTCGCGCATGTGCGCGAGCATCGATTGGAGGTCGAGCGCCTCCGGGGTCGTCTGGCCGGCCGGGCGCGTCTCATCGCCCAGCACGTACTGGATCGTGCCGATCACGCCGGTGGCGAGGCCGCGGGCGCGCAACAGCGCCTCGATCAGATACGAGGTCGTCGTCTTGCCGTTGGTCCCCGTGATGCCGACGAGCGTGAGCTGTCGCGACGGATGGCCGTAGAACGCGCCGGCGAGTCGGGCGAGCGACACCCGGACCGACGGCACGAGCACCTGGGCGACGGAGAGCCCGGCGATCGGCTCACCCTCCGTGACGACGACCGCCGCCCCTCGCCGCACGGCGTCCGGGATGAAGTGGCGCCCGTCCTGCTTGAACCCGGGGACCGCGACGAAGCACCCGCCCGGCTCGACGCGCCGCGAGTCGCCCGCGATGGACGAGACCGACCGTGGCGGCTCGCCGATCACCCGCTTCTCCGGGAGCGCCGCGAGCAACTCGCTCATGGCCGTGCCCCTCCCCGCCATCTCACCGTGCGCCTCCCGCCGCGCGCGTCAATGTGAGGCGGGCGACGGCCCCCGGCTCGAGCGGCTCACCTGGCGCCGGCACCTGGCGAACGACGCGTCCCTGCCCCGCGAGCCGGACCTCGACCCGGAGTGGCTCGAGGGCTCCGAGCGCCTGGCGCAACGTCTTCCCGGCGAGGTCGGGCATCCGCCTCGTCCCGTCGGGCTCCACCACCTCTGGAGCCGTGCTCACCAGTCTCACCCGTGCCGGAGCAACGGCCTCGGCACCCGTGACGATCTGCAGCGGCTGGGCGTCGCGCGGCGGGACCTCGAGGTAGCGGAGGATCTCGCGGCCGATCGCGGAGAAGATCGGCGCCGCCGCCTCGCTGCCCCACTTCTCGTTCTTGGGCTCGTCGAGCATGACGAGCATGGCGAACCGGGGCTCGTCGGCCGGGGCAAAGCCGACGAACGACAGGACCCCCGGCGCGCGCGAGTAGCGCCCGGTCGCCGGATCGAGCTTCTGGGCCGTGCCGGTCTTGCCACCGACCGCGTACCCGGGGATCGCCGCGAAGCGCCCGGTGCCCGAGTCCACGACCCGGACGAGCAGGCGCGAGAGCGTCCGCGCGGTGTCCGGCGAGATGACCTGGCGGACGGCCTTGGGCTCAAAGCGGCGCGTCTCGCGGCCCTCGGCGTCGAACGTCGACCGCACCAGCCGGGGCTGCATCAGCGTACCGTCGTTGGCGATCGCGCCGAACGCCACGAGGAGCTGGAGCGCCGTGACCGAGATCTCCTGGCCGATCGACATCGTCGGCAGCGACAGGAGCGACCAGCGCTGCGGGTCGCGCAGGAGCCCCCGGCTCTCGCCGGCGAGGCCCACGCCGGTCGTCGCGCCGAAGCCGAAGGCCTTCATGTACCGGTGGTAGCGCTCGCGGCCGAGCGCGAGCCCGACCTTGATCGACCCGACGTTCGACGAGTTCTGCAGGACCTCGGCGAACGTGAGCCATCCGTATTTCTTCCAGTCGTGGATCGTCGTCCCGGCGAGCGTGATCGCGCCGTTCTCGCCGTTGATGCGGTCGTCGGGCCGGACGACGCTTTCTTCGAGCGCTGCGGCGGCGAGGATCGCCTTGAACGTCGAGCCCGGCTCGAAGGGGTCGGTCACTGCGCGATTGCGCCAGTGGTCCGCCGACGGCACGTCGAGGAAGGCGTTCGGGTTGAACGTCGGGCGGATCGCCATCGCGAGGATGTCGCCCGAGCGCGGTTCGAGCACCACCACCATCGCGGCCTTCGCGTGCATCCGCCGGTAGGCGGCGTCGATCTCTCGCTCGGCGATGTACTGGATCGTACTGTCGATCGTCAGCATGACGCCGTGGCCGGGCAGCGGTGGTCGGAGCAGGTGTTGAGTCGCCACCTCGCGGCCGAGCGCGTCGAGTCCGGCGATCGCCTTGCCGGGCACGCCGGCCAGCTCCGCGTTGAAGGCCCGCTCGATGCCCTCGAGCCCGCCTTCGACGCCCTCGAACCCGACGACGTGCGCCGCCAGCTCGCGATTCGGATAGAGCCGGAGCGGCTCGGGGAGGAAGCCGAGCCCGGGCTCGCGGAGGGTCCTGACCTGCTCGGCGATGGTGGGCGGGAGCTTCCGCCGGAGCCATACGAAGGGGCGGGCGCTCGTCAGCGCGGCGTGAACCTCCGGCTCCGACAGGCCGATGACCGGCGCCAGCCGCGCGGCGACGCGGACCGGGTCGCCGACGCTGCGCGGCTGGACGAACAGCGACTCGGTCGCCGTCGACGTCGCGAGCGCGGCGCCCCGGCGGTCGACGATGGGCCCCCGCTGCGCGCGGAGCACCACCGTGCGCGAGTACTGGCGCTCCGCGAGCTGCGACAATTCACCGTGCTTGACGATCATCAGCCAGGCGAGGCGACCGGTGAGGCCTCCGAACGCGAGGGCGAGGATCGCCGCCAGCACGAGCACGCGCGTCCGGACGGCGGCGTCCTTCACTGGGCCGGCGGCCTCGGCGCGACGAGAGACGCGGCGCGACTGCGGTCCGCCGCCAGGCCCGTCCCGCCGGTCACGTATTCTTTCGCCAGCCGGATCTGATCCCGTGCGGGAACGACGAGGCCGATCTGCCGTGCGCGCGCCTCGAGGCGGCCCGGCGACCGGAGCGTGGCCACCTCGATCTCGAGCTGGCGGATCCGCTCCTGGGCGCGCCCGCGCGCGCTCCGGAGCGCGTCGAGCCGGTACGCGAGATGGACCTGTTCGATTCGTACGCCGGCGACGGTGAGGGCGCCGGCCGCGAGCAACGCCGCGGTGGCGAGGGCCACGACGAGCGAGCGGCGCACACGTCGGTCGGGTTCGTGATGAAGTCGCTGGTCCTTCGTCATGGGAGCCGCTCCAGCACGCGCAGCTTCGCGCTCCTGGCGCGGGGGTTCTCCCGCACCTCGTCGTCCGCGGGCTGTCGGGGCGACGGCTCGAGCTCGGCGAACCCCGCCGACTCAAGAGCTCGGAACGTCTGCTTCACAATGCGATCTTCGCCCGAATGAAACGCGATGACACCCAACCGGCCACCGGCCGCCAGCAGCGCGGGCGCCTGGGCCAGCGCCTGGCGGAGCGCGCCGGGCTCGTCGTTGACCGCCATGCGCACCGCCTGGAACGTGCGCGTGGCGACGTGGAGGCGGCGAGGCCACGCCGCGCGGGGCACCGCGGCGCGGACGGCAGCCACGAGGTCGCCCGTCCGCGTCAGGGGTCGACGGCGCACGATCGCCCGCGCGATACGCCGGGCGTGCGGCTCCTCGCCGTACTCGAAGATGACCCGTGCGAGCTCCGCGTCGGGGAGCCGGTTCACGAGCGCGGCCGCCGTCTCGCCGGCCCGGGGATCCAGACGCATGTCGAGGGGCTCGTCTCCCTGGAAGGAGAATCCTCGTCCCGACTGCTCGAGCTGCCAGGAGGACACGCCGAGGTCCAGGAGAATCGAGCGGGTGCTGTCGATCCCGTGCGCGCCGGCGGCCTGCGCGAGGTCGCGGAAGCTCGAGCGCGCGAGCCGGACGCGGTCGCCGAACGACGCCAGACGCGCGCCCGCCCGCGCGAGCGCCTCGGGGTCCACGTCCAGGCCGAGGAGGCTCACCGAGGCGTCGCTGGCGCTCAGGATCGCCTCCGCGTGACCGCCCATCCCCACTGTCGCATCGATCACCCATCCCTCGCCCCGCGGCCGCAGGAGAAACGCGACCTCGTCGGCGAGCACCGGAACGTGAACCGCTACACTCCCAGGCTCGACAGCCTTTCGAACAGCGACGGCAGCCGTTCCTGACGTGTGCGCTCGTACTCGTCAAACCGGCTGCGATCCCACACCTCGAACTGCGGCAGCCCTCCACCCACCAGGGTGACTTCCTTCGAGAGCCCGGCGTGCTCCCGCGCATCCGGCGGAATCAGCACGCGTCCCGCGGCGTCGAGCGCCACGTCCTTCGCGCGCGAGATGTAGAGCCGGCCGAGCTCGCGCACCTCCGGATTGAAGATCGACTGCTCGCGCAGCTTCGTCTCGATCCGCTGCCACTCCTCCAGGGGGTGCACCTCGAGGCAGTGATCATTCGGCACGACGACCAGCGCGCCGTCGTACTGCGCGAGAGCGTCTCGGAATCTCGCGGGCACGCTCAAGCGCCCCTTCGGATCGATCGTGTGCTGGTAGCGACCTCTAAACATACGCCCGCTCGACGAGACCCCTCCTCCACTTCATCCCACTTCGTCCCACTTGAGACGAGACATTAGCGTCACCTGGAAGGCCGTGTCAAGGGGAAAACTTACGATTTTTCAGGGAGATTAGAACCACAAAGGTTCAGGCGACGGGTGGTGTCCTGTCTCCCACTTTGACCCCCCTGCTGGGGCCTAGGCTAGGGGCGGGGCAGGATCGACGTGCCGAACGTCAGCGATTTCGAAGCCGCACACGCGTCGAGAAGGCCGTCACAGAGGTGCGCTCGACCACATCCCAGACGGCCTCGGTCACGACCGTGATCACCACGGTCCGGATCTTGTCCGGGACCTGGGTGGGCTCACCCGCGGCGTCGAGGTACCCGAGCTCGAAGCCGCGGACCCCGTCGATAATCGGCTGGGCGCCGCCTCCCGCGTCACGGCGCAGCGTCGTCCCCGTGAGGCGCCAGGTGATCGTCTCGCCGTTGCCGGCGATGACGCCGTCGCCGTCGAGGTCGTGGTGCAGGACGATGTGTGTCGGCTCGGCGACCGAAATCGCGGCGAACGTCGCGGGCCAGGGGCCGAGACCGGCGGTCCGGATCTCCCCCGCCAGACGCTCGACGGCGACGCGCGCGCTCTGCTGGGATTCGGCGCGCGACGCACCGACCGCATAGACGTGCAGACCCTGCTGGAGAACGGTGAACACGGCGGCCGAGACGACGCCGAAGATGGCCATGGCGACGAGCAGCTCGGCGAGGTGCACGTGGGCAGCGTCACCGCGGAGCGCGCGCACGTCAATGTCCAACGTCCTGGACATGCGCGATGGATACAGGGTCTCCGTAGAGTTACGGCAAGCGCACGACCGTCCAGCCGCGGGTCTCGATCTCGGCGTCCTCGATGCGACGTCCCCGGCGGCCGAACCGGCGACGCTCCATCGCGGGCGGTGCCTCGTGCCGTCGGCGACGCTTCACGACGCGCCGGTCGAGGATGACCTCGACACTCCGCTCTTGCCCGAGCACCACGCGCAGGGAGTCGTAGAGCTCGCGCCGCTCTTGCGACACGATGAACAGGAGGCGCTCCATGGCGCGCCCCCCTAGTCCAGCACCGGGCGGTGTTGGGCCCACGGCCGCGCGCGCTCGAAGGCCGCCGAGGCCCGCAGCACGGTCGCGTCGTCGAATCGCCGGCCGACGATCTGGAGTCCGATCGGAAGGCCGTCCTTCGTGAAGCCGCACGGCACCGACGAGGCCGGCTGCCCCGTCATGTTGAACGGGTACGTGAAAGGAATCCACGCGTACGCGTCGACCGGCTTGCCCGCGATCTCCGTCGGGTTGTCGAGCCCCACCGGGAACGGCGGACACGCGATCGTGGGCGTCAGCAGGAGATCGTACTTCGCGAAGAACGCGCGCGGATGCTCCCACCACGCGAGCCGATCGAACCACGCCTGCACGTACTTCGTCGGCGCGTTCTTGAGTGACGTCTCGATGATCCGGTAGAGCCCGGGCTCGATGTCGCCGCGCCGATCGAGGTACGGCGCCATCCGCGTGGCGATGCCGCCGCAGAAGATCTCTCCCCACGCCTCGCGCGGCGATGGCCAGCCTGGCTTCACGTCCTCCAGGCGGCAGCCGAGGTCGCGGAATACCCTGGCCGCCTTCGCGCACGCCGCGCGCACCTCCGGGTCCACCGCGTCTACAAAGCCGAGGTCGTCGGTGTACGCGACGCGCAGCCCCTTGACGTTCCCGCGCAGCGCCTTCACGTAGTCCACGCGCGGGCCGGGCAGCGAGTACTGGTCGCGCTCGTCGGGGCCGGCGCAGACGGTCAGCATCAGCGCGGCGTCCGCCACCGTGCGGGTCAGCGGACCGATGTGCGAGAGGCTCCACGCGCCGCTCACGGGATACGTCGGAATGCGCCCGTAGGAGGCCTTGTAGCCGAAGATCCCGGCGCACGAGGCGGGAATGCGGATCGAGCCGCCGCCGTCGGTGCCGATGTGGAGGGGCCCGAGACCCGCGGCGGCCGCCGCGGAGGCGCCTCCGCTCGAGCCGCCCGGAGTCCGTTCGAGATTCCACGGGTTGCGGGTGATCCCGAAGACCAGGTTGTGGGTCGCGCCGAGCCAGCCGAAGGTCGGCGTGTTGGTCTTGCCGAGCATGATCCCGCCGGCCGCCTTCATCCGCTCGACCATCGGCGCATCCTCGGTCGGCACATGGTCGCGATAGAGCGGGGTGCCGAAGGTCGTCCGCACGCCCCTGGTGATGACGAGGTCCTTCACCGAGAACGGGACGCCGTGGAGCGGGCCCAGCCGCGCGCCCCGCTTCATGAGGGCTCGCTCGGCGGCCTTCGCCTCTCGCCGCGCCTGCTCGTCGGTCAGCGTCACGAACGCGTTCAGCCGGGGGTTGATCGTGTCGATGCGATCGAGCACCGCGCCGATGACCTCCACCGGGGATACCTGCTTTTTCCTGATCAGCGCCGCCAGCTCGGTCGCCGGCAGCCAGGCGAGCCTCGCGTCAGCCATGTGCGGGTCTCCTTGTCGTGTGGTTCCCGGTCATCGCGGCGCCGCGAGCGGCCCCCTCAGCCGGCGCCGCGGAGTCGCGGATCGAGCGTGTCGCGAAGCGCGTCGCCGAGCAAGTTCGAGCCGAAGACCGCGAGGCTGATCGCGACTCCCGGGAACAGCACGAGGTGCGGCGCCTTCTGCGCGTATTCGGCGGCCGAGACCGACAGCATCCGGCCCCAGGAGGGGTACGGCTCCGGGACGCCGAGCCCGAGATACGACAGCGTCGCCTCGACGAGGATCGCGCTCCCGACCTGCGCCGTGCAGAGGACGATGAACGGCCCCATCGTGTTAGGCAGGATGTGGCGGAACGCGATCCTCAGGTGCCGGACGCCGAGCGCGCGCGCCGCCTCGACGTATTGCATCTCGCGGATCGACAGCACACTCGAGCGGATCACGCGGGCCGCCCGGGGGATGATCGGGATCGAGATGGCGATGATCACGTTGTGGAGCGCGGGCCCGAGGGCGGCCGACATCACCAGCGCCAGCACGAGCAACGGCAGCCCCTGCAGGATGTCCAGCACCCGCTGGGTCACGAGGTCGGTCTTGCCACCGATATAGCCGGACAAAAGCCCGATGATTCCCCCGAGCACCGAGCCCATCAGCGTGGAGGCGATGCCCACGATCAGCGAGACGCGCGCGCCGTGGACGATCCGCGAGTAGATGTCCCGCCCGAGGTGGTCGGTGCCGAGCCAGTGCTCCGCGTTGGGCGCGCCGAGGGTATAGGCCGCGTCGGTGGCGATGGGATCGTGCGTCTGCAGGAGCTCCGCGAAGATCGCCGTCAGGACCATCACGAGCATCAACGCGCCCCCGGCGGCGCCGAGCGGCTTCTTCCGCGCGAAGCGCGCGAGGACGGTCCAGGTCCCGGCGCGCGGCCGGGCACCCACCGGGACGGCGATCGCGGCCGGCCTAATCGCCATAGCGGACCCGCGGGTCGAGGACGCCGTACAACATGTCCACGAGCAGGTTGGAGAGGATCACGACGATGGCGATGAACATGACGAGGTTCTGGACGATGGGATAGTCGCGCCAGAGGATCGCCTGGACCAGGAACCGGGCGACGCCGGGCAGGTTGAAGACGGTCTCCGTGACCACGAGGCCGCCGATGAGAAACGCGAACTCGATGCCGATGACGGTGACGACCGGGAGCAAGGCGTTCTTGAGCGCGTGGCGCCAGATGACGATGCGCCCGGTCTGCCCCTTGGCCCACGCCGTGCGGATGTAGTCCTCGCGCATCACCTCGAGCAGCGACGAGCGGGTGATGCGCATGATCAGCGCCGAGGACCGGTAGCCGACGGCGAGCGCCGGCAGCAGGAACTGCACGGCGTGCAGCTTGAAGTCCTCCGTCGGCCCCACGTAGGTGAGCGGGGGAATCCACGCGAACCACGTAACCAGCGCGAGGATGATCACCATGCCGAGCCAGAAGGAGGGCATGGCGAGCCCGGCGAGACTGAACACGCGCAGCACGTAATCGAGCGCCGTGTCCTGCCGCACCGCGCTGACGACGCCCGTGGGCACGCCGATGAGCACCGCGAAGATGATGGAGAGCGCGGCCAACTCGAGTGTGACCGGGACGAGCGGCCGGATGATCTCCCAGGCGGGCTGGTCGTACCGGTAGGACTTGCCGAGGTCGCCGGTCACGATCTGGCGGAGCCAGTCGAGGTACTGGACCCAGTAGGGCCGGTCCATCCCCAGCTCCCTCATGATCGCCTGCTTCTCGGACGGGCTGACGTAGCCGGCCGTCGAGAAGAGAATGTCCACGATGTCGCCGGGCGCCAGGCGCAGTAGCGTGAAGATCACCATCGACATGCCCAGCAGCGTCAGGAGCGCGATGACGAGTCGCTGGACGACGTAGGTCTTCACACGCTCGCCACCACGCTCGGGCTTACTTGTCGCTCCACACTTCCTGCATCCGACCGAAGTTGTAGATGGACTGGTGCGGGATCAGGTTCTTCACGTGCGGCCAGACGGTGAAGAAGTCGATCCTCCAGTCCAGGATCGGCCGCGCGGCGTCGGTCTCGAGCTTCTTCTGGATCGCGACGTTGAGCGCCAGCCGCTTTTTCGGATCGAGCTCCTGCGACTGGGCGTCGAACATCTTCATGACTTCCTCGTTGCAGTACTGACTGTAGTTGCGCGGGGAGCCGCAGGCATAGTTTTCGTAGTAGTTCGCGTCGGGATCGTCGGGCCCGATCCCCGTCAGGTTGGCGCCGATCTGATAGTCGCCGCGGGTCGCCGTCGCGTGCCACTGCGCCGTCTCGATCTGCTTGAGCGTGGCGTCGATGCCGATCTGCTTCAGCTCGTTGATGACGAACGACGCCATGTCCACGTAGATCGGGAGCGCGCGTGTGACGATCTCGACCTTCAGCGGCTTCTCCGTCGAGAAGCCGGCCTCGGCCATGAGCTTCCTGGCCAGCGCCTTCTCGTCGGCCGGCTTGGCGCCGTAGCCCGGGAGCCCGACGAGGTCCTTCTCGGCGAGCCCCCAGAAGCCCCACGGCTTGGGCGCGAGCCCCGCGCCGATCACCGCGCCGCCCTGGTGCACCGCCCGGATCAGCGCCCGGCGGTCGATCGCGTGGCTCACCGCGAGCCGGATCTTGAGATTGTCGAAGGGCGGCTTCTTGACGTTCATGATGATGTTGTCGGTGACGTTCTGGCTGTAGGGCGTCACCACGAGCTGCGGGACCGCCTTCTTGAGCTGCTCGGCGGCGGTCTTGGTAGTCTCGCCCGGAAACGAGACGTCGAGCTTGCCCGCCTGCATCGCGGCCTGCCGTGTGCCCCGCTCGACGATGACGAAGTACTTGAGCCCGTCGAGATACGGGCGTCCCTTGACGAAGTAGTCGGGGTTCTTCACGAACTCGACGAACTCGCCCTTCCGCCACTCCTTGAGCTTGAACGGCCCGGTGCCGACGCAGGTGGTCCGGTAGTTGGCGGGCGGCAGGTGGGCGGCGTAGACCGGCGTGTAGCCGGAGGCGAGCATCAGCAGGAGCGAGGGCTGCGGCTTCTTCAGGCGGAACACCGCCGTGTGCGTGTCCGGCGTCTCGATCGCCTCCACGTTCGCGTACCAGTCTTTCCGGGGATTGATGCGGAGCTTGGCGGGGGCGTCGGCGGCCTCGCGGAGCATGTCGAAGGTGAACTTCACGTCCCTGGACGTGAACGGCTGGCCGTCGTGCCACTTGACGCCCTTGCGGAGAAAGAAGACGAGGTTGCGGTAGTTGTCCTGCCACGACCACTTCTCGGCCAGCTCGCCGATGATCGTGTCCACGCTCTCGGTCTTCTTCAAGGGATCGAACAGCACGAGGTTGTTCAGGCAGGGCATCACCGGCCACACGCTCGAGATCGTGGAGGTCTCGTGGATGGCGAAGCCCTGGGACAGGTCTTCGCGCAGCATCATGTTGAGGACGCCGCCCGACTTTGGAGTCTGCGACGCTTGGGGAGTCTGCGACGCTTGGGGAGTCTGCGACGGCTGGGGGATCGGCGATGTTGGGGGAGTCTGACTCGTGGCCGGAGCGATGAGCGTAACGGCGACGAGGACGATCACAACAGTCGAGAACAGCGTGAAGCGCACGCGCGACATGGGCACCTCCCGCATCAGTTGGGCGAGTCGGAGTTTACGTGAAAACGCCGGAGCCGACAAACCGGTTTCCGCCCCCGCGCGGGCAGCGCGTGTGGCCCTACGCGACGCGCTCCCGCCGTCGGTCGAGCCGGTTTCATATTCGAGCGCCGGCTCTGCCGGCGCCGCCGAATCCTGGGGATGCCCGGCTCGGGTTGACCGGGGGGAATCGGGGGGAG
>Ga0209283_10000398_pt1 | contig 21934 bp, 19 predicted proteins | sample CZO8metaG_2_FD_188354 | JGI IMG/M metagenome (GOLD analysis project Ga0209283, IMG submission 188354) | Vadose zone soil microbial communities from the Eel River Critical Zone Observatory, Northern California, USA - CZOApr15con2H1.8 metaG... | ecosystem: Environmental > Terrestrial > Soil >...
GGATTCCAGGATCTCAATCCCCCGCATCGCCCGCTGCCGGGCTTCGTCCGCCAAGCGGCAGGGATTCACGAGGACGAGCTCGGCGACCCCGAAGTTCTTCATCGCCCGCGCGACCGCACCGACGTTGCCCTCGTTCTTCGGCTCAACGAGGACCACGCGGAAGGTCGGCACACTGCGGTCGATATAATGTAACGGAGATATGCCTTGGCATGAGGGTCGCGCTCAAGATCGCGTACGAGGGCGGTGCGTTCTTCGGCCATCAGCGCCAACCGGACCGCCGCACCGTCGAGGGCGAGTGCCTCGCGGCATTGCGGGCAGGCAAGATCCTTCGCGATCCGAAGACGTCGTTCTTTCGAAGCGCGAGCCGGACGGATCGGGGCGTGAGCGCCATCGGAAATGTGATCGCCTTCCATTCCGCCCTCCGAGGCGAGGCGGTCGTAGGCGCATTCAACGACCGGGCGCGCGAGGTTTGGGCCTGGGCGTATAGCGAAGTCCCGCCAGGATTCCATCCACGACATGCCGTCGAACGGTGGTATCGCTACCACCTATACGACGATCTTCCGGTGGACTCGCTCCGCGCGGTCGGCGCTCTGTTCCTGGGCGACCGCGACTTTCGGGGCTTCACCTCGGAGCCGCCAACCGGTCCGTTCGCCCTCAACCGACTGGACGTCGCGCGGGACGATGACGCGATCGTGATCGATGTGCGCGCAGGAAGTTTCCGCCGCGGGATGGTTCGCCGGATCGTCGCGGCCATGCTCGCCTTCGCACGAGGCGACGTCGCACTGGGAAAGATCCAAGACGCTCTCAAGGGGACCCGTCAGGATTTTGGTGTCGCGCCTCCGGGACCTCTATTCTTGATGGACGTCTCGTACGATTTCCCATTTCACGTTGTCCGAAAGGGGAAAGCACTCGATGAGTGGCGCACGTTGCGGGTGGAGGCGGCGCTCCGTCGGCGGTGGCTGGGGTCACTCGAGTCCGTTACGACCGGGTAAGGTTCTCCGTCCGTTTTCGAGGACTCGCGCGGCGGCGCGATTCGACGTTCGGAGGCTCAGAGGGTTCGAGAAACGTACCAAGACATGGTTCGAAACTCGAGCTAAAACGCGGTTCGGACAAACGTTCTTATAGGCTCCGCCCTGTTCCGATTTAACTTCCGGTTGAGGGAGGAGTCTCGCTTGATTCCAAAGCTACTGCGCTCGAAACACGTGCACGCGGTCTTGATCGTCTACGTGATGGTCGCCGCGGGTCTGTTGTTCGTGCTGCTGGCCCACCCGGCCGCGGCCGTTGCCGGGTCGAAGGATACCTTGACGGTGGGCCTTCAGAACGACATGGTGAACCCGAACTATTTCGATACTGCCACGAATAGCGTCTGGAAACAGTATCACGTGGAGTTCAACTTCGAAGGGTTGTTCTCCCATGACCCTGATTTTACGACGTTTAACGTGTTGTCAGACCCGGCCCGAGGTGGGTCGGCTTGTCCGGCCGGGAGTCTGCCGAGCGGCCCAGGATATTGCATTGATTCAACCGGTTTCGGAGTGACCGTCTACCTCCGAAACAACGCGACGTTCACGAACGGCCAGACATTGACCGCGAACGATGTCGTGTTCACATTCCAGACGTTGCCGTGGTCCACCTACCAGCTGGGGATCTTCAATTCGATCTGGTCCGACACGAAGACGTACCCGCTCTGGAACGCGACCACTTGTGGGAGCAGCCCGAAGTGTGTGTCCCACATCGGCGTCGAGAAGATCGACGCTACCACAGTGAAATTCCACCTGGCCAAGACGTACGCCCTGTTCTTCTACGACACGATGGAGACCCCAATCATTCCGTCGGGTCTGTGGACGAACCACATGGGCACGTGGCCCCAGCTCAACCTCTCGAACCCCGCGGCCCGGTTGACGGACACGTACGACAACTCGATCGATCTGACGTACAACGGGCTCGACGCGGCGACGGGCTCTGGGCCCTTCATGCTGACCTCTTGGACGCACAACGCGGACGCCACGATCGACGTCTCGCCGAGCTACTGGGGCAAGGGACAAACCCACACCTGGAGGGGCGATGCGTATCCGTTCTACCCGAAGGCCCTGCGCCACATCCGCGCGGTAATCTACGGAAGTCTCGACGTCATCAGCTTGGCGCTTCAGCGGGGCGACATTGACACCCTGGTCTGGCCCCTCACGCCGGGCTTCCTGAGCCAGGTTCAGTCCAACCCGGCGATTAACATCGAGCAGGTCACCGACTCCGGGTTCTTCTACGTCTCCTTCAACATGCGCGAGCGGCCGTGGGGACAGGCCCCGTGGAGTCAGACCCTCCGGAAGGCGTTCTCGCAGGCGATCGACAAAGATTACATCGTGAACACGCTCATGGGTGGATTCGGCGTCAAGGGAACGGTCCCGATCGCGATTTCGAATCCGCTGTACGTGAACACGACCGCGACCCCGCCAGGCTTTGACATCAATGCGGGTCACGCGGCCTTGCTCGCCGCAGGATTCCATGACTGCAATGGCGATGGGTTCCTCGAGGCACCGGACTGCTCCCCCGTGAAGGCGACGATCCTCACACCTCCGAAGGATTACGATCCGATCCGCGCGGACGCCGGCATCATGATTTCCAAGAACCTGAAGACGATGGGCCTGGACATCGATGCGGCCCCGACCAGCTTCGACACGATCGTGGCGAAGGCGTTCTCGGCCCCGGTCTCGTTCGACGTCTACGTCCTGGGCTTTTCACTGGGCGACTTCCCGGAGACGTACATCTGCGACTTCTTCTGCACGAGCCGAGACGTGAACCTCGGGACGGGCGGATCCAACTCCGCAGGCTACAGCAACTCTTCGGTCGACAGCCTGATCAACAGCGCGTTGACCGACACGGACACCGCAAGCCGCGTCCAGAAGATCAAGGACGTGGAAGGGATCTTGACGGACCAGCTGCCGTGGAACGTCCTGTACTACCGCAAGAACCTGAACGCGTACCGGAACGACGCATGGACCGGTTGGGCGAACTACCCGAACGGCGGCGGCATCTACAACCCGTGGTCCATTCCTCACATCGTCCCCGCGGGCACCATAACGCCCCCGACGGGTGGCTCGTTGACGGTCGCGCTCTCGATGCCTGACCAAGTGTACGCGCGTCAGGTCGCGCCCTTCGACATCCTTGTGTCGCAGGGGACCGCCCCGGCGAGCGGCGCAGCGGTCACATTGACCTTTAGGTACGGTTCCCAGACCGTCCCGATGAGTGGCACCACGGACGCGGGCGGACGGGTCCACTTCACCTGGACCGTGCCGGTCATCCAAGGCAACGTGATCGTTTCCGTCGTGGCGACGAAAGGAAGCCTCACCGGTACGAACGGCAAGGTGATGGAAGTCACCGTCGCTCCACCCGCGCCGATCTCGACGCTCAGGCTGAGCACACCGACGCCGGTCATCGCGCCGACGGGCACGGCCACTATCACCGCGACCCTGACGGACGCGACGGGTGCAGCGGTCGCCGGTCACACGGTCAACATTGACACGACCCTGGTGTTCGGGACCATTGTGCCGAGTTCGGGCCTGACCGATGCGACCGGAAAGGTGGTGTTCACCTACACGCCTCCCGCGATCACGAAATACCCCAACCAACACCTCACGGAAGTGATCAAGGCGAACACGACCGTGGCAAACACGATCGCCGCGGACACCCAGAAGGCGTCGTTGATCCTGTTTGTCCAGAACGACGCGACGCCCAACTGGTTGATCGTCAGCGCCGCCTCGACATCCGCGAACAAGCTCGTCGTGAATCCGCTCCTGAGCAAGGCGAACTTCACGGTGACCGTGACGGACTGGGCCGGGGCCCCGGTCGCGGGCATCGATGTTGACCCGCAGGTCTCGGACACCGCGAACGTGACCGTCGCTGCGACCACTCCGGGTGTGTCGAACAAGACCGACGCGAACGGGCACGCGCTCTTCACCGCAACAGAGACGAGCTTCGCAAGAACCGGGGCGAACAACACGAACGTCGGACTGCGGTTCGTCGCTCGCAATCAGGTCTTCGCAACGTCGGACCAGATTGAGCTTCTGGTGTCGGCCGGCCCCGCGACTCCCGGCAATGCGGCATGGATTACGTTCGACGCGAGGGCCATGGCGTTCGATCCGACGGGAAAGCAGGACAACGTCACGGCGAACGTGATCGACCAGACGTACGCGGCAGCCACCGGTGTCCCGGTGTTTTTCCAGATTACGTATGGTGATCTGGGGTTGCCGGCCCAATTCGACTGGGCTTTCGACTACAGCACCGGTGCCTACCAAGGCTCAGGTCTTGATCTGAACTCCTTCGGCTTCGGTTCTGTCGGCGGCAACTTCCAGAACTCGGTGGGCCAGGGCGCCGGATTCGGCGCGGACAACTTCGCGAACGATTGGGAAGTCCTAGGCTGGGTCCCGAACTATGCGGTCGGGCAGTACCTCGATTCCTGCAACCCCGCCGGCGATCCCACGGTTCTCCCCGATGGGCACCACATCGCCTCTTGGCCGTCCGACTTCGGTGGCACATATACGATCAATGCGACCGGTTCGACCAGCGCGGGTGTGTACAAGGCCCGCTTCACCGCGATGCCCCACAAGATTGACTCGAGGGTCCAGGTGAAGGCCTTCATCGGCGGAGCGCCACGTGTTGTCGCGGACGCATGCAACTTCGTTGCGTCACTGGAGAACTACGCGTTCGCGATTGATTCGGGCGTCGTGATTCAGCGGGCCCCGGTCTTCGGACTCGCCTCGGTGAGCCTGTCTGCACCAATCTTCACGTCCCAAGCACTCAGCGTGACCATCCATGCTCTGTTCAAGGGGCTGAACGGCGCGACTGTTGCCAATCCGGAGGTCTTCCTCGTTCAAGGCCCAGGTCCGTGGTGCGGCAGGTGCACGTCGGCTCGCAACGTGAAGGGTACGTACGGCGGCACATTCACCGGGACCTCACAGGGCTACGTGAACTACACCCGGACCGAGACGCTTGTAAGCCTCTCCCAGTCGTTCCCGCTGAGCTTCATCCCGAACGACTTCCGGTTCGCATACGGCGGGACCGACCAGATGTTCACCGGTGGTTACGGCAAGTACTGGTTCTCCCCGAACTTCGCCGCGCCGCTCGCGAAGATTCCGTTCGACTTCACGATGGGGTACCTGTATCTCCCGACGTCGAAAGCGTTCCTGACCGTGTCGTTGGACCGCACCCTGTTGGCGCCCGGCGGCACGGCGACCGCGACCGTACAGGTCTGGAGTATCTTGACAGGCCAGCCGATCGCCGGCGCAGCCGTCTGGAGTGGCAGCACCCAGGTCGCAACGGACTCGACCGGGACTGCGACGTTCAACGTCACTGGGGCATCGCTTGGTGCGACGGAAGGACTCGTCGTTGCGACGACTGCTTACGGCGGAGCGGCTCGCGGCTGGTACGGTTACGTCGCTTCGCCACCCGTGGTGACGTACGGTACGCCAACCGTGGATGCAAAGGTGGCGGGAACGGCGTCCACGATCACGGCAAGCGTGACGAACACGTTGAGTGTCGCCGGTTCCGCGCCGGTCACGCTCTACGTGGATGGCGCGGCGGTGGCGACCCAGACCGTGAACCTGACGTCCCTCGGAACCGCGACCGTGACCTTCACGTACGTCTTCGCAACGGCGGGCTCCCACACTGTGGCCGTTGGGACCTCGTCGACGACAGCGAGCATTCCGGCTCCGCCTCCGGTGGACTTCACGGCGTTGTATGCGCTGGCGGGTGGCCTGCTGGTGGTCGGCCTCGTCGTCGGTGTGGTCGTCGGCCGCATGATGAGCCGCGGTAGGAAGCCGCCCAAGAGCTCGGGCATGATGGACGAGCCGAAGGGCGGCCAAGCCGAGGAGGAGTTGCCGCCGGAGGAGAACCTCTAGGTCCGAACGACCGGGGCGTCCGCCCCGGTCCCTTTCCTCTTTCCGTTTTTTGGATCCCTCGGTCCGGTCGGGGGAACGTACAAATATGCTGGCGACCGTTAGAAGTACCGGAGTCGGGGGTGAGTCGGGTTGGCGTCGCTGAGGCGATACCTGGTCCGTCGCGCGATTCAGGGTGTCATCACAATTTTCGTTGTGACCATCATCATTTTCCTGCTCTTCCAGGCGTTGCCCGGAGGGCCGCTCGCTGCGTACACGCAAGATCCGACCTGCCAGGCCGCCTGTCGGGCCCAGCTCCGGATTCAGTTTGGCCTCGATCAACCGTGGTACGTGCAGCTGTGGATCTTCCTCGGGAACATGTTCACGTTCAACTTCGGTCGCTCGTTCTCGGAAGGGAGGCCCGTCGCGCAGGTTCTCGCGCTCGCGTTGCCTCGGACCCTGTTCCTGTTCGGCGGCGCGTTGATTGCCGAGTACCTCGTCGGAATCGCGGTGGGCCGGTTCATCGCGTGGCATCGTGGCAAGACGGAGGGCCTCGCGATCGTCTCGAGCCTCTTCTTCTACAACATGCCTTCGTTTTGGATTGGACTCATTCTGCTGTGGGCGTTCGGGTTCGCTCTCCCGATCTTCCCGCTCAACGGATTCAGTGATCCGACCTGGACGAAGTCGCACTTCCCGTCCTTGGCCCCGGGTAGCTTCCTGTTCAACGCAGCGGACATTATCATGCACGGCGCGCTCCCCATGCTCGCCCTCGTCCTGATCAGCGCCGCCGGCACGATCCTCCTCATGCAGACCTCCATGTTGGAGGTCCTGGGAGAAGACTTCATCCTGACGGCGCGCGCGAAGGGCTTGTCTGCGCGAAAGGTCCGCAACCGCCACGTCGCTCGGAACGCCTACTTGCCGATCGTGACGACCTTGGCAATCAGCCTCGGCTTCGTCATCGGCGGAGCGATCATCCTCGAGCAAGTCTTCTCTTATTACGGGATGGGCTGGTACTTGCTTCAGTCGATCTTCAAGCAAGACAACATGCTCGCGGGAGCGATCTTGTACCTGATCTCCGTGTTGGTCATCCTAGGCAACATCGTCGCCGACATTTTGTACGGAGTGCTCGATCCGCGTGTCCGTCTCTGAGGTCGAGGCGCCCGTCGCGAGGTTCACCGGCTCCGTGATCCTGAAGCAACTCCGCTTCTTGTTCAAACGCTCCTGGGCCAGCTTACGCGAGAGCCGCCTCGGGATCGCGGGTTTTTCCGTTGTCCTCGTCTTCGCAACCATCGCGATTTTCGCGCCGTGGATTGCGCCGTACCCGAAGGCGTTCGAAGCGCCTGCATCGGACCGTTTCATCGTGAACTCGTACAATTTGACGCTCCCGACCGTCCCGGCGGGTTCGGCGTATGGCGTGCCGGTGATGGGACCCACGACTCCACTGTCGAGCGATCGGTCAGGGAGCATGTGGCTGATCAACTCCGCAGACTCCGGACTCATCCGGATGGACAACCTCCGGTACACGTTGGGAGTCAACGAGAGTCCGTTCCAAGCGGGGAACAAGTCGCTCTTCTTGGACGTCCACTCGGACTTCGGCTTCATCCCGTTGCTCGATGCGCCTCTGTCGAACGTCTACTACATCGTCCCGGGCAAGAACCTCAGCCTTCAGTTCGGTTCCGGCGTCGACAACGGCGCGCTGGCGTTCTTCTCCGGGCGGGACTTCGCCGCCGTCAATCCATTCACGAAGGCGAACATCACGCGCGACCGCCTCGACTTCAATCCCGTGTACACTGGCGAGGATCCTGCATCGTCGGGCAACCTCCTCGTTCAGCCGCTCGAGCGCTCCGTCACCGTCGGCAGCTTCCCTGTCCCCGTGGGGCCGTATCGGTACTTCTTCGCGTCGGACCTGAACCGCACGAACGTGTACGAGCTCACGTACGTCCATCAGGGCGATCCGACGGCCCCCTCCGGACACCTGTTGTTCCAGACGAACGTGAGCCTCAGCGCTCCCCCGTTCGTCTACTACAATCAGGAGCGGGTCACCAAGTGGGAGGCCTGGCGCGCGGGCGCCGGAGCGGCGGTCCTTCTGCCATTGACGAACCACACCCTCGAAGTCCTGAACATCACCGGCGTGCACCGGGCCTGGATCCCGCTGACCCTCGGCGGCGAGCCGGCGACCGTGCAGGGGCAGATCGGGTTCACCCGGTCCAGCTTCCCGATGCTGTTCTACCTTCCCGTGAAGTCCGCTTCGCATACAGGGATCGCATATCTCGACCTCAACGCGCTCTCCCTCGTTGCAACTCGCGAGTTCGCCGCGCTCGATTCCTCCTGGGAACCGATCGGGCTTCCGCTCAGCACCCGCGGCGAATCCGTGTACGCCGGATTCTATCAAGCCGCGAACGACACGACCTACCTCGTCGGCCTGAACCAGACCGGGGCGGTCATTCCGCAGTTCCAAGCGTACTTCCACGGTGCGGTCCGGGACTACTTCGAGGTCGACGCCCGCACGACCGTCTTCATTTACACCGCGGACCGTCAGATCATGTCGATGGGGACGACGTTCTCGACCGGGGCGCTCGAGAAGCCGGCGTTCCTCGGCGTCATTCCTCCGTCGAGCGTTCCGCACATGGTGTACGCGGGTGCCTTCGGAGGCACTTTGATCGGAAGCGCGATCACACCGCAAGAAGTGAACGGCGCGTTCACGGATCCGGTCTCGCGGGAGACAAGGGTCTTCCAGCTCCTGGGGACGACGCGGGCGCCGCTGCCCCCGGGTGTCTATCCGTCCGGCAACCGATACCTCCTCGGGACGGACTTCATCGGCCACGACATCCTGACGTTGGTCTTCTATGGTACACAGGTCGCATTCCTCGTCGGACTGCTGGCGGCTCTTCTGGGAGTCGGCATCGGCACGATTGTCGGTCTCGTCGCGGGCTACAACGGCGGAATCGTCGACACGCTCCTGATGCGGCTCACGGACATCTTCCTCGTCCTCCCGTTCCTGCCCGTCGTGCTCATCCTGGATTCCATCCTTCGGCCGAGCATCTGGACGATCATCATGGTCCTCAGCTTACTCGGATGGCCCGGCATCGCGCGGGTCATCCGGGCGCAGGTCCTCTCGCTGAAGGAGCGTCCGTTCGTGGACGCGGCCCGGGTCTCCGGCGCTTCGGACCTGCGTCTCATCTTCCTCCACATCGCGCCGAACGTGCTCCCGTTCAGCTTCCTGTACATGAGCCTCGCCGTCGCGGCCGCGATCATCACGGAGGCCGCCCTGAGTTTCCTCGGCCTCGGGGATGCGACCGTCGTCTCCTGGGGCGGGATCCTGTCGAACGTCCTCACCCAGGGCGGGGCCCTCGCGTACTGGTGGTGGCTCCTTCCGCCCGGGCTGTGCATCACCTTCCTGAGCCTCGGCTTCTACCTGCTCGGGCGCGGCTTCGACGAAATCATCAACCCGCGCCTGCGGAGGCGCTGAGCGTGCCCCTGGTCGCGGTCCGCGATCTGCGGGTCTATTTCAAGATCCGTCAGGGCTGGGTCCGCGCCGTCGACGGCGTGAACCTGTCGATCGATCGGGGCGAGACCGTCGGACTGGTCGGCGAGAGCGGCTGTGGGAAGACGACGCTCGCCTATGCGATCACCCAACTCCTCCCGTCCAACGCGCACATCCTCGGCGGTCAGGTGATCTGGGAACCCGATGGGAAACTGTTCCCGTACCGCGAGGAGTACTGGAAACTCGCCGGGGAGCGGATCGGCCGAGACGCCGCGACGCTCGAAGCCCAACTCGCCGCGATGCCCAAAGCGGATGGAGGGTCCGAGCCCGACGAGGCCCGCCAGGAAATCGAGGAACAACTGCAGCTGCTCCGACATCCGCTCAGCCTCACGTATCGGGCCTACCTGGAAACGGAGATCCGGGCGCTCGAGGAGAAGGCCGCCCAGCTCGAGGGGCAGGTGGAGCAGGGGAACCGCGGCGCCGCGCGACAGCTCACGCAAATCCAGGCGCGCCTGGCCGCCGCGCGCCAAGAAGGGGATCTCGTCGCGGTCACCCGACGGAAAGACGGGCGGTTGCGGGAGTATCACCCGAAGCTCTCCGCCGTCCGGTGGGCCCAGATCTCGATCGTGTTCCAGGGCGCGATGAACGCGCTCAACCCGGTGTACACCGTGGGCGACCAGATCGTCGAGGCGATTCAGACTCACGAGCCGATGAGCGACGACGAATCGCGGAGGCGCGTCGAGGAACTGTATCGGCTCGTTGGCATCCCGACAGACCGGATCGACAATTATCCCCACGAATACAGCGGCGGGATGAAGCAACGCGCGATGATCGCGATGGCCCTGGCCCTCGGGCCCCGCCTCGTGATCATGGACGAGCCGACGACCGCGTTGGACGTGATCACCGCGGCGAAGATCATGGACGAGATCCTCCGGCTCCAGGAGACGCTGAAGATGACCTTGATCATCATCTCGCACGACGTCTCCACGGTCGCGAAGGTCGCGGACCGGATCTGCGTGATGTACGCGGGCGAGATCATCGAGGAGGCCTCGTCGAGGAAGGTGTTCTCCCAGACGCTGCATCCGTACACGGAGGGGTTGCTCGGCGCGTTCCCGAGCGTCACGGGCGAGAAGAAGCGCATCGAATCGATCCCCGGCAGCCCACCGAGCCTCGTGAATCCGCCCAGCGGCTGTCGGTTCCATCCCCGTTGCAAATATGCGAAAGACATCTGCACGACGACCCCGCCCCCGTACGTCATGCCGGAGCCGGGCCACCGGGCGCTCTGCCATTTCAGCCAAGACTTCTACGTCCAGGGGGGATTGACGCGGACCTGACGGCGGCTCCGGTCCTTCCCGAGGCTCCCGGGATGGTCCCTCTCGGGCCGGTCGTCCCGCCGCCGGGGACCGTCGTCAGTGTCCAGAAGCTGAAGCGATATTTCGAGCTGAAGAAAGGATTTCTCCGATCGTTCCGCGGGGAGCAAGTGTACGTGCACGCGGTCGACGGGGTCAGCTTCGACCTGATGGGGGGAGAGATCCTCGGACTCGTCGGTGAGAGCGGATGCGGCAAGACGACGACGGGGCGGCTCATCTCGCGGCTGGAGACCCCCACGGAAGGCTTCATCCTGTTCCAGGGAGCCGACATCGCCTCCCTTAACGCGCGGGAGATGTTCGACTTCCGCAGGGACCTGCAGATGATCTTCCAGGATCCGTACGAGTCCCTCAACCCGCGGTTTTCTGTGTTGCGGGCCGTATCGGAGCCGCTCCTGATCCACGGGATCGCGAACGACCGGGAGCAGCGGGCCGAACTCGTGATTCACGCCCTTGAGGACGCCGGGCTCCGTCCGGGGCAGGACTTCCTCGACCGGTTCCCGCACGAGATGTCGGGCGGCCAGCGGCAGCGCGTCGCGATTGCCCGAGCCCTCGTCCTGAATCCGAAGGTGATCATCGCGGACGAACCGGTGTCGATGCTCGACGTGTCGATCCGCGCCGGCGTGATGAACCTCATGCTGGACCTCCGGGACAAGTACCGCATTCCGTATGTGTTCATCACCCACGACATCGCGGTCGCGCGGTACATGTCGGACCGGATCGCCGTGATGTATCTCGGCCGGATCGTGGAGAGCGGTCCGACCGAGGAACTCGTCTTGCGGCCGACCCACCCCTATACGAGAGCCCTGCTGTTGGCCGTGCCCGTCCCGGATCCGGAGCACACGTACACCCAGGTTCCGATCAAAGGCGAGCTGCCGAGCCCGATCGATTTGCCGTCGGGCTGCCGATTCCGCACGCGCTGTCTCCTGGCGCAGGACATCTGCAAGACGACGGCGCCTCCGAATGTCGAGGTGGCGCCGGGCCACACCGCGGAGTGCCATTTCGCCCAAGACATCTATGAAGGTCGCCTCGTCGAACCGCCGATGGCGGAGCAGAGCATCGTGGAGGACATCGCACAAAAATTGTTCGCCTCGCACGCGCCCGCGAAGTGAGGACGATGGGCTGGGTCGGACGCCTCGCATCCCGATGGAAGTACCCGGAGCAGCGGGTGTGGTTCCTGGTCGCCGGCTGGGCGGTCGTGCTGGCGGCCCTCGTGGTCGCGTCGTCCGCGAGCTACTCGTCGGTGATCCTCGCCCACACGTCGGTCGAGCTGACGCCGTCGCGGACCGTCTCCTTTCGCGGAACGACGAGCGCGGGGGCGCTGCTGGCCAACGGTTCCGTCAACCTGACGGTGACGCTCACGGTCTTGAATCCAAGTTCGCGATCGCTCGCGTTGTCCTCGATCGCCTACAAGTCATGGATCGAAGACCTCCCGATGGAGACGGGGCATGCGATCCTCAGTCGGACGGACGAAGTGGTCACCAATGAGACGGGGACCTATTATTTCTTCAAGGCGTTCTTGGGCTCCCTAGACGTCGTGCCCGTCCCGATCCCGCCCCGAGGGAGCGGGACGGTGGCATTGTCGTTCGTCCTAACCCGGAACTCCGATGCGCCCCGATTCGGGGTGGTCCAGGAAATCACGGCATACGCGGCCCAGGTCCGCGGCAACGGAACGGTCATGCCGTGGGTCCACTGGGTGCAGGTGGCCGTTGACGTCCGGGATTTGCCGGCCCCGGGCCCCGACGCGAATCCGTTCCTCAGTTCCCTGATCCGCATCGTGCTGGAGGATGGACCGAACCTTGGCTAGCCCCACGCGGACCAAGACGCGTTCGATTGTCCGGACCGTCGCGTTGGCCGCGGTCCTTGGTGTCGCGAGCGGCTACGTCATCTTCTACGGTGTCTTCCCGGTGAGCGGTGTCCCGGCATCCGGCGAGGCTTCCGTGCCGTGGATGCTGGTGCTCCTCGGAGTCACCTCCGTCCTGGTGGGCCTCGCGACCGAGAATCTGTCCGAGATGATCTTCGAGGTGTTCATCGGGCTCCTTCTGAGTGGCGTGGTCGCGACCGCGATGGCGCTCTCCCCGATGATCGTCGGGGTCGTGTTCGTCTCCCCGGACTCCGTGCCCGCGTTCCTGTTTCACTACGGATTCCTGCTCTTCGTGCTCGGCTTCGTCGTCGACCTGGTGGGCACGAGCACGGGGCTCGCGCTGCGGGAGCGGTACTTCCTACGCCGTCGACGTCCGCTGGCGGTCGGGTCAGAGCGCAAGTGATTTAGGCCCCCCTTCGATGGCGTCGGCATGATCGTGGCCATCACCGGGACGCCGGGGACCGGGAAGTCCTCCTCGTGTGATGTCCTCGCGAAGAGGGGCTACGTCGTCGTGGACCTGGACGAGATTGCACGCCGTGAAGGGCTCATCGTCGGTCGCGACGAGAAACGGGATACAGACGAGGTTGACATCGACGCCTTGCGGGAGGGGCTGCGGATCCCCGCGAAGGTCGCGTTCCTCAAGGGGCACTACAGTCACCGGATGGACGTCAACCTCGCGGTGGTCCTGCGGTGCCGACCGTCCGTCCTCCGCGCCCGGCTCGAGGCGCGTGGTTGGTCCGCGGAGAAAGTCCGGGAGAACGTCGAGGCGGAGGCGATCGATGTGATCCTGCAAGAGGCGGTCGCTCGCCTTCCGTTCGTCTTCGAGGTCGACACGACGAACGCGACCCCGGAGGAGACCGTCGAAGCGATTCTCGCGATCCTCCGGGGAAAGACGAAAGGGCACGAACCCGGATCCGTCGACTGGGCGTCCGAGGTGCTCTCGTGGTACTAGACCGGTATCGCAAGGCCGCCGATGCGTTCCTTGTCCCCGTCGCTTCTCGGATGTTGCGCGTCAACCCGAACCTGGTCTCATGGATCGCCTTTCTCGCGGCGGTCGGCGCGGGCATCTCGTTCTTCATCGGGGGCGGTGGACTCCTCGGCCTCGCGCTCGTGTTGATGTTCGTCAACTCCTACCTCGACGCGCTCGACGGAAAGATCGCGAAGATGGCCGGCAAGGCGTCCGCGCGGGGCGACTTCCTGGATCATGTGCTCGACCGCTACGCGGACGTGTTCATGCTCGGTGGCATCGCATTCAATGCGATGTACTGCCGCCTCGGGATCGGCACGCTCGCCCTCCTCGGCGTCCTCCTGACCTCGTACATGGGGACCCAGGCGCAGGCCGTCGGTCAGGGGCGCGCGTACGGCGGGATCCTGGGCCGCGCGGATCGCCTCGTGCTGCTGTTCCTCGGAGGTCTGATCCAGCTGATCGTCGCGCCGTCGGGCGGCGTGACCTTCGGTGTTGGCATCCTGAATTTCGGACCGGTGGAGTGGTTCATGGTCCTCTTCGCGGTCCTCGGCAACGCGACGGCGGTGCAGCGCGCCGTGAAGACGTGGCGGGGCTTCTCCGTCTAGGTCGCGGTCGAGGCGCTCTCCCCGCGGGGCCGCTGCTCGCGTCCCTTGACGCGATAATACTGGAGGGGATGCTTGATCGTGAGGCAGATCCGATCGGGGCCTGGGCAGATTCCGTACGATTTCATCGTCGCGCACTCCGGCGGCGTATATTCCGTCGGACTTGACGTTCCCGTGATGTGCTCGATCTGGTACTTCGTCACGTCGGCGGCGAAATCCGGAACGTCCCCGAAGACGCGGAAGATCTCCTCGTTGCCCAGGCCGATGTGATGGAGGAACGCGACGATCGCGAAGCGGCCCATGTGCGGGACGTTCTCGTGGTTCTGGATCTGCGCGAGGAGATTGTACATGCACGGCGGGAATCGGGTGATGCTCACCTTCCCGATGTCCTCCGCCTTGAACGTCGCCTTCTTCGCCTCGAGGATGCCCCGGATCTCCCGAAGGTCCGCCCGAAAGGCGGAGACGATGTCGTCGTTCACCGGGAGCGGAAGGCCTTCCTCGATGTGACGCTGGACCGCGTTTCGCATGACCCGGAGGGCCTTGGCCCGTTGCATCGTCACATATCCGCGGTCCACTCGTTGGTTGATCAGTTTCCACGGCGCGTCGCGCATCGTGTTCGTGAAGCGCAGGAAGTCGGTGAAGTGGAGGCGGAATCCGCCGTCCTCCCGTCGGAGGTCCATCGCGAGCTGCGAGGCCATGTGGATCACGAAATCGTCGGATTCGGTTTCGAGCCGTCCTTCCGCGGCGATCGCCTCGCGCAGGGCGAACCGTCGGATCAGATACGTGTCCTCCAGAGCGGAGACGAAGATCCGCGCCACGGGATACGCGAGGAGCTGGGCGAGTTGGTCCGCCGGCGCGATGGCGACCCGATCCGAGGCAGCCCCACGCTCGAGAGCCTCAAGGACCCGTGCCTTCCCAAGGCTCCGGGCTCGGGCATACGCGGGTTCCAGCAGGATCTCCTCGAGGCTGACCTTCTCCGCGCGGATGAACGCAGACGATTCCCGGAGGAACGGGTACTTGGAGAGGGTCGCCAACTCCACGTCCGAAGGAACACGCGGGGCCATAAAAGGCCGACGCGGGGACCCGCGAAACCGGAGCTACGAATCAGGGCGTGACCTTCACTCGGTCTCGGGCGCCCCGGGCGGGGGCGGCGCGACGCCCAACTGCACCATCATTCCCGCGACGTCCCATTGTCCCCAGTGCTCTGCGCTCTGCCCGTTCTCGAACCGCGTGATGTCGATGCCCGAGATCTTGACTTCCTTCCCCGTCGCCGGGATGCCCATGAACTCGCCGGTGTGGGTGCCCGTCATCGTCCCGCGGACCACGACCTTGTCGCCTTCCGCGATGATGTCATCGATCGTCGTGTGGCCGTCGGGGAAGGCCGCACGGAGCATCTGGAACCACAACCTCTCGCCTTCGCGGCCGGGAGGCAGTCCCGGAGCCGCGGTGTGGTCGACGTAGTTCTCGGCCGTAACCTTGTCAATGATGCTGAGGTTCCCTCGGTTCACGACTTCATCATAAAACATTCTCGCAGTCGCTTTGTTTTCCTCTTGTCCCATGTGGTTCTCCTCCTGGTATCCCCTAACGTCCGCCCCTAGGAGTCGCCCTCTATATAACGACGCCTGTACCCCGATCGCGCTCGTTCGCGGATCCGGTCGTTGCGTCAGCCTGCGGCTGTGACATCCGAAGGTCTTTCTGGAAGCGGCCAATGAGTCGCACGATGGAAGAACTCCGCGGGTATTTCGCGGTCCATTCCCAGGGACTGGGCCATGCGACTCGAGCGGTCGCGCTCGCCCGCGGCCTCATCGATCGACGGCGGGACCTGTATCTCCTCTTCCTCGCCGGTTCGCCGGCCTTGGATCTCGTCGTGGCGAACGGATTCGACGCCCTCACGATGCCGCCGGCGCCCGATTGGGAGGCGACGGACGGCGTCCTCGGGTCGGTATGGCGATGGTACCGGGACTACGCTCGGTACCTTCGGATCGCCCGCCGGTTTCTCGAGCACGAGGCGGACTGGGAGTACTACCCGTTCCTCCTGGCGGATAGCGAACTCGCGAGCGCGCGCGAGGCGATCCGTCATCGAGTTCCAACGGCCTTGATCCTCGACGCCACTCGCCACGACTTTGCGCGCGACCCGCTGTCCCGCTTGATCGAAGGCCCCGCGAACTTCTGGGCCTCCCGGATCGCACGGAGAGCGAACCTCATCCTCGCGGCCGAGCCGGCCCCGGGCTGGCCGAACGTTCGCCGCATCGGACCGATCGTCCGCGCGTTCAGCGCGCCACGGGAGCAACTCCGAGAGGATTTCGTATTTCGGAAAAAGACGATCCTCGTGACGGTCGGCGGCACGGCCGTCGGCGAATTCCTGATCCGCGAGGCCGTTCAAGCGTTCCATGACCTGAAGATGGACGACGTCTCGGTGGTGGTCGTGAGCGGGCCGAAGCTCAAGGCGGACGCCGCATCCGGTGTGTACACGTACGGATTCTTGCCGAACCTCCAGGACTACGTCCTTGCGGCGGACCTCGTGATCACGACGGCGGGGAAGGGCACGGTGAACGAGGCACTCGCGGCCGGCACCCCGGTCATCGCGATTCCTCCGAAGGGTCATGCGGAAGCCGAACGGAACGCGGCCGCGCTCGGCTATCGATACGAGGACCTTCATCGGTTGAAGGAGCTGATACCCGAGAAGCTGGCCCTCGGACGCCTGCCTCCGAAGCCGATGGGCAACGATCAGGCGGTCGAATTCCTCCTGGAATTCCTCGAACGGACCGAGAACCGCTAAGGGGTCCGCACGACCAGGCTCGCATCGATTTCTTTGATGGTGGCATGGCCCGCGAGCGCCATCGCGGTGTCGAGTTCCGTGCGCAATTGCTCCAGCACGGCCCGCACGCCGTCGGCGCCGCCCAACGCGAGGCCCCAGAGGACCGGGCGGCCCACGAGCACGGCCTTCGCTCCCAGGGCGAGGGCCTTCAGCACGTCCGTGCCGCGCCGGATGCCGCCGTCAAGGTAGACCTCGATCCGACCGCGGACCGCTGCGACGATATCGGGCAACGCGTCGAGGCTCCCGAGGGTCGAGTCGAGTTGTCGGCCGCCATGGTTCGAGACGACAATCCCTGCGACCCCATGCTCTACCGCGAGGATGGCGTCCTCCGCGGTCATGATCCCCTTGACGACCAGCGGCAGCGGGCTGACGGACTTGAGCCACTCGACGTCCTCCCAGGTGAGCGAGGGATCCAGGAGATTCGCGACGTACTGCGCGAACGCGGAGCCGTGGTCCACCTCCGGCATCCCGTCCAGTCCGGCCGGCCTCAGATTCGCGATTCCGAATCCTGGCGGGAGCGTGAACGCGTTCCGCTCGTCCCGCTCGCGTCGGCCGAGGACCGGCGTGTCGGCGGTAAGGCACAACGCCTTGTAGCCCGCCTTGACCGCGCGGTGGACCAGCTCCTCGGTCACGGCCCGGTCCTTGTAGACGTACAGCTGGAACCAGCGGGGCGCGTCGACCGCCGCGGCGATTTCCTCCAGCGGCGTCGTCGAGATCGTGCTCGCGATGAGGATCGTTTCCGCCGCCGCGGTGCCTCGCGCGGTCGCGACTTCCCCTTCGGGGTGAACGAGGGCATGGAACGAGGTCGGGGCGACGCAGACCGGCATCGACACGCGCTCTCCGAGGAGGACGGTCCTGGTGTCGCGTTTCGAGACGTCCGTTAGGACGCGGGGTCGCAGCGCCCATCGCCCGAACGCTTCGCGGTTCCGTCGGAGGGAGATCTCGTCTTCGGCCCCTCCCGCGATGTAATCAAAGGTCGTGCGGGGGACCTTCGCTCGCGCCATCTCTTCGAGCTCGAGGAGATTCGTGAACTCGAAACCCACACCGGTCCCGATGGACTGCCGCCCCTTATTCGTTGTCCCGCGGGGCGGGAGCGAATCCTCGTCGCCGCATTCACTCGCGGTAGGACGGGTGTTCGGCCTTTCTGCGCTCCCGTCTCTGGCGCCATACGGCGACCTGGTATAGGAGCGATGAAAGGCGGTTCATGTACCGCAGAAGATGCGGGTTCAGGGTCTCCTGCTTGGAAAGTGTGACGACCCGGCGCTCCGCGCGCCGTGCGACCGTACGGGCCCAATGGAGTCGCGCGAGCGATTCCGAGCCCCGGGGGAGGATGAACTCTGTGATCCTGCCGACATCGAAGGCCTCGATCGCGTCCTCGAGCCGAGCGACATGGACCGACGTAATCTGAGGGACCTTCGTTCCCTCGGCCGATCGGGTCATCGCGAGTTCCGCGCCCACCGTGAAGAGGTCGTCCTGGACCTTGGACAGGACGTCGCGAATTCGCCGCTCGCGCTGGGCAGCCATCGTGAGGCCGATGACCGCGTTGAGCTCATCGACACTCCCCATCGCTTCGACCCGCGGATCATCTTTCGAGACGCGTCCCGGTCCGAGCAGGCCGGTCTCGCCCCCGTCGCCTCGACGTGTGTAGAGCTTCGCCATCAACTCACCCGCGAGGCGGCGGCGGCCGGCGGTACCTTCGGAAAGAGATCCGGCTGCAGGATGTGGGCGAGGATTTCCAGTCCGTCGACGAGCCTTGGCCCGGGGCGGTTGAAGTAACTCGAGCCGTCCGCGCTCCACACCCGGCCCCCACGTGACGCAGGCAGTTTGGCCCACCAGGCCATCCGGGTGACGACCGGCGCCTCGTCCCTCGTCCGCTCGAGATCGAAGCCGCACGGCATCAACACCGCGACATCGGGTGAGGCCCTTACGACCTCGTCGGGCTCGGAGCGACGGGACTTCTCTCCCGTCCGGCCGAGGACATCGACTCCACCTGCAAGCCCGACCATCTCCGGCACCCAGTGGCCCCCGAGGAAGAGCGGATCGAGCCACTCCAAGCACACGGTCCTAGGACGTGCGAGGGCGGTCGATGCGCGCTCGGCCACCCGGTCGATGCGTTCTTGAAGGCCTGCAATGACTTCCGCGGCCCGCTCTTCGATGCCGCATGCGCGGCCAACTCGAAGGACGTTTTCGAGCACGTCTTCCAACCCGTGGGGATCGAAGGATTCAATGGCGGGGGTTCGCGGAAGGTGTCTCGCAATGTCCTCGACATCTCCGAGGGTTGGCGCACAGACGTTGCAGAGGCCTTGCGTAAGGATCAGGTCCGCTCGCGAGGAACGGAGCGCGGACTCATCCACCTGATACAAAGCCCCGCCCGACACGATCCGCTCTCCGACCATCCGACTCGTTTCGAGACTCGTCTTTCCCTCGTAGTCTAGGAGGCCGTGGCTCACGACGGGTTTCTCGCGGACGGCGCGCGGGAAGTCGCACTCGGGCGAGACACCGACGACGTCATCGCCGAGCCCTAGGGCGAAGCAGATTTCCGTGGCCGCGGGAAGCAAAGAGACAATCCGCATTTCGATTCGCTCCAGCGATAGCCGCCAGACTGCTAAAAGCGTTTTTCAAGTCCGGTCGGCCGAAGCCCCAAGGCGGCTTGCCTAAATAGCTGCCGGAGAGTCCCTCGGTACCATGGAAGAGAAGATTTTGACGCTCCACCCGCAGGGAAAGCGAGGCGTCAACATCAGCAGGTCCAAGTACGAATCGATGAAGAAGACGATCCTCGAGATCCTAGGGAAGGCGGAACTGACCCATGCCGAGCTGACCGCGGCGGTCGAAAAGAAGCTCAAAGGCAAGTTCGACGGTTCGATCCCCTGGTATATGGAAGGGACGAAGCTCGACCTCGAGGCTCGCGGCGTGATTCAGCGTATTCCCGGAGAGAAGCACGATGTGTACCGGGTCAAGCGCTGAATCGCGAGACGAAAAGAGGAAAGGGCCGGGTGGCTACCCGGCGTTGCTCCCGTTGGGTTGGGGTTGGAATCGCTTCCCCGACGCCGTCACGACCCCGTGTTCGATCTGCGTCTTGCCGCCGTTGACGCCCTCGATCGCCTGCGTGGAGAGCGCGATGGCCTGCTCGACGCTGATGTCCGGGCGATACCCCTTCACGATCGTGTCGAGGGCCTCGTCGGCCGCCTGGCCGATCGCGAACGCGGAGCCTTTGAACGTCGTCCCGCTCGGATCCACCTGGATGAGTTGCACCCCGAGGGCGTCGACGCCCGCGATCACGACGGATGCGCCGAACGGACGCACCGCGTACATCGTGAACTCATGCAGGTATTCCGAGAGGTTGCGGGAGAGCGTGCCGACATCGATCGGCTCGTCGTACACGAGCCGGTGGCGTTGCGCGGCGACCCGCAGCTGGTCGAGGAGCGTCGTCACGTCCCCGATGTACCCGCTCCCGGTCGCCCCGATGTGCTCGTCCACGACGAAGACCTTCTCGGCGGGCTCCATGAGGGGCCGCGTCGGCTTCACTTGGCTCGAGAGCACGGCGAAGTCTTTGGTCTTCAGGCCGATCGTCGTCGATCCGCGACTGACCGCCTGGAGGGCGTAGTCCACTTGGACGAGCCGGCCTTCCTGGTTGTAGAAGAACGGCATCCGTCCCATTTCCGTCGCCATCTAGTTCACCTCCAGCGAGTGCCCGTTCGGGATCGCGAGCACGTCCACCCCGTTGCCGCTGCCCGGATCGCGTTCCATCGCCGCGCGGACAGCCGCTTCCGCGAGCTTACTCGTCTCGTCGAGCGAGGCGTCCTTGCGGAATCCCTGCTCGAGGACGCCGTACGCGATCGGCGAACCGCTCCCTGAGGACATGAAGTCCTCCGAGGTGATCGCGCCGCTCATGTCGCTCGTGTACACGTGCGGGCCCTCGTGGTCGACCCCGGCGACGACGAGCTCCACGTAGAACGGGTTGTAGCTCTTCATCGACGAGTAGACGATGTTCGAGATCAGCTTCGCACTCTCCTTGACGGAGACGGGGTACCCGCGACGCAAGGCGAGGAGCCGCCGTTCGGCCTTCGCCAGGTTCACGAGGTACTCCGCATCCGACATCGCACCGGCGATCGCCACGGCGGTCGCGCCATCGAGGGAGAAGATCTTCTGGACCACCTTCGATCCGACGAAGAACCCCTTCGAGGCGCGCTTGTCCGCCGCGAGGACGACGCCGTCCTTGCTTCGTATGCCCACTGTCGTGGTCATGTTGAACCTCGGACCCCTATGTGGGCGGTCGGGTATGTTGACTCGACTTGCGGTCTGTCAGTCACAGAGCATGAGGGCCGGCGGGGATGGCGGATCGGGACATCGATTCACGCGCTGATTCCACGATCCGTGTTCGAGGAAATCTCTCGCGACACGTGGTGGAACAGCTCGTAGCCGAGTCGTGTCGCCTCGTCGAGTCGGCTGGGCGAGTCCACCTTCGCGGTCATCGTGAGTTGACCTGGCCGGACGAGGATTTCGATTCCGATGGTGTCGTCCTCCAAGGCCCAGCCCAGCCGGAGACCTTCATCCGCCTCCGAAAACCCGTACCATCGCAAGGGTCCGATCCAGGTCCCGCGGAGCGCACCAACGAGTCCTCGCAGGTCGACGTGAGCCGGGAGCGAGGTCTGCAGGATCGTCGCGGCCGGCTCGGCGGGTTTGAGAGAAGTCGGACTCAAGAAGCCAAGCGCGCGTCGCGAGACGCGATAGCCGAGGTCGGTCCGCTCCACGAGCTCACTCTCGGCGAGTCGATGGAGGGCCCGAGAGAGTTGCTCCGGATGGATGCCGAGTCGTCGGCGCAGACCCTGGAAGGCGACGTGCGAATCCGGTTCATGGGAGAGGAACTCGAGGACCTCGCGGTCGTGATCGCGGAGGTCGTCCAGGGACTCCCGCGCCGATGGGTCCACGGAGGTCGGAACCATGCTGGGCGCACACACGGCGGCGGTT
>Ga0209283_10000399_pt1 | contig 21931 bp, 29 predicted proteins | sample CZO8metaG_2_FD_188354 | JGI IMG/M metagenome (GOLD analysis project Ga0209283, IMG submission 188354) | Vadose zone soil microbial communities from the Eel River Critical Zone Observatory, Northern California, USA - CZOApr15con2H1.8 metaG... | ecosystem: Environmental > Terrestrial > Soil >...
TGGCAGCCGGCGCTTTCGGCGGCGTGGTCGCGGCGAATATTTTTACCATCGTCGCGGACGTGGTCCCGGAAGGCCGGCGCGGCCGGGCCTTCGGCGCGGTCATGTCGGCGTTCTCGCTCGCCTCGATCCTGGGCGTGCCGATCAGCCTGTACCTCGCGCTGCACTTCACCTGGCGCGCGCCCTACGTGTTCCTCGCCGTGCTTTGTTCGGCAATCCTGCTGGGGGCCTGGTTCGTGATCCCGCCGGTGCGCGCACACCTCGTGACAGGCGGGGAGCGCAACGCGCTCGCTCAGCTCAGAGTCGTGTTCGGCGAGGCCAACCATCTGAGGATTTTCGCGTTCTCGGCGCTGCTGGTGTTCTCGGGGTTCCTGGTGTTTCCGTTCATCGCGCCGTACCTGGTGACGAACGTCGGGGTGAGCGAGGCGCAACTGCCCCTGGTGTATCTGGTCGCCGGGATCGCTGCGCTGCTCACCGCGCGCCTGGCCGGCGGGTGGAGCGACAGCGTCGGCAGGCGAGCGGTATTTGCCGCAGCCGCCGTGGCCACGGCCATCGCGGCGATCGCGATGACGAGTCTGCCGCGCTCGCCCCTCTTCGTTGCGGTGCTCGTTTCGATGCTGATGTTCGCGGCGTCCACGGCGCGCATGGTGCCGGCGATGGCGCTGATCACCTCGGGCGCCGAGCCGCGCCTGCGCGGCAGCGTGATGAGCTTCAATGCCTCGATCCAGCAGCTCGCCGCCGGTGCAGCCTCCTTCGTCGCGAGCCTCGTCGTGGGCCGCTCGGTCGACGGCGAGCTGACCCGTTACTGGATGATCGGCATCCTCTCGGCGGCGGGGACGCTCGCCTGCATCGCGCTCGCGCGCCGGGTGCGCTCGGCCGAAGCGGCCGTGACGTAGAATCCCGGCATCAGGGAATGACACAGAACACTCAGGTGATCGTTGCGGGCGCTGGGCCGGTCGGGCTGCTGACGGCGCTCGCGCTTGCGAAACAGGACGTGTCCGTGCTGGTGCTGGAAGCCGAGCCGGCCCTCACGATCGACTTGCGCGCCGGTACCTATCATCCGCCTTCGCTCGAGCTGATGGCGCCCTACGGTATCACCGACGAAATGCACAAGACGGCGATCAAGGTGCCGCGCTGGCAGATCCGCGATCGCAGGGAAGGGGTCATCGTCGAGTGGGATGTGACTGAAATCGGCGACCTCACGCCGTATCCGTATCGTCTGCATCTCGAGCAGCACCGGCTCACGCCGATCATTCTCGGCAAGCTCGCGGCCTTTCCGAACGCGGAGGTGCGTTTTTCACACAAGGTGACCGATCTCTCGCAGACCGCCGACCAGGTGACGGTGACCGCGGCGACGCCGGGCGGGACGGAAACATTCGAGGCCGAATGGCTGGTCGGCGCCGACGGCGGCCGCAGCATCGTGCGCAAGTGCACCGACGTAGGGTTCGACGGCTTCACCTGGGACGAGCGCTTCGTGGTCGCGAGCACGACCTACGACTACGCGCCGCACGGCTACACCCTGAACGCGTATCTCGCCGATCCGGAAGAGTGGGCCGCGCTCTTCAAGATGCCGGACAACGGGCCGCCGGGGATCTGGCGGGTCATCTTCCCCGTCCCGCCCGAAGAGGAGGACGCGGTGACGCTGTCGGAGGAAATGGTCGAGCGGCGCATGCAGAACTTCCTGCCGAGGAAGGAGCGCTACCAGATCAAGTACAAGAGCCTCTACAAGGTGCACCAGCGAGTGGCCAAGGACTTCCGCGTGGGGCGCGTTCTGCTCGCCGGCGACGCGGCGCATCTCAACAATCCCATGGGCGCCTTCGGGCTGAACGGGGGCATCCACGACTCGTTCAACCTCACCGAAAAGCTCGGCAAGGTCTGCCGCGGCGAGGCCGACGAGACGCTCCTCGACCTCTACGTCCGCCAGCGGCGTACCGTGAACCTCGAATACGTCCAGGAGCATTCGATCAGGAACCTGAAGCGGCTCAACGAGAAATCGGAGGAGGAGCGCAGGAAGAATTTCGACGAGCTGCGCCGGCAGGCGGCGAGCCGGGAGGGACGGCGCGAGTTTCTGCTGGTGAGCAGCATGATTGCGAGCATCCAGCGCGCAAACGCGATAACCTAGGCGTGTTCCCGGGCGCAGGCGCATCCGTTCTCCCGCCGCCCCGGAATCGACCAGGCGCCCCGCAGAGGGTGCGGCAGAGGAGGAGACGCATGGACAGAATTTGGCTCAAGCACTACCCGAAGGGTGTTCCGCCCCAGATCGACTACAGCCAATACCGCTCGATCGGGGATCTGTTCGAGAAGAACGTCGCGCGGTACCGCGATCGCCCTGCCTATTACAACATGGGCAAGACGATCAGCTTCGGGGACCTCGACCGCCTGTCGCGGGATTTCGGCGCGTGGCTGCAGGCGAAGGGCCTCGCGAGAGGGGCGCGCGTCGCGGTGATGATGCCCAACTGCCTGCAGTACCCGGTATGCGTTTTCGGCATCCTGCGGGCCGGATTCGCCGTGGTCAACGTCAATCCGCTCTACACCGCGCGCGAGCTCGAGCACCAGCTCAAGGACTCGGGCTCAGAGGCGATCGTGATACTGGAGAACTTCGCCCACGTTCTCCAGGAGGTGATCGCGAGGACCCAGGTGAAGCACGCGGTGGTCGCTGCGCTCGGCGATCTGCTCGGCTTCAAGGGCCCGATCGTCAATTTCGTCGTGCGCAACGTCAAGAGGATGGTTCCGCGGTGGGAGATCCCCGGCGCGCTGCGCTTCAACGCGATGCTCGAGGAAGGGGCGCGTTTGCAGCTCAAGCCGGCCGGTGTAGGCCACGAGGACATCGCGTTCCTGCAATACACCGGAGGCACGACCGGCCTGTCCAAGGGCGCAATCCTGTTGCACCGGAACATCCTCGCCAATATCGAGCAGGCCTCGGCCTGGCTGCTGCCGGGGCTGAAGAGCGAAACCGCGGTGATTATCACCGCGCTGCCGCTCTACCACATCTTCTCGCTCACGGTGAACTGCCTGATGATGATGAAGATCGGGGGCTTGAACATCCTCATTACCAACCCGCGCGACATCCCCGGCTTCGTCAAGGAGCTCGGCAGGCACAAGTACAACATCATCACCGGCGTGAACACGCTGTTCAACGCGTTCCTCAACAACCCCGAGTTTCTCAAGCTCGATTTCTCGCACGTCAGGATCTGCGTCGGCGGCGCGATGGCGGTGCAGAAGGCGGTGGCGGACAAGTGGAAGCAGGTGACCGGCAGGACACTGCTCGAGGGCTACGGGCTCACCGAGACCTCGCCCTGCGCGACCATGAACCCGCTCGACCTGCAGGAGTACAGCGGCTCGATCGGGCTGCCGCTGCCTTCGACCGAGGTCGCGCTGCGGGATGACGACGGCAAGGAAGCGCCGCTCGGCTCGCCCGGGGAGATCTGCGTGCGCGGCCCTCAGGTGATGAAGGGCTACTGGAACAGCCCCGGAGAGACAGCCAACGTGCTGGGCCCCGACGGCTTTCTCGCGACGGGCGACATCGGCGTGATGGACGAGAAAGGCTACGTCAGGATCGTCGATCGCAAGAAGGACATGCTGCTCGTGTCCGGGTTCAACGTGTATCCGAACGAGATCGAATCGGTGGTGATGATGCACCCGGGCGTGCTCGAGTGCGCGGTCATCGGCGTGCCCGACTCGCACTCGGGCGAGGTGCCGAAGCTCTTCGTCGTGAAGAAGGACCCCGCGCTCACGGAGGCCGACATCCGCAGGCACTGCGAGGCCAACCTCACCGGCTACAAGCGCCCCAGGCACATCGAGTTCAGGAAGGAATTGCCAAAGACCAACGTCGGCAAGATCCTCCGCCGCGCATTGCGCGAGGAAGCCAGGGCATAGCCCGGTTCAGCGGGCTTCGGGGTCCGTCCGGCCCGAGGTGAGCAGCCTCTCGATCGACTTGATCAGCCGCTCGCGCTCGACCGGCTTGGTGAAGAAATCGGCGACGCCGAGCTTGCGTGCCTGCGCGTAGATCTCGTCGTCGCCGCGTCCCGTGAGCACGATCACCGGAATGGGCCGGGTCGCAGGGTCGGTGCGCAGCGCCTCAAGCAGTTCGAGTCCGTCTAGGTAAGGGACGAAAATATCGAGGACGATGACATCGGGGCTCTCGCCGATGATGGCGCGCAGGCCGAGCGCCGCGTCCTCCGCCGTTACGACCTCGTGCCCCGCGCTCGCGAGGTGCGCGCGCACCACGTCGAGGAAGGTGAGGTCGTCCTCGATCACCAGAATCTTGGCCAATTTTCCCCCGGGGGCGCCGTGCCGCTGCCGTCTAGCGCGGCGGGGCGTACTGGACGACTTGCTGGTCGATGGCGCCGAAGATCGACTGGCCGCCCGCGTCGAACATCTCTATTTTCACGCGATCGCTGAACTTCAGGTAGGGCGTGACGGGTTTTCCTTCGCGCACCGTCTCGAGCGCGCGGATCTCGGCGATGCAGGCGTGCCCGCTCTCGTGACCGTGGTTGGAGATCGTCCCCGAGCCGAGCACGCTCCCCGCGCCGAGACGGCGCGTTTTCGCCGCGTGCGCGATCAGGTGCGGGAAGTCGAACTGCATGTCGGTGCCGCAGTCGGGAGCGCCGAGCTGCTTGTCGTTGACGTGCACGGTCACCGGTAGGCTGACTTTCTTCCCGTCCCAGGCATCGCCGAGCTCGTCGGGCGTGACCGCGACCGGCGAGAACGCGGTGGCGCCCTTTCCGTGCAGAAAGCCGAAGCCCTTGGCGAGCTCTGCGGGAATGAGCTCGCGCAGGCTCACGTCGTTCGCCAATGCGAGCAAGCGGATGTGATCGCCCGCGCCGTCGGGCTTCACGCCCATCGGCACGTCGCCGAGAAACACTGCGAGCTCCGCCTCGAGGTCGATGCCCCAGTCTTCGCTCGCCGCCTCGATCGGATCGCAGGGCCCGATGAAATAATCCGAATCGCCCTGGTACATGAGGGGGTCCTTCCTGAGCTCCGCGGGCATCGCCGCCCCGCGCGCCTTGCGCACGAGCTCCACATGGGGGAGGTAGGCGCTCGCGTCCACCCACTGGTAGGCGCGCGGCAAGGGCGCTCCGAGCTGCCGCGGATCGAGCTCGAAAGCGCGGGGCCCCGGCGCGCGGTTCAGATCGTCGTAGAGCTGCTTGAGCTGCGGAGCGATGTAGTCCCAGTCGTCGAACGCCGCCTGGAGCGTGGGCGCGACTTCATAGGCGACTACGGCGTGCTTGAGGTTTTTCGACACGACGACGAGCGCTCCGTCGCGGGTGTCGTTCTTGAGCGTGCCGAGCTTCATTTCTTCTTTTCGCGGCTGGAAGCCGCCATTCTACGCGAGCGCTCTGCCCGCACCGGAGAGCCGGCATGGGCTATCGCGCGTGGGCGGGAGCGAGCTCGGGGTGCATGGCGAGCACCCGTTTGCGCAGTTCGAGCAGATACGGGTCGCGTACGCCGTGCTCGATCAGGCCGCGCACTGTCTTGAGCAGGTACTCGGCAGGCGTGCCCAGCTGGCCGCGCGCGCTCACCAGGGTCTTGATGACGGTCTCGAGAGGCAGCTTGCCGGCGTAGTTCGGGTGCTCGCGGTTGACGAAGAAGGCGATGGCTCTCAGCGTTTCCCCGTCCGAGTCGACCTTAGCCCAGCGCGGCGCGTAGGCGCCGAGCACCATTTCGCGCCGCCACAGCAGGCGCAGCTCGTCCACCGCGTGGTGAGCCGCGATGCGATACGTCACGCCGCGGCAGCTGCCGCCCGAATCGAGCCCGAGCACGAGCCCGGGCCTTTGCAGCGAGCCGCGGTTGACGTGCGACCACAGGCAGAAGCTGCGGTGAAAGCCGTGCAGGCGCGCGACGCGCCGCTCTTCGTGATGGACGATCGGGTTCCAGACGAGCGAGCCGTAGCCGAACAGCCATACATCGGCGCCCGATTCGCGTTGATCAAGGATTCCCCGAAGCGAGGCTTCCTGCTCCGCGTCGGAAAGCACCCGCACCTCCGGATTGAACCTGCGAAACGTCGCCCGCAGCAGGTCGTTCTCGAGGTCGGCACGGGTGAGGGACATGCTACGCGGCTCTCGCCGAGGGGCGCGACGCGCGGAATGCGGCGAGCAGTCCGGCTTCCTTCTTCTTCGCCTCGTCCAGATGGCGGCGCTTGACGTGGCCGAAGCCGCGGATGTGCTCGGGCACGCTCGCGATCTCCGCCGCGAGTTTTTGGTTCTCGCCGTCCAGGCGCTCGAGCAGCTCCGCGACGGTCGCCTCGTACTCTTCGATGAGCCGCCGCTCGGTCTTGCGCTCCGCGCTCATCCCGAAGACATCGAGCGGCGTACCGCGCAAGCCTCTCAACTTCGCGAGGACCCGGAACGCCGCCATCATCCACGGACCGAATTGCGATTTCTTCGCTTCACCCGTAAGCGGGTCGGGGCGGTTGAAGATCGGCGGGGCGAGGTGGAATTTCAGCTTGTAGTCGCCTTCGAACATGCCCTCGATCTTTTGTGTGAACCCGGGATCGGAGTAGAGCCGCGCCACCTCGTACTCGTCTTTGTAGGCCATGAGCTTGAAGTAATATCTTGCGACGGCCTCGGTGAGCGGGAATTTTCCTTCGTTCGCGCCGGTCCTCTGCGCTTCAACCGAGCGCACTCGCTCGACCAGCTTGCGGTATCGCTCCGCATACGCGCTGTCCTGGTAGCCGGTGAGGAACTCGACCCGGCGCGCGATCAGCTCGTCGAGATTGCGCGAGAACGCCTGAGAGATCGGAATGACCTCGGCCGGAGTCGCAAGCCGCTCCACCCGCGCAAGATCGGCTGCCGCGCGCCGCCCCCAGAGGAACGCCTTCTCGTTGAATTCGACCGCAACGCCGTTCAGCTCGATGGCGCGAAGCAACGACTCCTCGGCGAGCGGGACCCACCCTTTCTGGAAAGCGTAGCCGAGCATGAACATGTTGGTGGCGATGGCATCGCCCAGGAGCGCCGTGGCGAGCTTCCCGGCTGGTACGAAATCGACGTTCTTCGCGCCCGCGGCGTCGACGATGTCCGCCTGCAGGTCGGTTCCCGGAAGCTGCCAGTCGGGATTCTTCACGAACTCGGCGGTCGGCGATACCGTCGCGTTGACGAGCACCTTGGTGGTCTTGTCGTTCATCTTCGAGAGCGCCTCGATGCCCGAGGCGACGACGAGGTCGCAGCCGAGCACGAGATCGGCGGCTCCCGTGCCGACCCGCACCGAATGAAGGTCCCGGGGCGAGCGCGCGATCCTCACGTGCGACATCACCGGTCCGAACTTCTGCGCGAGCCCGCTCATGTCGAGCACGGTGACGCCCTTGCCCTCCAGGTGCGCCGCCACCGCCATGATCTGGCCGATAGTGATCACGCCCATGCCGCCGATTCCCGTGACGAGGACGCCGAACGGATGATCGAGAGCGTTCCGCCCTGGTTGCGGCAGGGACGCAAATTCCGCTTCGCCTTCCGGCGATGCCGCCTTGCCCTTCTTCAGATTGCCGCCTTCGACCGTGACGAGGCTCGGGCAGAAGCCGTTCAGGCAGGAGTAGTCCTTGTTGCACGCGGACTGGTTGATGGTGCGCTTGCGGCCGAACTCGGTCTCGAGCGGCTCGACCGAGAGGCAGTTCGACTTGGCGCTGCAGTCGCCGCAGCCCTCGCAGACGAGCTCGTTGATGACCACGCGCCTGGGCGGGTCCGGAAATTCGTCGCGTTTCCTGCGGCGGCGCTTCTCGGTCGCGCAGGTCTGCACATAGATGATCGCCGACACGCCTTTCACTTCGCGCAGCTCGCGCTGCACGGCGTCGAGCTCTTCGCGCGGGCGGATCGTCACGCCGGGCGCCCAGTCGAGGCCGGCGGGCAGCGGCTCCTTCTCGTCCACGACCGCCACGATCGGGTTCACGCCCTCGGCGGCTATCTGGCGCGAGACCATCGCCGGGTCGAGCGGCCCGTCGACGTGCTGGCCGCCGGTCATTGCCACCGCGTCGTTATAGAGGATCTTGTAGGTCATGCTGACGCCGGCTGCGACCGCGGCGCGGATCGCGAGCAGCCCCGAGTGGAAATAGGTGCCGTCGCCGATGTTGGCGAACACGTGCGGGCATTCGGTGAAGTGCGCCTGCCCGATCCAGGGCGCACCCTCGCCGCCCATGTGGGTGAAGGTCGCGGTGTTGCGGTCCATCCACAGCGCCATGAAGTGGCAGCCGATTCCGGCCATGGCGCGGCTGCCTTCGGGCACCCGGGTCGAGGTGTTGTGCGGGCAGCCGGAGCAGAAATACGGCAGGCGGCTCGACACGACGCGCGGCTTCGCGAGCGCTTTTTCCTTGAATTCGAGATAGGCGACCCGCTCGCGGTAGCGATCACCCATCGTGCGCTCGAGCCCCAGCTTTGCGAAGCGGCTGGCAAGCGCCTTGGCGATCAGGGCAGGCGACAGCTCGTAGTGAGCGGGGAGCAGCCAGTTTCCCGCGGGCTGCCCTTCGGCGATCGACCATTCGCCGTTGTCGTCGAATTTGCCGACCACGCGCGGCGGGCGCATGCCCTCGCGCCAGTTGTAGAGCTCTTCCTTCAGCTGGTACTCGATGACCTGGCGCTTCTCCTCGACGACGAGGATCTCTTCGAGCCCTTCGGAAAACCGGCGCGCGCCCAGCGGCTCGAGCGGCCAGGACATCGCCACCTTGTAGAGGCGGATGCCGACTTCCGCGGCGACGCGCTCGTCGATGCCGAGGTCGGCGAGCGCCTGCAGCGTATCGCCGAAAGACTTTCCGGTCGTCACGATCCCGAAGCGCGCTCGCGGGCTGTCCCATACTATGCGATCGAGCCGGTTCGCGCGGCAGTAGGCGAGCGCGGCGTACACCTTGTAGTCGAGCAGCCGCGCTTCCTGCTCGAGGAAGCCGTCGGGCCAGCGGATATTGAGGCCGCCCGGGGGCATGGCGAAGTCCGGGGGCGTCACGATGTTCACGCGCTGCAGATCGACTTCGACCACTGCGCCCGATTCGATCACGTCGGTGACGCACTTGAATGCGACCCAGCAACCGGAGAAACGCGACATCGCGAATCCGTGCAGCCCGAGGTCGAGATATTCCTGGACGCTCGAGGCATTGAGCACCGGGATGCAGCAGGCCTTGAAGACGTGCTCGCTCTGGTGCGCGAGCGTCGAGGATTTCGCGGCGTGATCGTCCCCGGCGAGGACGAGCACTCCGCCGTGCTTGGACGTGCCCGCGGAATTGGCGTGCTTGAACACATCCCCGCAGCGGTCCACGCCGGGTCCCTTCCCGTACCACATGGCGAACACGCCGTCGTACTTCGCATCCGGAAACAGGTTCACCTGCTGCGTGCCCCAGATCGAGGTGGCGGCGAGGTCCTCGTTCACGCCGGGCTGGAACCTGACGTGATTTTCGTCGAGGTATCTCTTGGCTTTCCAAAGCGCCTGGTCAAAGCCGCCGATCGGCGAGCCGCGGTAGCCGGAAATGAAGCCCGCCGTGTTCAGGCCCGCGGCGAGATCGCGAGCGCGCTGCAGCATGGGCAGACGCACGAGCGCCTGGGTGCCGGTCATGAAGGCGCGGCCGCGATCCAGCGTGTATTTGTCGTCGAGAGTGACTTCGTGAATCCGGGCGGGGGCGTTCATGTGTCCTCATTCTACCCGCCTCGGTTTTGACCGGACGGAGCTCCGCCCGCGTCACGCGGCGAGCCAGCGCCTGAGCGCCGCGTTGACCTCCGCCGGCCGCTCAAGCGTGGAGAGATGACCGCAGTCCTCGATGATTTCCAGCTTCGATCCGGGGATGGTTTGGGCCATTTCTTCATGGCGCTCGAGCGGCGTGAGCGCGTCCTGCCGGCCGCATAACACCAGCGTGGGGCAGGCGATACTGCGCAGCAAAGGCAGGCTGTCGGCCCGGCTCACGATGGCGTGTTCCTCGCGAATAAAGGCTTCCTTTCCCGTATTTTTAGCCATCTTCTTGATAGTGGCCACTAACTGTTGGTCCGCGAGGCGCCCGGGATGAACGAACGTCGGAAGCAGCGCGTCGGTGACCCCGAGAAAGCGACCGCGCTCGGCGAGCGAGATAAGATCCCTGCGCTTTTTGCTTTGCTCGGGCGTGTCGGCTCGCGCGCTGGTATCGAGCAGCGCGAGCTTCAAAACCCGGTGCTTTGCCTGCCGCACCATTTCGAGCGCGACATAGCCTCCCATCGAGAGGCCCGCCAAGGCGAATTTCTCGAACGGCGCATCGCGCAGCACGCTGGCGGCGACACCGGCCATCGTGGCCGCGCGCGTAGGGTCGGCAACCCAGCAGTCGGCAAGACCGGAGAGCGCCGCGACCTGCGGCTGCCATAGCAGCTCGTCGCAAAGAAGTCCCGGAACGAGGACAAGGCCCTGTTTGGCGGGGGTGTTCACGGCGATTTCACCGGCAAGTTGGGCGCCGCGCCGGCGCGAAAGCGAAATGCATGCCAGCAATCATTGACAGCCCTGGAAAAACCACGCACAATCACCGGTTTCGTTCGGAGGGGTGCCCGAGCGGTTAAAGGGGGCAGACTGTAAATCTGTTGGCCTTGCGCCTACGTTGGTTCGAATCCAACCTCCTCCACCAGGTCATCGGTCGCCTCGAAGGGTTTTGCGAAGGGTTCAGTCGCGAAGTGTTACACGGCGCGGGTGTAGCTCAATGGTAGAGCAGAAGCCTTCCAAGCTTACGACGAGGGTTCGATTCCCTTCACCCGCTCCAGTTTTTTCTGCGGCGCGAGCTTATCGAAACGCACCTCGCCGTTGTAGCTCAGTGGTAGAGCACTCCCTTGGTAAGGGAGAGGTCGTGCGTTCAATCCGCACCAACGGCACCACCGGAACAGTGTAGGGGAAATTCACATGGCCAAAAGCAAATTTGAGCGGACCAAGCCGCACGTGAACGTGGGGACGATCGGGCACGTGGATCACGGCAAGACGACGCTGACGGCGGCGATGACGCACGTGCTGGCGAAGAAGTACGGTGGGGAGGCGAAGAACTACGACCAGATTGACGCGGCGCCGGAGGAGAAGGCGCGCGGGATCACCATCAACACCGCGCACGTGGAGTACGTGACCGAGAAGCGCCACTACGCGCACGTGGACTGCCCGGGGCACGCCGACTACATCAAGAACATGATCACCGGGGCCGCGCAGATGGACGGGGCGATCCTGGTGGTGTCTGCGGCCGACGGTCCGATGCCGCAGACGCGCGAACACATCTTGCTCGCGCGCCAGGTGGGGGTGCCCTACATCGTGGTGTATCTGAACAAGGCGGACACGGTCGATGACAAGGAGCTCCTGGAGCTGGTGGAGGTGGAGGTGCGGGAGCTCTTGTCCAAGTACGAGTTTCCGGGGGACAAGACCCCGATCATCATCGGCAGCGCGCTCAAGGCGCTGGAGGGGGAAGACAGTGACCTGGGGGTGAAGTCGATCTTCAAGCTGGCCGAGGCGCTCGATAGCTACATTCCGATGCCCAAGCGCGCGGTGGACGGTCCGTTTCTGATGCCGGTGGAGGACGTGTTCTCGATCTCCGGGCGCGGCACGGTGGTGACCGGCCGCGTGGAGCGCGGCATCGTGAAGGTGGGCGAGGAGCTGGAGATCGTGGGCCTCAAAGCCACGTTGAAGACGGTGTGCACGGGCGTGGAGATGTTCAGGAAGCTCCTGGATGAGGGGCAGGCGGGGGACAACATCGGGGTGTTGCTTCGGGGCACCAAGCGCGAGGAAGTGGAGCGCGGGCAGGTGCTCTCGAAGCCCGGCTCGATCACCCCGCACACCCAGTTCGAATGTGAGGTCTATGTCCTCTCCAAGGAAGAGGGGGGGCGGCACACGCCGTTCTTTCCGGGGTACCGGCCGCAGTTCTACTTTCGCACCACCGACGTGACCGGCAGCTGCGAGCTGCCCCAGGGCACCGAGATGGTGATGCCCGGGGACAACGTCAAGATGGTGGTGACGCTGATCGCCCCGATCGCGATGGAGCAGGGCCTGCGCTTTGCCATCCGCGAGGGCGGCAAGACCGTGGGCGCAGGCGTCGTGGCAAAGGTGATCGAGTAATGGCCATGCCAAACCAGAAAATTAGAATCCGGCTCAAGGCCTTCGATTACCGGCTGATCGACCAGTCGGCGCTCGAGATCGTGGACACGGCCAAGCGCACCGGTGCAGTGGTAAGGGGGCCCGTGCCCCTGCCCACCCGCATCGAGCGCTTCGACGTGCTGCGCAGTCCGCATGCGGACAAGACTTCGCGCGACCAGCTCGAGATCAGAACGCACCTGCGGCTGATGGACATCATCGACCCCACCGACAAGACGGTGGACGCGCTGATGAAGCTCGATCTGCCGGCGGGAGTGGACGTGGAGATAAAGCTTTAGAGAAGTTGAATCACCGGGCAACAGGACCCGGCCCCTATCCGAGGCTTCGGCCGAGGATTTGTAAGAAGCTAAAGGGCAAGAACATGACATTAGGACTCGTCGGCCGAAAGGTCGGCATGACCCGCGTCTTCACCGATGACGGCGATTCGCTGCCGGTGACGGTGCTCGACGTCTCCGACAACCGCGTCACGCAGATCAAGACCCCGGCGACGGACGGCTACAGCGCAGTGCAGGTCACTTTCGGCAAGCGCCGTGCTTCCCGCGTCAACAAGGCCGCAGCGGGCCATCTCGCCAAGGCTGCGGTCGAGGCCGGTCACGTTCTGCGCGAATTCCGCGTGCCGGAAAGCGAGCTGGGAAACATCAAGGTCGGCGGCAAGATCGGGGCCGACATCTTCAAAGCGGGTCAGATCGTGGACGTTTCCGGCACCTCGCAGGGCAAGGGCTTTGCGGGGGTGATCAAGCGCCACCATTTTTCCTCCAACCGCGCGAGCCACGGCAATTCAATTTCGCACAACAAACCGGGTTCGACCGGAATGGCGCAGGATCCGGGCCGCGTGTTTCCGGGAAAGCGCATGGCCGGCCATCTGGGCGCCGTGCAACGCACCGTGCAGGGCCTCGAGATCGTGCGGGTGGACGCCGAGCGGCAACTTCTCCTCGTAAAAGGTTCCGTGCCGGGAAGCCGCGGCCGCGACATCGTCGTTCGACCCACCTCCAAAGCGATTCGGGCCAAGGGTCCGTCGCCCAAGGCAGCGCCGTCGAAGGCAGCGCCTGCAGCGGCTCAGTCGGCCAAGGCGGCGCCCGCGGCTGCCCAAGCGGCCAAGGCGCCGCAACCTGCCACGCCGGCGGCCAAGGGGGCGTAATGGAGCTCAAGCTCATCAACGAGAAGGGGAAGAGCGCGGCGACGGTGGCCGCCTCGGATGCGTTGTTCGGGCGCGAGTACAACGAATCGCTGGTGCACCAGGTTGTCACGGCCTACAAGGCCAACGCCCGCCGCGGCACGCGCGCGCAGAAGGGACGCAGCGATGTTCGCCACTCGCACAAGAAGCCCTGGCGCCAGAAGGGCACCGGCCGCGCCCGCGCCGGGGACGTCGCGAGTCCGCTGTGGCGCGGAGGCGGCAAGATTTTCCCGAATTTGCCCGACGAGAACTTCTCGCAGAAGGTGAATCGCAAGATGTATCGCGCCGGCATGTGCTCGATCTTGTCGCAGCTCGCGCGGGAGGAGCGGCTGAAGGTCGTGGATAGCTTCGACGTGGAGGCGCCGAAGACCAAGCTTCTCGCGCAGAAATTCAAGAAAATGGGTATAGCCTCCGCGCTGGTGATCATCGACGGCGTGGACCAGAACCTGTACCTCTCCGCGCGCAATCTGCCCAACGTGCGGATCCTCGACGTCCAGCATGCCGATCCGGTGTCGCTGATCCAGTTCGATCACGTGATCCTGACAAAGAAGGCGATGGCGAAATTCGAGGAGATCCTGAAATGAACGCGGCCACGCCGAAGGAGCGGTTGATGCAGGTGCTGCTCGCGCCGCGGGTCTCGGAGAAGAGCACCTTTATAGGGGAGAAGCACAACCAGTACGTTTTCCGCGTCGCGGCCGACGCGACCAAGCCCGAAATCAAGGCCGCGGTCGAGCTCATGTTCAAGACCAAGGTGAAATCGGTCCAGGTCACCAACGTCAGAGGCAAGGAAAAGCGCTTTGGGCGCTACGTCGGACACCGCCGCCAGTGGAAAAAAGCGTACGTCTCGCTCGTCCAGGGACAGGAAATCACGTTCCAGACTCCGGAGTAAGCCATGCCGCTCGTCAAAGTCAAACCCACATCGCCGGGCCGGCGCCAGCTCGTGAAGGTCGTCAATCCGGATCTGCACAAGGGCGGCCCTTACCCGCTTCTCGTCGAGAAGCAGTCGAAGAAGGCGGGCCGCAACGTCAACGGCCACATCACCATGCGCCACCAGGGCGGGGGCCACAAGCATCACTACCGCATCGTCGATTTCCGCCGCGACAAGGACGGTATTTCGGCGAAGGTCGAGCGGCTGGAATACGATCCGAACCGGAGCGCGAACGTCGCGCTTCTCTGTTACTCCGACGGCGAGCGCCGCTACATCATCGCTCCGAAGGGCCTCGCGGCCGGAACGCAGCTCCTGTCGGGGGCAGAGGCGCCGATCAAGCCCGGGAACTCGCTGCCTCTGCGCAATATCCCGGTCGGCACCACGGTTCACTGCGTCGAAATGCAGCCCGGCAAGGGCGCGCAGCTCGCTCGCGCTGCGGGCACCTCGGTGCAGCTCCTCGCCCGCGAGGGCAGCTACGCCCAGGTGCGCCTGCGTTCCGGCGAGATCCGCAAAGTACACGTCGATTGCCGCGCCACCATCGGCGAAGTCGGCAACGAGGAACACAGCCTGGAGTCGATCGGCAAGGCCGGCCGCGTGCGCTGGCGCGGCGTGCGGCCGACCGTGCGCGGGGTCGCGATGAATCCGATCGATCACCCGCACGGCGGCGGCGAAGGCAAGACCGCGGCGGCCCAGGACCCGGTGAGCCCCTGGGGAACGCTCGCCAAGGGCTACAAGACGCGCAAGAACAAGCGCACGCGCGGCATGATCATCCAGTTCCGGCACAAGAAGCGAGACAAGGGCTAGACCATGGGACGCTCGGTTAAGAAGGGTCCGTTCGTGGACCACCATCTGATGAAAAAGGTCGACGCGGCGCGCGCTACGAACGAGAAGCGCCCCATCAAGACCTGGTCGCGGCGCTCCACGATCCTCCCGGATTTCGTCGGGCTGACGATCGCCGTCCATAACGGCAAGCAACACGTCCCCGTGTACATCTCCGAGAACATGGTCGGACACAAGCTCGGCGAGTTCGCCTTGACGCGCATCTTCAAGAGCCACGGAATGGCCGACAAGAAGCTTCTGGAAGCCGCGGCGGCGGCGAGGGCCGGTGGAGCGCACGCAACCCCCGGAGCGCCGACCGCCCCGACCGTCCCCGCAGCCGCCCCTGCGCCGGCCGCCCCCGCCGCGGGCGGCGAGAAGAAGTAGGAGCCGATCATGGAAACGCGCGCGACGCTTTACGGGGTGCGGCTGTCGGCCCAGAAGGGACGGCTCGTCGCGGACCAGATCCGCGGGCTGCCCGTGGAAAAAGCGCTCAATTTGCTCGCCTTCAGTCCGAAGAAGGGAGCGCACCATCAAGAAGGTGCTGGAATCGGCGATCGCCAACGCCGAGCACAACGACGGCGCCGACGTCGATGAGCTCAGGGTGAAACGGATTTTCGTCGAGCAGGCCATGTCGCTCAAGCGCTTTCAGGCGCGCGCCAAAGGCCGCGGCAACCGCATTACCAAGCGAACCTGCCATATCTTCGTGACGGTCGGCGACGAGGAGAAGAAGAAAGCGCCGGCCAAGCAGGCGAGGAAATAGGACTTCTCATGGGACAGAAAATCCATCCGACCGGCTTCAGGCTCAGCGTCAACAAGAACTGGTCCTCGCGCTGGTACGCGAACAGCAGAAACTTCGCAACGATGCTGAACGAGGACCTCAAGGTCCGCGATTATTTGAAGAAGAGGCTCGCCCACGCCTCGGTCGGCAAAGTGGTGATCGAGCGCCCGGCCAAGGACGCGCGCATCACGATCCACAGCGCCCGGCCCGGCGTGGTCATCGGCAAGAAGGGCGAGGACATCGAGATGCTCAAGGCCGACCTGCGCAAGCTCCTCGGCGTGCAGATGGTGCACGTGAACATCGAGGAAATCCGCAAGCCCGAGGTCGACGCGCAGCTCATCGCCGATTCGATCGCGCAGCAGCTGGAGAAGCGCATCATGTTCCGTCGCGCCATGAAGCGCGCCATGCAGAACGCCATGCGCCTGGGCGCGCAGGGGGTCAAGATCATGAGCGCCGGGCGCTTGAACGGCATCGAGATCGCGCGAACCGAGTGGTATCGCGAGGGACGCGTGCCGCTCCACACGCTGCGCGCCGACATCGACTACGGATTTTCGGAGGCGAAGACCACCTATGGCGTGATCGGCGTCAAGTGCTGGGTGTACAAGGGCGAGGTGATGGCGAAGGGCGATCAGCCGCTCGCGCCTCCCGCGCCCGCCGCGGACGAGGCGCTCGCGGCGAAGAAGGTGAAGAAGGTGCCGCCCAAGCCCGCTCCGAGCGCTCCCGAGGAAAAGGTGCAGCCCGCTCCTGCCACGGCACGGGTAGCGTCCGACGCCGGGACCGAAGCCGCGCCAGAGGCGAAGCCCAAGACCACGCGCTCCCGTCCCGCCCCGGAGAAAAAGGCCGCGAGCGCGCCCAAGGGCAAGACCGAGGCCAAGTCGGAAACGAAGCCGAAGACCACAGTGAAGAAGTCCCGGAAGCTCAAGGTTTCGTAGGCGAGGAGCGATTTCCATGCTTCAACCAGCAAGAACCAAGTACCGCAAGCAGCAGAAGGGACGCAACAGGGGCGTTGCCACCCGCGGGACCAAGGTCGCTTTCGGGGAATACGGACTTAAAGCGACGACCCGCGGGCGGCTCACCGCGCGCCAGATCGAGGCCGCCCGTCGCGCCATGACCCGCCACATCAAGCGCGGCGGGCGCATCTTCATCCGCATTTTTCCGGACAAGCCGGTCTCGCAAAAGCCCGCCGAGGTGCGCATGGGCAACGGCAAGGGCAACCCCGAATATTTCGTCGCCGAAATCCAGCCCGGCAAGGTGCTCTACGAAATGGATGGCGTCGATGAGCCCATGGCGCGGGAGGCGTTCGCGCTTGCCGCGGCCAAGCTCCCGCTTCGCACCGTGTTCGTGTTCCGTCAGATGGGATGAGGCCGGAACAGTCCCAGATATCAGAGCAGAAGGCATATACAAGATCATGAAAGCGAGCGAATTCCGCGCCAAGGACCCGGCGCAGCTCTCCAAGGAGCTCGAGGAGCTGCTGCGCGCCCAGTTCAGCCTGCGCATGCAGAAGGCGACCCAGCAGCTCACCAACAGCAGCCAGCTGAAAAGGGTGCGCAGGGATATCGCGCGGGTGCGCACCATCCTGAAGGAAAAGGCGGAAGCGAAATGAGCGAGGCAAAAACCACCCGGACGCTGACCGGCCGCGTCGTCAGCGACAAGATGGACAAGACCGTGACGGTGCTGGTCGAGCGCCGCGTCACCCATCCGATGTACGGAAAGATCGTGACGCGCTCGAAGAAATACCACGCCCATGACGAAAAAGACGAGTGTCACGAGGGGGACGTGGTGCTGATCGAGGAGTGCCGCCCGATTTCCAGGACCAAGGCCTGGCGGGTCGCCAAACTCGTCGAGAAAGCGCGGGCGGCTTAGGGGCCGTCCAACAGGGGACACATCCCTAGTAAGCTGAGCCGATTTGGCTTGGCAAGGGTTTTGATTCGACGTAGAATCTAACGCTTTTTCGCGTCCCGGACGGGATCCAAGACTGCCCGCCCTGCGGTGAATCGGGCGGGACAAGTTGGAGAGAGAAAATGATTCAGATGCAGACGGTGCTCGAGGTCGCCGACAACACCGGCGCGCGCGCTGTGATGTGTATCAAGGTGCTCGGCGGCTCGAAGCGCCGCTACGCCAACATCGGCGATGTGATCAGGGTGAGCGTCAAGGACGCGGCCCCGCGCGGGCGGGTCAAGAAGGGCGAGATCTACCATGCCGTGGTAGTGCGCACTGCGCAGGGCGTTCGGCGCGCCGACGGCAGCCGCATCCGGTTCGATTCGAATGCGGCGGTCTTGCTGACCCCCAAGATGGAGCCGATCGGCACCCGCATCTTCGGGCCGGTGACCCGGGAGCTTCGCAGCGAGCGCTTCATGAAGATCGTGTCGCTTGCGCCGGAGGTGCTGTAGAAACAGGAGGGCACGCCCCCTTGTTGATACAGCTGACGTTCACAACTATGGAAAAGATAAAAAAGGGCGATGACGTGATCGTCACTGCCGGCAGGGACAAGGGGAAGCGCGGCACGGTGCTGCGGATCGTCGACGCCAGGCATCTCGTCGTGGAGGGCGTGAACCGCGTGAAGAAGCACCAGCGCCCCAACCCGATGAAGGGCCTCACCGGCGGCATCGTCGACAAGGACATGCCGATCGATATCTCGAACGTGGCGCTCTTCAACCCGCAGACCAAGAAGGCCGACCGCGTTGGCTTCAAGCTGATGGGGGACGGGCGCAAGGTGCGCGTGTTCAAGTCCAACGGCGAAATGGTGGACGCGTAGACTTATGGCCCGCTTGCAAGACCATTACCGCAAGAACGTCGTGCCCGACCTGATGAAGAAGTTCGGGTACAAGACCTCGATGCAGGTGCCGCGCATCAGGAAGATCACGCTCAACATGGGCGTCGGAGAGACGACGACGGACAAGAAGATCCTGGACAACGCCGTCGCCGATCTCACCAAGATCGCCGGCCAGAAGCCCGTGGTCACGAAAGCGAAGAAGTCGATCGCCGTTTTCAAGATCCGGAAGGATTTTCCGGTCGGCTGCATGGTGACCCTGCGCGGCACGCGCATGTACGAATTCCTTGACCGCCTCGTAACGGTCGCCATTCCGCGCATCCGCGACTTCCGCGGCATTTCGAACCGAGCATTCGACGGCCGCGGCAACTACAACCTCGGCGTCAAGGAACAGATCATCTTCCCGGAGATCGAATACGACAAGATCGACACCTTGCGGGGGCTCAATATCAGCATCACCACCACGGCGAAGACCGACGACGAAGCGCGCGCGCTGCTCGCGGCCTTCCGCTTTCCATTCAAGACTTGAAGGATTGTCATGGCCAAGCTCGCCCTCATCAACCGCGAAAAGAAGCGCCGCAAGACGGTGGCCAAGTTCGCCGCCAGACGCGCTGCGATCCTCGCCGTCATCAACGACTCCAAGCGCTCCGACGAGGACCGCCAGGAGGCGCGCGAGAAGCTCCAGCAGCTGCCGAGGAACGCATCGCCCGTGCGCCTGCGCAATCGTTGCAGGCTGACCGGCCGGCCGCGCGGGGTCTTTCGCAAGTTCGGACTGGGGCGCAACAAGCTGCGCGAAATCGCGATGCGCGGAGAGATCCCGGGACTGATCAAGGCGAGCTGGTAGAAGGAGGCTTCCTGAAATGAGCATGACCGATCCCATTGCCGATATGCTGACCCGCATCCGCAACGCCCAGATGGTCGGAAAGACCGCCGTCGGCATTCCGTCTTCCAAAGTCAAGGTTTCGATCGCCCAGGTGTTGAAGGACGAGGGTTACATCGAGGGCTTCGCCGTCCGCGAAAAGGAAGGGAAGGCGGAGCTCGAGATCGGCCTCAAGTACTACGCGGGGCAGCCGGTGATCGAGAAAATCGAGCGCGTATCGCGCCCGGGCCTGCGGATCTACAAGGGGCGCGATGACCTGCCGAAGGTCATGAACGGTCTCGGGGTCGCCATCGTCTCCACCTCCAAGGGCGTCATGACCGATCGCAAGGCCCGCGCCACCGGTGTCGGCGGCGAAGTGCTTTGCATCGTCGCCTAGGAGAGGGGCCGTGTCGCGAATCGCAAAATATCCCGTGACCCTGCCAAAGGGCGTCGAGGCGACCCTTGCGGCCGAAGCTCTCTCCATCAAAGGGCCGCTCGGAACCTTGTCGCAGCGGCTGCGCAGCGACGTCAAGATCGACAAGGACGGGGACAAGCTGTTGTTCAAGGCGCTCGACGATTCGGACGAGGCGAACGCCATGTCGGGGACCCTGCGGGCGCTGGCCGCCAACATGGTGCTCGGGGTGACCAAGGGCTTCGAGAAGCGACTCACGCTGGTCGGGGTCGGCTATCGCGCCCAGGCGCAAGGGGACAAGCTGAACCTCACGCTCGGCTTCTCGCATCCGGTGGTGCACCCGATGCCGAAAGGGATCAAGGTCGAGACCCCTACGCAGACCGAAATCGTGATCAAGGGATTGGACAAGCAGCTCGTCGGTCAGGTCGCGGCCGAAGTGCGCGCCTACCGCTCGCCCGAGCCTTACAAGGGCAAGGGCGTGCGCTACGCCAACGAGCGGGTGATCTTGAAGGAAACGAAGAAGAAGTGAGACTGCGCTTCACGACTGATTTGTGGGATTTAAAGGGGGTGTGCCCCCTTTTGCAACAATAGGGAACCGGCGATGATCGATAAAAGGACGGCAAGGCTCCGGCGCGCCGCGCAGACGCGCCGCAAAATACGCGAGCTGGCTGCGGTGCGGCTGGCGGTGCACCGCACTAACACCCATATCTACGCCCAACTGTGCTCGGCGGACGGCAAGGTGCTGACCTCCGCCTCCACCGTGGAGAAAGAGGTGCGCACCAAAGTTTCGAAGGGCAGCAACAAAGCGGCCGCTGCGGCGGTAGGCAGGCGCATCGCCGAAAAAGCAAAAGGCCTGGGCATCCAGGCCGCCGCGTTCGACCGTTCGGGCTATAAGTACCACGGCAGGGTCAAAGCGCTGGCAGATGCCGCGCGCGAGGCCGGCCTCAAGCTGTAAATTGGCGACGAACAAGGCGCACACCCCTTGTAAATCTCCCAATTAGACGAGAACCCCAAAGGAAACACGATGGCGAGAATGCACCCCAGGATGCAAGGCGGCAGCGAGCGCACGGACGGCCTGAAGGAGAAGATGGTCGCCGTGAACCGCGTCACCAAAGTCGTGAAGGGCGGCCGGATCCTCGGCTTTGCGGCGCTCACCGTGGTCGGCGACGGCGACGGCGCGGTAGGCATGGGCAAAGGCAAGGCGCGCGAAGTGCCGGTGGCCGTGCAGAAGGCGCTCGAAGAGGCGCGCCGCAAGATGTTCCGCGTGACCCTGAAGAACGGCACGCTGCAGCACGCCGTCATCGGAAAGCACGGCTCTTCCAAAGTGATCATGCTGCCCGCGCACGAAGGCACCGGGATCATCGCCGGAGGCCCCATGCGCGCGGTATTCGAAGTGATGGGTGTGACCAACGTGCTCGCCAAGTGCATCGGCTCGACCAATCCCTACAACGTGGTCCGTGCGACGCTGGACGGCCTGAAGAAAATGAATACCCCCGCGGAGATCGCGGCCAAGCGCGGCAAGTCGATCGAAGAAATCACGGCCTGAAATTACGCACATGGCAGACAAGAAAATCCGCGTGACGCTCGTCAAGAGCACCAACGGCTGCAAGAAGGAGCATCGCGCCACGGTGCGCGGTCTGGGGCTGCGGCGCTTGCATCAGACCGTCGAGCTCAAGGACACGCCGCAAGTGCGCGGCATGATCAACAGCGTAAGTTACCTGGTGCGTCTCGAGGCATAAATGGAACTCAATACGCTGAAACCCGCTCCCGGCTCGAAGCACGTGCGCAAGCGCGTTGCCCGCGGCATCGGGTCGGGGACGGGCAAGACGGGCGGCCGCGGGCACAAGGGCCAGAGGGCCCGCTCGGGCGGTTTCCACAAGGTCGGATTCGAGGGCGGCCAGATGCCGCTGCAGCGCCGGCTGCCCAAGCGCGGCTTCAACTCGCCGACCCGGGAAGACACTGCCGAAGTGCGGCTGTCGGATCTCGAGCGCCTCAAGGCGGAGAAAATCGACCTCGCCGCGCTGAAAGAGGCGGGCGTCGTGCCGGCTTTTTCAAACGGAGCCAAGGTGATCGTCTCGGGCAAGCTCACGCGCAAGGTGGCGTTGACCGGAATCGCGGTGAGCAAGGGCGCGCGCGCCGCGATCGA